>Ga0265338_10001734_pt1 | contig 34498 bp, 29 predicted proteins | sample 42126metaG_FD_193579 | JGI IMG/M metagenome (GOLD analysis project Ga0265338, IMG submission 193579) | Rhizosphere microbial communities from Carex aquatilis grown in University of Washington, Seatle, WA, United States - 4-21-26 metaG | ecosystem: Host-associated > Plants > Roots > Rhizosphere...
GCAGGGCAAACGCCGCCACCAGCCAGCGGAACCGGTAATGCCAGCCGGTCCAATACCAGAGCGTCAGAAACGTCCCGAACCGCACGAAGCCCCACAGCGAACAGGCAAAGCCGGCGAACATCGGCGAGAGATGAAACCGCGTAGCCAGGCCCGGCAGCTCGGGGATTAACGTATTGATGGCGATGTAGGCGAATGGATTGGCGAGCCAGGCCATGCGCAGGAACGCCTGCGCCTTCGCCCGTGAAGGCCGGTTGGGGTCGGGCACGGACGCGGGCGCAGGTTCGACGTGGGTGACCGGCGCCGCGCCGGCCACACGTTTCTCCAGCCAGCACACCGCCGCCAGTTGCGCCAGGCACAGGACCAGCGGCACGTGAAAAATGACTTTAAACCCGAACGCTTCCACCAGCGTGCCGCCGGCGAAAAGGGCGAGGGCGTTCGTGGAAGCCCAGACGACGTTGTAGGTGCCGACGGCGCGCGGCAAGCCGACGGCGTCCTCGCCTCCGCTGACGAGCGCCTCGATGGTCGGCCACAGGAAGCACATGCCGACGTTGAGCAGGCCGGTGGCGAGAATGACGCCGGCCGCCGAATGAAGTTGCGAGCCGGCGGCCAGGGCCAGGCTCATCACGCCGAAACCGATTTTGAGCGCGGTGAAATAGCCTTGGCGCTGGGCGAACCGTCCGGCCTGCCAGGCGGAGATGGTGTAAATGAGGCCGTTCAACGCGGCAAAGGCGAGATTGCCCTTGTTGCCAAAGCCAAACTCATCCCGCATCAAAAAATAAACGTAATAAGAATAGAGGGACGTCGAAAAGGAACTCAGCCCTTCAAACGTGAAATAAACGGCCTTCAACCCGAATCCCCTTTTAGTAATCATATAATCCGCTGTCGCGCGTGTAGCCGCCGCTGCCGCCCCCGGCCTCCCCGCCCATGAAATCGCCGAGCACGTTGCCCAAGTCGGCTTCGATCTGCTCCGGGTCTTCGCCGGCTTCGAGCCGTTTGATGGCCACGTCCAATTCCTTGGGCACGGAACCCGGCGGCATGAGGTCTTTCATCTTCTTCATCATGTGCGCCATGTGCCGGGGATTGCTCTCGTCCAGATGTTCCAGGTCGCGTTCGAGTTCCATCATGGCGCGCTCCACGCGCGGGTCATCCAGGTCCGGCATCGGCGGTCCGCCGGCTTCGGTTTTGGCGGCGGGTTCGGCCAGTCCGCGCGTCAAGGCAAAGCGGCTGACCTGCTTGGACATTTTTTTGCTGCCACAGCGGGGACAAACCGGCGGCCGGCCGGGATTCAGGCGTTTGGAGAGAAAGCTGTAAATCTTCCGGCACTTCGGACAGGCAAATTCGTAAATCGGCATCGGATTCACGATTTACGATTTACGAATGACGCGCCACAAAAAAATTTACGAGCCGGGGAAGTCCACCGGCTCGTAAATCGTAAATCGAATGTCGTAAATGGATTTATTTCATCCGGTCGAAATTTTTCTGGAGAATCTGCCAGTCTTTCAGGCCTTTGACCTTTTCCATCATACCGCGCTGGATTTCGGCCTCCTTCGCGTTTTTGGTCGGCTTCAGGTTTTTGTAGAATATGCCGAAATAACCGGGAAAATCCGCACTGGCCAGTTTGTAGGCGGCCAGTTCGTCGGTCATGTCGTGTTCCTTCGGAACTTCCTTGAACACGCCGCCTTTGCGCGGGTTCGCGGCGTCGAACGCGCCTTCGTAAAACTCCACGCATTCACTCAGACATTCGACGAAGCCGAAGCCGTCGTGGTCCATCGCGGCTTCCATCATCGCCAGCACGTGGTTCGGGTTCGTGGACGTGGTGCGCGCGACAAACGTGGCGCCGGCGGCAATCGCCTGTTTCATCGGGTTGATGGGATAATCCACCGCGCCCCACGGGTCGGTCTTGCTCTTGAAACCGAGCGGCGACGTGGGCGAGGTCTGCTTTTTGGTCAGGCCATAAACCCAGTTGTCCATGACCACATAGGTGAGCTTGACGTTTTTTCGCGAGGTATGGGTGAAATGATTGCCGCCAATCGAGAACGCGTCGCCGTCGCCGCCAAAAACGAACACGTGCAGGTCCGGCCGTGAAAGTGAAATGCCCGTGGCAAACGGCAGCGCGCGCCCATGAATGTAATGCACGCCGTGCGCCTGCACGAAATAGGGGAACCGGCTGGAGCAGCCGATGCCCGCGATGGTCGTAATCTTCTCGTGCCAGATTTTTCGCTTCTCGATGAGCTTGAAGTAAAGCGCCAGCACCGAGAAGTCACCGCAACCGGGACACCATGTCGGGTGATCGGCGGCAATCTCCTTTTTCGTCAGGCCCTTGCGCTCGGCGCCGGGCGCCGGCGGCGCGGCGGCAATCCCGCTTTGCGGGACGCGCTCGGGTATTTCAACAATGGCTTCACTCATAGATTCAAATTTTTCACGACCTCAAAAATTAGACCGGATTGGCGACCTTGCCGTTCGAGGACAATTTCACTTTTACGGCGGCGAGAATCTCCTTCACCTTCCACGTCAGGCCGTCGGTCTTGTTGATGCCCCGGATCCGGGGATCGCAAAAACGGGCGCGCAACATGCCGGCCAGCTGGCCGTAACCGTAGAACCCTTCGTCGTTCATCTCCACTACGAACACGTGATGGAACCCGGAGAAGATGTTGTCCAAACCGTTTGGCAGCGGGTTGAGATGTTTGATGTGGAGCGACGAAATGCTGTCGCCGGCGGCGCGCGCGCGGTCCACGGCTTCGCGAATCGGACCCTGCGTCGAACCCCAGCCAACGAGCAGGACGTTGCCCTCCGGCGGACCGTAAACCTTCGGCACGGGCAACGTCGCCTGAAGGGCCAGCAGTTTCCTGCGCCGCTTGGCGACCATGGCCTGGTGCATCTTGGGCGCGGCGGTCGGGTGGCCGGCTTCATCGTGCTCGAGACCGGTCGCAACGGGATATTTGCCGCTGGCAATGCGCGTGCCGGGCACGACGCGCGGGACCACCCCGTCCGGGGTGGTCAAATCATACGGTTTGAAATCGGGCACCGCCGTCAGGTCGGGCGAAATGTCCTGGCAAAGTTTTTCGAGGTTCGGTTCGGGAAACGCCTCGATACGCGTGGCGATGGCCTGGTCGCTCAGGATGAAAACCGGGACGTTGTATTTGCGCGCAATGTTGACGGCCTCGATGGCGGTGTAGAAACAATCCTCGACGTTCGCCGGCGCCAGCACGACGCGGGGCGAGTCGCCGTGGCTGCCGAAGCGGGCAATGTTCAGATCGGATTGCTCGACGCTGGTCGGCAAGCCGGTGGACGGCCCGCCGCGCTGGACATCCACCACCACCAACGGCATCTCGGCCATCACGCCCCAGCCGACCGATTCCATTTTGAGAGAAATGCCCGGACCGCTGGAACCCGTGACCGCAACGCGCCCGGCATAGCTCGCGCCCATGGCCATCGAAACCGAAGCAATTTCATCCTCGCATTGGACAAACATGCCGCCGTATTTCGGCAATTCGCGCCGGAGCAGTTCCATGACATCCGTCCATGGCGTAATGGGATAGCCCGCGCCGAAACGCACGCCTGCGGCAATGAGACCGTAACCCAGCGCTTCATTTCCATTCATGACGACCTGATGGCCGCCTTTGCTCGAACTTTCGGTGAATTTGAAGGTCTCCAGCAGATTGCCGGCGTCGTAGGCATAACCCGCGTGAAACGCCACCAGCGCATTTTTCACGATGCTTTCATCCTTGCCGCCAAAGCGTTCGGCAATCAGTTTTTCCAATTTCGGCACGTTGAGATCGAACATCCGCGCGATCAGGCCGAGCGCAAAAATATTCTTGCCCTTGTCCTTGGCCGTGCCGCCAATGGCCTCGACGGCCAGCGTGGAAATGGGGATGCCGACGTGGTGATAGTTTTTTTGCCATTCGGCTTTTGGTTCAACGTGATCGGCGTCAAAAAGCACGATGCCGCCTTTTTTGAGCGAGCCGATGTGGTCCTCGTAGGAATGCTGGTAAAGCGCCAGCAGCATGTCGGCCTCGTCGCCCGCGCTCAGGACCTCGCCCGAACCGATGCGGACCTGGAAAATGGACGGCCCGCCGGAAATGGTGGCCGGAATCGTCATGAAGGTCATGACCTCCTGTTCACTGCGACCGGCCAGCCGCGCGAGGAACCCGCCGATGGCCTGGATGCCATCCTGCGAATTGCCGGCAATACGGATCACGGCTTCGTTAATTTTCGAAACCTTCGGCGCGCCGCCCGGAGACGACGCGGTTGCCATTGTGTCACTCATGAAAACCTCAAAATCAAATTTATCTCAGGCAAGGTGAGATGCGCGTTGAAGCCGAATCAGCACGACACCCATGCCTCGTCACAATAAGCCACGCGCAGCGATCGTGTCAAATTCTAATCGTGTGTATATGTTATTGTATTGGAACACATTGAGCAATTTTATAAGACTGCTGTGAGGATAACAAAAAATGTAAATTAGCGTTGATTATATCCCTGCCCGGGCTGGGGAAAATATCTATTGCCACCATGGCAGCTTGCGTGGGAACAGGCGTGTGCGTTAGCGTTCACCAGGTCACATGACATTGCAGGAACAATACGACGAAGCGATGTTCGCCTTCAGCCGCGGCGACTTTGACGGCGCCATTGCCCGGCTCAAGGCGTTGCTGGCCGTCGAGCCTGCGCATTTCGACGCGCAACTGGCGCTCGGCATGGCGCATTATCGCCGGGGCGATTTTGCCGCCGCCATCGCCGAAGGCCACAAGGCCGAGCAGCTTCACCCGCGCGAACAGCTCGTTCACACGAATCTCTCGCTGTTTTACATGAAGGCCGGCGACAAACTCAAAGCCGAGCATCACGGCTTGCAGGCGAAGATTGAATCGTGGCGCGCCGATGCCGCCCAGGGGCCGGAAGGGAAAGCCGGAAGCGACGCCGGATTGCCAATGGCGCGGTCCCAACCACCGCCGCCAATCAAATTTCCAAGCCAGCCATGGAAAAAGAAAAAATAAATGGGAGGGACGGCGTGTCGCCGTCCCCAAAAATAAAAACAGGGTCGCTGATGCGGCAACCTTCCGAAATTAAAATATGAAGACCGCCTATGAACTCGCAATGGAACGGCTCGGCAAAACCGCGCCTGCGGTCAAGCTCACCAACGCGCAAAAGCGGCAGCTCGCCGAGCTGGATTCAAAGTATGCCGCAAAAGTCGCCGAGCGGGAGATCGCGTTGAAAGACGAGATGGCCAGGGCAGGCGCAGCGGATGAGGTTGAAAAAGTAGAGACGTTACGGCAGCAACTGGTTGCCGAGCGCAAGAAACTCCAGGCCGAGTTGGCGGAGAAAAAAGAACAGGTCCGGCGGGCGGCTCAATGAAATTTCCCGCGCCGGCTTGCCGGGTCGAAGCTCAAGGCGCATCGCCAGATAAAAACTTCAGCCCGCCTTCGCGCCCGGCGCTGGGGCGCGGCATTTTTAGCTCCACGAAAAATGGTGCGCGCGAGAGGACTTGAACCTCCAACCCTTGCGGGACCAGATCCTAAGTCTGGCGCGTCTGCCATTCCGCCACGCGCGCAATCCACAACAAGTTGCGCCCCGCGCCGGTGAATCTCAAGCCGCTTTTGGCGATTGGATTTGCCGGGTTTACCTTGAACCAACGCACAATGGACCAACGCACGATTGCACCCGTCGCAGGGTTCGTTTAGGTTCGTCCCATGTCATTTGGGAATCGCCTTTTGTTCGGCGTGTTTGCCGTTTGGATCGGGATCGCGTTGAGCGGCTGCCTGCCGTCGGGCCAAAATCAGTCGGACGAGGAAAAAGAGCCGCATTTTGTTCTCGGCAAGAGCCGCATCAACGCGATGGATTATCAGGGCGCCATTCAAGCATTTGAAGAATCATTGGAAGTAAATCCGCGTTCCTCCGCGGCTCATTTTGAACTGGGCTGGCTTTACGACGAAAAGGAATCCGATCCGGCGGCGGCCATCTATCACTATCAGCAATACTTGAAGCTGTGTGTGAATGCGGGCAACGCAGAGGTCATCAAGCAGCGCATTGAAAGTTGCAAACAACAACTGGCCGCCGATGTGCTGCCGTTGCCGAGCACGCCGGTCGCGCAGAATCAAATCAATCAGTTGATCGAGCAAAACCGGCAAATGCAGGACGAGGTCAGCCGATGGCGGGCCTATTACGCGAGCCAGCTGACGGCCAAAAACCAGTCTGCCGCAGCGCCCAGTCATGCCCCGGCGCCACCGCCCGCAAACCCCGTTTCGCCGCCGCCGGCACAAAATGTCTCCGCGCCCGTGAGCGGTTCAGGTGAAATTCATCCAGTGCATCCGACCGCGACCAGGGCAACCCTGCGCACGCACACGGTTGCTGCCGGCGAAACGGCCGTCCGGATCGCCCGCCGCTACGGTATTTCACTGGATGCCTTGCTGGCCGCCAATGCGGGTTTGGAACCCAAACGAATGCGCGTCGGTCAGGTTTTGAATATTCCCGCTCCCTGAGCCGTCGCATGATTCCGCGCATCACATTTCTGCTGATTGCCGCATTTTGGGTCGCAATGAATGTGCTTTTGTGGCGCGCGGAATACGATGCGCACGGCACCGGGGTTCGCGTGCCCCCGGCTTTGGTCTGGCAGAAAATTTTGACCGCGCCGGACATTTCCTCGTTGAATGTCTATCAAGACGGCCAGAGAACCGGTTTTTGTGAATTCTCGACGAAGGTCGAACAGGAAATGGCCACGCTGGACGAGGGCAAACCGGTGCCGGAAGGCATCAATTCCCGTGCGGGCTACCAGATTCAGTTTCATGGCAACGTGGGGCTTGGCGATTTTACCAACCGCCTGACCTTTGGCGGCCAGCTCGATTTTTCGCGCCGGCGCGAGTGGCGGGAATTAAATCTGAAGGTATCCTCGCATTTTGCCGTGGTGGAAATTCACTCCCTGGCTGCCGAACAACAAATTCACCTGAAAATCAGTGCCGACGGTTTCACCACCGAGCGCGTGTTCGGCTTTGACGATTTGCAAAATCCGAACATCTTGTTAAACACCTTCGCCGGTCCCGCAATGCGGGATGGCGGCGAAGGGATCGCCGGACTGGAATTGCCGGCTGGTCCTCAAACCTCAACCCTGCTCGCGCAAAGCCTTCATTGGGAGGCGCAGCGTGAGCGCCTGACCATCGGCCGGGAACCCGTGCCCGCGTACCGCCTGGAAACGCGCGTGCTCGACCATCCCATTGTCATTTACGTGAGCACGCTCGGCGAAATATTGCGCGTCGAACTGCCCGGCGGCGTGACCGCATCATTGGACCAATTCGGCAATCCTTGAATCCACGCCGTGATTGAACTCATCCAGCTCACCAAAAAATTCGGCAGCCTCGTCGCGGTCAACGAGGTGACGCTGGCCATCCCGCGCGGGGAATTTTTTGCGATGCTCGGCCCCAATGCCGCAGGCAAAACGACCACGCTGAAAATTCTCGCCGGACTGATGAAGCCGACCGCCGGCGGCGCGCGCGTTTGCGGTTTCGATACGCAGGCGGAGCCGATCGAAGTGCGCCGCCGGCTTGCCTATGTGCCGGATTTTCCCTTTCTCTACGACAAACTCACGGCCTGGGAATTTTTCCGCTTTACCGGGCAATTGTTCGGAATGGCCGACGCGCAAATCGAAAGGAGCGCGAAGGAATTAATCGCGCGTTTTCACCTGGCCGAATTCGCGAATCTCCCGCTCGAAAGTCTTTCGCACGGCACACGCCAGCGCGTGGCCATCGTGTCCGCGCTGTTGCACAATCCGGAAGTCTTTGTCGTGGACGAACCGATGGTCGGTCTTGATCCGCAACACGCCCGCGTGGTGAAAGACGTGTTCAAGGAACGGTCGCGCGCTGGCATGACCGTGCTGATGTCCACGCACGAACTCAGCGTGGCCGAGGAAATGGCCGACCGCATCGGCATCATGCACCGGGGAAAATTAATTGCCGTGGGTTCCCGGGATGAACTGCGCAAGTTAAGCGGCAAGTCCGGTCCGCTCGAAGACGTCTTTTTGACACTAACAGCGGAAACGAAATGATGTGCCATTAAAACCCTTGTTTTCCCGCCAAAGGTTTTTATAATGTGCCAGGTTGTCACGCTGTGACAGTGGTCAATTTGTTACTTTTTGCCAATGGTTGCGCCTAAATCCAGCTTTTTAGACAAGGTGCTTGGCCGTATTGGACGGCTGGACGCGGAAGGTTTGCAAACGGTCGTTGAACGGCTGGCGCGAGAACGCAGTTTTCTTGAAACCCTGTTCAACACGATTGAAGACGGGGTGCTCGTGGTGGATGAACAAGGCCGGATTATTTACTTCAATCAGGCGGTCACACGTTTGCTGGGCCTGCAGCAGGGAATCGAAGGCCAGCACGTCAGGCGCTACCTGCCGGACCTTGATTGGGAAAGCCTTTCGCGCTTTGAAAGCGAAGGCGGCTCGCGCGTCGCACGGCATGAATTTGAGGTGAGTTATCCGCGTCCGCGCTTTTTACGTCTGTATGCCGCGCCGCTCGATGGCAAGGCTGCCGGCAGTTCCGGCGTCGCGCTCATTTTGCATGATGCGACCGAAACACGGCAAAAAACCTTTGAGGCGATCGAAAGCGAACGGGTTCAAGCGCTCACGTTGCTGGCGGCCAGCGTCGCGCATGAAATCGGGAATCCGCTCAATGCGCTGCACATTCATTTGCAGCTCATGGAGCGGGAATTGAAAAAACTCAAAAGCCACGAGTGGCAGGTGCCGGGTGGCACGAAAATGGCCTCCCGCCTCCCGCCTGCCGCCCCACTCCAGGAAATTTCCCAAAAGCTCGAGCAGTATCTCGATGTGGCCAAGGGCGAAATCAACCGGCTGGATTACATCGTCACCCAATTTTTGCGGGCGATCCGCCCCGCATCGCCACAGCTAAAACCGGTTTCGCTGAACGAAATTGTTGAAAAAACCCTGGATTTGATTAAACCGGAGTTGAACAATCGCGGATTGAACGTGAAAACAAGACTGGCGCGTCAATTGCCGGCGGCGCCAGCGGACGAGACCCAGATGCAACAGGTTTTGGTGAATCTCATCAAAAACGCGATGCAGGCGATGACGAAGGGCGGCACGCTGACCTTACAAACCGGCGAGGGTGCGGATGGCGTGTGGGTGGACGTGGCTGATACCGGCGGCGGCATTCCCCAGGAACAGATTAATCACATTTTTGAGCCGTTTTTTACCACCAAGAAAAAGGGCACGGGACTGGGTTTGATGATTGTGCAGCGTATCGTACGCGCACACGGCGGCAGAATTGAATTGGAAAGCCATGCCGACCGCGGCACGACGTTCCGGGTCTGGTTGCCGCGGCACGAACGCAGGCCACGATTGCTCGAGGAAAAAACAGATACCGTGGTTGAGCGCCCATGAACCCAGGGCCATTCAATTTTGCCCGGATTGATGCGCCGGTCCCAGCGGTGGGAAGACGATGACTGAAAAACCGACATTGTTGATCGTGGACGACGAAAAGCCGACGCGTGATGGCCTGCGCGCGGCGCTCGAGGATCGTTACGATGTTTATGTGGCCGAAGACGCGAAGGCGGCGATGGATTTGCTCGAACGCGAAAATTTCGACGCGTTGCTGACGGATTTTCGTCTGCCGAGCGAGGATGGCATGAAATTGATTGCGCGCGCCAAGTCGCTCGCCCGGCCGCCCGTTTGCATCTTGATGACTGCTTACGGCTCGGAAGAGCTGGCGGTGGACGCCATGAAGCGCGGCGCGGACGACTACCTTCCCAAAGGCCGTCTGCAAATTGATGAATTGGAAATGCGCATTGCGCGCGCGTTGCGCCGGCAGGGTCTCGAAACGGAAAATGTCTCGTTGCGCCGGCAGCTCGACACCCGGTTCGGGTTGGAAAACATCGTTGGCGAATCCTCCGCGATGAAGGAAATTTTCGAGGTTGTCCAGCAGGTCGCGCCATCACGCGCCACGGTTTTGGTCTCGGGCGAGAGCGGTACGGGCAAGGAGCTGATTGCGAAGGCGATCCACCAGCTCAGTCCGCGCGCGAAGCAGCCGCTGGTGATCGTGCATGGCGCGGCGCTGGCCCCAACGCTGCTGGAAAGCGAGTTGTTCGGCCATGAAAAGGGCGCGTTCACCGGCGCGCATGAACGGCGCATCGGCCGTTTCGAACAGGCCCAGGGCGGCACGTTGTTTCTCGACGAAATCGGCGAGATTGACGCGACCATCCAGGTGAAGCTGTTGCGATTTCTGGGGGAGCGGACGTTCGAACGGGTCGGCTCGAATAAAACGTTGACGGCGGATGTCCGGCTTGTCACCGCGACCAATAAAAATCTGGAGGAACTGGTCAAGGCCGGCAGTTTTCGCGAGGATTTATTTTTCCGGCTGCGGGTGGTGGAAATCCATTTGCCGCCGTTGCGCGAGCGGCCCGGCGACATTCCGCTGCTGGCGCAGAGGTTTTTGCGCGAATTCGCGCGCGAGAACGGAAAGGCGGTGAACGATTTTACGGCGGACGCGCTCGAATGGCTGATGAATTATTCCTGGCCGGGCAACGTGCGCGAGCTGCGCACGGCCATCGAACATGCGGTGGTGTTGTGCCGGGGCGAAAAAATTTCGGCGCGCGATCTGCCCCGGCAGATTTCCGGCGGGGGCCGCGGCGGCCCCGGCGGGCGCGCCGATGAGGCGCAAGTGTTTGTCCGAAATGATTTGACAGTGAAGGAGGCGGAGAAACAATTGATCATTCACGCCTTGAAAGAAACCAATGGCAATCGCACACTCGCCGCCAAAAAAGTCGGCATGAGTCGGCGGACATTTCACCGTAAACTGCACGCGTATCATCTGGAAGAACTTTAAAATTATGCCATCCTTACAAGACTGGATTCATAAACTCGAGGAAGGCGCGGGGGCGCGCTATTTGAAGGTCGCCGCCTTTGGCGTCGCGATCCTGTTCCTGGTGCTCGTCTACAATTACTTTGCCTTTCGCAACTTTGCCACGCAGGAGGCGATGGACTCGGCGCAACTGGCGCGCAACATCGCGGGCGGCAATGGTTATACCACGCTGTTTATCCGCCCGTTCAGCCTTTACCTCGTGCAAAACCACAACCAGGCCAAGGCGGCGGACGCGCTGGCGAGCGCCGGCACGGACTTCGCGCAAATCAAAACCGCCCACCCGGATATTGCCAATGCCCCGGTATATCCACTCGTGCTGGCCGGCTTGATGAAGGTATTGCCGTTTCAGTATCCCTTGAACCGCAAAAGCGCCTTCTGGAGCGACAACGGAAATTTCTCGCGCTATGAACCGGATTTTTTGATCGCGCTGTTCAATGAAGTGCTTTTGCTGGTGGTGGTGGCGCTGACGTTTTTCCTGGCGCAAAAATTGTTCGATGCGAACGTGGCCTGGCTTTCCGCCATTTTGGTGCTGGGGTGTGAATTGCTGTGGCGGTTCAGTGCGTCCGGGTTGTCCACGATGTTGTTGATGGTCATTTTCATCGGGCTGACGTGGTGCATCCTGCAAATTGAAGAAGCGGCGCGCGACCCGCAGCCGCAGCCCGGTCGGTTGTTTGGTCTGGCAATCGCGGCGGGTGTGGCGGCGGGCGTGGGAGCGCTTACACGCTACGCCTTTGGCTGGGTGATTATTCCGGTGGCGCTGTTTCTCATTTTCTTTGGCGGGCAACGACGGGGATTGTATGCGCTGGCGGCGTTCGGCGCCTTCGTGCTGGTGTTGACCCCCTGGATTATTCGCAATGTTGCCATCAGCGGCACGCCGTTTGGCACGGCCAGTTTTGCGGTTGTGGAAGGGACAGTCGCCTTTCCCGGATTTCAACTGGAACGTTCCATTCATCCTGATCTTTCGTCTGCGTTGGGGTTGACGCTCTATATCCATAAGTTTTTGGCCAACCTGCATCCAATCCTGCAGGATGCCCTGCCCAAATTGGGCGGCAGTTGGGTGAGCATGCTGTTTCTGGCGGGTCTGCTGTTGAGTTTTCACAGTGTAGCCGTGCGGCGGGTGCGCTATTTTTTGTTGATGTGTCTGGCGGTCTTTATTGTGGTGCAGGCATTGGGACGGACGCAGCTTTCGGAGGAATCGCCCGAGGTCAATTCCGAAAACCTTCTGGTGCTGTTGACGCCTCTGGTGTTCATCTATGGCGTGAGTTTGTTTCTTATTTTATTCGATCAAATGGTGCTGCCGCTCCGGGAATTGCGGGTGGTGGTGAAGGTCGTATTCGTCGGATTGTGCTGTTTGCCGATGATTTTCGCGGTGCTGCCGCCCAGAACCAGGCCGGTGGTTTATCCGCCGTATTATCCGCCGGACATCCAGCTGATCGCCGGTTGGATGAAACCAAACGAACTGATGATGAGTGACGTCCCATGGGCGGTGGCTTGGTATGGCCAGTGCCAATGCGCTTGGATCGGTTCGAACGCCCAGGACTTCTTTGCCATCAATGATTATCTGAAGCCGGTGCAGGCACTTTACCTCACGCCCGTGACGATGGACGCCAAATTTGCGTCCGATTGGATGAAGGCCGACGAACACACTTGGGGCAATTTCGTCCTTCAGGCCGTGGCCCAGGGTAAAATTCCGACCGACTTTCCCTTGGTCCACGCGCCCCCAGGTTTTTTCCCCGAGCGTTTGTTCCTGACCGATGCGGATCGCTGGAAACTCCAAAAATAATTTCTTCCTGTCTCCCGAAACTCATCCGGCGGCGCGCTTCAGCCGGTCGGCAATGCCGTGCCATTCCGGCGATGCCGGCGGCGCTTCGACCACAATCCATTCCGCGCCCGCCTCGTCGCAGCGATGCAATTCGGCATAAAGCGCCCGCGCGAATGCCTCGGCGTCGTGCGGGATTACACTTACGCCCGCGAAATTTTCATCGGATGGAATCCGGCTGTGCGCGATGACGCGGCCGGCGGCCGGTGGCAGGCGGCGGGCGGCGAGTTGGGAGTTCAAATCCGCGTCGTCTTGCCAGTTCAAAACCACCAGCTTCGCTTTTGGCGAATAATGTTTTTTCGACAGACCAGGGCTCCGCAACGTTCGGCGGTCGGCGGTCGCTGCTCGCTGCCCGGTGTTTCCAATCACCGCCGCAAGTGATTCAGCATGAATCATCCCTGGACGCAAAATTTCCGGCGGCGAAACCGTCAAATCCACCACGGTGGACTCAATGCCCACCTGTGATTGACCGCCATCCACGATCAAGGAAATTTTACCGCCGAGTTGTTTGCGCACGTGTTCTGCATTTGTCGGTGAAATCTGGGTGGATAAATTCGCGCTCGGCGCAGCCAGGGGAAAACCACAGGCTCGAATGACCGCTTGAATCAATGGATGGCCGGGCCACCGCACACCCACCGTCACCCCGCCGGCGGTGACATTGTCCGGAATTTCCTTCGCCCGTGGCAGCACCAACGTAAGCGGGCCCGGCCAGAACGCCTTCGCCAATTTGTCCGCGCTCGCAGGCCAATCACTTGCGCAACTTTTCGCCATTTCAAGGTCTGACACATGAACGATGACGGGATTGTGCGCCGGCCGGCCCTTGATTTGGAAAATTTTTGCGACCGCCGCTCCATCCAGCGCATTAGCGGCCAGGCCATAGACTGTTTCCGTCGGCAGTGCGACCACTTCGCCGGCACGCAACAACTCCGCCGCGCGCTTTACGGCGGCCTGAAAAAGCGCAGGCGTGTGCGTGGACAAAATTTCAGCGGTCACACGCTATTCGTAGTGCAAAGCGTCAATCGGGTCGAGCTTGGATGCCTTCCACGCGGGATAAAACCCGGAAATGATGCCGATGATGGCACTGGAAATGAACGCGATGGCGATCCAGGTCACAGGTGTGACGGTGGGCATGTCCTTCAAGTAGGCGACAATTCTTGAGAAACCAACGCCGCCGACGATGCCGATGGAACCGCCGATCGCGCTCAACGTCACGGCTTCAATCAAAAATTGCACGAGGATGTCCGCGGCACGCGCGCCGACGGCCATGCGGATGCCGATTTCGCGTGTTCGTTCCGTGACGCTGACGAGCATGATGTTCATGATGCCGATGCCGCCGACCACGAGCGAGACGGCGGCGACGCCCGCGAGCAGAAAACTCATCGCGCGCGAAGTGGCCGTGACCGCCTGCATCAATTCCAGCTGGTTGCGCACGGTGAAATCCTGTTCCTTGCTCCGATGGCGGGTGAGCAGCAAATCCGTAATGTCATTCTGCACGCTGTCGATCACCTTGTCGTTGGCGGCTTGCACCAGAATGTCGTTCACAAACGTGCGGGTGGTGATGCGGTGCATGTGGCTGCTGTAAGGAACGACGACCGTATCATCCTGGTCCTGGCCAAACAGATTGAAGCCTTTGGGGGCCAGCACGCCGACAATAAGAAATGGGAGGTTTCGGATGCGGATGGTCTGGCCGATCGGGTTTTCATTGGGAAACAACTGGTCGGCGACGGTCCTGCCGATCACGGCGGACTTTGCGAGGCTGCGCACATCCTGGTCGGAAAACATCGTGCCGCTGCCGATGCTCCAGTTGCGGATTTGCGGATAATCGGGCGATTCACCCATCACCTGCGTGTTCCAGTTAAGGCCGTTGGCCAGCACTTGTGCGCGGTCACGCACCTCGGGACTGATGGCCACGACGTTTTTCAACCCGCCAATCGCCAGGGCGTCGGCCACCGTCAGCGTCGGCGCGCTGCCCCAGCCGCCGCGCATCGCGCCGCTGGTGAAGTTGCCGGAAAAAACGGTGATCACACTTTCGCCCAGGCTGCTGACCTGGTCTTCGACCTGTTTGGTGGCGCCGGAAGTCAGGCTCACCGAGCCGATGACAGCGCCGACGCCGATGATGATGCCGAGCATCGTCAACAGCGAACGCATCTTGTTCCGGCGCAGCGCGCGCCCGGCGATTTTTAGTGAAGCGAAGATTCTCATGATGCCAGTTTCACCGCCTGTTGTGCCGCCCGGAGCTGCTGCAGTTCGTTTTCCGCGTTCAGACGACTGGCCACCATCATGTCGCTGACGATGTTGCCATCGCGCAAAATCACGTTGCGCCGGGTGTAACGGGCAATGTCCAGTTCATGCGTGACCATGACGATGGTGATGCCCTGATCGTTCAACTTTTGGAACACGCCCATGATTTCGATGCTCGTCTGGCTGTCGAGGTTGCCGGTCGGTTCATCGGCGAGCAACAAGGACGGCCGGTTCACCAGCGCGCGGGCGATGGCGACCCGCTGCTGCTGGCCGCCGGAAAGCTGGTTGGGGTGGTGGTCGGCGCGCTGGCCGAGACCCACCAGTTCAAGCGCGTGCATGGCGCGTTCGTACTGCTCGCGCGACGGGATGCGGTGACGGTTGTAAAGCATCGGCATCTCGACATTTTCCAGCGCCGACGTTCGCGAAAGCAGGTTGAAACCCTGGAAGACAAAGCCGATTTTTTCGTTGCGGACGTCCGCGAGCGCATCGCGGTCGAGCGTGGAAACGTCAATGCCATCCAGCAGATAATTTCCGCCGCTGGGACGGTCCAGCGCGCCAATCATGTTCATCAACGTGCTTTTGCCGGAGCCGCTTGCGCCCATGAGCGCCACAAATTCGCCCGGAAAAATTTCCAGCGTAATCCCGCGCACCGCGTGGACGTCCACTTCACCGGTGTGATACACTTTGTGGATGTCCGCAAGCTTGATGACGGGATTGGTCTGCTCGGCAAATCGGATTAACGCATTCTGGGGAAGCCGCCGCCAAGCGGGTTCGCTGCCTTGACGGCCTGTGTCCCGGTCGAAACCACGCCGGTCACCACCGGCGCACCCTCATCCAGTCCCGAAAGCACCTCGGTCGAAATGCCGTCGGTGATGCCCGTCTTGACCTGTATCGCCTGCAGCTTCGCATCGTTACCCGTGCCGGAAAGCACATAGATCGTGTGAAAAACCGGGCGTTCGCCACGTCCGCGCCCGCCGCCGCGCCGCTCGCCTGGACCGCGGGCAAAATTACCACCATTGGTCGCCGGCGCGGTTGGCGTCACAACGGAGTTGGTCAGCACCACGGCATTGTCCGGCGGACGGAAACGCAGAGCTCCATTCGGAATGGACAGCGCGTTTTCATGCTGGGCAACGGTGATCGAAACATTCGCGGTCATGCCGGGTTTCAATTTGTAATCCGAGTTTGTCACGCCAATGACGCAGTCGTAAGTGACAACGTTGTTCACCGTCGTCGGCGAATTGCGCACCTGTGTGACTTCGCCGTGAAACGTCCGGTCAGGATACGCGTCCACCGTAAAAGTCACTTCCTGCTTCTCGGTGACTCCGCCCACATCCGCTTCCGCCACGCTCGAATCAATCTGCATTTTTGTCAGGTCGTTCGCGATTTGGAACAACGTGGGTGACTGCAAGCTGGCCGCCACGGTTTGGCCGACATCCACGTCCCGGGAAATCACAATGCCATCCACCGGCGAAAAAATTTTGCAATAACCCAAATTGGCCTTTGCGTTGTCGAGCGAGGCCTGCTTGATTTTCACCATCGCCTCGGCTTCGTGCAGATTGGCGAGCGCCGTGTCATAATCGGACACCGAAACCAGCTGGTTGGTGAACAATTCGCCGCTGCGCTTGGCTTCCACCTGCTGCAATTCCAGGTTCGCGTTTGCGTTGGCCAGGTCCGCCGAGGCCTGCTCCATCGCCGCCTGATACGTCCGCGGATCAATCTCCGCGATCAACTGGCCGTTGGTCACCAGCGAATTGAAATCCACGTATAACTTGCTGATCCGGCCCGACACCTGGCAGCCGACGGTCACGTTGGTCACCGGGTTTAGCGTCCCGGTCGCCGTCACCAGCTTCGTCAAATCACCGCGCGTCACTGCCACCGTCTGATAATCCGGCGCGTCATCGTTCCCATGATGAAAATACCAAATGCCAGCACCAACGATGATGATGGCAACTGTTATAATGATTCCCCACTTCATCCAGGAATTGCTGCGATTTTCTGCCATAAATTTCAATACCTTCGCCGTTTAGAGATTTAGACAGCGAACGGAAACGACAAGTTACGGAATTCTCCGCGTCTGTCCATATTTTCGTCAATGCCAATAAAACGCAAACAAATGCACTTTCCGCTTTAAGCGGCCATTTCTCGTTCTTAGAATCGTTCCGTGCTCGACCAATTCATCCAACAACTCGCCCACGCAGACCCGCTTACGGACGAGCAGGTCCGCCAGGCCGTGGACCAGTTGGCCGATGAAAAAATTCCGGCGGCGGTCAAAGCCGGCTTTTTGACCGCACTCGCGCAAAAAGGCGAAACGTCCGGTGAAATCGCCGCGTTCGCCCGTGCGCTGCGCGACCGGTCCATTCCGCCGCCGCTGGACCCCGCCTGGCGCGACACCCGTGAAATCCTCGACGTCGTCGGCACCGGCGGCGACCGCCTGGGCACGTTCAACATTTCCACCGCAGCCGCACTGATTTGCGCCGCCGCCGGCGTTACCGTCGCCAAGCACGGTAACCGGGCGGTTACTTCGCAGGCCGGCAGCGCGGATGTTTTGGAGGCGCTGGGGGTGCGGATAGATTTGACTCCGTCGGAGGCCGCGCGTTCATTGCGCGAGCGCCGGTTCGCCTTTTTCTTTGCCCCGGCCTGGCATCCCGCGTTCAAACACATCGCCCCGGCGCGAAAACTCTGCGCCGAGCGCGGCCAGCGGACGGTTTTCAATTATCTCGGCCCGCTGCTGAATCCCGCACGGCCGTCCGCCATGCTCGTCGGCGTGCCGCGACCCGAACTTTGTGAACCGCTGGCGCGGGTGCTCCAATCGCTTGGCGTCCGCCGCGCCATGGTCGTGTGCGGAAAGGTACAGGATCCAAAGTCCAGGGCCCCGGGCGCCATTGACGAACTCTCGACGCTGGGCGAAAACACCATTGCCGAGTTTTATCAGGAACGCGGATTTGCGGTTTCAACCCTGTCACCGGAACAATTTCCGTTGCAGGCCGCCACGCTGGCGGATTTGATTGGCGGCGACCGCCAGGCGAACGCGGAAATCATCCGCCGCATTTTCCGCGGCGAAGATCGCGGCCCCAAACGCGACGCGGTTCTGCTCAACAGCGCCGCCGCGCTGTTTGTTGCCGGCCAAACGAAATCACTGGCTGAAGGCTGGGATTTGGCCGGCAGGACAATTGACAGCGGGCACGCCAAAGCGAAGCTCGAGGAATTGGCCCGTTAATTTGCAGGCGTTGTGCTTTCCGGTGTTTCTGCTTCGGCGGCCTCCGCAGCCTCTGCGGTTTCAAGCGAGGCGTAATGCAAACCGAGATTGTGTTGCGCGGTTTTGTCGCCCTGCCGCGCGGCGCGGATGAACCATTTCATGGCATCCTGTTGGTTTAGTTCCACCCCGCGTCCGGTCTGGTAGCACAAACCGAGATTGCATTGGGCGGGCGCACATTCCTGCTCGGCGGCCGCGCGATACCACTTGACCGCTTCCGCAAAATTTTGCGGCACGACCTGGCCGGTTTCGTAAAAAACGCCCAGGTTGAACTGCGCCGCGGGATAACCGCGTTCCGCCGCTTCGCGATACCATTTGACCGCTTCCGCAAAATTTTGCGTTACGCCCTGGCCAGTCTCGTAAAGCACGCCCAGGTTGAATTGCGCCGCGGGGTCGCCCTGTTCGGCCGCCTCGCGCAACCACTTGGCCGCCTCGCCGACTTCCTGTGGCACGCCGGTGCCATGCAGGTAGCACACACCCAGATAACATTGCGCCACCGAATCGCCCTGCTCCGCCGCGCGCCGGAACCATTTCACCGCCTCCTGATGTTCCTGCGTCACGCCTTGGCCGTTCTGTAAACAGACGCCCAGATAGCATTGCGCCTGCGGATCGCCCTCATTGGCGGCCTGGCGCATCGCTTCAAACGAATCCCATGTTCGACGGTTGCCTGACATCGCAAAACCAAAGTTAAAAACACTGTCGTGCTGCACCTATCATAAATCTTCACCATATAAATTCAAGCCGCGAATTACTCCTGCGTTTTCACTTCCGTTCCACCAGGCCACCTGCTACAAAATTTTCATGGCAACCAAACTTACCATCGGTTTTCTCGGCGCGGGCAAAATGGGCGCCGCGCTGGCGCGGGGCTTCATTCATGCCGAACTCGTCGTTCCCAAGGACATCATTGCCGGCGACCCCCACGACGCCGCGCGGGAGAAATTTGCCGAGGAAGTTGGCGCGAACGTCACGAAGTCCAACGCCGAGGTGGCCCGGTCGGCCAATGTTCTCATTCTGGCCGTGAAACCGAACCACGTTGCGGATGTGCTGGCCGAACTGCGCGGGCAGTTTACCAACAATCATCTGCTCATTTCCATCGCAGCGGGTGTAACACTCGGAAAACTCGAAGGCGCGTTGCCGCCGGATGCACGCGTTATTCGCGTCATGCCCAACACGCCGGCGCTCGTCGGGGCGGCTGCCTCGGCATTTGCGCTCGGCAAATCCGCGACGGCGGCGGATGGCGAACTGGCGAAAAAACTGCTTTCCGCCGTGGGCATCGCGTTTCAGGTGAAGGAATCGCTGCTCGACGCCGTGACCGGCCTGAGCGGCAGCGGCCCGGCGTATGTTTATCAATTCATCGAGGCGTTAAGCGATGGCGGCGTGGCGGCGGGTTTGCCGCGTGACCTGGCCACGCAGCTCGCCGCACAAACTGTTTTGGGCGCGGCAAAAATGGTTTTGGAAACCGGCCAACATCCCGGCGCGCTCAAGGACCAGGTCACCAGCCCCGGCGGCACGACCATTGAAGGCTTGCACGAATTGGAAAAAGGCAAGTTACGCGGCGTGGTGATGAGCGCCGTCCGCGCCGCAACGGAGAAATCAAAGAAACTGGGGCAAGGTTGAGTATGAACGCGAAGCCTCTTTTCCCAATTGCTTTTCTGACGTTGAGTTTATTCCTTACTGGCTCAGCCGAAGACACAGTTTCCGCATCCACAAAATCTGCAGGAGACAACGTAAGGAGTCTCTAATTTAAGAGCGAGCCTCGTTACCTCGGCTCCTGCAAGATTTCAGACGAGCAACTTCCGCACATCCACTGCTTCCATTCCCGCGGCACGAATGGCGGTCAAACCAAGGTCGGTGTCTTCGTAGGCGCGGCAGAATTTGGGTTCCACGCCGATGCGCCGCGCGGCTTCGAGAAATATGTCCGGTGCCGGCTTCTGGTTTTTCACCATTTCGTTCGTCACAATGGCGTCAAAGAGATGCCGGATTTTCAAGTGGTCGAGCACCAGGCCGATGATTTTCTGCGTGCCGCCGGACGCGACGGCCATCGGAATTTTGCCGTGGTTCGCCTTCGCAATTTCCACCACGGCGTGAATCGGCTGGGCCTGCGCGATCAGCGGCAGATACGTCTCCTCCTTTTCATGCGCGATGGCGACGTGGTCGAGCGAGCGGCCCTGCTCCTCGGCGAGCAATTTCAAGATGTCGCGTGAGGGCACGCCGCCAAAAGCATAGAAGCGGTCTTCGGGGAAATGAAGGTTATGGCGTTGCGTGACGATTTGCCAGGCGTGCCAATGCAGCGGCATCGTATCGGCCAAAGTGCCGTCACAGTCGAAGATCAAACCTTTGATGGGCATGGAAGTCAGGAGTCAGAATCCAGAAGCCAGAATTTTTGCCGAGTACGACCCGAGCAATTTGCTGATTTCTTCGAGTTGGGAATCAAGTTGCACGGTTTCGCCGTAATTCAAATCTTTCGCGAGAATCAAGTAGTAGCGACATTCTTCCAGCGAGCCTTGAGCAATATTTAAAAAACGCACCTTGTCCGCCCGCCCGCGTTTCTTAAATCCTTCCGCAATGTTCGCCGGGATTGAAACTGCCGCGCGGCGAAGCTGTGAGGCCAACCCATAAATCTCGTTTCGAGGAAAGGCGTCGGTAAAGCGATAAACACCGAGAACAAACTGATGTGACTTCTGCCAGACAATCAATTGCTCAAAGCTTTTCGCGGGTGCGAGCCGGTTTGATTCTGACTTCTGGATTCTGACTTCTGGATTCACAGTTTCACCTCTGCCAGCCTTTCCTCCAGATCATGCGTCATCAACGGGTCAATCAGCGGGTCGAGATCGCCTTCAATGAAGTTCGCCAGATTGTAAAGCGTCACCTCGATGCGGTGGTCAGTCACGCGGTTCTGCGGGAAATTGTAGGTGCGGATTTTTTCATTGCGCTCGCCGGTGCCGACCTGCTGCTTGCGATGCGCGGCATATTTCGCGTTTTCCTCGGCGATTTTTGCCTCGAGCAGGCGCGAACGCAGGACAGTCATCGCCTTGGCCCGGTTTTTCTGCTGCGAACGTTCGTCCGCGCAACGCACGATCAGACCGCTGGGCTTGTGCTGGATTTGCACGGCGGAGTCGGTGGTGTTCACGCCCTGGCCGCCTTTGCCGGACGCGCGGCAGACGTTGATCTCGATGTCCTCCGGCTTGATCTCAATGTCCACTTCCTGCGCTTCGGGCAGCACGGCGACGGTGCTGGTGCTGGTGTGGATGCGTCCCTGGGCCTCGGTCGCCGGCACGCGCTGAACGCGATGCACGCCGCTCTCGTATTTGAGCCGCTTGTAAACGTCCGTGCCGTTGATCTGGAAAACGATTTCCTTGAAGCCGCCGAGGTCGGACGGGTTGGAATCCAGTGTTTCAACCTTCCAGCCGCGCGCTTCGGCGTAACGGCAATACATCCGGTAAAGGTCGGCGGAGAACAGCGCGGATTCCGAACCGCCCGCGCCGGCGCGGATTTCGACGATGGTGTTGCGCGAATCGGTCGGGTCCGGCGGCACGAGGCCGAACTGGATTTTCTGTGAGAGCCGTTTTTCGCCTGCTTCGAGCCGGGTTATTTCCTCTTTCGCCATCAACGCCAGCTCGGATTCCGCCGGTTCGGATTTCAGCAACGCGCGGTTCTGCTCCAAATCGGCGAGCGTTTTCAAATAGCTTTCGCCCTGCGCCACGAGTTCCTTGAGCCGGGCGTATTCACGGGACAGTTCCTGCGCGCGCTGCGGGTTGTCGAAAGCCTTCGGATCGCTCAGCGCGGTTTCAACCTCGGCGTAGCGGCGGCGGAACTTTTCAATGTGCGGACTCAGGTTCATTTACGATTGTCGATTTACGATTTACAGGCGGATGGTCGCGAATGGCGTCAATCCTGTATCTTAAATTTTGCGGGCACGGTTGAAAAAGAAACCGCCTGCATTCTGCCAAAGCAGTTTGCAGGCGGATAAAATTCAGTCAGCTAACCCTTCTTTTTCTTTTTGGTGGCGAACGCGGCCTGGGCGGCCTGCGTCTTGGCGGCGCGCTGCTGGAATTTGTCCACACGCCCGGCGGTGTCCACAAACTTTTGCTGGCCGGTGTAAAACGGATGGCAGACGTTGCAAATGCCGACAATGACCACCGGCTTGGTGGAGCGGGTTTTGATCACGTTGCCGCAGGCGCAACGGATCTCGGCGTCCACATATTTCGGATGAATGTCCGTCTTCATAAAAAGGGGTGCAAAGCTACCATGAATCCGCCGGATGACAAGGGCGAATTTGCGGGAATTACACGCCGCCAATCCACTGACGGTCCTCCCAAACGGCCTTGAGGGAAGTCAGATTGCGCGAATCGAGGATGTTTTTCGCAGCGGAAATCAATCTGCCCTTTTTTAGATTGTGGACCGCGTCACTCGCATTGACGGCGATGAATTGCAGCACGCTGGGGTCGCGATAGCAGTCAATCATGCAACGCGTGCAGCCGTCACGGATAAGTTTTGATTCATCCCACTCATGCACCTTGCACATGGGCTTTTCCCAAAAATGGCAGCGGTAAAGGTCAAGGTTCCAGTCGAGGTAAAAATACTTGTGCCCGCCGAGGCACCCGAATTTTTCCTTTTCACCGCGCAAATGCCGCTGCATTTCGGTCAGCGATTCCATGGGATTGACGACCGGAAAATGGCTGCGCCGTTTCATTTGTTTGATCTTCTCAAACACTTGCAGCAGTTCATCTTTCGAATAGTTCACCAGGCCGCTGTCGCTGAAACTTAAATAACTGCTGGCCAATGACGTGAGCGGATAGCTGAACGTGCAGCTTTTAAACCCGAGCGTTTCGAGAAAGGCCGGCAGTTTTTCGTAATCATCAATCAGCCGGCTGGCCGTGATGCTGGCCGTGGTTTGGATGCCTGCCGATTGGAAGAATTCGTTGGCGCGTTTGATCTTCCTGCAAACGTCCGGCAAGCCGCGGTTTTTTTCGTGCTTCACCGCGTCATGCGCATCAATGGACATGATGACGCTGCTCAAGCCGTCGCTGGCCAGGCCGCGCAGGTTCTCTTCCGTCCAAAGTCCGCCGTTGGTGCAAATCATCGGATGGATGCCGTGCTCCGCCGAGTAACGCGTCATGGCGCGCAAATCCCGGTGCACCATTGGTTCGCCGCCAACGAAAAGCAGGTAGCCGATGTGGTTTTTGACCGCGATGTCAATTGCGTCGCGCGCTTCCTGCAACGTCACGCTGCGCCTGGCTTTGGGATTGAATTTGGAGCGCGCAAACCCGCAAAAATCGCAGTCCGCGTTGCAGATATTGGTGATGGCAAATTGCAAATATCCCGGTCCTCCGTGATGGAGAACTTCGCCGATAAGTTTCAACGTGCCCTTCTTTGGTCGTACGACCGGCCTGGAAAAATCCGGCAGCGCCATGGCTGTGGGGGCGGCTTTGGCGGCAGGTGGCTCGGGCGCAGTTGAAACGTTATTGCTCATTGCAATCCGTGACATTGTGATGCCAGGAAGTGGTGTGGGCAAACCTTCTTTCACTTACAGAGATGCCCGGCCATTTTCGCTTTGCGCAGACCGTGTGAAGAGATTAGTTTCTGCGAGGTTTGTCCGATGGTGTAATGGTAACACAGCGCCCTTTGGAGGCGTTATTCATGGTTCGAATCCATGTCGGACAGCCAATCTTCCAAGCTATCCTTCAAGCTCAGCTTCATCACAACCGCTGTCACACAAGTCCAATGAGGGATCATTTGTTCCGTTGGCAATCGTATTGCGCTTCAACCAAACCAGCAAAATGCCGATATCGGCGGGTGATACACCGGAAATCCGCGCGGCTTGACCAATGGTCGAGGGTCGAATCCGGGCGAGTTTTTGCGAAGCCTCAAGGCGAAGACTCGGCACTGTGGAAAAATCAAACGTGCCCGGGATGCGTTTGTCTTCCATGCTCTTGAATTTATTAACTTCAACTTCCTGACGTTCTATGTATCCAGCGTATTTAACAGCAATTTCGACTTGCTGGATTATTTCATCGGGTAAAGTCAGGTCTTTACCGGGCAGATCTTTATAAGCAACTTCTGGCCGGCTTAAAATCTTTTCTAAAGTATTTGGTCCATAACGAGTTATGTTTATCCTGTTCAATTCGTTGTTTATTGATTGTTGCTTGGCGCGAAACTTTTTGTAATTGCGCTCCGGCAGAAGACCGATCTCATGACCGAGTTCAGACAGACGTAAATCGGCGTTGTCTTGACGCAACAGGAGCCGATACTCCGCCCGGGAAGTGAACATGCGATAGGGTTCAATCGTTCCCTTTGTAACCAAGTCGTCAATCAGAACACCGATGTACGCTTGGTCTCGTCGAAGAACAATTTGGTCGAGTTTTTTGACTCTTCTGGCCGCGTTTATTCCAGCTATAATACCTTGAGCTCCAGCCTCTTCATATCCTGATGTGCCATTAATTTGGCCGGCTAAAAATAGATTGCGGCAGACCTTTGTTTCCAATGTTGGCAACAGTTGCGTCGGAAAAACAAGATCGTATTCGACCGCATAGGCCGGACGAATGATTTCAGCGTGTTCGCATCCAATGATCGTTCGAACCAACTCAACCTGCACCTCAAACGGAAGACTGGTCGAAAAGCCATTCACGTAAATTTCATCCGTCTCAATGCCTTCAGGCTCAAGGAAAATTTGGTGTCGCTCCTTGTCACTGAATCTTACTATTTTATCTTCTATGGACGGGCAATATCTTGGTCCAATACCTTCAATTACACCTGAATACAAAGGAGATTTGTGAAGATTTTCTCGAATCAATTTGGCCGTTTTCTGCGTCGTGTAGGTGATATGACAAGGCATTTGGCCATTGGTCTTATCAAGTATTGAATTCGGCGGATATTTGCCATGCGACGCATTGGTTAGTGGCTCTTTTTGATGTTTTTGTTCCATGTGGAACAAATCATCCTTCCAGTACGTGAAATATGAAACAGGCTCATCACCAGGCTGTGTTTCAGTCTTTGAAAAATCAATTGAGCGGCGGAGTAAACGTGGCGGGGTCCCGGTCTTGAAACGGCCCAATTCCAGACCAAGCGCTTGAAGGGATGATGAAAGATCCATTGCGGCTGTATCGCCAGCGCGTCCACCACTTTGTTGGTTTGATCCGATGTGCATCAACCCCCTTAAAAAAGTCCCCGTTGTCACAACGATAGTCGTTCCGTGAAACTGGACTTGCATGGTGGTTTCCACACCAAACGTTTCGCCGTCCTTGTGGAGAATTTTTGCGGATTGACCTTGTCGCACATCAAGATTTGGCTCCTTTTCGCATACCCATTTAAGCCTGAATTGATAGGCCTTTTTATCGCACTGGGCGCGCGGAGCCCAAACAGCGGGTCCTTTTTTCGTATTTAACATTCTGAATTGGAGCCCGGTCATGTCAGTGGCTTTTCCCATCTCGCCGCCAAGCGCATCAATTTCGCGGGCCAAATGTCCCTTGGCCAACCCGCCAATCGCCGGGTTGCAGGACATCTGACCAATCGTATCGACGTTCATCGTCAGCAGGAGTGTTTGGCAGCCCATGCGCGCAGCAGCCAATGCAGCCTCAACACCAGCATGGCCGGCACCGACAACAATCACGTCGTATGTTTTCGGATAAATGAACATGAGGGATTCAGCTTAAGCCATATTTTATATCAAGCAACGAGTGTCCAGAGGTTTTTGCAATTCGATGGCTCGGATTCGCATTCAAATGTTGAATAACTTTCGACACGGTCTCTATATCATCCTCCATATTAATGGCTTTTGATATTTCAATCAGAGTTAATAACTTATTTGGATTATTAGATATGCAGCTTATAATTTTCCTTTGAATTTCGATAACTTGGCCGGAGGCCTTTTTGCCGGCTTCAACGCCAGGTTGATGATAGGCGTTGATGTTAATCAATGACGCATAAAATCCAACGGCGCGTTCGAAGAGTGCTATCAGCTCTCCTACGGTGCGTGCGGAAACATCCTTCACAGTGATCGTCAGAGATTCCCTGTCGTTTTCCGCCAGGGCCTGCCGTGTCCCCAAATAAAACCCATGAAGAAAATCGCCAGCCGTTACTTTGTCTTCAACCATCAAGCTTGAGTTTTGGCCGTCGTTCAAAACTTCGATGAAAGTGACGAAAAAGTCGTTTAATCCATCCCTCAATTGTTGAATATAGGAGTGTTGATCCGTGGAACCTTTATTGCCTAGAACGGTAATTCCTTGATTAACGACGTTCCGATTCAAGTCCAGTTCCTTGCCCAATGATTCCATCACAAGTTGCTGAAGATACTTGGAAAACAGCTCCAGACGGTCATTATACGGCAATATTACCATGTTTTTGCTTCCTTTACCGTTACCGGATATATACCACGTTAATGCGAGTTGCAAAGCTGGGTTATCTTTAACGTTGTGTTTCCTGGTAATTTTATCGATTTCATAAGCGCCTAATAACAAATTGGATATATCCAATCCTTGTAGCGCTGCTGGTAAGAGCCCAACTGCGGACAATTCACTGGTTCGTCCTCCAACCCAATCCCACATCGGGAATTTTGCCAGCCATTTGTTCTGATTTGCGAATTTATCAAGCTCACTCCCTGCCATGGTGGTGGCGATGGCGTGTGAACCAAAATTCAATCCCGCCTGCTCATAGGCTGCCTTTGCTACGAGCATCCCGTTCCGCGTTTCCTTGGTACCGCCAGACTTTGAAATGACAATGCACACCGTTCGATTCAAATCATTGCCCAGCGTTGCCAGAACCCGGTCCATGCCATCAGGGTCGGTATTATCAAAAAAATGAGGTTTGAGTTTATCCGTGCGTGGATCGCCCAAGGCATGGGCGACAAATTGAGGGCCCAGTGCAGAACCGCCAATGCCAATGAGCAGGTAATTTTTAAATGAACCACCTTGGCCGCGGATTTTTCCGGCGTGAACTCCGGCGGCAAAATCCTTGATCCGGGCGGTGGTTTCTTCGATCTCCTTGCGGATTTCCAGGGTGGGCGCAAGAGCGGGGTTCCGCAGCCAATAATGACCGACCATGCGATTTTCATCGGGGTTCGCAATGGCACCCATTTCCAGTGCCGCCATGTCGGCGAGCGCCTTCTGCACGCGTGGGCCCATGCCTGTGAAAAATTCGTCGGGCACGTTCATGCGGCTCAAGTCCACCGCCAGACCGGCCTCAGGATATTCGGTGTAATACTTTTGGAATCGCTCCCACCATTGCAACTTTGTGTAATTCATAAAATATATTTTAAAGCAGTTGGATAAATTTGATGACGGTTTCTGGCAAGAAAATAGCGCAACGGAGTTTGCCGGGGGAGGGAAAACCGAACCTTCAGCCGCGAAAGACGATCCGGTTGAAGACTTACTTCACCGGCAGCGTGATGATGATGCTGGTGCCGTGTTTAAGGCGGGATTTGATGCGGATGTTGCCGCGGTGCGTTTCAATGATGCGGCTGACGATCGCCAGGCCGAGTCCGGTGCCCTTGGCCTTGGTTGTGCTTAACACGGCGGTGAATGCCCGTTTTTGCAAGGCCTCGCTCATGCCCTTGCCGGTGTCCTTGAATTCCAGTGAGACATGTGTCGGCTTTTCACTTCCGCGCGGCAAACGAACGGCGCGGGATTTGATCGCGAGCGCACCCCCCTCCGGCATCGCTTCGGCGGCGTTGAGAATCAGGTTCAAGAAAACCTGTTCCAGTTGCGGCGCGTCGCCCATGACCAGCGGCAGGTCCGGCGCCAGTTCGCGAACCAGGTTGACATTTTGATTCGCGAGTTTGTGACGCACCAGCAGGCCGAGTTCATCCACCAATTCATTCAAATTCACCGGCGCGAGCTGCGGTTCCGTTGTGCGGGCGAAGGCGAGAATCCGCTCCACGATTTTGTTCAAGTGCTCAATTTTCGCGTCTATCAGCCGCGCGTCCTTGGCGCGCGGGTCGCCGTCGGGAAACCTCAGGTTCAGCGAGTGATAAAGCAGCTTCATCACCGTGAGCGGATTGCGGATTTCGTGGGCGACTTCGGCGGCCAGCAGGCCGAGCGCGGAGAGTTTTTCATTTTGCCGCAATTGTTCCTCCACGTCCACAATGCGCTCGTAGAGCCGCGCTTTTTCGATGGCAATGCCGGACAATTCCGCCAGCGCGCCCAGGATGCGGATTTCCTCGTTGGAAAAATTGTAGGGCTGGCCGGTATAAACGCTCAACGTGCCGATGGCCTGGCCGGCGAAAAGCAGCGGCACGCTCAACAACGAAACCAACCCCTCGCGCCGTGCGACCTCGACGTTTTGATAACGGCTGGAGGTCTGGACATTTTCCAGTTGCAGCGGTTTTTTTCGGCGCGCGACGACGCCCAGCACGCTTTCTTCGACGCTCAGCCGCGGCTTTTTGAGGTAGGCCTTGCCCGCGCCGTAGCTGGCGCGCAAATCAAGCCACTCGCGGCTTTCGTCGAGCATCATCAGCGAGCACATGCGCGCCCGCATAAGCACACACGCCTCGCGCGTGATGGCGCGCAACGCCTCGTCGAGATTCAACGTGGAATTGATGGTGCGGCTCACGCTCGCGAGCGATTCGAACAGGCGCGCTTTCAGTCGCAATTGTTCGTAGAGCCAGGTGTTTTGAATCACCTTGGCCGCCTGCACCGCCAGTTCCTGCAGCAGTTCCTGATCGTCCGCGCTGAAGGTGCCCACGCGGTCCGAATCCACGTTCAGCACACCGCGGGTTTCGCCGCTCACCTCCAGCGGCACGGCCAGTTCCGAGCGCACGCCGGACCGGGCCGCGACGTAGCGCGCGTCCTGCGTCACATCGTCCACGCGTGCGGGTTTGCCGTGGCGCGCGACCCAGCCGGTGATGCCTTCGCCCAGCCGCAAGTGCAGTTGCCCGGCGCTGGCAGGCAACCCTTGCGCGGCATGAATCTCCAGAAAGCCCGAGGTGGGATTGATCAAAACGACGGAACCGCTGGACGCGCGCATGAGGCGGACGGCCTCGCTCACGATCAACTGCAACGCCTCCTGTGAATCCAGCGTGGAGTGGATGACGTTGCTCACCTGGTAGAGCAGATTCAACCGCTCGTAACGCTGCGTCAGTTTTGCCAGAGGATCATTCACGGATCTTGAATTTCAATTTCATCGCACGCGCGCGGCCAGCAACAATCCGGTCGCGCCGAAAACCATGTTTGGCAGCCAGGCCGCCAGCCACGCGGGCAGATAGCCGCCCGTGCCCAACGCCAGCCCGACCTGCTGAAGCACAAAGAAAGTGAAACAGATAAAAACGCTGCCCGCCACGCCGACAAAGAGGTTTCGCCGGCCCGATGCCACGCCAAACGGGATGGCGATGAGCACCACCACGAGGCACGTCCACGGCGCCGCCAGCCGCCCGTATAATTTTGTGAACAGCCGGCCGGCCTCGGCCGGCGGCAAATTCGGATGCCGCCTCAGGTATTCCCAAAGGACCGAGAGCGGAATGTTAAGTTTGCGCGAATGCAGGCTCTCATATTCGCTCATTTTGATTTCGTTCTCAATTTCCCCCGGCGTTTCGTCAAATGCCGGCATCGCCAGCACGTTGGTTTGGAGGAAGGGCAGGACCGGGGCCGCTTCACCGGCCTGTTCAAACTCCTTCACGTTGAAAAACGTCCAGCCGGGCCTCGTGTAAACCGCCCGGTCGGCGTACAATTTCCGGCTGGAACCGTCCGGCAAAGTCCAGTTCACCACGATCGAGCCGGACATGGCGACTGTTTGGGGATGATATTCATTGAAAACCCAAATCCGGCTGGCGTGCGTGTTGGTGAAACCATGGAATTGATTTTGGGCGTCGTCCGGCTTGTGCACATAACGGTTTAGAATGTGGTCCGCCCACGTTGTACTCCGGGGCACGCCAATTTCATTCAACGCGAACAACGCGCCGCTGGCGACAAATCCCACGAGAAAATACGGCACGCACAATCGCCACAGACTTACGCCCGCCGCGCGCAGGGCGGTGATTTCATTGTGCCGCGCGTGATTGGTGAGCGTGTAGAGCAGTGCCAGCAAAAGCGCGATCGGCAGCACCGTCACCAAAAAGGCCGGCGTCATTGCGATGGCATATTCAATGACATCGAGCAAATGCAGCCTGGCATCCTGCAATTTGTCCAGATCGGTGAACAAATCATAGGAAATCCAGAAAATCAGAAAGCCGCCCAGGCAATACGCCAGCGGCGTGAGCAATTCGCGCAGTAAATATCGGTCAAGCAACCGCACCGGGGCAGGGTAAGCGGCTCGTGGAAATGAGCAAGTCTGGCCATCCGTGCGCAACGCGGGACAAATTCGGCAGGGCGGTGCCTTTTACAGGAAGTAAGAAAGTTTTTTATGAAAATCCGGAGGTTTGAGCCATCCACATATCCCTGCAACAGTTGGAAGGGTGCTGATTTGAATCCTCCCTTTATTTGGGGTGATTATTGATGTGGATTACTTTTGCCGGGGGGAAGCCGTTGAACCACGTCGCGGAAGCATTGCTGTAGGCGCCGATGTTTTCGGCATAGACCAAATCCTCGATCTCCAGCGGCGGCAGGTGCTCTGATTGTGAAATTGTGTCCAGCCCGTCGCAGGTCTGGCCGAACACGGCGCAAAGCTCCTGCTTGCCGTTCTTGAACGCCTTCAGCGGATACTGGCAGTGGTCGAAAATGATGCCGCTGAAGGTGTGATATACGCTGTCATTGATGTAATAGCACTGCTTGCCGTCGCGCACCGCCTTGCCGATGACGCGCGCGATGGCCGTGGCGGCGGCCGCCACGAGAAATCTCCCCGGCTCGGCGAGGATTTGAATGTCCGGCGCAAACAGCCGGTCGATTTCCGCGTTGATGACGTCCGCGAGTTCACGAAACGGGCGGACGTGCCGGTTGTAATGCGCGGGGAAGCCGCCGCCGATGTCGAGAATCTTGATCTCGTGGCCGCGCGCCTTGGATTCCCTCATCACCGCCGCCGCCGTGTTCAGCGCCTGCACGAAATTCTGGAAGTTCGTGCATTGGCTGCCGACGTGGAAACTCAAGCCTTCCACCACGAGGCCGAGTTTGAACGCCATTTCAATCAAATCCACCGCCTCGCTGGGCGCGCAGCCAAACTTGGACGACAGTTCGCATTGTGACCCGGTGTTGTCGACGCGCAACCGCAACACCACACCGGCGTGCGGCGCGTATTTCCGGATCTTCCGCAACTCCTCCGCATTGTCGTAGGTCACCAGCGGCTTGTATTGGTCCAGCGCGAGAAGGGTTTCCCTGGGCTTGGTGGGGTTGGCGTAGATGATTTTGTCCCAGATGAAATCCTGCTGTGCCCGGGGCGGAAGTTTTTTGATGTGCTCATAGACCATCATGAATTCCGGCATGGACGCCACATCGAAGCTCGCGCCGGATTTGTAAAACGTGCGGATGATGGCCGGCTCGCAATTGGCCTTGACCGCGAAGTAGCACTGCACCTTGGGCAGGCGTTTCTTGAATTCGGCATAATTCTTCCGCAGCACGTCGTGGTCAATGATGACGAGCGGCGTGCCGTGTTTCTTCGCGAGCGACTGGAGCTGTTGTTTGAACACAACGCCTGGCTTGCGCTTAAAACTTCGGCTTGCTGCCGTCAATCATCTTCACCTTGTTGTGGGTGAAGTATTCCCGGGTCAGCGCCTTCATGGACCGGGCACGCTGGTCGTAAAGGTGTTTGAGCTTGCGCGGCTTGTGCTTGGACAGCGCGTAGTGCGTGAGCAGCGGCATGGCAATGGTGGTGTCCGTGTAGCAGACGATGGCGTCGGGCAGCATGTTCGGGTCAACCTTGCCCCAGCTCACGGCTTCGCTTGGCGTGGCGCCGGAGAGGCCGCCGGTGTCGGGCCGCGCGTCAGTGACTTGCAGGAAGTAATCCTGTCCGTATTCCTTGATGCGGAGCACCTCCTGGATTTGTGGCTCGGTTTGCAGCGTGAAATTTTTCGGGCTGCCGCCGCCCCAGAGCACCACGGCGCTCTTGCCGCCCGCGCGCTTGGCGGCGAGGACAATGGCGGTGGTTTCGTTCACGTCAATCGAGGGGTTCATGCGGAGCTTGCTGCCGCGCAGTTCCACGCCGGCCACGTTCATGCCGATGGTGGAGTCGCCGGGCGAGCTGGTGTAACACGGCACACCGGCGCGATAGGCGGCGGCGAGAACGGACACGTCCTTCAACTTGTGCTTCCGTTCCCACTCGGCGCAGTATCGGCCGATGAGGTGGTGCAGTTCCGCCGTGCCCATTTCCTTCTGGAACGCGGGCTGGCAGAGAATTTCCCGGAGGATTTCGTCCGTGGCCATCAGGCCGTCGGAGTAGGGGATGACCACGTCGTAGATGCGGACCAGGTCGTTGTTGCGCAGGTCGGTGTCGTCGAACTTGAAACTGCCGGAGTGGACCGGGTAGTTCAGCGCGAAGTGCATGTCGTGATACAGGTTCGCGCCGGTGGCGACGATCCAGTCCACAAAACCGGCCTTGATGAGCGGGATGATGCTGGAGCAGCCGAGGCCCGCGGGCGTGAGCGCGCCGGAGAGGCTCATGCCGATGGTCACGTCGGGCGCGAGCATTTTCCCGGTGAAGAGCTGGCAGCCTTCCTTGAGGCGCGCGCCGTTGTAGGCGAGGAACGTCTCGTCAATCAGGTGGGCGAGCGTTTCCCTGCCGGTGATGTTTTTGGGCCGGATGCGCTTGCCCGCCATGTATTTTCTCTTGTGCGGACACTCTTTTTCCTTGAGCCATTCGGGCATTTCGGAGAGGTCTTCGCGGGCGCGGACATTGTGTCTTTCAGTTCTGGCCATAATTCAATAAGGTAAAAACGTCCGCCTACGATACGGATGTTGCGCCACTTGCCAATAAAATTTAATCCGCAATTTTCGCAAACGGCGGCGAAGGCAGCGGGTGCCGCGTGGTTGCGTGTTGCTTCAGGCCAAATGAGGGGATTATCCTCCGCACGAATTTATGGTGAAATTGAAATCCACGGATGCGCCCACGCCCGCCGGGCTTGGCTATGCCATGCCGGCGGAATGGGAAAGGCACACGGCGACGTGGCTCGGCTGGCCGCACAACGAATCTGACTGGCCGGACAAGCTGGATACCATCCGCTGGGTCTATGGCGAGATGGTGCGGAAGATTTCACAGGGCGAACTGGTGCGCCTGCTCGTCCGCAGCCGGGCGGAGGCGAAGTTCGCCGCGAACTGCCTCAAACGCGCGAAGTGCGACCTTAAACAGGTGCGGTTCATGGTGCATCCGACAAATCGCGGCTGGACGCGCGACAGCGGGCCGATTCATGTGGTGAGGAAACGTTCAGCATCCGGCTTGCAACCTTCAACGCCCAGGTCGGCCATCGTTCATTTTCACTTCAATGCCTGGGCCAAATATGCAAATTGGCAGCTCGACACGAAGGTTCCGGAGACGGCGGCGAGGCTTTTGAAACGGCCGTTGTTCGACGCGCAGTTCCATGGGCGGAAATTCATCGTCGAAGGCGGCGGCATCGAGGTGAACGGGTGCGGCACGCTGCTCACCACCGAGGAATGTTATCTGCACCCGACGGTGCAGGTGCGCAATCCCGGCCTGACCCGGGCGCAATACGACGACACCTTTAAAAAATATCTTGGCGTGAAGAACATTTACTGGCTCGCCGCCGGGCCGGTTGGCGACGACACGCATGGCCACATTGATGACATCGCGCGTTTCGTGAACCGGAAGACGCTCGTGCTGATCCGCGAAACCAACCCGCGCGACATCAATTACAAGCCGCTCGCGGAAAATTGGCGGCGCATTCGGGATTTGCGCCTCGAAGACGGTTCGAAGCCGGAGGTTGTCGCGCTGCCGATGCCGTCGCCCCTCTATTACAAGAACTGGCGGCTGCCGGCGAGCTACGCGAATTTCTACATCTGTAACGCCTGCGTGATCGTGCCGACGTTCAACGACGCGAACGACCGCATCGCGCTGGGGATTCTCGGCGAATTATTCAAGGACCGTCCGGTCGTGGGCATCCACGCGGTGGACCTCGTGCTGGGCTTCGGATCGCTGCATTGCCTCACGCAGCAGGAACCGGCCTGATCCGGCACCGACCCCGATTCTTCATTGTCACAGACCGAGGAGGCTGCAGGAAAGTCGCGCAACGTCCGAATCCGAGCGAAGTTCAGTATGGTGGAGGCGGCGGGAGTTGAACCCGCGTCCCTGGCAAACAAACCAGCCGCGACTACATGCTTAGTCCGGAGAATTTTTTCTGCTGTGCTATGGCGTCCGGACTCGAATCGCACTGCCTAGTCCGCATGGAATTTTCTCGGCCAACAACGCGCGGTCTCCGCCGTCAACCATGCCTGCCATGGCGTTCGTCCGGCGTAGCAGGTG
>Ga0265338_10001735_pt1 | contig 34462 bp, 32 predicted proteins | sample 42126metaG_FD_193579 | JGI IMG/M metagenome (GOLD analysis project Ga0265338, IMG submission 193579) | Rhizosphere microbial communities from Carex aquatilis grown in University of Washington, Seatle, WA, United States - 4-21-26 metaG | ecosystem: Host-associated > Plants > Roots > Rhizosphere...
CCGCGTGTTTCCCAGGGTGTTCGGCTTCACCCGGTCCAGGTCGAGGAACTCCGCCACGCCGTCGTCGTAAGACCTGAGCAACTCGGCGTAGACTTCCGGCGCCACCGGGGTGCCGAAGATTTCGGTGAAACCGTGGCGGGTGAAGAAGGGGACCGCGAAGGTGAGCACGAAAACCCGCGATACGCCGACCGCCCGGGCACGCACAAGCAACTCGTCCACGATCAGGTGCCCGATGCCCGCACCGCGCCTGCGCTCGTCAACCGCGACGGTTCTCAGCTCCGCCAGGTCCTCCCACATAACGTGCAGCGCGCCGCATCCGGCAACGGCCCCGTCAGTAGCCGCCTCCGCGACGGTGAACTCAAGAACGTCCTCGTAAAGGTTCACTGTGTGCTTCTCGAGCAAGCGCCGCGAGCCGACGTTCTGATCGATGAGCCCGCGGATTTCCGGTACGTCCCTGGTGCGGGCTTGCCTCACTATGTACTCCATCGCGGCACTACTGTATCGCTTAAATACAATCAGGCGGCCACGGCGAGTATCGCCCGGCGGCTGGCGCAAATAGGCTTCGCCGCGCGGTCAGGTCGTTACGATCCGGCGTCACCGGGCCACCCCAATACCACATTCCGGGCAATCCGCGCGACCGAACGGCCCTGCCGTCAGAATGGCAAAACTTCGGGCGAGTCGGTTGGCAGCGGCATGGCTATCTAATATCGTGCATCGACGTGCGTACAGACAGTCGGCGGCTCGCAGGAGTCGCCGTAGCCGCGATGTCGGTGACCGTGCTGCTGCTTGGCGGGTCAAGCCAGGCGCAGACCGTCCGCTCCCAGCCGTCCCTCGCCACCCTGGTCGCGCAGGCCAAGCAGCTGTCAAACGCGGTTGACTCGCTCAGCCAGCAGTACGACGGCCTGCAGATCCAGCTCGCGCACGCCAAGTCCGAGGTCAAGGTGGCCAAGCTGGCCGCCCAGCGGGCCGAGGCGGCGATGACGGGCAGCCAGCAGGCGGTCGCCCAGCTGGCGGCGATGGGCTACATGAACGGCGGCATGGACCCGTCGCTGCAGATGCTCACCAGCGGCGACCCGGAGCACTTCCTTGGCCAGGCGTCCACCATGCAGCAGCTGGACAACGAGGCGGGCATGCGGCTGAGCACGCTGCAGCGCGAGCAGCTCGCCGCCACCCGGGCGCAGGTGACCGCCAAGGAGGAGATCACCAGCGCCAACCAGATCCAGGCGGAGATTGACGGCAAGGTCAAGTCGATCAAGTCGAAGCTGGCGGTGCTGAACAGCTCGGCCATGTCGCAGGCGATGGCCGTCTTCAACAAGACCGGTTCCTACCCCGACGTCGTGCTGCCCGAGGCGACCAACGTCGGCACCACGGCGCTGCGGGCGGCGCTGACCCAGCGCGGCAAGCCCTACGTGTGGGGTGCCGCCGGGCCTGACTCGTACGACTGCTCGGGCCTGGTGGAGTGGGCATTCGCCCAGGAGGGCATCTCGCTGCCGCACTACACCGGGTCGCAGTGGAACTCAGGCATGCACGTGTCGCGAGACGACCTTGAGCCGGGCGACCTGGTGTTCTTCTTCGCCGACATCAGCCACGTCGGCCTTTACCTCGGGAACGGCCTGATGGTCGACGCGCCCAGCGCCGGCCAGCCCGTGCAGGTCCAGCCGATGTTCTGGAACGCCTACGTCGGCGCCGTCCGCGTCGCTTAAGCGGGGCGCACGAACGGGAAGAGGATCGTCTCCCTGATGTTCTCGCCCGTCAGCATGATCAGCAGCCGGTCCATGCCCATGCCCATGCCACCGGTCGGCGGCATGGCGTGCTCCAGTGCGAGCAGGAAGTCCTCGTCAAGCTGCATCGCCTCCGGGTCGCCGCCCGCCGCCAGCAGGGACTGCGCGGTGAGCCGCTCCCGCTGCACCACCGGGTCCACCAGTTCCGAGTAGCCGGTGCCGAGCTCGGCGCCGAACGCCACCAGGTCCCAGCGCTCGGCCAGCCGCGGGTCGGCCCGGTGCTGCCGGGTAAGCGGCGACACCTCGACCGGGAAGTCGCGGTAGAACGTCGGCTCGACGGTCTTCTTCTCCACCAGCCGCTCGTACATCTCCAGGATCACCTGGCCGCGGTCCCACGAGGGCTGCAACGGCACGTCCGCCTTGGCGCACAGGTCGAGCAGCGCCGGAAGCCCGGTGTCGGGGGTGACTTCCTCGCCGAGGGCCAGCCCGATCGACTCGTGCACGGTCATCGACCGCCACTGGCCGCCGATGTCGTACTGCGACCCGTCGGCCCGGGTGATCACGGTCGAACCGAAGGCGGCCACCGCCGCCCCCTGGGCGAGCGTCTGGGTCAGCTCCGCGATCGTGTTGTAGTCGCCGTAGGCCTCGTACGCCTCGAGCATCGAGAACTCAGGGTTGTGGGTGGTGTCCACGCCCTCGTTCCTGAAGTTCCGGCCGATCTCGAAGACCTTCTCGATCCCGCCGACCAGCAGCCGCTTCAGGTACAGCTCAAGCGCGATGCGCAGGTACACCCGGGAGTCGTAGGCGTTGTAGTGGGTGATGAACGGGCGCGCGTTCGCCCCGCCGTGCAGCGGGGTGAGGATGGGCGTCTCGACCTCCAGGTAGCCGCGGGACACCAGCGTGGACCGCACCGACTGGACCACCGCGGAACGCGTCTCCGCCAGCTCCCTGGCCCGCGGGTTGACGATGAGGTCGACGTAGCGCTGCCTGACCCGCGACTCGGGGTCGGTGAGCCCGGCGTGCTTCTCCGGCAGCGGCCGCAGCGACTTGGCGGTGATCGCGAACGAGTCGGCCAGCACCGACAGCTCACCGGACCGCGAGGTGATCACCTCGCCGGTCACGCCGACGTGGTCCCCGAGGTCGACGTCCCGCTTCCACCCGGCCAGCGCGTCGGCGCCCACCTTGGCCAGCGAGATCATCACCTGGATGTCACCGGAGCCGTCGCGCAGGGTCGCGAAGCAGAGCTTCCCGCCGATCCGGGACAGGATCACCCGCCCCGCCACCCCTACCGTCTTGCCGGTGGCCTCGTCCGGCCCGAGCGCGCCGAACTCCGCGCGGACAACGCCAACCGAGGCGGTGCGCGGGTAGCTCACCGGGTAGGGGTCGATGCCGGACTCAAGCATCCGGGAGCGCTTCTCCAGCCGGACGCGCACCTGCTCCGGAACTGCCTGCGGGGGGTACGGGGGGTCGTCCCCCCGGGGAACTGCTGTCTCAGCCACGACCCGAAGGGTACAGGGAACTCTCGCCGACGGCACATCGGTTAACCCCGGTGCGAGCGCTCCCAGACCAGCCGCAGGCCGATCAGCGTCAGCCACGGCTCGTGCGCGTCGATCACCGCCACCTCGTCGATCACCAGCGGGGCGAGGCCGCCGGTGGCGATCACCGTCACCGCGCCCGGGTCCTCGGGTGACAGTTCGAGCGCCATCCGCCGGGCGATGCCCTCCACCTGCCCGGCGAACCCGTAGACGATGCCGGACTGCAGCGCCTCGACCGTGTTCTTGCCGACCACCCGGGGCGGCCGGGTCAGCTCCACCTTCAGCAGCTGGGCGGCCCGGCGGGACAGCGCGTCGACCGAGATCTCGATGCCGGGCGCGAGCGCGCCGCCGACGAACTCGCCCTTGGCGCTGACCGCGTCGAAGTTGGTCGACGTGCCGAAGTCGACGACGATGGCCGGCCCGCCGTACAGGTGCACGGCGGCGAGCGAGTTCATGATGCGGTCGCTGCCGACCTCTTTGGGGTTGTCCATCCGGATCGGCACCCCGGTCTTCACCCCGGGCTGCACGATCACGGTCGGCACCTCCGGGTAGTACCGGCGGCACATCTCGCGCATCTCGTGCAGTACCGACGGCACCGTGGAGCACAGCGAGATGCCCGCCAGGTCCTGCTCCTTGACCACGCTCGACCGGGCGAGCAGCCCGTACAGCAGGGCGGCGATCTCGTCCGCGGTCCGGTCGGGCACAGTGGCGATCCGCCAGTGCTCGACGATGGCGTCGCCGTCGAACACGCCGAGCACCATGTTGGTGTTGCCGATGTCAATCGTCAGCAGCATGCCGTTCCGTTCCGAGTTCCACGGGGACGTTGTCGATAAGGCGGGTGGCGCCGACCCGCGCGGCGATCGCGAGCACGGCCGGCCCGCGGAACTCGAGATCATCAGTCCGAACGGGTTCGTAGCTTCGCGCGTCGGCCAGCGCCAGGTAGTCAACCCGGGGGGCGCTGCCGGGCGGCTGGCTCCTGGCCGCGGCGGCCAGGACTTCCTCGGCGGCGGCGATGACGGCGGCCGGACCCTCCTTGGCCGCGGCCGCGCCGGCCGCAAGCGCCCGGTACAGCACCGGCGCCACCTGCCGTTCCGCGGCCGACAGGTACTTGTTCCGGCTGGACAGGGCCAGGCCGTCGGCCGCCCGCACGGTCGGCACCGCCTGGACCTCGACGCCGAGCCCGAAGTCGGCCGACATCCGGCGGACGAGCACCAGCTGCTGCGCGTCCTTCTGCCCGAAGACCGCGATGTCCGGGCGCACCAGGCTGAACAGCTTGAGTACGACGGTGAGCACGCCGTGGAAGAAGCCGGGCCGGAACTCGCCCTCGAAGATCTCCCCGGTCGGTCCCGGGTCGACGGTGACCAGCTGCGGCTGCGGGTACATGTCGCCCACGCCCGGCGCGAAGACCAGGTCGGCGCCCTCCGCGGCGCAGGCCTCCAGGTCGGCTTCCAGGGTCCGCGGGTAGCGGTCCAGGTCTTCGTTCGGCCCGAACTGGAGCGGGTTCACGAAGACCGACACCGCGACAGAACCGGCCGGGCCGGCCAGCTGGCGTGCCCGCCGCAGGAGCGCCCGGTGGCCTTCGTGCAGCGCGCCCATGGTGGGCACGAGGACGACCGGGGCAGGCAGCTTATCCCGGGCGGCGGCCAGTTCCGCCCGGGTGCTGACAGTGATCATCGACGGTCTCCGAGGATGTCGAGCAGCCGCTCGGCGTCGCTGGCGCTGAGTATCCCGGCCGCCAGCGCCCGGTCGGCGGTCAGCCGGGCGAGCGCGCGGTAGGCGGGCAGCGCGGCCGGCGCGTGCTCCGCCAGCGCGGTGACGTGCGCGGTCACGGTGGAGTCGTCGCCGCGCGCGACCGGGCCGGTCAGCCCGGCGTCACCGAACCGCAGCGCGTTGTCCAGGGCCGCGCCGAGCAGCGGCCCGAGCATCCGGCCCGGATTCTCCGCCCCCGCCTCGCGGAGCAGGCTGGCCGACTGCGCGACCAGCGTGACCAGGTGGTTAGCGGCGAAGGCGAGGGCGGCGTGGTAGAGGGCGCGGTTCTCCTCGGCGATGAACACCGGCTCGCCGCCCATCTCGATCACCAGGGCCTCGGCCGCCGCGCGGAGCGGACCGGGCGCGGTGACGCCGAAGCTCACCCCCTTGATCCGGTCCACGTCGTCGTCCCGGCCGGTGAACGTCATCACCGGGTGCAGCGCCAGCGGCAGCGCGCCCGCCTGGGTGGCCGGGTCGAGCACGCGGACGCCGTGCGCGCCGCTGGCGTGCGCCACCAGCCGCCCCGCGAAGGGCGCGCCGGTCGCCGCGAGACCCTCGACCAGGCCGGGCAGCGCGTCGTCGGGCACCGTGCACAGCACCAGGTCGGCGGCGCCGAGCACGCCCGCCGGGTCGGTGAGCCGCGCGTCGGGGAAGTTGTCCCGCACCCGCTGCTTGGACCGCGCCGATACCGCCGACGCGGCGGTCACCTGATGCCCCGCCCGGGCCAGCGCCCGCGCCAGCGCCGTCCCCGCGCGTCCCGGCCCGATAATCCCGACCTTGAGTCGAGCGGGATGCTCATTCGTTCCAGTCTCCACCAGTACCGGACTGCTCCCTTACGCTGGCCAATCCCCCGACCCGATGCCCCGTCAAGGATAACCACCCCCAGCCGGCCCGCTGCCCACCCCAGGCCGGCCGCCTCGGCGGTCTCGACCACCGCGCACCCCCGCGCCGCCGCGCAGCCACCGCCGCCCCACGGTCACCGCCGCCGCTTAGCCGCCGCGTGCCGCTGCCCCGGGACAGGCGTGACGGCCCTCGCCCGGGGGTGGCCGAAGCTGGCAGGCAGGATCCGGAGCCGGGGGCAGCTGCGGTTGCCGGGGCGGGCGGGGCTAGTGGTGATAAGGGGACTCATCCGGGGGCGGGCGCAGCGGGTCCCCGTCGGCGTCCGGGTCCCGGGGCACCCGGCAGCAGTACTCGAGGTAGAGGGCCGCCGCCAGCAGGACCAGGCAGGCGCCGAACGACAGGCTGGCGTTGACCAGGTCGGCTCGCGGCGTCGGGGCGCTCGCCATCCCGGACAGGTAGACCATGAAGCCGGCGCTGATCCCGCCGAGCAGCGCCGCCGCCTGCGAGCTGGCCTTGGCCAGGGCAACCATCCGGGCGACGAACAGCGGCGGGGCCGGCCGCCCGGCCCGGGCCCCGGCGATACGCGCTCGCAGGTCACGGCCGATCCACGCCTCGGCGCCGGCCGCGATTGCCACGGCGGGCACCAGCGTCCAGGTGAGCGGGGGCAGGCTGGAGTAGACGGCGGTGAGCACCGCCCAGGTCACGGCGGCGGCGACGACCGCGGTGAGCAGCAGCGTCCAGGGCCGGGTCGGCCTCACGAGCCCTCCTCCTGAACGACGAGCGGCACCGGGGAGCGGCGGATGCCCGCCTGGTCAGCCCGGGCGAGCAGGTCCGCCACCGGGCCGTGGCCCGGGAGCACCGCGTCCGGGTCAGCGTCGTGCCACGGGGCGAGCACGAAGGCGCGCTCGTGCGCCCGCGGGTGCGGCAGGGTGAGGTCCGGGTCGTCGCTGCGCTCGCCCGCCACGGTGATGATGTCGATGTCGAGGGTGCGCGGCCCCCAGCGCACCAGGCGCACCCGGTCGAAGGCCGCCTCGATCTCGTGCAGCCGACCGAGCAGCTGACCGGGCGGCAGGCTGGTGGCGATCAGCAGGACCGCGTTCAGGTAGTCGGGCTGTGACGGCCCGCCGACCGGGACGGTCTCATATACCGGTGACACCGCCGTCACTCGCACCTCCGGGAGCCCCGCGATGGCGTCCGCGCCACCCTGGAGTATGTCTCGCCTGTCCCCGAGGTTACTGCCAAGGGCGAGCACCGCGGTCCGCGTCGCCGGCATCACGCACCGCCCGGGCGCCGGGCCGCGCGGTAGGCAGCGGCAACCCGGACGGCGTCCGCGTTCGCGGGAACCTCGTGCACCCGGACGCACCACGCGCCCCCGGCCGCGGCCAGGGCGGTAACCGCGGCGGTGGCCGCGTCGTTGCCCAGAAACGACCGCGGCTCCGTCCCTTCCTGGTCGAACAGCCGGCTGAGGTGGCGCTTGCGCGAGGCGCCGACGAGGACAGGGAAGTCCCGGCCGCCGATCGCGGCCACCTCCCGCAGCCCGGCCAGCAGCTGCCAGTTGTGCGCGTCAGGCCCGCGGGCGGCCGGGTTCTTGCTGAACCCGAGCCCGGGGTCGAGCACGATCATCGACGGGTCGACCCCTTCCGCGATCACCGCGTCGATCCGCTGCGCCAGCTCGTCGTGCACCTCGCGGACCACGTCATCGTAGACCGCCCTCGCGTGCATGTCGTGGCTGTGCCCGCGCCAGTGCATCACCACGTAGGGGAGGCCGGCCTTCCCGACCAAGCGGGGCATGTAGGGGTCGGCCAGGCCGCCGCTGACGTCGTTGACCAGGCTGACGCCGGCGTCGGCGGCCCACGCGGCGACCTGCGCCCGCATCGTGTCCACGCTGACCACGGCGCCCGCCTTGACCAGCTCAGTGATGACTGGCTTGACCCGCCGCAGCTCCTCATCGGCCGGGATGCGCTGCGCGCCGGGCCTGGTCGACTCGCCGCCGACGTCAACGATGTCGGCTCCCTGGCCGATCAGCTCAAGGCCGCGCTCGATCGCGGCCCCGGCCCCGTACCACCGCCCCCCGTCGGAGAACGAGTCGGGGGTCACGTTGACCACGCCCATGACCAGGCACCGCCCCCCCGGGGGCGACCCGGCGAGACCAGGCAGATTGACCATACCGGGAATGCTAGGCCAGCCGGCGGAGGCCGGCGCCGCCGCCCGTCACCGGCCAGCGTCGGTTGGCACGGGGCCGGCCGCCGCGGTGTCCGCCGGAGCCGTGCCCGCCCGCGCCGAGTCCGCCCGTGCCGAGTCCGCCGGCGTGGTGTCAGCCGGCGTGGTGTCGGCCGGCGTGGTGCCAGCCGGCGTGGTGTCGGCCGGCGTGGTGTCGGCCGGCGTGGTGTCGGCCGGCGTGGTGTCGGCCGGCGTGGTGTCGGCCGGCGTGGTGTCGGTTGCGACGGCGTCGGCGGTCACCCCGGCCTGGTTGCCCTGGCCGAGGCCGAGCAGGCGCCCCGCCCGGCGGGCGTACCGCTTCACCTCGAGCCTCGGCCAGACCAGGAACGCCTCCGCCTCGAGGGCGGCGATCGCGATCCGCAGCGCGTCCCGGCCGCCGGTGAACACGAAGAAGCGCGGCTCCCAGACCGGGCAGAACTTGGCGTTGAACTTGTACAGCGACTCGATCTGGAACCACCGGGACAGGAACACCAGCAGCCCGCGCCATGCCTTGAGCACCGGCCCGGCGCCGATCCGCTCCCCGCGCTCGAGGTCGGCGCGGAACATCGCGAAGTTGAGCGAGACGCGCTTGACGCCGAGCCCCGGCGCCGCCTTGATGGCCTCCACGATGAGGAAGTCGTTCAGCCCTGCCTGGGCGGTCTTGTCGCGCCGCATCAGGTCGAGCGAGAGCCCGTCCCTGCCCCAGGGCACGAAGTGCAGTATGGCCCGCAGCACCCCGTCTTCCTCGGCCGTGACCAGCACGCAGTTCTCGTCGCCGGGGGCGCCGAGCCGGCCAAGCGCCATGGAGAAGCCACGCTCCACGGTGGTGCCGCGCCAGCGGTCCGCCTCGCGGATGATCCGGTCGAGCTCCGGCCGCGGTATGTCGCCGACCCGGTGGACCTCGGCGGTGTAGCCGGCCTTGGCGACGCGGTTGACCATCTGCCTGACGTTGCGCATCTGGCGGCCGGAGAGGCTGAACTCGGCGACGCTGACGATCGCCTCGTCACCAAGCTCAAGCGCGGTCAGGTCGCCCTCCCGGCACCAGACCTCGGCGCCGAGCTCGCTGCAGCCCATCACCGCGGGCCGCCAGGCGTGCCTGGCGGCCTCGCCGAGGAACTCGGCGATCGCGCCCGGCCACGCCTCGGGGTCGCCGAGCGGGTCGCCGGCGGCGAGCATCACCCCGGACACCACCCGGTAGCAGACGCCCGCCTTGCCGGAGGGCGACCAGATCACGCTCTTGTCGTCGCGCAGCGCGAAGTAGCCGAGCGAGTCCCGGTCGCCGTGCTTTTCCAGCAGCCCGCGGATCTTGGCCGCGTCGGCCGCCGCCATCCGGGCGCGCGGGCGCGCGGAGCGCAGCAGCAGGTAGATGGTGACCACCAGCGTGAATGCGCCGAGCGCGCTGGTGAGCACGTGGTACAGGTCGCCGCGGGGCTCGTTGGCCCACTGCACCGGGCCGTATACCCCGACCAGCTCGTACAGCACGTCCTGCAGCCGCTGGCCGAGCGGGTAGCTGCCGGCCAGCGGGCCGACCGCCAGGTAGCCGAGCCCGATCGCGAAGTCGATGACGACGAGCGCCACGAACACCGGCAGCACCGTCCGCCGGCTGCGCGGGTCGCCCACCGCATAGAAGTCGTTGTGCCGGTAAACCAGGGCGGCCAGCAGCCCGATGGCCACCATGCCGGACGACGGGATGACGTGCGGGAAGTGCCTGAAGTGGAGCACGATGTCGTAGGCGAGCAGCGCGAGCACCGCCTGCCAGGCACGCCGCTTGCGGCGGCGCAGCCCCCGGGCGAGCATCAGCAGCAGCAGGCCGATGATGACGTCCGAGGTACGGGTGACGTTCGTCAGCGTGCCCGGCACGACCGCGTTGACCTTGTGCAGCTTCTGGTGCCACTCCGGCTTGAACACGGCCACCACGTCGGATACTCCGACGAGGAATGTCAGCAGCGCGGCGACCACGGGAACCCACGCCACCGGCTGGCCACCCCGGCCGGCCAGCAGGCCAGTTTTGGTATCCCGATTCGCAGGATCGGCAGAGGTGATTTCGCTCATCTCAAATCTCTTGTCAGGCCCCGGACCACGGTCAAGCAGCGTAGTCATGACATGTCCGCCATGTACTGCCCGTTCACTGATCTACAGAAGATCTTGATAAATCGCACGGCGGCGAGCGCCGTGCGGGGTGGCGAGCTCCGCCTCTGCGCGTTCCCCGTAGACACGGTACCTCCCAGCGTCCCCGGCCGACCTAACGAGGATGAGAACAAGTCGGCAATTATGAAGACGCGTGGCGGTCTCGGCTGGTTCGAACAATTCGGACCTTAAATCCTTGCCCGGTGTTAGCGCAGCTAAACTGGGGCCGCCTTACACCAGGGAAGAATACGGAGGCTACCTCCGAATTTACCGGGGCTTACCTATTACCGAAGAGCAGGCTCATCGCCTCGGCGCGAGTCCGCGCCTCCTGGCGGAAAATGCCCCGCACGGCGGAGGTTACCGTCGTCGCCCCCGGCTTCCGCACGCCGCGCATGGACATGCACAGGTGCTCGCACTCGAGCACCACGATCACGCCCCGCGGCTCGAGGATCCGCACCAGCGCGTCGGCGATCTCGGTCGTCATCCGCTCCTGCACCTGCGGCCGCCGGGCGTACACGTCCGCCAGCCGGGCCAGCTTGGACAGGCCGGTGATCTCGCCCTTCTCGTTCGGGATGTAGCCGATGTGCGCCTTGCCGAAGAACGGCACCAGGTGGTGCTCGCACATGCTGTAGATCTCGATGTCCCGCACCAGCACGATCTCGTCGTGCTCGGCGTCGAACACCGTGGTCAGCACGTCTTCCGGCTGCTGCCGCAGGCCCGCGAACTGCTCCGCGTACATCCGGGCGACCCGGGCCGGGGTGTCGTGCAGCCCGTCCCGGTCCGGGTCCTCGCCGACCGCGAGCAGGATCTCGCGGACGGCGCGCTCGATCCGCTCCTGGTCCACCGGCTCCGCCACGTTAATCGTTGTCCTGACCGGACGAACCGCCGTCGAGCCCGTACCCGAGCACCTGGCCGTTGGCCGCCCCCGGGATGGTGTCCGTGCCGTTTGCAGCGGTGCCGTTTGCAGCAGTGCCGTTTGCAGCAGTGCCGTTTGCAGCAGAGAGCGCGAGCTCCTTCGGTGACATCACCGGGGGCCGGTCGGACGGCAGCCGCTTCCCGTAGCCGGTGTAGGTGCCGCGGACGTGCCGCCGCTGGACCGGCGCGAACACCTCGAGCACCTGCTTGCGGTTCAGCGTCTCGTGCTCGAGCAGCTGCAGCACCAGGTTATCGAGGACGTCGCGGTACTCGACCAGGACTTCCCAGGCCTCGTCGTGCGCGGCCTCGATCATCCGCTTGATCTCCTCGTCGATCGCGGACGCGATCTCCTCGGAGTAGTCCCGGCTGTGCGACTGGCTCATGCCGAGGAACGGCTCGCTGTCGCCGTTGCCGAACTTACGGGCACCGAGCCGCTCGCTCATGCCGTACTCGACGACCATGCTGCGGGCGATCTGGGTGGCCTTGTCGATGTCGTTGGCGGCGCCGCTGGTCGGCTCGTGGAAGATCAGCTCCTCCGCCGTCCGGCCGCCGAGCAGCATCGCCAGCTGGTCCTGCATCTCGGCCCGGGTGGTGAGGAACTTGTCCTCGGTTGGCAGCGCCATCGTGTAGCCGAGCGCCCGGCCGCGGGGAATGATGGTGACCTTGTGCACCGGGTCGGCGTTGGCCATCGCGTGCCCGACTAGGGCGTGCCCGCCCTCGTGGTAGGCGATGAGCTTCCGCTCCTTCTCCGACAGCAGCACGCTCTTGCGCTCCGGGCCCGCCATCACCCGGTCGATGGCATCTTCCAGCGCCTGCATGTTGATCTGCTTGCCGTTCGTGCGGGCAGTGAGCAGCGCCGCCTCGTTGATCACGTTGGCCAGGTCGGCGCCGGTGAACCCGGGGGTCCGCCGGGCGATGATGTCCAGGTCGGCGTCGGGCGCGATCGGCTTGCCGCGGGCGTGCACCTTGAGGATGCCCTTGCGGCCGGTCAGGTCCGGCTGCGCCACCACGATCTGCCGGTCGAAGCGGCCCGGGCGCAGCAGCGCCGGGTCGAGGATGTCCGGCCGGTTGGTAGCCGCGATCACGATCACGCCGCCCTTGGTGTCGAACCCGTCCAGCTCGACCAGCATCTGGTTCAGCGTCTGCTCGCGCTCGTCGTGCCCGCCGCCGAGGCCCGCGCCGCGGTGCCGCCCGACGGCGTCGATCTCGTCCACGAACACGATCGCCGGGGCGTTCTGCTTCGCCTGCTCGAACAGGTCACGGACCCGCGAGGCGCCGACGCCGACGAACATCTCCACGAAGTCGGAACCGGAGATCGAGTAGAACGGCACGCCCGCCTCGCCCGCGACCGCGCGGGCGAGCAGCGTCTTGCCGGTGCCAGGCGGGCCGTAGAGCAGCACGCCCTTGGGGATCTTGGCCCCGATGGCCTGGAACTTGGCCGGGTTATGCAGGAACTCCTTGATCTCCTGCAGCTCCTCAATGGCCTCGTCGGCCCCGGCCACGTCAGCGAAGGTGGTCTTCGGCGTGTCCTTGGTCATCAGCTTGGCCCGCGACTTGCCGAAGTTCATCACCCGCGAGCCGCCGCCCTGCATCTGGCTCAGCAGGAAGAAGAAGAACAGCGCGATGATCAGGTAGGGGACAAACGTCTCAATGATGGAAAGCAGCGCGCTGGTCTTCGGGATCTGGACGTCGTAGCCGCCGGGCAGCTGTCCCTTGTCGAACTCAGTCTGGAGCAGCTGCTGCAGCTGCTGACCCTGGCCGTAGATGAAGTCGGCCTGGTACTCCTGGCCGCCCTTGGTGGTGACCTGGATCGTCTGGTTCTTGTCGGTGAGCACGGCCGACTTAACCTGGCCCTGCTCGATCAGCTGGACGACCTTGCTGGTGTCTACCGTCTTGTAGCTGCTGCCGGAGTTAGCCCAGCCCAGCGTGATCGTAATGACCAGCACCGCAAGCAGCACCAGCAGTAGCGGTCCGCGGAAAAAACGCTTCAATTCCATTGTGAGCGACCCCCTCGGCCCGGGGCCGTTCCCTCCTGACCAGCCTCACGTCCCGCCGACCACCGGCGCGACTGCCTGCCTGACCGCACAGCGATTACCTGACGGTACCTGAACGCTTTCATCAACGGGATGTGTTCCCCCCGTACACCTCGGGGGCCAGCGTCCCGATAAATGGAAGGTTACGGTAGCGCTCCGCGTAGTCCAGCCCGTAGCCCACCACGAACTCGTCCGGCACCTGGAACCCGGTATAGGCCACGTCTACCTCCATCTGCGCCGACGAGGGCTTGCGGAGCATGGCGCAGATCTCCACCGAGGCCGGGTTGCGCGACTTGAGGTTGCCCACCAGCCAGGACAGCGTCAGCCCGGAGTCGATGATGTCCTCCACGATCAGCACGTGCTTGCCGCTGATGTCCGCGTCCAGGTCCTTGAGGATGCGCACCACGCCGGAGGACTTGGTCCCCGACCCGTAGGAGGAGACGGCCATCCAGTCCATCTGCACCGGCAGGTGCATGGCGCGGGCCAGGTCGGCCATCACCATCACGGCACCCTTGAGCACGCCGACCAAGAGCAGCTCGCGCCCGGCGTAGTCCGCGTCGATCTGCGCGGCCAGCTCACCGGTCCTGCGGCTGATCTGCTCGGCGGTGATGAGCACCTCTTTCAGCGCCGGCCCCATGTCGGCAGCGTCCATAAGCCAGCCTCTCCTCACGCGAAAAGTGTTTAGCCGTTAACGATGTCGCTAACGGCGCCCAGGCGCTGGCAGGCCGCGTGCTCGAAGACGACCTCGCCCGACCGCCTGGCCGCCCGGATGCCGCCCGGCAGGTCGACTCCCCGCTGCCCGCGCCAGCCGGTGACCAGCTCCGCCACCCGGGCCACGTGCGCCGCGGTGAGCGCGCCGGCCGGGCAGCCAGCCGCCAGCGCGGCGGCGCGGAGCACCCGGGTGCGCACCGCCCCGGGCAGCGCCGCGAGGGAGTCCGTCGCCAGCGGAGTGTCACCACGCACCCGTTCGGCGGCTGCCATTTTCTCCAGCACCTCAGCATCATCCCGCAGCTGGCCGGCGGTCCGCGCCAGCGCCTCGGCGATTCCCGGGCCAAGCGCCGCCTCAAGCGCGGGCAGCGCGTCCAGCCTGACCCGGACCCGGGCGAACCGGCGGTCCCCGTTGTGCGGGTCCGACCACGGCTGAAGCCCGAGCGCCGCGCAGGCCGCGGCGGTAACCGGGCGGCGCACGCCGAGCAGCGGCCGGACGAAGACGCCGCGCCGCGGCGGCATCCCGGCCAGCGACCGCGGCCCCGATCCCCGGGCGAGCCCGAGCAGCACCGTCTCCGCCTGGTCGTCAAGGGTGTGGCCGAGCAGCACAGCGCTTGCGCCCGCGTCGGCCGCGGCCCGCTCGAGCGCGGCGTAGCGGGCGGTGCGGGCGGCCGCCTCGGGACCGCCGGGGCCGTCCACGGTCACCGCGACCACCGTCACCGGGTCAAGGCCGAGCCCGCGCAGCGTCTCCGCCAGCGCGGCCGCACGGCCAGCCGAGCCCGGCTGCAGCCCGTGGTCGACCGTGACCGCGCCCGCCCGCAGCCCCGCCCGCGGCGCGGTGAACGCCAGGGCGGCCGCCAGCGCGAGCGAGTCCTGCCCGCCGGAGCAGGCGGCGAGGACGAGGGCGCCGGGCGGCAGCCCGGCCAGCGACCCGCGGACGGCGGTGCGGACCTCGGCCACGGCCGGCGGCAGGGCACCACCCACGGTCAGCCGACCCGCTCGAGCCATTCGCGCGGTTCCGACAGCTCGGCCCGGGTCGGCAGCGTCTCCGGCGAGGTCCATACCCGGTTGAACCCGGCCATGCCGGCCTCCGCCACCACGGTGGAGACAAAGTGCGAGCCCTGCTCGTACTGCTTCATCTTCAGGTCGATACCGAGCATGCGGCGCAGGATCTGCTCCGGGCGGCTGGTTGAGCCGCGGCGGTGCGAGAACTTCTCCCTGATGTCCGCGACCGAGGGCACCACCTGCGGGCCCACCGCGTCCATCACGTAGTCGCCGTGCCCCTCGACCAGGGTCATCACCGAAGTCAGCTTGTCCAGCAGTGCGCGCTGCTCCGGCGTTTGGATCGCCTCCACCAGGCTCTCGCCCTCGCCGCCGCGCACCGCGTTGGCGACCGCGCCTGCGGCCGACCGCATCCGCTCGAGCACGGCGCTGGTGTCCAGGTCGGACGCCAGCAGGAACTCGGTCATCATGCCCTGCACGTAGCCGCGCAGCCAGGGCACCGAGGTGAACTGAACCCGGTGGGTCTCCTCGTGCAGGCACACCCAGCGGCGGAAGTCATGCGGGTCGACGCCGAGCTCGCGCTCGATCATCACGATGTTCGGCGCGACCAGGGTGAGGCGGCCGACGCTGGCGCCGGCCACGTTCACCGCGGTCGCGGTGGACGTCCCGTTGGCGCCAGGCGACCCGCCGGCCTCCGCGCCCCCGTAGGCCGCGCCCGTGCCGCCCGCCCCGCTGGCGCCGTTGCCGGGCGCGCCGCCCTCGCCGGGCGGCAGGAACAGCTCGTACTGGCCGAGCACCCGGGATGACAGGTAGGCGAGGACCAGGCCCATCTGCGCGCCGGTCACCCGCGACCCGACCGCGCCGATCACCGAGCCGGCGGCGGGGATGCCGGTGCCCCGCGCGGCCAGCTTGTCCGCCAGTGGCTCGAGCACCACGCGGAACCCGCTCACGTTCGCCCGGATCCAGCCGGGCCGGTCCACCACCGCCACCGGGCCCACCGCCCCCTGGCTGACCAGCCCGGTCAGCTCGCGGACGGGCTGCTGGACAACGGACGTCAGGCCGCGCAGCTCCGCCACTACGGCCCGGGCGTCCGCCAGGCTGGCCTGCGGCCCCTGCCGGGCGAACCTGGTGCCGGTGGAGATCGCTACGTCCCAGTCGATCATCTGTGCGCTGCTCACAGTCCTACCGTACGTGCTCGCTGCTGGTAGCGGGAGAGCGAGGCTCACGAACAGCCGCACGCGGCCAGGCCGGCCGCCGCCGCGTCGATCGCGTCGGCCGCCTGCTGCAGCTGGTAGGCGCCGGGCACCTGCGGTGCCATGATCGCGAAAAGCAGCAGGGTGCCGGACCGGTCGTAGGCCAGCCCGGCCAGGGTGGCGACGGTGGCGAGGTTGCCGGTCTTGGCCCGGACCACCCCGCGGGCGGTGCCGCCGATTCCGCCGAAGACGCTGTTACCGTCCGACAGCGTGCCGGCGAAGCCGGCCACCGGAAGGCCGGTGACGGCCCCGCGCAACCGCGGCGTGTCCTGCGCCAGCTTGAGCACCCGGACCAGCGTTTCCGGTGCGATCGCGTCCTGCGGTGACAGGCCGCTGCCATCGGACAGGCTGATCGCAGTGGCGATGCCGAGCCTGCGCAGCTCGGTGGTGACCGCGCTGGCCGCGCCGGCGAAGGTGGCGGGCAGGCCGAGCCGGATCGCCAGCTGCCTGGCCAGGTTCTCGGCGATCACGTTGTTCGACTCGAGCAGCATCTGCTCGGTGACCTGCACCAGCGGCGGCGAGCTGACGCTGGCCAGCTCGGCCGCCCCGGCCGGGGCGGCGCCCGGCCCGGGGGTGCCGGTGACGGTGATGCCGTCCTGGCCGAGCAGGGCGGCGAAGGCGGCGGCGGTCAGCCCGGCCGGGTCGGTGGTCCGCGGCCGGAAGTTAACCGGGTCGTCGGAGTCCTGCAGCGCGCCGCCGGCTGTCAGCCGCCCCTGGTCGGCCTCGAGCGCGACGATCGGGGTGACGTTCCCGGTCTGCACGTCGTCGGCCCAGCCGGGCCCGAGATCGGGCCCGCCGTACAGCCCGGTGTCGTACCCTAGCCGCACGGAACGGCGGCCCTGCGCCTTGAGCGCGCGCGCGGTAGCCGCGGCGAGCTGGGCGAGGGTGGCCGGCCGCGGGTAATCGGAGGAGGGGTACGCATCGACGGCGAGGGTGGGGTCACCGCCTCCGACCAGCACGACGGTGCCCCCCGCCTGGCGCACGGAGGTGCTGAAGCGGGCGTCGGGGCCGAGCACCGCGAGCGACGCCACCGCCGTCACCACCTTGGTGGTGGAAGCGGGAGTGGCCGGGGTGCCGGCGTTGTCAGCGTAGAGCACCTGGCCGGAGGCCGCGTCGGCTACCTCGACCCCCAGGCCGGACCCGGTCACGGTAGCCGGCAGCAGGCCGCTGAGCATGGCGGCGATGCCACGCTGCGCAGGCAAAGCGGTACCCTGCGTAGACATGATGGCGGTATCCACCGGCGAAAGCACCGGTGTGGCATTGACCACAGGGCGCGCCGCGGCGACGGCCACGTGCAGCCGCGCCAGGCGGGGCGGCAGCATGTGCGCCACGACCAGGCCGGCGGCGAGCGTGAACACGTTGAGCAGGGTAAGCACTGCTACGGCGGTGGTCCGTGTGCGGCGCACGAACATACCTTTCGCGAGATCCGGGTGGCCCAAGCTTAGGGCCCGTGCCCGGCGCCGGCCGCAGGACCCGCCGTCCCGGCGCGCCCGGGCGACCCGCGACAATGGAGTAAATCAGCAGCTATGGGTGGAGCGAACATGGACGTCGAAGTAGTCATCGAAATCCCCCGCGGTCAGCGGAACAAGTACGAGGTCGATCACCGGACCGGCCGGATCAGGCTTGACCGCATGTTGTTCACCTCGACCAGGTACCCGGCCGACTACGGGTTCATCGAGGACACCCTGGGCGGAGACGGCGACCCGCTTGACGCCCTGGTCCTGCTGGAAGAGCCGACGTTCCCCGGTTGCCTGGTGACCGCCCGGGTCATCGGCATGTTCCAGATGACCGACGAGAAGGGCCCGGACGACAAGGTGCTGTGCGTGCCCGCGAACGACCCGCGGGTGGCTCACCTGCAGGACATCGAGGACGTGCCCGAGTTCGACCGGCTGGAGATCCAGCACTTCTTCGAGGTCTACAAGGACCTGGAGCCCGGCAAGTCAGTCGAGGGCTCGCACTGGGCAGGCCGCGCGGCCGCCGACGCCGAGGTGGAGCGGTCCCGCAAGCGCCTCATTGAGCACGAGGCGGCCCAGTAACCCGCAAAACCAAGAGCTTCAGCCCCGAACGGTTGCGTATTCCACCCCGGACGCCAGTCGGCCCAGTCCAAGGCCGCGGTGCGCTCGGGGTGCTTCAATTCCCGGTCTTCATGACGCCCTGGAGGCCTGCTCCGCCCGGTCGAAGATGACGTCCGCCCGGGCGCTGATCACCGCGTGCGCGTCCTTGAGCGTGTCACCGCCGAGGTCGGCCAGGCCACCGGAGAGCAGCACCGCCGCCCGGGCCGCGGTCGCCGCCTGCCCTACCCGGCCGGCCTCGGCGTGCCTGGTCATGCACCTGACCGCGGCGGCCGCCCAGTCCGGCGCGGCCAGTTGCAGGTAGCGCGGCGCCCGGGCGAGCCAGCCGGGGGTGTCGGCCGGCAGTTGCAGCCGGGCGAGCACGTCGGCCGCGAGCTCGAGCCCGGCCTCCGTCTCGGCCAGGCCGTCCTCGGCCAGCCCGGTCTTGAGCAGGCAGCGGCCGAGGTGGAAGCGCGCGCGGGCCAGGCCGAGGTCGCATTCCGCCTGGTCGGCCGCTGGGGCCTTGAGGAACAGGGCGACGACCTCGCGCAGCAGGCCGATCGCGTCGCCGGTGCTGCCCGCCGCGTCCGACGCGAGTGCGATCCTGGTGAGCACGTCGATCCGCGGCACCTCGTAGGCGGTCGGGTCGGCCTCCGCCAGGATGGCGTAGTGGCCGGCCGACTCCGCCAGCATCGCGATCGCCTGCCAGGCGCTGCCGCCGTAGCGGGCGTGGGCGCACAGCGCCGCCGCCAGCTCCGGCTGGTGCCGGGCCGGGTCGGCCGCCGCCGCGCACAGCTCCCGGCTGATCAGCAGGGCCTGACTAGAGTGGCCCGCCGCCTTGTCATGGCTGCCCTCGAGCGAAGCCCTGATCGATTCGCCGAGGTGAAAGTCGTAACGGCGCTCCAGGGTGCTCTGCCGCACCGCGGGGGGGCGAGCTGACCGCTCGTGCCGGGCGATGAACATGCCGCGAACCTCTCCCCGGGGTATGACCGCTTGGAACGACCCTCACCAAGATCGTGACATAACGCCGTGTAACAGGCAATACACGTTGAGAGACTATTTATCGGGTGCCTGGTGATCCGACCGCTCATTTCCGGCCGCCTCGCCCGGGTCCGCGTCGACGCCCGCCCGCGCCGTCTGCGCCACCAGGTCGTGGAAGGCGGACGTGCGGCTGAACGTGTCGCCGATGGTCCGGCCCGCCAGCAGGTCCTGGTAGGCCTGGTAGCGGGTCATCTCCCACTCTTGGTTGCGGGCCGGCAGTGCCGCCACCGCGGGCGGCGGCAGTAGCCGCCAGTGCCACTCGGTAATCGGCGCGTCGCTACCGCCGGCCTCGGCCGCGGCCTTGGCCCCGGGAGCCGGGCTCGCCTCCGGGGCTGGCTCGATGAAGTCGGCGTGATCGGCGTAATAGCCCATCCGGTTGCGCACGAACCGCAGCCCGCCAAGGGTGGTCTCGGTCTCCCGCCGCCGCTCGCCGCCCAGGGCGGCCAGGGCCGCCTCGTACTCCTCCGGGTAGTACCGCACCAGCGTCGCGTCGACGATCGTCACCCACCAGACGGCCTCGCCGATCACCGCGAACGCCTGCGCCCGGTCGCTCGCGCGGACCCGGCCGAGCCGCGCGGTGGTGTCCCGCATGGCGGTCATCGCCCAGCTCAGCGCGCTGGTCCCGGTGCGCTGCGGTCCGCGCACCTCGTCGGCCCAGTTCTCGCTGCCCCACTTCTGCCGGTCCGCGCTCGCCTGGTTCCAGTTCTCCCGGTTCCAGGCGACCCGGCAGCGGGCGGAGCAGAAGCGGGCGTGCTCACGCTTGGGCTCGAACTCCTTGCCGCAGCGCTCACACCGCCTGGTCTCCGCCATCTGGCTATGTTACGCGTAACAGGCCGGTGCACCCAGGCACGGCGGTGGAACATCGGCGAAACACCAGGTAACCAAATGGCATCCGGTGCCTAATCGGCGGCGGCGCTCACGGTAGCCAACACGGCGGCCTACGCGCCGCGGCGCCGGGGGCCTACTGCCGTCCGGCGGTGCCCCCGGTCCCCCGTGCGCCCCCCTGCGCGATCGCCTAGCTACCTAGCGTATTCGAACTACGCCAGAAACCTGGGCAGATCCGTGCACCTTTCCAGCGGTAGGCGGGAATACTTTGCTTGCCGGCCGCTTGCGGGCACGGAGCACGGTGTCCCATCATTCACACTTGGTAGTGCACGGTTGGCAGCAAGGAGGACCGGTGGACAACACCGAAGGAGTGCTGAGGCGGGCGCCCCTGTTTGACGCTCTCGACGATGAAGGCGCCCGCACGCTCCGTCGCCAGATGGCGGAGGTAAAGCTTTCCCGGGGTGAGCACCTGTTCATGGAAGGCGACGACGGTGACGCCCTGTACGTGGTGATCGACGGCAAGATGAAACTGACCCGCGCCGCCGCGGACGGCCGCGAGAACCTGCTCAGCGTCATCGGCCCAGGCGAGATGTTCGGCGAGTTGTCACTGTTCGACCCGCGGCCGCGCACCTCGTCCGCCAGCGCGGTGACCGACGCGCTGCTTGCCTCGCTGAAGCACGAGGCGCTGATGGGCTGGCTGCGCGAGCGGCCCGAGGTCTCGCTGCACATGCTGCGGGCGCTGGCACAGCGGCTGCGCCGGGCCAACGACGTCACCGCCGACCTGGTATTCACCGATGTGCCCGGCCGGGTCGCCAAGAACCTGCTTGACCTCGCCGACCGGTTCGGCAACCAGGAGCCGGACGGCCTGCACGTCCATCACGATCTCACCCAGGAGGAGCTGGCCCAGCTGGTGGGCGCCTCACGGGAGACGGTCAACAAGGCGCTGGCGGACTTCGCCGCCCGCGGCTGGCTGCAGATCTCGGCCCGCTCGGTGCTGATCCTCGACTCCGAGCGGCTGCGCAAGCGGGCCAGGTAGCCGTGCTGTCACCGGGCGAGACGACGGCCGGGTAACTCGCCCGGGCGCAGGTAGTCGAGCTGGGCGCGGACGGACAGCTCGGCCGCCCGCCAGAGCGACTTGTCCACGTCGGCGTACACGATGGCGACCACCTCGGCCGGGGTCCGCGCCCCGGCCGAGAGCGCCGCCCGCACCTGGTCAAGGCGCTCCCGGCGGTGCGCGATGTAGTGGTCGAGCACCGTCGCCGGGTCACGCAGGAGCGCGCCGTGGCCGGGCAGCAGGACCCGCAGGCCGGCTGAGTCCGTAAGGGCGCGCAGCTCGTCCAGCGTCCGCAGGTAGTCGCCGAGCGACCCGCCGGCCGCGATCACCGTCGTTCCCCGGCCGAGCACCGTGTCACCGGTGAGCAGCGCGCCGTCCGCGGTCAGCAGCAGGCTCACCGAGTCGGCGGTATGCCCGGGGGTGGCGACCACCCGCAGCTCGCAGCCGCCCGCGGTGAGCACCGTGCCGGCGCTGAACCCCTCGCTGCCCAGTCGCTGGGCCGGGTCGAGGGCGGCGACCGGCGCCCGGGCCAGCGCGGCGAGTCGCGCCGCGCCCGCGGAGTGGTCCCGGTGCCCGTGGGTGAGCACGATCTGGGCCACCCGCCGGTCCCCGGCGGTAGCCGCCGCGAGCACCCGCCGCAGGTGCTCCTCGTCGTCCGGCCCCGGGTCGACCACCAGCGCCGACGACGCCCCGGGGGCAGCGATCACCCAGGTGTTGGTGCCGTCCAGGGTCATTGGCGACGCGTTGGGCGCGAGCACGCACCAGGCCTGGCTGGTGCCCATGCCGCTGACCGCCCGCCCCTCCTCGCCCGGCCTGACCTCGCCCGGCCTGATCTCGTTCATCCGCTGGCCTCGCGGGCAGGGCTACGGGAGCTCACAGGGGATACTCGATCTCGTCCGGGACCAGCAGCCAGACCGCGCCGTCCTCGATGACCATGCGCGGCGTCACCGCCTTGAACTCCCGCCGCCCGCCAACGATGTCGGCCGGGCCGCGGCCGGCCGCGGCGGCGGATGCGAACTCGTAGAGTGTCACGGCTGTCGGCGGCAACACCGAGATCTCCCCCGCCCGGGCCGACTCGATCGCGCTGGCCGGGCTCAGCCACGCGACGTGGTCCGCCTCCGCCTCGTGCCCGGCCGCCTCCTGGCCGGGCGGCAAGGCGGCCGCGAAGAACCGGGCGTCGAACCGCCGGGGCTCGGCGCTCGGCGTGATCCAGTGCGCCCAGGGCACCAGCAGGTCCGCCCGGACCACCAGCCCGCGCCGCCCGAGCAACTCGGCCAGCGTCAGCTCGCCGGCGGTCAGCGCCAGCCGGTCCGCCTCCCACGACGGGCCGGACGGCACCGCCGGCGGCCCGCTGCCAGGCGAGCCCGCCAGCAGCACGCCCGACTCCTCGAATGTCTCCCGCACGGCCGCGCAGACCAGCGCCCTGGCTTGCTCGGGCACCGCGGCGAACCGGGCCCCGAACTCCTCGGGAGACGGCCCCTGCCAGCCGATTCCCTCGCTGTAGTCGGCCCGGTCGACCGATCCGCCGGGGAAGACGTAAGCACCGGGGGCGAACTTCATGGCAGCGGTCCGCCGCAGCATCAGCACCTCGACCCCCGGGCCGGCCTCCGCTCGCTGGCCGGCCGGGGCCCGGAGCACCATCACCGTCGCCGCGTCGCGCGGGGTCGCGGGCGCGACTCGTCCCGCCTTGAGGTCGGCTATCCGCTCGGCCAGCCGGGGGCCGACGGCGTCCAGCCGTATCCGCCTGATCCGCTCCACGGTCCCCGCTACGCGACTTCGGCGATCAGCTCGACCTCAACCGGGGAGTCGAGCGGAAGCACCGCCATCCCGACCGCGCTGCGGGCGTGCCGCCCCGCGTCGCCGAGCACCTCGATCAGCAGCTCGCTGGCGCCGTTGGCCACCTGGGCCTGGCCGGTGAACGCGGGCGTGCTGGCGACGTAGCAGGTCACCTTGACGATCCGGGTGATCGCGTCGAGGCCGCCGGCCACGCTGGCGGCAGCCGCCAGCGCGTTGAGGGCGGCGGTGCGGGCGAACCCGGCTGCCTCCTCGGGGCGCACCGCGTCGCCCACCTTGCCGGTGCCCTGGAGCTTGCCGTCCGCCAGCGGCAGCTGGCCCGAGGTGTACACGTAGTTCCCGGTCCGCACCGCGGGCACGTAGGCCGCCACCGGCGCTGCCACCGGGGGCAGCGCCAGGCCGAGCGCGGCCAGCCGCTCGGCCGCGGTCGGCTCAGGCATCCTTGGGCCGTTTCAGGTAGGCGACAAGCTGCTCGGCGTTGGGCCCGGGGACCACCGAGACGAGCTCGTAGCCCTCGTCGCCCCAGTTGTCGAGTATCTGCTTGGTTGCGTGCGTCAGCAGCGGCACGGTCACGTACTCCCACTTGGTCATGCCGCTCACCCTAGTGGTCCGTAACGGGGAGTTCCGCGCCGACGGTCCCCGCCTCCGTCCCCGATCCGTTTCCGGGCCCGGTGGCCCGCTGCCCGCCCGCCGCGATCCCGGGGACATCGGGCGCCGGCGGTACCGCCGTCTCGCCGAGCGCGGGGGCACCGATGTTCGCGATGGCCGCCTCGGCCGCCGCCACCTCGGCGTCGCCCAGGTCCTGCGCCTCGGCATCGGCCAGGGCGGTCGACCCGGTCGGGGCGGGCTGCCCCGGTGCCATCTTCTCGAAGAACCGCAGCAGCTCAACCGGCACCGGCATGACCAGCGTGCTGTTCTTCTCCCCGGCCACCTCGACCACCGTCTGCAGCAGCCGCAGCTGGAGCGCGGCCGGGTCCTTGGCCATCACCGCAGCGGCGGCCGCGAGCCGCTTGGACGCCTGGTACTCGCCGTCGGCGGTGATGATGCGGGCCCGCCGTTCCCGCTCCGCCTCGGCCTGCCGGGACATGGACCGCTTCATGCCCTCGGGCAGCGACACGTCCTTGATCTCCACCCGCTCGACCCGGACGCCCCAGGGCTCCTCGGTGGGCTCGTCGATAATGCGCCGCAGTTCCCGGTTGACCGTCTCCCGCTCGGCCAGCAACTGGTCCATCTCCGACTGGCCGATGATCGACCGGAGCGAGGTCTGCGCCTGCTGAGAGATCGCGCTCATGTAGTTCTGCACGTTGACCGTGGCCTTGATCGGCTCCACGACCCGGAAGTACACCACCGCGTCCACCCGGACGGACACGTTGTCGCGGGTGATGCCGTCCTGGGCGGGCACCGTCATCGCGATGATCTGCATGTTGACCTTCTGCAGCCGGTCACCGACCGGCCGGATGAAGGTGAGGCCAGGCTCGACCACCTGCGGCTGCACCCGCCCAAAGCGGTACAAGACGCCCTTCTCGTACTGCTGGACGACCTTGATCGACCGGCTGACGGCCGCTATGGCGGCGATAACCAGCAGCACGATGACGACGATGACAACACCCATGCCGAATGCGCCTCCTTATTAGCAGCAACCCGCCCGGGCTGGCTTCAGCCTAGTCCGCGCAGGGCCTCGAGGGTAATGACGGGCGACTGCTACCGGGTAAACCGTGCGGCTATGTCCGCGGGCGGAGATAGCCTCGCTTTGAGTGAACGGCACGGCGCATGGCATCACGACCAGGGACAGGACATGACGGCGAGGGACACGGACTGGGACGGCGTGCGCCTGCACGTGGTAACGGGCAAGGGCGGTACCGGCAAGACCACCGTCGCCGCCGCCCTGGCACTCGCCCTGGCCCACGCGGGCCGCAAGGTGCTGCTGATCGAGGCGGAGGGCCGGCAGGGCATCGCGCGGCTGTTCGACCGCCCGCCGCTCCCGTACGCGGAACGCAAGATCGCCATCGGCCCGGGCGAGGCGCACGACGGGCGCGACGCCGGCGGCGACGTGTACGCGCTGGCGATTGACCCCGAGGGCGCGCTGCTCGACTACCTGCAGATGTTCTACGGCATGCGCAGCGCCGGGGTCGCGCTGACCAGGCTCGGCATGGTCGACTTCGCGACGACGATCGCGCCCGGGCTGTCCGACGTGCTCGTCACCGGCAAGGCGACCGAGGCGACCAGGCGCAAGCAGCCGGGCTCGGCCACCGGCTTCACCTATGACGCGGTGGTGCTCGACGCGCCGCCGACCGGGCGGGTCAGCCGGTTCCTCAACGTCTCGGCCGAGGTCTCCGGCCTGGCCAAGGTGGGACCGGTCAGGACCCATGCCGACAGCGTGGCCAACGTGATCAAGTCACCGCAGACCGCGGTGCACTTCGTCTGCACGCTGGAGGAAATGCCCGTGCAGGAGACGATCGACGGCATCGCCGAGATCCGCTCGGTGCACGGCATGCAGGTCGGCGGGATCGTGATCAACATGGCCCGCCCCGCGGTGCTCACCCGGCAGGAGCTCAAGAGCCAGCCGGACCAGGCGGCGATGGCCGCCGCGCTCGGCGCGGCCGGACTGCCAGACACCGAGTCGCTCGCCGCCGAGCTTGCCGCGGAGATCGCCGAGCACGCGCGGCATGTCGAGCTCGAGGACCGGGAGCGGACCGAGCTTGAGGCGGCCGGGCAGCCGATCTATGAGCTGCCGCTGGTGGTGGAGGGGATCGACCTGGCGGCGCTGCACCGGCTTGCCGCCGAGCTCCGCGAACAGGGGGCAGCATGACCTACCCGGAACGGCACCAGGCCCCCGATGCTGCCAGCACCGGGCCGGGAAGCGCCGCCTACGACGGCTCTGGCCGCGGCGGCGCGGCGAACCCGCGGCTGGACATCGACCGGATCATCGACGACCGGCGGACCCGGATCATCGTCTGCTGCGGCTCGGGCGGTGTCGGCAAGACCACCACCGCCGCCGCCATCGGCCTGCGCGCCGCCGAGCGCGGCCGCCAGGTCTGCGTGCTCACGGTCGACCCCGCCCGGCGGCTCGCCCAGTCGATGGGGCTGACCTCGCTCGACAACACGCCGCGGGTAGTCGACGGCGTCGACGAGGCGGCCGACGGCAGCCTGCACGCGATGATGCTGGACATGAAGCGCACCTTCGACGAGATCGTCGAGGCGCACGCGGACCCGGCCCGGGCCGCGCAGATCCTGGCCAACCCCTTCTACCAGTCGCTTTCCTCCAGCTTCGCCGGCACCCAGGAGTACATGGCGATGGAGAAGCTCGGCCAGCTCCGGCGGTCCGACGAGTGGGACCTCATCGTGGTGGACACGCCCCCCAGCCGGTCGGCGCTTGACTTCCTCGACGCTCCCGAGCGGCTCGGCCGGTTCCTCGACGGACGGCTGATCAAGGTGCTCACCGCGCCGGTCAAGGCGGGCCGCCCGTTCGGCCGGGTGCTCAACGCCGGGTTGTCGGTGATGACCGGGGCGATGACGAAGCTGCTCGGCGGGCAGGTGCTGCGCGACGCGCAGACGTTCATCACCGCCTTCGACACGATGTTCGGCGGGTTCCGCGAGCGCGCGGAGGCCACCTACCGGCTGCTGCAGGCACCGGGCACGTCGTTCCTGGTGGTCGCCACGCCGGAACCCGACGCGCTGCGCGAGGCGTCGTACTTCGTGGAGCGGCTGGCGGAGGAGCGCATGCCGCTGGCCGGCCTCATCCTGAACCGCGTGCACACGGTCGGGACCGCCGGGGGCGGCAGCCCCCTCAGCGCGGCGCGCGCGCTGGCCGCAGCCGAGACGCTGGAGGCTGCGGTACAGCCCGGGCGGCCGGCTGACCGCGGCGATGATGCCGCGGCGACACTAACCGCGGCGGCGCTGCGGTTGCACGCGGAGCGGATGAACCTGGGGATGCGGGAACGGCGGGTGGCCGGGTCGTTCAGATCGGTGCACCCGGCCGTCCCCGTCGTCGAGGTTCCCGCACTGCCAGAAGATGTGCACGACCTCGCCGGGCTGCGCCGCGTCGGCGGGGCGTTCGCCTGAGCCGGGCATCCTGGTGGCGAAGGCCGACGGGAGGGCAGGAGGCCGGCCCGGCGAGAAGGGCCACTGGCTGAGTGAACTGGCTTCGGCCGGCGCCATTGCCGACCCGGCTACCAGCGTGCCGGTCAGGGGGTGCCCAGGCGAGGGAGGCCGGGGCGGTGCTGCCTGGGCTCAGGCGCTCGCGACGAGCTCGTCGATGCCCTGGCGCTCGTAACGGTCGCGGGCCGTCTCGAGCAGTTCGCGCCACGACTTCACATCGGGCCGGCGGCGCAGCAGTGCGCGGCGCTCGCGTTCGGTCATTCCGCCCCATACGCCAAACTCAATGCCGTTGTCGAGTGCGTCCGCAAGGCACTCGGTACGGACCGGGCATCCCCGGCAGATGAGTTTCGCGCGGTTCTGGGCAGCACCCTGGACAAACAGCTCGTCAGGGTCAGTCCCCTTGCAGGCGGCGCGTGTGGTCCAGTCGGTGATCCACATGTGCCCAACTCCTCTTGATCGCCGGGCACACGTGTCCCCGGGCGGTCTGCGATGACGGATTGCGTGTCCCGTGAGGATGTGCGGCCACCCGGTCACGGTTACCTGTTCGTGATAACGAAACTTACGGAAGCAGGGGTATCCCTGCCAAGACCCCGGTATGGCCATTTCAGAGATAGTCCTGATGGGCTATGTACAGGAGGAGCCGTAGTCATTCTCCGGTCAATCGGGTACCCCGTGTGACGAAAGGTCCAGCTTGCTGGCTTGCGAACGGGCCGCGTTGCCGGCAGTACCGCGACTGCCCGCGTACGCTATGACGCGTGCAGCTCTTGAACTGGACGGCCAGCAAGACAAATTCCGTCTGGCGCCTCATCCTGATGGCGGTGCTCGGCGGGGTTCTCGTGGCAGCGATGGCGCTGCCTCTCGTGGCGGTAAGCGGAATCCTGGTCAGGAACACGTCGGACAAGTTCACCACGCTCTCGGTGGACGGCTCGAGCCTGCCGCAGCGGTCGGCGATCTACGACAGCAGCGGCCACCTGATCACCTACGTGTACGGCCTCGACCTCGGTACCGGGAGGAAGTACTCCGGTATCAACCGGCAGCCGGTCACCTACGACCAGATCTCGCCGCCGATGCTGACCGCTATCGTCGCAATCGAGGACGACCGGTTCTGGCAGCACGGCGCGCTTGACGTCAGGGGCACGCTCCGCGCGCTCGTCAACGACCTGGAGCACAAGCCGGTCCAGGGCGGCTCCACCCTTGAGCAGCAGTACGTGAAGAACGTGCTGATCCTGCAGTCGCTCAACGACCCGGCCGCGCAGCAGGCCGCGGCCGCGCAGACCCTTTCCCGCAAGCTCGACCAGCTGCGGATGGCCGTCCAGGTCGCGCACACCCTGTCCAAGCAGCAGATCCTCGCGGGCTACCTGAACGACTCCTACTACGGCAGCGGCGCCTGGGGCATCCAGGCGGCGGCGGAGACGTACTTCAACACCACCCCTGCCAAGCTGACCATGCTGCAGGCGGCCACGCTGGCGGGCATCGTGGAGAACCCGTCCGAGTACGACCCGAACATCAACCCCACGGCGTCGGTCACGCGGCGGAACACCGTGCTTGCCCGGATCTCGCAGACGAACCCGACGGTCCTCGGCGCCGCCGACGCCAAGAAATTCGAGCAGCAGCCGCTGGTGCTGCACTCGGGCGGCGTGCCTAACGGCTGCCTGGATGCCACCAATGCCAACGCGGGCTTCTACTGCGATTACGTGATGCACACGCTGCTGCTGGACTCCCAGCTCGGCGCCACCCCCCAGGCCCGGGCCAAGCTGCTCGCCACCGGCGGGCTCAAGATCTACACCACGCTGAGCGAAAAGGACCAGGCGTCGGCGACCAATGCCGTCAACCACGTGCTGCCCAATCACTCGCAGGCTTACAACCCGGCCCATAACGCCGCCGCCGAGGTGCTCATCCAGCCGGGTACGGGGGCGGTCAAGGCGATCGCCGAGGACCGGCCGTACGGCACCGGCCCGGGCGAGACGATGGTCGACTACGCCGTCAACAGCGACTACGGCGGCGGCGCGGGCGTGCAGACCGGCTCCTCGTCCAAGCTGTTCACCCTGATCACCGCGCTGGAGCAGGGGGTGCCCTTCGGCTTCACGGCCACCGTGCCCGGCACCGACACGGTCACCGGCTACAGCAACTGCGCGGGCGACTCCACCAGCCCGTTCAATGTGTCGAACTCGGAGGGCCCGGGCGACACCACCGACTCGCTGTACACCGGCACCACCGGGTCCATCAACGTCTTCTTCGCCCACCTCGAGCAGAAGGTCGGACTCTGCAACACGGTGCAGACCGCGGTCAACCTCGGGGTGACCCGCGTGGACGGCAAGTCGCTGCTGGCCAAGGACGGGAACCAGTACCCGGCGGACGACCTCCCCTCGTTCACCCTCGGCGTGGTCAACGTGTCGCCGATGTCGATGGCGGCCGCCTACGCGGTGCCCGCGTCCAACGGCATCTACTGCAAGCCGGTCGTGCTGACCAGGATCGTGAACGCGGCCGGGCATCAGCTGCCGGTCCCCTCAGCGGGCTGCCACCAGGCCATCCCGAGGCAGGTCGCGCAGGCGGTGAACTACATCCTGCAGGGCGTGTTCACCTTCGGCAACGGCACCGCGTACGGCCAGGGCCTGGCGAACTACCAGGCGGCGGGCAAGACCGGCACGTCCAACGTGGAGAGCGGCACCGGCACCCCGTTCGCCGCCTTCGCGGGCTACACCACCAAGCTGGCCGGCTACGTCTCGGTGTTCAACCCGGCCTCGCCCACCAAGTACACGATGACCGGAGAAAGCGCCTGTTACCAGCAGGAGTACGGCGGCGCTGCCTGCCCGGGCGAGATGTTCGGCGCCAACGCGCCGCTCTCGGTCTGGCACATGACGTTCGACCACGCCAACCTGTCCGGCTCGGCGAACTTCGAGGCGGTCCCGGGCGACAGCTCGCTGTGGAGCCAGGGCGACGGCCAGACCGTCAAGCAGCCGAAGAAGAAGGGCAAGGGCGGCCAGGGCAACGGCAACGGCGGCCAGGGCAACGGGGGCCAGGGCAACGGCGGCCAGGGCAACGGGAACGGCGGGGGCGGCAACGGCGGCGGGGGAGGCAACGGCGGCGGCATCGGCTTCCTGCCACTGACGTCCCCGGCCGTCACCCCGCCCGGCGGCACGTCGCCGGCCGCCACGTCGCCGGCCGCCACCGTGTCGGGCAGTCCCTGAGCCCGGCTAACAGCCAGTCAAGCGGCCGCCGCACCGTGCACCGCACGGCGCGGCGGCCGAAGCCGTTTCTGGGGGCCGTGGTGTACCCCGGGGCAGGTCCGGCCAGCGCGGCACCGGGCCCGCCCGGCACCAGCCGGCAACTCGTGAAATATTTCACACATCGGCGGCTCGGCGGCGCCCCGGTCACCCGCCGCTGAGCTGGCGACGGACCTCGGCCGCGACCCGCCCGCCGTCCGCCCGGCCCGCCACCCGCGGGGTGAGCAGCTTCATCACCGTGCCCATGCCGGACATCCCGGCCGCCCCGGTCTCCGCGATGGCCGCGATCACCAGGCCGGACAGGTCACCGTCGGACAGCTGCGCGGGCAGGTAGCCGGCCAGCACCTCACCCTCGGCCTGCTCGGCCGCCGCCTGGTCTGCCCGTCCTGCCGCCGCGTAGGCCTCCGCCGCCTCCCGGCGCTTCTTGGCCTCGCGGGTGAGGACCTTCATGATGTCCTCGTCCGACAGCTCGTGCACCGACGAGCCGGAGACCTCCTCGTTGGTGATCGAGGTGAGCGCCATCCGCAGCGTGCGCAGCCGCACCTGGTCCCGCGAGCGCATCGCGTCGGTCAGGTCCGCGCGCAGCCGTTCCTTGAGTTCGTTCACGCCTCCTATCGTGCCCGATGCGCACTGCGGGCACCCGCCAATAACCGCGCCGCGGCGGGCGGGCGGCCCGATACGGATCGCGCACCGCCGGCCGCATGGCACCATGAGAGGGTGCGAGCACGAACTATCGCCTCCGTCGCGGCCGTCGCCGGCGTCGCGGCCGTCGGCTACGCCTCCGTCATCGAGCGCAACTGGTTCGCCCTCCGCGAGCAGCGGGTACCGGTGCTGCCGCCGGACGCGGCGCCGCTGCGCGTGCTGCACGTGTCCGACTTCCACCTGACCCCCGGTCGGCACCGGCTGATGGCCTTCGTCAGGTCGCTCGCCTCGCTCCAGCCGGACCTGGTGGTGAACACCGGTGACTCGATCGCCTCGCCTGAGGCCATCGGCCCGCTGCTCGACTCCCTCGGCCCGCTGCTCGACCTGCCCGGCGCGTTCGTCTACGGCTCCAATGACCTCTACTCGCCGAAACCGAAGAACCCGGCCCGCTACCTGTGGCGGACCAGTGCGGGCGACCACGACCGCGACGAGCCCGACCTGCCGTGGGAGAAGCTCGGCGGCGAGCTGACGGCGGCCGGCTGGCTCGACCTCAACAACCGGCGCAGCCAGCTGACCGTCAACGGCCTGGACATCGCGCTGGCCGGGGTGCACGACCCGCACGCCGAGCGGGACCGCTACGACCTGGTCGCGGGCACCGCGGACCCCGCCGCGGCGCTGCGCCTCGGCGTGCTGCACTCCCCCGAGCCCGCGGTCCTGGACCGGTTCGCCGCCGACGGCTACGACCTGCTGCTGGCCGGGCACACCCACGGCGGCCAGCTGCGCGTCCCCGGCTACGGCGCCCTGGTCACCAACTGCGGCATCGACCGCGCCCGGGCAGCGGGCCTGTCGATGCACCCCGCGGTGTCGCCCGACGACGGCAACACCGCCTGGCTGTACGTCTCGGCCGGCCTCGGCACTTCCCCGTGGGCCCCGGCCCGGTTTGCCTGCCGACCGGAGGCGACCCTGCTCACCCTCGTGCCGCGATCCGCCTGAGGGATGCGCGAGCGAGTCAAGTTATCCGCTAAACTAGCGGAGGCTCCGCAAGGAGTCCCTGCAGCGGGGTGTGGCGCAGCTTGGTAGCGCGCTTCGTTCGGGACGAAGAGGTCGCAGGTTCAAATCCTGTCACCCCGACCAGTTGCAGCGAAGGGCCGTAACGCCAGAGATGGCGGTACGGCCCTTCGTCGTTGAGTAACCAACTGAGTAACCAAGCGCCGGGGAACAGCCGATGGCCAAAGCCGCGCACAGTTTGTCCCGTTATGTACCGCCATACCGTAACCATTCAGCCCATGCACGTTCAGTAACCGGGCGGGCTCGCAGGCAGCCGCTCGGGCGTGGCCGGCGGCAAGGTGTACCGAGTTTGCGGCTATTAACCGCCCGATTCGTCATGTTTTGTCCCACGCGAACTCGGTACATGTCCCGGAGGGCAGCCGCCCTCCGGGGCCATGCCGCCGCAGGAGTGCCCGGCCTGACGCTACCGCGCCGATTACGGTCACACGGCGTTACCAGCGTGAATGCTTACACCATATCTCGGTAGATGTCTGCGGAGGCCACGTCCGGGCGGACGAAGCGGTGCGATGCGGGTTCCATGCCGTCACGGCGTCGACCAGCTCGAGCCGTCAGGGCGGGCTGAACAACCGCATAATCATCATCGGATGCGTGGCGAAGACCGCGTCGTGGCGGCCAGCGGAGACCGGCCAGCGCACCGGGGCGGGTGGTGGCCCGCCCCGGTGGCGGTCCGTCAGGCGACGCTGACTGGCGGAACGTGCTAGCTAGCCGGCGGTGATCTGCCGGGGGCCGCCGAGCAGCCCCGAGCGGGGCGTCGGCGGGGCGATCGCGATCGGGCCGGTCGGCGGCGCGCTCTTGCTGCGCTTCTTCGGGTCGGCGTCCAGGCGCAGCGCCAGCGCGGGGCACATCTGCACCGCCTGCTGCGCGTCCTTCTCCAGCCAGGGCGGGACCGGGATCGGCAGGACCACCGGGTAGCCGGTCTTGTCCAGGTGGATCAGCTCGGGCACCAGGTGCGCGCACAGGCCGTGGCCCTCGCAGCGTACCCAGTCCACCATCAGCTGCTTGGCATCCGCGGTCTCCGGGCCTTCCGGCAGCGGGAGCATTCCCCGCACCGGGCGGCCGCAGCTGGAGTGGAAGACGTGCGCCGCCAGGTCCTCGGTGAACACCTCGAGCGCCGACAGCACGAAGCGGGTGGTGCCGTCGGGGTGCGAGCAGGCGCCGCGGCCGTTGACCGCGGCGGCCGCGCGCCGGGCGACGTCAAGGGCCTCGATGCCGCCCGAGCCGTCGACGATGGCCGCGAGCGCGCGGGCAATCGAAGGCAGCCCCAGCTTGCACGGGCCGCACTGGCCGGCCGACTCGCCGGCCAGGTAGCTCGCCACCCGGACACCTCTCCGAGCGGGCAGGTGCCGTCGCCGAGCGGCAGCACGATGCCCGAGCCGAAGGTGCCGCCGGCCGAAGCCAGGCCTTCCCGGCCGACCGGCACCTGGTAGGCGGTCTCGGCGTCCAGCCACATCCCGTGGTAGCCGCCAACCAGCACACCGTCTCCGGCCGGCGCCTGGCAGATGTCGAGCACCGCGCCGAGCGGGACGCCGGTGGGGCACTCCACCACGGCCGGGCGCTTGGCCGACCCGCTGACGCTGAGCAGTACCGTCCCCGGCTCCTCGGGCAGGCCAACCGAGGCGAACCGCTCCGGGCCGAGCAGCGCCAGCACCGCGATCTGCGCGAACGTCGACGCGTTGGACAGCAGGGTCGGCAGCTCGCCGACCCCCTTCTCCGCGGCCAGGGTCTTGCGGCCGGGCGGTACCGGCTTCTTGCCGTTGATCCCGCGCACCAGCGCGCCGGACTCGCCGGAGATGAACCGCTCGGGCTGCTGCACGACGCGGGCCAGGTCGCGCAGCCCGGGCTCGGCCGCGATCGCCGCCTCGACCGACCGGTTGGCGAGCTCGTTGCTGGTTACCCCGATGATGACCTCTTCCGCCTCGAGCGCCTCGGCGACCAGCGCCGCGCCGCTCAGGATCAGGTAGGGCGACCTGATCATCAGCATCTTGTCCTTGAACGAGCCCGGCTCGCCCTCGGTCCCGTTCACCACGACGACGGCCGGCAACCCGGTCTTGTTCTTCGCGTCGACGACGGCCTTGAGCTTGCGCGCGAACGGGAACGCGGCGCCACCCTGGCCGCGCAGGTCGACCTGGGCGGCGACATCCATCAGCTGCTGCGCGGACATCCGGGGCAGCGGGCCGAAGACCTCCGCGTGCGCGGCCAGGTCGAGCCGCCCTATGCGGTCAAGCCCGGCGGTCATCCGGGCCGCGCCGATCCGCATGATGGTCGGAACGTCAAGCTCGGTCGCGTTGCTGGGGTTCATCAGCGCCTTTCACCTCCGTAGCGCTGGTCCCGGGCTCCTCGGTAGCCGGGCATGCCCGGGCCGGGCTCGCGGTACCTGAGGTCCCCGTCCGTCTCCGGCAGGCTGCCGTCCCACGGCGGCGGCCCGGGGGTCCAGGCTCCGTCGTGGCTCTGCTCCGTCCAGCGCGGCGCCGGCCGCGAGCTCGGCCCGCCGTCGGCCGGGTACGGCCAAGTCCCGTCACCCGCGGCCGGGTACGGCCCGGTCCCGCCCGCGGCCGGGTACGGCCGGGTCTCGCCGGCGGCCGG
>Ga0265338_10001736_pt1 | contig 34461 bp, 38 predicted proteins | sample 42126metaG_FD_193579 | JGI IMG/M metagenome (GOLD analysis project Ga0265338, IMG submission 193579) | Rhizosphere microbial communities from Carex aquatilis grown in University of Washington, Seatle, WA, United States - 4-21-26 metaG | ecosystem: Host-associated > Plants > Roots > Rhizosphere...
TCCTCGCCCCCAACATGATCGCGAAGAATAAGGGGATGATGGAAGTGGTAGGGCGGAGGACTAAATGAAAACAAAGGTGGTGATCATCGTCGGATTGGCGCTGCAGGTTTGCTTTCTGTTTTTTTTCTGGTCCACGCACCTGAACCGGACGGAGCCATGCTGGTTGGCATGCAGCGGCTGAAGGACGAAGCGCCAGCGCAAGCCCCCCTGATAAAGACGCGGGCTGATGGAACCATGGAACTCAAAACGGTCGGTGATTTTTTTTATATCGCAAACGCTGGGTACCGCTTTCTCATTCAAGGAGCGCTTATTTTTATGGTTTTGAGTATATTTATCTCTGTCTCGTTTCTCGTAACCCTCTGGCGTAAACCGGGAAATCGTGAGTTACCCGTCAATGCCGCTTAAAATACTGCACCTCCCGCTCGTGTTTCTCCGCTGCCTGCCGCGTCTTAAAAGTCCCGAGATTCTTGCGCTCATTCGTCTTCGGATTTTTCTTTCGCGAATACAATCGATAACCGCCTAATTTGAGTCTTCGAATCATAATCATCCTCCATTTTGCTTGTTCTTAACCAAACATAACCCGCGAGCTGCATCTGGTAAATGGGCGCCGACCGCTCTCAAGCTGTTAGGGTATGCGCTGCGCGCTGCCCCATAATCCCGTCACGCGCCCAGCGCGGGACGATCCCCATGTAAGCACCTACGGCGGAAGACCGCGCGCCAGCCCTCTGGCCCTTTCGAATTTTAGGCCCGCATCCCCGATTTGACACCCATGCTATAACCAGAACCGCGAAGGAGGGAGAAAGGATTGAATGGAAACGAGAATGAAGCAACGCAGGGCGGGCATTTTGCCTGTCTCCGATAGTGTCCCCGAGCCCAAAAAAATCCACCGCCGCTCCGTTGGCGCTCAACGCATCCCACCAAATTCGACCTACTCCGGCCTAATCCGGCTCAGAAAATTTATTTTTTTCTTCTCTGCCCGGTCCGCCAAAAATTGGTTGTGGGCTCCTTTCGCTTACAGCGCCGGTGGGGCGAGCGTCCTCGCGAGCCGTTTTTGTCGGGACCATGCGCGCCCGTCTCGCCCGGGACTCTCCCGCCACCGAAGCCAGTGCCTCACCCCCAAAAAATTCGTGCCCATTCGTGTAAAACCTCGGGCCCTTCTCTTCGTTTCCTTCGCGTTCTTCTGTTCAAATCCGTCCAAGCTTCCTTTGCCCCCATCCGATTGTTATCTTGCGCGCCGCAAATGATTAGTTTTATCGAAGCGCAACCCGCGGGCGGCCACCACGACCTCGTGAAACAGGTCGAGGAAATCTTCTCGCCCACGGGCATCCTGTCCCGCGCCAAGAACTTCGAGTTTCGCCCGCAACAACAGCAGATGGCCGTGGCCGTGGCGCGCGCGCTCGAAAACCGCGAGCACCTCGCCGTCGAAGCCGGCACCGGCGTCGGCAAAAGCCTCGCCTACCTGATCCCCGCCATTCTATTTGCGGTGCAGGAGAAGAAAAAAGCCGTCATCTCCACCCACACCATCAACCTCCAGGAACAGCTCACGGAAAAAGATCTCCCGATGCTCGCTGGCGTCCTCGGTGCGCTGCCGCAACCCGTGAAATTTCAATTCACCATGCTGAAAGGGCGCGGGAATTATCTCTGCACGCGCCGGCTCCAAAAGGCCATGCAGCAATCCGGGCAATTATTCACCTCGTCGGAGGGCGAAGAGCTGCGGCGCATTTACGAATGGTCGCAGAAAACCAGGGACGGCAGCCTCTCCGATTTCGAGATCGAGCCGGACCCGAAAGTCTGGCTGCAGGTCTGCTCCGAACGCGGCCTTTGCTCGCCGAAAACCTGCGGATTCCAATCCGATTTCAGCAAGGATCATCCCGTTTGTTTTTTCCAGCGCGCGCGCAGCAAAATTTTGTCCTCCGACGTGCTTGTCCTCAATCACACGCTCTTTTTCACCCTGCTCGGCGGTCTCGGCGAGGAACAAGAGGGCGGTATTCTCTTTAAAAACGACTTCGTCATCTTCGACGAGGCGCACACGATGGAGAGCGTCGCCTCCAAGCACATCGGCTTGAGTGTTTCGAGCGGCCAGGTGCGTTACGCGCTGAATCGCTTGTGGAATCCGCGCACCGAAAAGGGATTGCTCGCCACCCTGCGGCAAGGCCCCCCGGTAAAGTTGGTCGCGGATTTGTTAAGCCAGGCGGACGAGTTCTTTGCCAACGTGGAAACCGCGTGCGAAGAAATCCAAAAAAACGCCAAAGCGAAACCCTTCGGCGCCGGCGAACGCCGCCGCGATTGGACCGAACTGCGCATCCGCCGCGCGGAATTGGTCGCCGACAACGTCACCCTGCCTCTCCAGCGCCTGCGCGAATCCGTCAGTGATTTGATCAAAACCAGCGAGGACAAGGACATCGGGCAGGAGTTGATGGAATGCAATCGGAGGCTTGCTGAGTTGCGCGAGGAAGTCGTGATGTTCCTCGGTCAGACCGCGGAGGATTATGTCTATTGGGTCGAGCGCTCCGGCAGAACCCAGCGCAACCTCGCCCTCAACGCCGCCCCCGTCGACGTCGCCGAATACCTCCGCCGCCGCCTGTTCCAGAGCGACACGTCGGTGGTGATGACCAGTGCGACACTTTCCACCACGTGTTCCGTATTGCGTGGTGCGTCAAGTGCCGAAGTCACGCAACACACAACACGTAACACGCCCCAACGCCGGGATATTTCGGGATTAAATTACTTCACCAAGCGCGTCGGCGCCGAATCCGCCACGCAACTCCAGGTCGGCACCCCCTTCGATTACGAGCGACAAATGAAATTATTCGTCGCGCGCAAAATGCCCGACCCGCGCGAAAGCGGCTACCGCGATGCCCTCGTCCATTGGATCGAGCATTTCATCCGTATCACCCATGGCAAAGCCTTCGTCCTCTTTACCAGCTACAAACTCATGCAGGAAGTCGCGGAGTTGATGCAGCCGCTCTTCGATAAGCTGGGCATCGCGTGTTTCGTCCAGGGCACCGGCACCCCCCGCTCGACCATGCTGGAAAAATTCAAGGAAGACGTGGATTCCGTGTTGTTCGGCACGGATAGTTTTTGGCAGGGCGTGGATGTGCCTGGCGAAGCCTTGAGCAACGTCATCATCACGCGACTCCCCTTCGCCGTCCCGGACCATCCGCTCATCGAAGCCCGGATCGAAGCCATCGAAGCGCGCGGCGGAAATTCCTTCGCCGAATTCTCATTGCCCGAAGCCATCTTGAAATTCCGCCAGGGCGTCGGCCGGTTGATCCGAACCAAAAACGATACTGGAATCATCGTCGTCCTCGATAATCGTGTGCTCGCGAAACAATACGGCCGGGCCTTTCTGGACGCGCTGCCGAAATGTCCCGTGGAAGTCGTTTAGGCTATGACTATGCAGAGGGCAAAAAATCTTATTTTCAAGGCCATCGTAATTTCTGGCTCAGGTAATTCAGCGTTCGATGTTGGATGTCGGATGTCGGATGTCGGATGTCGGATGTTCGATATTCCCGGGCTCATGGAGCGACCGTAAATTAAAATAAACAATTAGGGTTTAATGGACTACCACGACTGCCTCAAAATCACCGCCGGCCTTATGGCGCTGCTGCTGTTCATTCCGCTCATCATCGGCATTTTGAAAGACGGCGCGGAGGGCCAAAGCTGCGCAACCTGGTTTTTGTGGGGCCTGCTCGACACCGTCCTGACCATTAGCGTCATCCAGCAACACGGGAATTTTCTCCTGCCGCTCGGCTTCGCCATCGGCGACGTCCTCCTCGTCGTTTTGTTGCTCGCGAAAGGCAAACTTCGCTGGGGCAAGTTTGAGACCGGCATTTTGGTAATGGTGATCGGCTGCATCGTCGGCTGGAAAATGGCCGGGCCAAAAATCGCGACCGTCGCGGCCACAATGGGAATCTGCCTCGCCGGCCTGCCGGGCCTGTTCGCCATGTTGAAACATCCGCAGCGCAAAGTCGGCAACGTATGGGCCGGTTACATCCTGGCGAACGCGCTCTCTTTCTTCGGCGGAACAACGATGACCATCGAGGAACGATTCGCTCCCGGCGTATTTGTCCTGTGCTCGCTCGCAATGTTTGCCGCTAGCAGGAAAAAACGGCTCGCCGCACCGGAGTCGCCGCCATGAAGCTTAAACCACCGTAGAAGGAGGCCGATCCAGCGCCGCGATTTCTTCCTTTTTCTTTTGCAGACAAGCCGGGCACACGCCGTGGGAAGTTTTGGTGGCGAACTTCGATTTCAAATATTTTTCCATCTCCAGCCATTCGCCCTCGTAACAAACCTTCCGGCACCAACTGCACACGCGGAGAAACTCTTCAAGATAATGCAAACGCTTCAGCAATTGCCTCGTCGCGAGATGCACCCAGAGCCAAATCACCAGGACCACCACCGTCCGCAGCACAGCCCGTTTCCAGTTCGGAGTGAACTCCTCACCGTAGAGCAAGTGCGGAAATCGGAATATCTCCGTCAGCCACGAAAGCGCAATGATCAACGAGAAAGCCATCGCCTCCACCCAAAGGATTGGCAATCTCCCCTTGGGCGCTTTCACGAACTTTGGCTCGTTTTTCTCGAACACGGTTGACCCCAAAATGTATCATTTCACCACACATCCACCGGTCCTCTCGGGACGGGAATGTGTTGTCGCTGAGCGATATCTGGTTCAAGCATGAAAGAGGCCACGAGCGGCGGCGGTTGAAACTTTCGCTTTAATTCGCCGTTTTCCTCGAGAAATTGCTGCCGCCAGCGCAGGTAATTGCTCAGCACCTCGTGAAATTGTTGCCGGGAGGAAATTCGAACCACGTGACGATTGAACTCCGCCGCGGGCCCGAACCGCTTGGCATACCACGGCGCCACCTTCCGGAACATGCGACAACCCAGCTCCTCGCCGAAGACCTCGACCATCAAATCGAGATGCCGCGACATCACCCGCACCCGCTCCGCAAACGACGGCTCGGGTAACGTAGGACAGGCATCCTGCCTGTCTCCATTATCGTTCTGCCCAGAACTTTGCCGGCTCTGTGAATTTGGAGCATCTTCACCTCGGCTCCTGCCGGAATTAATATAACCCAGCGTCCGCTTGAAAATCCACGGGTCATAAAACGCCCCGCGCCCAATGCTCACCCCCGCGCACCCCGTGTCATCAAACATCATCTTGGCGGCCTGCGGAGTTATGACGTCTCCGTTGCCAATCACCGGAATTCTTTTCACTGCCTGCACCACCGACCGAATTCCCGCCAGGTTCACCGTTCCACTAAACCCCTGCTCGCGCGTGCGACCGTGAACGAAGATCGCGGCCACGCCCACGTCCTCCAAGGCCCGCGCCAGGTCCGGCGCGGTGATATTCTGGTCATCCCAGCCGAGGCGCATTTTGGCGGTCACCGGAATTTTGACGGCATCGACCATGCCTTTGACGAGCGCGGCCGTCTTGCCCAGCTCGGTCATCATCGCCGAGCCGCCGCCGACATTGACCACTTTGCGCACCGGACAACCCATGTTGATATCCACCGACGCCACTCCAGTGGATTCCAGAAAAATCGCCGCATCGCGCATCTCTTCCGGCACGGAGCCGAACAACTGGACCGCCAGGGGCGAATCTTCCGGGCGCGTTTCAATCAGCTTGAAGGCCTTCTCACGCTTCTCGAGCAGCGACCGCGCATTGACCAGGTCGGTTGTGCAAAGGCCCACGCCGCCGAGTTCTCGCACGACCAGGCGAAACGGCAGATTCGTGTACCCCGCCAGCGGCGAGAGAAACAGATTCGATGGCAATGTTAGCGAACCAAGGCGCATGTGTTCGGGCGTCAGTATAATGGAACCAACCCGCTTGGCACGGGCTAAAAGTGCCTTATGTAGCGCAGAGTGGCACTCTGCTGTATCGACGAATGGCATTCGGCAGAACGTGGAGTTGCAAGGAAGTGTTGGTTTAGGCGCGCGGTGGCCGGCGCCCCGGTATTTTCCGCCACGAATTCGAAGCGCCAAAAAGGCCGGCGATCGCGTGGACCGCCGACCTGATGATTTCAGATGAATTGAAGATTCGCTGAGAATTTCTTACCACACCGTGGCGTTGCAGTTTCCGGGACCGCCAAAGGCCTCAACCGAAAGCACCGTCCATGAAATCGTCGGGCCGAAACTCCCGATGTGGGCTTTCCAATAATTAACGTGGTTGGCCATGGTAACCGTGTGGTTTGCGCCTTTGGATTGATCGACCGTCCGGTCATCCTTGTATTGCGGACCGTTGGCCTGCGACCCCTTATACACGTTATAAGTGCCGCCATCGCTGTTCAGCGTGCCCACAAACGTGCCGCTGTTGGCGCCCATTTCCGTGATGTAATATTCCACATTCGGGTATGGCGCAAAGCCATAAACCGCCACGGAATGCCAGTTGCCGCCCAGCACGCCGACGTTGTAGCCAACGTTCCGGATCTGACCGGGGTTCCAGCCTTTGCCGCAGAGCGAATCGGTAACCCCCGATGTCCAGTTACCCACAAAATTGCCGCCCCCGACGGGGAAGCTGATGGATGTTGACCCGCTCCCCGTGTAATACGTGAAGTAATAAAAGCCGCCGTTGTTGCCGGTTACTCCCCCCGCGTTTGCCAGCTGCGTCGCAGCCAGCGACCACCCGAGTGCAGATATGGATAATAGTATTTTTTTCATACTTATTTGGTTGGTTTAACTACACTGAATTGAACGATGCGGAATTGCCTTGCATCGCTACGTGAGTGCGGGAGAAGGGGTCCCTTTAACACGCGCCGCCCTTTCACCCTAGAAACCCCGCGCCGCTTTGTCAAGTAAAATTAATTCATTCGATTAAAATAATTAATCCAAAAAAAAATCATCGGGCACCCGGAAAGGATATAAAGCAGCCCGGCCATTGGTAATCCGAGGGGGCGCCGGTCGATCGCCTCCTTCCGGCGCCAAATGAGATTGCAGTTTCACCAATGGGCGCGCTATGTTCTCCCTGCTTGATTACTGAGTGGAACATACAATCGCGCGGGCATGGCTGTGAAGTGTGCGGACGGACGTTTGCGGACAAGGAATCGTACCACACTTTGTTGGTGGAAGAAAAATCAGAGTTCCGGCGCTCCGACGTCTGCGCCACCTGCTGGCCCACGAAATTTCTCGATGCCCAGTCGCTCAGCGGATTTATTTCCCATTGGCAAGGCGTTTACGAAGCGCCGCCGCCCGTCACCGAGGCCATTCAAAAAGACACCGCCGAAACCCTCCTGCGAAAGCTCATCGAGCAAAATGATCCGCAGCATGCCCCGGCGGCTTACATCCTCGCGGTGATGCTCGAGCGCAAACGGATTTTGAAAGTGAAAGAACAGGTCGTTCGCGACGGCCAGCGCATTTTCATTTACGAACAGCCCAAGACCGGCGACGTTTTCACCATCGCCGATCCCGATTTGCGGTTGGATCAATTGGAATTAGTCCAGCGCGATGTGGCGGCACTGCTCGAGCACGGGCTCAACCCGCCCGCTCCGCTGCCGGTCGAAAGCGCAAACGCGGCGGCGCCGCAGGAAGCCGCGCCGATCGAATCCAGCGAGGGGCCCATCGCCGTGGAGGCATCGGCGGAAACCAAAGCAGATTAGCGAGTTTCCCGTGTCTGAAAACGAGGAACTAAAACTCGGATACATATTCCGCGACGAGGCATTGCTCAAGCTCGCCTTGACCCACCCGTCGGTGGCCCACGAGCAAGGCGCCGCGATGCAGACGAACCAGCGGCTCGAGTTCCTCGGCGATGCCGTCCTGCAATTGGTCCTCACCCGCGAGCTTTACGAAAAATTTCCCGGCTTCGACGAAGGCCCGCTGACCAAGGCCCGGGCCAAGCTCGTGAATCGCCTCACCCTCGCGGAGCACGGCGCCGCGCTGAATCTCGGCGCGCATTTGACCCTCAGTCGCGGCGAAGAAACCCACGGCGGACGCGGACGCACCTCCGCCCTGGCCGATGCCTACGAGGCGCTGGTCGGCGCGATTTTTCTGGACGGTGGTTTTGAGGTCGCGCGGGAATTCATCCTGCGGGAATTCGGCGGCGACCTGGTCGGCCTCACGGTGATTCCCATGATGGAAAATCCCAAAGGCGAACTGCAGGAATTATTGCAGGCGGTTTCGGCGGAAGCCCCGCAATACAACGTCATTTCGGCCAGCGGGCCGGATCATGATCGGATGTTCGAATGCACCGTGGCCCACGGCGGAGTCGAACTGGCCCGCGGACGCGGCAAAAGCAAGAAAGCCGCCGAAAGCGAAGCCGCCCTTGCCGCCCTCGCAAAGTTGCGCGAAAAAAAAGAAATCGGCGTCTGAACCTCGTAGCTGGCCGCTATCACTTCCAACGACTGGTCGGGCGAGCGCCCTCGCGATCCGCCTCCCGTGAAATGAGCGCCTCAACCTGGGAGCGCCGGCGCCCCGCTGGCACGTGTCCCGAAAGCACAACCGACATTGGCCGTGCGAAATACCCTCAGTCGAATCCTGATAATATTCTGGAGAAATGCGAGGAACTGGAAATCTTTTTCCTTTACACTTTACTGGCTGACGACGTCCAGAGTTCAGCGACCCCGCCGACGGGACGCTTGGATTGCAATCGAACTCCGACGTGCTGCGAAACTCGGTGAACGCAATCTCGTCGCTGCCACGCCGACGCATTTCCACCGCGGCTCGGCGCAACAACCAAGCAGACTACCAGTGCCGAACTGTGCTGGGTAGGATTTGTATCGCCTAGCGCGTAGTGCTGCCCAACGATTCAGTTCACCGATGGCGGCCCTTCCGAAACCCCCGAACTGCCAAGTAGCGTGGCGGGGCCGCCATTCGGTGTAGCGCATGGTTCGGCGGGGTTCGCACGTTTGAGTCCAAGGAGAAATAACACAACACCAAGCAGGCCGATTGGAGCACCAATAATGAGCCCGAAAAGTTTGGAGAAAATCGCATTTTCGTAAAAGGGTCCACCGATGTCCATCCTGACGACGGGGCCAGTGCCCGCCAGCGAAGTAAGGTCAGAACGATTTGTGATCTCCAAAGTATACTGCCCCGCCGACGGTATACGCACATAAGCTAGATGCCAGTAACCGGTCCCATTGCAGTAACTCGCTGGCCGCAACGTGTCAAGATGCTCCGATTGAATCACCGTTCCGCGCCGCGACAATCCAACTGAAATATCGCAAGGTATCCGTGGCTCGGAAGGTCCTGAACTCAAAAAGTCCGATAAAGAATAATTGAGCGGGGCAACGTCTCGGCAGCCGAGGTCGAGGGAATAGCCTTCCGCCGTTCTGACTGTGAAGTCCTGGCGAAAAATCGTACCAGGTTCAGTGCGGAAGGGTGATCTCAGAGGCACGTGCGTGGGGTAGCCATATCGAATGACAGGCAATGCATAAACTGCCGCCCCGATGACGATGAGCAGCAGTCCCGATTTTGCAAGTGTGCGCATGCTATTCGCTACGCCGAACTTTTGCCATGCACGTGCACGGGTGACTTTTCCAACTCCTCTATTCCCATATCTTTATGGAACCAGACCCGTGAATTCCTATCAAGAATTATCAAAAGGAACAGTCCGGAGGGCCTGCCTTTAATCGCCCCGCCGATATAGCCATCGCCACCCAACTTCGCCCCCCTCGCCAATCTACTGCCAATGTGCCATTCTCCCCAGCATGTTATTTCGCTGGTTCGAAAACAGCCGCGTATATCATCCAACGCGCCACCTGGACGCCACCGGCGCGGAGTTGGGCCGGCCTTTTAAAAATGTCTTTTTCAAAACCCGCGACGGCGTCGAGTTGAACGGCTGGTTTTATCCCGCGGCCGCAAACGCTCCTCACGACCGGTTGGTCTTCCTGAACTGTCACGGCAACGGCGGAAACATCAGCCATCGACTCGGCCTTTATCGCGCTTTGCTCGATCTCGGCGCCAATGTTTTTTCATTCGACTACCGCGGCTACGGCTCGAGCCAGGGCAGCCCGAGCGAAGCGGGAACCTACCTCGACGCCCAGGCCGCGCATCAATGGCTGCGGCAAAAAGGTTTCGCCGGCAAAAACATTATCGCGTACGGCGAATCCCTCGGCGGCGGGATCGCCGGCGAATTGTGTTCCCGCGAGGAAACCGGCGGCCTCGTTTTGCAAAGCACCTTCACCAGCCTGCGCGACCTGGGCGCGGAATTGTATCCTTGGCTGCCGGTGCGACTCGTCGGCAAAATTCTCTATGACACCCGCGGCAAACTGCCGCGTTTGAAAATCCCCGTCCTCGTCATGCACAGCCGCGATGACAACTTGATTGGATTCCGGCACAGCCAGGAAAATTTCGCCGCCGCGAACGAGCCCAAATTTTTTCTCGAATTGCGCGGCGGACACAATGACGAAGCCTGGGAGGCTCCCGGTTTCAAAGACGCCATGGAAAAGTTTTTGGAAGCGGCGCAAAGCCCTGGTAAGAAACCGCCTGAAAATTGAGAGGAGTGCCGGAGCGCGAACATTCCTGTCCGCAGCCGTGTGAACATGCTATTCACCCATATAGACAGCCGCTTCGACCGCATGGAATTGGGGACCGCGCCCGCCCCGGGCGCTGTGAGACGCGCCCTCGCGTCTCACTCTGACGCTTAAAATCGACCCACCGTTTAGTGTCTTCCCATGCCGCAGGTGTTCCGCGCAATTCCCGTGCGATCAACCCGGCGGCCAGTCCATTTTTCTTCCGCCGATGATGTGGCAATGCAGGTGCGGCACCGCTTCGCCGGCATCCGGACCATTATTGAACACCAGGCGGAAGCCGTTCTTCGTGAGACCAAGTTGTTTCGCGACTTCAGCGGCTTTGATGAGGAGATGCCCCAAAACCTGGTGGTCATCCGGATGCGCTTCCGCGATGCGCGGGATCGGCTTCTTGGGAATGATCAGGACGTGAACGGGCGCTTGCGGTTTGACGTCATGAAACGCAATCACCTTGTCGTCTTCGTAAACAATTTTCGCCGGGATTTCGCGCGCGATGATTTTTTCAAAAAGGGTCATGCTCATTTTCCGTGTTTCGGGTTTCTGGTTCCTAATTTCGGGTCAAGTTCGCGCCGGACGCGCCGCGTCGCAACTCAAAACTAGGGTAAGGACCATATGGCCATATCGTGGGGCGAGCGTCCTCGCGAGCCGTCTGGCGTGGATTAAGCGAGCTTGCTAAAGCTCGCGATGACGCACGCCCCACGGCTGTGTAAGTGAGAGTAGCCCGCGCTGTGAAGAGTGCAGTGTGTTAAGGATGTCGCTTTCACCATTTCAGGGCTGAAAGCCCGCCATGTTAAAGCCTGGGCTGAAGCGAGCACTGCGAGCGCAGGCCCAGGACCCGCGTGTCCACACCCCCGAGGCCTGAAAGGCCGAATCATTTTGAAAATGATTTCCTATACCCCACTCGCGGGCGGGCCACTCAATTGGCTTGCAACCCCAAAAAATCGAGCTTTAAATTTGGTCGTGTACAAGGAAGCCGGACCAAAACCATGTTTGGCTCCACCACAGGTTTGCCGTCTCATCACGCCATGAAAAAATGCACCTATTGCGGTCAAGAAAGCGCGGACGACACAGTCAACTGTTCGGGCTGTGGTCTAAATGAGTTTGAGTCTGACCAGCCCGCACCGGTTGAAAAGATGGACGATCAAGAAGAACTTGTCACATTGATCAGCTGCCAAAAGCTGATCGATGCCGACCTTGTCGCGACAAAACTTGGCAGTGCTGGCATCGAGGCGTTTATTCCTGACCAGTATTTGATGCAGTCCATTGGCTTCAATTTAAACACCTATGGCTATGTTCGGGTTCAAGTGCACCGCAAGGATTATGCAAATGCCAAGGACCTGCTTGCAAAACCCGAGGACGCCTAAGCCGCCAAAGCCAGCCGCCGCGCGCCACTCACACGGCATTAGTCGAAGACTTTCTCACAGTAGGGTTTATGACAACATCAACGGAAGGTGGATATGGTGTGGTCCAAATCGCTGCCGGCAACGGGGAATGGCCCGCTTTGCGTTCAGCGATTTGGCCGCGCGTGGCTGAGTTCTAGATATTTTAAACTTTATGGATTATCCACTCGATCATACGGTTGATGACTCACGAAAGATTCGCATTCGGCGCATTAAGGCTGGCTCACTGTTTCAGTTAGTAGCCGCCGCCGCTTTTTCCGTCATCTTTCCGTCGTTTGTCTTCTTCGGCATCCTCGCGTTCTTTGGCTTCAACACGATTTTCGTAAATCATCATCAGGTCTATGGCGTCGAGGGACTGATCGCGGCATTGATTATGGCCCCTTTCTTTTCGCTGTTTATTTCGGTAGCCGGTTGGTTGGCACTGTATGTCGGCATTTTTATCTGGGGACATTTCAAGCCCATTACGATTTCCTATATTTCAGCGGATGAGCCAAAGGCCTAAAGCAGTCGGAGCCAGCGCCGCTGTCACGGTTCGGCGGCGGCTCTGCTTTCTACGTTCCAAACAATATCTTGCGCTTTAAGATCATGATTTCCAAACATCGCAACCGAGGAATCATTCAACTTGTTGTTGCGGTGGTTCTGACTGGTGTACTTATTTTTATGTGGCACAAAGGAGCACCGCATATCCGATTGCGAAAGGTGAGCGACGGATGGATGATTTTTTGGTTCTTCTTGTATTTGGGAACGGTCACTTTGTGGATGGTAGGAAGCTTTAGCCTCGCCAAAGCTAAGGGTTATGGAACCGATATGATGGGTGGGCTATTCATGTTTCTGTTCCTCCTCGGTTTCTGCGTTCCCATGGCGCCTTTTATCTTTCCTGGGTTTGTGATTTTTGGTTTGAAGGACAAGGCCCGAGAAAGAAAGCGGCGGCATTGAGAATGGAGTTGCGCCCGAATTTCGGAGCGGGACATAACGTCGGCAGGGTTTGCGGTTCAGCGTTGAAAGGCCGAACCTTTTCGGAAAATGATTTTCCCGAGAAACCCAAAACCTCACTCCACCAGCAACGCGCAATTCGGCTGACTGGATTCGGACGTAAAGCAATTGCGCAGATACTCCACGATCTGATCCTGCAACGTCTGGCAGCGCGCGCTCCAGCGTTGCGCGCCCGTGAGTTGTTTCACGCAACTGCGCAGACCGCGGAAATGCAACACTTCCGGGTCGAGCAACAATTGCTGGCGCAGTTCGTCGCGGAGGCGCGAAAAGAAAAACAGCTCAAAGCCCTTGCCGGATTCGCTGGCGAGCAGGCGCAGATCGGATTTGAGAACACGCCGCTCCGCGGGAATTTGTTCCACCGGCGCTTCCTCCAGGCCTTCGCCGTTTTGCTCGTCCGCCTCGGATTGCAGGCCGAAGCCGCGCAACACTTTTTCCAATGCCCCGGCGAACTCACCCACCGTCACCGTCACCCGGCCCAGGTCATTTTTGAAATAGTGGAAAACGGCGCTCGCCGCGTGCTTGAGAAACTCCTGGTCAAACGTGCCCACCCCGTCGCCGGTGAGTTCCACGGAGATCATTTCGGCGGAGAACGGAATGCTTTCGCCGCTGCTGGTTTGAAACAACAGACAATCGTATGCGAGTGCGATCATTGTTTGGCCTCCAGTTTTTTGACTTCCTGCACGAAATCCGTCGCCTCCTGGAATCGCCGATACACACTGGCGAAGCGGACGTAAGCGACCTCATCAATTCCGCGCAAACCCTCCATCACGAGCTTGCCGATAACGTCACCGGGAACTTCCCGTTCGTACTTGCTGGTGGCCTCATCCACGATCTTGTCGACGAGATCCTCCATGATCTTGGGGCTCACGGGACGTTTCTGGCAGGCTTTTTTGATGCCGGACAGCAGTTTTTCCTTGGAAAATTCCTCGTGTCGACCATCGCGTTTGAGAACCATTAACCCTTGGTGCTCAATCTCTTCGTAAGTGGTGAAGCGATGTCCGCAGGCGATGCACTGGCGGCGGCGGCGAATGGTAGCTCCCTCGCGCGAGGCGCGGGAATCAATCACCTTATCGTCCTGACAACCGCATTTGGGGCAACGCATATATCCACAGCTAATTGTGGTCAAAAAACTTGTACCATACCAATTGTTGGGGCGTCAAGATTGAAGTAACCGAATGGATAGTTCGGGAGCATCGGGGACACGGCCCCGGAACGCCGAGCACCCGCTCACTCTTACGTTTGAAATCGTTTCACCGTTTGGTGACTTCCCACGCCACAAAGGTTTGGCGCGGGCGCACCGAACAGCAGCCGAGGCGGCTGCGCTTTCCGAAATTCCACTGCACGTTCCGGCTAAGGAACCGAGCCCGTGATTGTGGTTTGAAATGAAAAACCGTCCGGGTAATCAGGATCGATGCCCGCGGGTTTGAACCAATTCAAAGTGCCGATAATCTGGTAGTGAACGTCCGCCGCAGGTTTGGGATTAGTAAGGGCCGGTCGGATTTCAATCGGAACGATCTCGATAGGAGGTATATTTGTAGCGGGCCACGGGTTAATAGGTCTCGTGATGGGGACATTCGTGATGGTGATGGGTGGGAGGATGATTGGCCCTGAGGGAAATATCGGAACGGCATCGATGGGGATCCAACCGAGAACGGCTCCGCGGTTGTGGTACAATGGCGCATAGAATGGAATTTCGCCAACCATCATAGTGTTTTGAGAGAACCTGGTGCCGTCACCCAATTCTCCCCTGATGCGGACAACGTTCGAAACCTTGATTGTCAGCGCGCCTGAGCCTGCCGCAGTCGGACCGAGGAGCGAGTTGGTGCTACCCGCGATGGTAAACGCGTAGCTACCAACCGGACCAAGGCTTCTCAGGTGCTTGCGGAGGTGAACGGCCTGATAACTCCTCAACGCCGCGGTCCAAGTGCCGTCATCAATTGTCCCTGTCCAGTCGCGGCCGCGGTCGGCGTTATACTTCAAGGAAATGGTCAACGCAGGCAAATGCTTGCGCCTAATCGTCGCGGACACAGAGCCGTCCGGAGAAGTTTGAGCGGAAAACGGATAACGTTTGCCGGCGAGTGTGAGGGTGGCGCGGAATTTTCCTTTAGCGGTGCAGACCGCTTCGAAGTAACCGGAGTTCTCGAACCTGGGAATATTGGTTGGTGCGAACAAGCCGATAAATTTTCCCGCTGGATAAGTGCCAGTTCCCGAAACAGGGATTTGAATGAAGCCTTCCGCCGAATTCGTGATATTGCCGTTGGGTGTCACCGCCACCAGCGCCGGTTCGCTCGCATCCGAACTAATGGTGATGACACCACGAGATTCGCCGACGTTGGTGGGGCTGAACACCGCGAAAAAATTTGCCGCCGAACCGGCCGCAATCATGTTGTTGGTGAGCTGGGGCCAGAAAAAAGCCTCAAAAACTTGTGACGATGGAATATTGCTGATTGTGATTGGGATATCGCCTTGGTTCGTCAGCGACCACGTCAATGCGTGGATGGCGCCCATCGCCACGGGTCCAAAATCCAGGGGCGGAAGGTTGTTGGTCGATGGCCATACTCCTACGCCCGACATGGCGATGTAATTCGTGCCGGCGGTAGCGTCTGATTCGACGGACAGGTAGCCTTGGAAATCCAGGTCGCGTGGGCCCAGAAACGTAGTGCCGAGGGGCGTGAAGGTGATAACCACGTCGTGGCTCTCGCCAGGTGCGATCGGCCCGGACCAGTTTCCTTCCAGATTCAACTGCATGAATGTCGGTTCAGCAGGGTAACCCAAATTGCTGACGGTGAGTACCGAGTCGCCGGCGTTGGAAATTGTCAACCTGCGTTGGGCAGACGATCGGAGCGGTATCCGGCCGAAATCCAAATCACCACTCAATGAAATAATCCGGCTCTGGCCGGCGGCGGTTTCGGGTGAAACGATTGCGGCACTTAAAAATGCAAGCGTACCTGCGAGAAGAGACGTCAGGCAACGGTGATGGCGGGAGGGATTCATCAGGTTGATTTATGGCACTTCCTTTAAGTGCGCAGCATTATGTGAGCATCTTTGCGGGCTTAATGCAATACATTTGCTAATACACAAAGACTGATGGAGACAGGCAGGATGCCTGTCCTACGGCGGACCCATTCTTAGGTTCCAAAACTAATCTGGCGGCGCTCTGCCGAGACACCGCTACGTGGGAAGTCAAAATACCACGGGACACCCCTCATCCAAAATCTTCACGCAACTCGTGAGCTTTTCCTTCTCGGCGATTTCCAAAAGCCAGCGCGGGGGCTCGTCCATTTCTTCGAACGAAAGTTTGAAGGTGCCGTAGTGCATCGGAATAAAATGTTTCGAGCGCAGATCCTTGAAGGCTTTCATGGCCTGGTCCGGGCCCATGTGCACCTTGCGAAACGTTTCCGGATGATACGCGCCGATGGGCAGCAGCGCGATCTCCGGCGCGATGCGGCGGCCAATTTCTTTGAACCCGTGAAAGTAGGCGCTGTCGCCCGCGTGATAAATGCAGCGCCCCTGGTGTTCCAAAATGAATCCGCCGTAGCCGCGGTGCTGGTCGCGCAAGGTGCGCGCGCCCCAATGTTTGCTCGGCGTGAAAGTCACCTTCCAATTGTTGTTGGAAAAACTTTCCCACCAGTCAAGCTCGATGATCCGCTCGAAGCCAAGGTCCATGGCGAGGTCGCCCACGCCCCAGGGCATGATGCCGATTTTCGGGTGCGGCAATCGGCGGAGAGTCGGCTTGTGAAAATGATCAAAGTGCGCGTGCGTGAGCAGCACCAGGTCAATGGGCGGGAGATCCTTGATTTTCAGCCCGGAGCGCTTGATGCGTTTGAGCAGGAACAACCAGTTGGCGAAATTGGGATCAATGAGGACGTTGAGGTCCGTGAATTGAATCAGAAAGGACGCGTGGCCGATCCAGGTGATGGCGACTTCGCCGTGGTTTAATTTCGGGAACACCGGACGGCGATGCTGCCCGGTGCGGCGGGTCAGCAGCGTCTTCCAAACCATCTCGTGAAAGAACGTGCGCGGGTTGAAATGTTTGGCCGGGGTTAGGTCTTTGAAAGATCGGGGCAAGGGCTGGCGGCCCGGCTGCGGTTTCTTCGGCATAATTTTCCTCGCTCGACTGCTTTGCCCCGCACCGAATGCGCGGGAATATGGCGCCGCGCGTCACGCGGTCCTAACCTTCCAATAGGTTACTCATACCGCGCGTTGAATAAAAATCAAATTGGCGCGTCGGAAGAATACGGCTGAAGAAGCCCTGAAAAGAAAGGTAAAACGATGAAAAAGATGATTTTAGTTTTGGCAGTGATGGGAATGGCCGCGGCGGGCGCTTCGACGGCGCGCGCGGGCGTGAATATTTCGGTTGGAATTCCGGGACCGATATTTTATCGGGCGCCGCGAGTCGTTTATGTGGAACCGGCTCCGGTGGTGGTGGCTCCGGCTCCGGTGTGTGTGGCCCCTGCGCCCATGTATGCGCCCGCGCCGGTGTTCATGGCTCCGCCCGTGGTCTATGCGCCGAGACCGGTGGTGCGATTCGATTTCGGCTTCGGACATTATCGGCCTTTCTATCGCCATGGACGTTGGTGAGTCTGGAGGAATGGGGTAAAACCCGCCGGTGAAAGCCGGCGGGTTTTTTTGCGAGCGCGGGGGAACGGCGCGCACGGAGTGGCGCGCCCCACCATCGAGGGCGCCTTCCGGCGAAAGCCGAAACCTTTGCGAGCGGAGGTTCAGATTCCAGCGCAAAGGAAGGGCGCGTCACTCCGTGCGCGCCGCTTTATGCCGTCACCCAGCCAGGCGCGAAAAAAATCCCACGCCGAACACCGGCGCGGGATTGATCAGACCGAACCCCACTCCTCAATCCACCGGAATCTTCCGCGGTTTTACGCGTTCGGATTTCGGCAAGCTAACCGTCAGGACGCCCTGCTCGATTTTCGCCGAAACTTTGCTCGTATCAATCGCGGGATCCAACTCGAACACGCGCCGATAATCCGCCGTGTTGCGCTCGCGGAAAAGCGTTTCGCCCGCGACGGTTTCCGCATTGCGCCGGCCCGTGATGGTAATCTCATTCCCTTCCAGGGTGATTTCCAACCCTTCTTTACTGACGCCCGGCATTTCGGCCTGGAGGACATAGCCCTCCTGCGTCTCAAAGATATTCACGTTGGGCGCGATATATTCCTCGCGAGCGGGGCGATTGTTAGTGGTTTGTTTTTCAAGTGTCGTTTGCATGTTTTTTTCTTTCCGTTAAATGGTTGAGAGTTTAGTTAACTTGCACATCAATTTGTTTTGGTTTGGCCTCCTCCGCCTTGGGCAATGTTACCGTCAGGATGCCATCCTTGTACTGCGCTTTAATTCCGGAGGCGTTCACCGGCGCGGGGAGTGCCACCGTCCGCTGGAAACGGCCAAAGAAGCGTTCCGAACGATAAACTTCCGCCGCCTCCCACTTTTCCTCGCTCTTCCGTTCGCCCGAAATGCTCAGGCCGCCGTCATGCAGCGAAACATCGATATCTTCCTTCTTCATGCCCGGCAATTCGGCCTTCACGACAAAGTTGTCCTTGTCTTCGTGAATATCCACCGCCGGAGCTGAGCCGCTTAGAAGATGAGAAGTGCGGGCAAGTTCCGTCAGCGGAGCTTCGAACAAACGATCGATCTCATTGCGCAAGGTCGAGAGTCCATTAAAACCCGGCCAGGGCGCTAATTCAGGTCTTTGCCAACGTAATAGGTTCATATGCTAATCCTTTCGTGTTTTGACTTTATAAATTAATCGCTTCACCTCCTATTCAAGCTTCGGACATGCCAACAAAGTTGCGTAAACTCAAAATGCTGTACAACAAACACTTGCGTATTTTTAGAAACATCATTATGTGTAATTATGGCTCATATGCGGCTCAGTGGAGGGTGTTTGCATGTGACATAATTGCTCAATCTGCAGTGTCATTGTCGATTTGACAGGCATGCGATAATGGCATTCATGAGAGGGATTAGCTCCAAGGCGTTATCTTCGTCCAGTCAGCCCGCCGCGCCCCCTGAACCCCTGTTCGGCTATGTAGCGATCCAGCCCGGAGCGTCGAGTTGCACTCGCCTTTTGGGCTCAGTCGCGGCCAATCGTGCCTGGTCGTGCCTTAAGAAAAATATTTCTGCTCTTTGACATCTAAAACCCTCCTCCAAAAGAGGTGCCGCCACCGCCTTGGAACGCCGAGCTCCTGCTCGGCAAGTATCAAGAACCGCAAAGAAGCGGGACGGTTTAGAGACCCCGCGCTTGGGAGATCTCGGGTCGCGTCAAAATGGCCCCGCGCCAACAGCCATATCTTGCGAAGTTCAGAAAACAGTGTTTAATCCGCTTGCGACATGCCGAAGCTTTCGCCCAGCCAAAGTGCCGAAGATTACCTGGAGCGCATCCATGAATTGATCGAGAAAAAAGGCTACGCCCGCGTCGTGGACATCGCTTCCTCGCTGAAAGTAAAGCAGGCCTCGGTTACCAGCATGGTTCAAAAGCTGGCGGAATCCGGGTATTTGGAATACGAAAAATATCGCGGCCTGGTGATGACCGATCAAGGCCGGGAAGTGGCCCGCAAGATTCAAAATCGGCACGCAACCCTCTCACGGTTTTTTTCCCTCTTCGGCCTGGACGCGGAAACCCAGCGGCAGGACATCGAGGGCATTGAACACCACCTCAGCCCGGCCACGGTGGAAGTGCTGGCCGATCTGGCGCAATTCTTCGAAAAACATCCCGAAACGCTCCGAAGCTTTCAACGGACCCGCAATGGCACCCGCCGAAAAAGCGATGAATAAGCAAGCTGCTTGCGATCAATCCGACCGCATTGGCTCTTTAACCGCTTTAAGAAACGTATCGCATGTGTTTTGCCAGGAATGTGTTCGGCAAAAATCGCGCAGGTCCAGCTTGGACAGGTAGTTTTCCCCTTTTCGCATGTCCTCCACGATGTGTTTTGCCTCCACCTTGAACGCCTCCACGTCAAAGCACGGAACATAGCGCATGAAATCGCCGAAGATGGCGCGGTAAGTTTCCACTTCGTAAGCCACCACCGGTACGCTGCAAACCAGTGCTTCCGCCACGACGCGCGGCGAGCCTTCAAAACGACTGGTCATCAGAAACACCCGGCTCGCGTGGAACAGGCGGAATTTTTCATCTTCGGAAACAAACCCCGCGAACTCCACACATTTCGACAGCCTCATGGATTCGATGCGCGGCTGTAATTCGCGGACATTCCCGATCAGCACCGCTCGAAAGTTTTCGATGCTGCGTGACAAGTATAATAATGTTGCCAGCAGATCGTCGATGCCCTTTTGGCGATGCACCCGGCCAATCCAAACCGCGTCGTAGATTTTCTCGTGGGCTGGCAACTCTGCAGCGCGGGCCGCATCCACACCGAACGAAATGTAACTCAATTCCTTTTCGCGATAGCCACAGCGCCGGACCCATTTTCGCATGTCCGGGTGAACGATAAAAAGATGTTTATTGCGGCAGAATCTGAACAGCAAAATCGAAAGGTTCTGACTCAACCAATAATAGGAGGACGCCGCGCGTATTAGGTCCACATCTGCTCGCCCCTTGCGAACGATTTGCCAAAAAGAAGGCGCGGCCATATGCCAGATCATTAACTTCCGTTTGGCCCGGCTCAACACCGCCGGCCACACATCAAACCAGTAATCACTCACCGCATAGGCCGTGTCCGCCCCTTCAATTTTACCCATGCGCCGCAACGTGCCGATGAACCTGCGGAGATAATCAAACAACAGACGAAATTGCCCGACCAAGGAATTTGCGTTGAAGGGTTTTGCCTGACTGTTGTCCGTCAGCGTCAGCTCATAGCGCGTCAGGTTCTTGCGCAATTGCTTCTCCAATGCATGGCCCCCGAAAAAATGAACGATGTAACCGGCATCTACCGCCGCCTGCGCCATGTGAAAAAAATGAATATCTCCGCCCGCCACATGATCGCAGTAAATCCCATTCGCAAAAAAGTAAATTTTCGAATGTGTCATGCGGCAAAATAGGAGGCGCTTGTTATAATGTATTTACCCTGCCAAAAGATTTTCGCGTGAAAAAATCATCGCGACATTCTGACCAATTTGCTTCCGCATTGGCAATGTTTTGATTTCTTAGCCGTAACCATGCAGTCGAATATTGGGGAGCGCAGCCGCCTGACTGCAGTTCGGTGCGCCTCGCGCCGAACCCCGGCGGCGTGGGAAGTTACCAAACGGTGAAACGATTTCAAACGTAAGAGAGTGAGCCGCGAGGCGCAGCTCACCGCGCCCGGCGGGCGCGCTCCCCAAAACAACTGCATGGTTACGGCTTAGCGAAATTCCATCCGAAGCGTTGCTTAAAGAAATGACGCATTGAAATGAGAGGCTCATAATCTCGTTTTCCGCATTGGCTTGACCCTGTCGTTTTCTTGTGGCCATTCTTTCCGCAGGTTCATGCAATTTCAACAAGTCATGGTCACCGGCGGTGCGGGATTCATCGGCAGTCACATTGTCGACGCATTGCTCTCCCGCGGAGCGCGCGTGATCATTTACGACAATTTCTCCACCGGGCGGCCCGAATATGTTCCATCAAACACAACCGACCGTTTGAAAGTTGTGAAGGCTGATGTATTGGACAATGCGAGTCTCCAGGCCGCGATGCGCGGATGCGATTTCGTTTTCCACATGCAAGCCAACGCCGACGTGAGGGGCGGGATGAGCAACCCGCGCGTGGATTTGGAACAAAACACGTTTGCCACCTGGAACGTGCTCGATGCGGCGCGATTGAATGGCGTACGGGGAATCGCTTTCGCGAGTAGCGCCGCCGTTTATGGCGAGCCGGATGTTTTTCCCACCCCCGAAACGTACGCGCCAATTCAAACTTCCCTTTACGGAGCAAGCAAATATGCGGGAGAGGCGATGATTCAGGCGTATTCGGAATATTTTAACATTCGCAGTTACAGCTTTCGTTTTGTCAGTTGGATGGGCGAGCGATACAGCCACGGCATCGTGTTTGACGTGATAAAAAAACTCCAAAAGGACCCGAAACGTCTGCCCTTGCTTGGGGATGGCACGCAAAAAAAATCCTATCTTTACGTCAAGGACGGCATAGACGGCATTCTGCTCGGCATTGAGAAGAGTGCCTCGATCAAAAATATTTACAATCTCGGCCACGACGATTTCATAACGGTGGTCGAAGTGGCTCGCGTGATTCTTGATGAAATGAAGTTGGTCGGCGTTCCTCTTGAATTCGCCGGCGGCAAACGCGGCTGGTTGGGTGACAGTCCGCTGGTTCATCTCGATACGTCAAAAATGAAGTCATTAGGCTGGCGGCCCCAGGTTTCGGTGGAAGAAAGTATCCGGCGAACAGTTCGTTTCCTGATCAGCAATCCGCGAATTTTGGAAACGCGACAGTTGAATCCGACTTGACCCGCAAGGTCCGCCGTGAGAGTGCGAATTTAAACGCTGAGGTCGCCCAGGGTGAACTTGGCGGCGGTGCGCAATCTCTGGTTCGAGGCGGCGAGATCCCGGACATAGATGACGATGCCCGAAGTCGAGCCGTCAGTCGCCGATAGTTGTCGCGTAAACGGATCATACCGGCAAGCGAGGAACCCATGTTCCCGGATGCTCCGGTGTAAAGCTTCTTCATCAAATCCGTACTCCAGCCCCATATTGCCACGTTCAACGATCATTGCTTCCAACTTCGGTTGTTTCAATGTTTCGGAAGCCCCGGCAAACACGTCGCTCTCGAAACCTTCCACGTCCACTTTCAGGAATGTCGCCGCGCGTCCGGCTAGTTCCTTGTCGAGCGTGGTGAGCGGGACCGATGCGGAATCGCTCGCGCGGGAGTTGGTGGTCACCCGGTTTTCCGTGCCGAAGCCAACGCTCAATTGCACGGTCCCCTCCTTCCTTCCCACTGCGGCCCGCACCGTTTTTGCCCGGCCTTGCAGTCCATTGAGCAGGACATTGCGAGTCAGCATTTCGAATGTCCCGGTCACGGGTTCAAATGACAACGTGCAAGCGCCGGCGACGCCTCCCGCGAGAACAGTAAAAGCTCCGATGTTTGCTCCCACATCCACAAACAGATCATCCGGTCGAACAAAGTGCATGACGAAAGCCATCTCTTCAAATTCACAGATTCGAGGCGCGATATAATGTGCGGCGCCTTTCATCCGAGGAGGAACCAGGAGACGGGTGTCATTCGGGAACTTAACGCAAATGTCGCCCGGGACGGTGCGAGCCGCGATTTGAATCAAACCGTATTCCAATACCGCCTTAAGTTTGCGATCACGATTCACCGGGTGCCTGGCGACGTGACGCAAGGTCAAAAAAACTTTCGTAAATGGATCCATAATTAGTGGCGAAATGGTTAGTTTTTCAAAGTTTGTCGCGGCTGCAATTTGGAAACCAGATCCTTTTGGTTTGAATGCCGCTTGTGCGTGATATATCCCCAGGCCACCCCAAGAACAGAGGCAATACTGGCCGGCAAATGCCAGATCCAACGAATATCGCGGTCGCGAATCAGTCCCACCACGGTGTGATACAGCGGCCCGATGAAACTAATGCAATAGCAGCAAGCCAACCATGCCGGCATGGGCGGTTTTTCTTCCAGCCAGATGCCGCCGAATTCCTGGCGCACATTCAAAAAATGCACCACGGCGCGCCGTCGCTTCAACAAGAAATTCCAAAGTGTGTTCGCGTAATAATGATGCACGCCCCGACCGGCGATGCGCAGCCACTCACGTTTGCCGGCTTGCATCAGATACATCGCGACATGCGTGTCCTGAAATTTTTCATCCGCCTTGACGGAATCCAGATCTCTCTTGCGATAAACGAAACCATTCGCGCCCATCGGATACGAATACGTGCCCTCCGGCAATTGCCACCGCTCTACCATGCCATCCCGCTCGATCAAAATCGGATTGACACTCATCAACCACGCGATTGGATCGCTGATATGCAGCAGGTGAGTCACGTAAACGCAGAACGAGGTCATCCTCGGTGATGGGGGATAATACGCCTCGACGCCGAGCGCCTGAGGATTGCGAGTCAAGGCTTCCACCGCGAGCCGAGTATAGTCCGGATGCGCAATCTCGTTATCCGAATCCACGAAGACCACGAACTCTCCGGTCGTTCGCCCCAAGGCAACTTTTTTGCTGTCTTCCATGTGACGGCTGACGCGGTCATCAATGACGACCGCCTCATACGAACGTGCGATGTCCTGGGTCCCATCTTTCGATCCGCCATCTACCACCAAAATCTCGTAACGCTCTTTTGGGTAATCCTGGTTTCGAATGGACGCGAGGCAATTGCCCAAAATTCCGGCGGCGTTAAGCGTCGGGATTATAAAACTGACTTTAGGCACTTCAACATTAGCCATGACAACCGAGTTTGTCAGAAAACCGGGATCGCCTCAACGTTCTTTGGAGTCTAAAAAGCATTCGGTAAACGTGTGGCGATATCGATTGACTATCCTAAGCAAACATGTATCACTGGCGCTCTTTCAGAAAGGACAAACTGGCGAAAAACTTGGTTATGAAAACGACCCCACTCAATTTCAGGACATTTCTCCATATCGTTTTATTTCTCGGCGGTTTGCAGCGATTTGCCTGCGCGCAGCCCAGCCGGCTGACAGTACCCAATTACGCGACGAATTCTCAAACTGCCAATGCGGCCGAGGGGATGTTTGTGGCCGCTGGGAGGGCCCAGAATGTCTATGGCGCATCGGAGTTCCCATCGCACCCTATTGTAATAAGCAAAATCCAATGGCGACCAGATAGCTTCACGGGAGGGCCGATTACGAATGCCGTCATTTCAAATATTCAAATCAATTTATCAACGACGACAAATAGCGCGGACCAGTTGAGCTTTGATTTCGGCGAAAACATCGGCACGGACGACACGGTGGTATTTAGCGGCAATCTCAACCTGAGCACGGCGTTTATCACGTTGGGAAATGGTACGACGGCATTCGATATCGATGTGCCGTTACAAACAGCGTTTGTGTATGACCCCTCGAAGGGAAATCTACTTCTTGACGTCCGTAATTTCAGCGGTTGCACGGCAAATATTTATGACAATAGCACTAGTAGCGGTTCGGACACAGTTTCGCGGGCATTCTCGAGTGACGCAAACGCGACCACCGCTGAAGCTAGCGACAGCGGCGGAGGTGTCATCCAAATTACTTACAGCTCGCTTGGAACACCTACAATTACTGCTCAACCGACCAACCAGATAATTTTAATTAATGGCGCGGTTTCTTTTTTGGTAACGGTCGTCGGCGTTCCGCCGCTGAATTATCAATGGTTTTTCAATAGTCTGACCAATCCGATATCCGGAGCCACAAACAGTTCGTTGACTTTCTCCAATGCACAGCCAAATCAGAGTGGAAACTACTTTGTTCAAGTGACTGGTCCAGCTGGCGCGGTGCTCAGCTCAAACGCACTGCTAACCGAAGTTCCGGCGTACATAATTTCGCAACCGTTTAACCAGACGGTTGCGTTGGGCGGACGGCGACTTTTGCTGTAATGGCTGAGAGCGCCCTGCCTCTGAGTTATCAATGGTTTCTTAACGCTACCAACGGAATTCCCGGAGCGACCAATGCGTCATTGACTTTAATCAACGTTCAAGCAGATCAGGTAGGCCTTTATTCTGTTCAGGTTTCCAATACCGGCGGCGTGGTTGACAGTTCAACTGCCGATTTGAATCTGGGAGTCATCGTACCTAATTACGGTGCGGACTTTCAATCCGATAATACAGTTATAAACACCTTTGTTAACATTTTGCGCCTTCAGACTGTTTACGAGGCATCTCAATTTCCTTCCTATCCGATTGTAATCACGGAACTGCGCTGGCGTCCAGACACGTTGGCGGGCGGTCCACTGACGGACAATATCTCAAACCTCCAAATCAACCTATCAACAACCGCGACAACCGCGGATCAATTAAATTCCACTTTCGCGGAGAACAGTGGCACAAACGATACATTGGTTTTTAGCGGCGCTGCGACCCTCTCGACCTCATTCATCACATTGAGCAATAGTACCAGGGCATTCGACATCGCACTTCCTTTGCAGACACCGTTTGTGTATGATTCGTCGAAAGGCAACTTGCTGGTTGATGTTCGAAATTTTTCCGGAGGCTCAACCATTCTCTATACTGCCGGCCTTACCAGCATTGCCGACCAAGTTTCCCGCACCTATAGTGCTGATCCCAGTGGAGCGACCGCTTCGGGGGCGGACACTGGCGGCGAGGCACTGCAAATCATTTACGTTCCGGCTCCGATCCCTCCGACCATCTCATCTCAACCGACAAATCTATCGATTCTCGTTGGTGGCACGGCTTCTTTCGGGGTGGTGGCAGCGCCGGGACGGCTCTCATATCAGTGGTTTTACAACACCAATGCGTTGCTGGATGACCAGACGAACACAACGCTGGTGTTGACCAACGTCCAAATCAACCAGGCGGGAACTTACTCGGTGGTTGTCTCCAACACCTATGGGACCACGACCAGTGCCGTTGCGGTTTTAACCGCTAATTTCCCACCGGTGAATGTTCTAATCGGCAGCACCAACGCGATGGGTGGGAACTCGTTTACTATACCGGTGATTATCGCCGCGAATGGAAATGAGAACGCTTTGAATTTCAGCGTGAATTTTAACACCCAACGAGTCACTTACGCAGGCATCGAGCCTGGTAGCGGCGCGGCGGATGGATCCCTGTTGCCTATTACCAGCCAGGTCATCAGCGGCAGGCTTGGCGTCATGATGCAGCTTCCCCCGGGGGAAACGTTTGCTTCCGGGACGCAAGAGGTCGTGCGCGTGACATTCCTCTCGGCGATCGTTTCCGGGACCTCAATCGTGATGCCAATTGATTTCACCAACCAACCAAGGGAGCGATTTGTTTACGACTCCCAAGGCAACAAGCTCGCAACGAACTTCATCAATGGCAGTGTGACGCTGACCGCTACCGATTTCGAAGGCGACGTGACCCCGCGGCAGACGGGCGATCACAACCTGGATATTTTTGATTGGACCCAGGTTGGCCGGTTCGTGGCCGGTTTGGATATTATTACCAACGCCGCTGAATTCCAGCGCGCCGATACAGCCCCGAAAGCCACTTCCGGCGACGGCCAATTGAAAGTCACCGACTGGGTCCAGGCCGGACGTTATGCCGCGGGGATTGATGCGCCAACGGTTGTCGGCGGACCGACTGCCCCGGTGGCGCCCACGACCCTTATTGGCGGTCCGCGAACGATAAACATCGCGGCGGGAACCGGCGTCAAAGGACTGAATCTTACGCTGCCAGTTATGCTGCAATCTCAAGGGAATGAAAACGGCGTTGGTTTCAGCGTGAATTTCGATCCCGCCGTCTTGAAATATGTCAGCACCACCAAAGGCAGCGCCGATGCCTCCGCGACACTGCTGGTTAATACCAACCAAGCAGCTTTGGGAACGTTGGGCGTCATGTTGTCATTGCAGCCGGGAAATAGTTTTACGAACGGAGCCCAACAAGAGCTTGCGAAGCTAACCTTCACAGCGCTCACTTCTGCAAGCAACCGTCCGGTGACACTGGTCAACGGGCCGGTGTTGCTTTCGATTTCCGACCCGCTTGCAAATGAGCTGGCCGCGAATTTTTCCAATGGATCGGTCACGGTCAACCCGCCTCCGACTCTAACTGCCGGCTTCTTCGGCCCCAACGCAACGTTGTCCTGGCCAGTCTGGGGAACGGGATTTAATGTGCAAGCAACCGGCGATCTGCTGAAGCAGGGATGGACGAATTTCTCCTACTCTGCCCAGACCAATGGGAGCGACATCATCATCACGATTCCGGTGCCGGCTGAAAGCGGTTATTTCCGCCTGCAACATCCTTAGCAGGCCGTTAAAAGAGTAGCAGCCGCCGTGAGTCGGCTCCAACGGCTCACTTCCACCGGGCGCACACCGCAACCGTCAGATATCGAAAAAAAAATTGTTCACCGGTGCTCGCGCCATTGCTTGAAATTACTCGCATCCATTCGATGGCCAGCCGCTGAGGGCTGCTCCGTGCCAGCTTGGACAGGAACGTGGCAAATAGGCGGGGGCCGACAGCAACTTGTTACACAAGGCCGAAACCACGCAGTTGGCGAAGGGCGGACAGGAATGTCCGCGCTCCGGCGGAATGGGTCCGGTTAAAGCGAATTACTTTTTGTCGGAGGCTGCCGGGGTGTTCGCATTGAATTTGTATTTGAAAAAAATCTGTTTCTGAAAGTCGGGATGGGTTCGGGCGAAGTCCGCCAGCTTTACATAAATCGATTGCGCGGACGCCGCATCCTGCTCGTACAGCTTGGCCATCTCCACGGCATGGGATTGGACCACCATCAAGTCAATCGAGGCCCGCCGGGCTTCGAGACAAAGGTAGGCGGTCACGATAAAACTGGTAATGACTAGGCCGCCGAACAGCAGGTTTACCTGGCGGCGCAAGTCTTCGATTATATCTTCACTATCCACCGAGCGAGGAGCGTTTTGCAGATTGTTTTCGGGCTCGTTCATATTATTTCCCTCCGGTTTTAGGGGTAACCGCGGGAACGGGTGTCCCCGAAGCAGCAGGTGCGAGAAGCCGCGCCATGTCGGCATTGGTTCGGGCGTATGCCTGACATTCCGAAAGCAGCATCCCCACGACGGCGTGATTATTCTGACTCTCGGCCTGACCTTTGGCCTGGGCTTTGACCATTTGCGCGTTGGTGACGCGGATGGCGTGGGATTTAATCCAATACCAGCTGAAGAAGCCGACCGACATCAGGACGCTGGTGATCAGCGCCCATTCCAAAAAGGACCGCAGCAGAGTGCTTTTCATACAAGACGGTCAATCTACCGGTTGGGGGCAAATTGTCCAAGGCGTTTTTTCCCATGAAAAACAATCAGTAAACGGCAGAGGAATGAACGGCAAAGGAATAGGAAGTGGAAGACAGCCAGGCGAAGCGACTTCGCCTTTACCCCGGAACGCGAAACCGCATTTTCTTGACGTCGGGGCGCGCACATAACAGGTTTTGCTCCCATGCGCATCCACTTCTTTGGAGCCACCCGGACCACCACGGGCTCCATGTATCTGTTTGAAATCAATGGCAAACGCCTGTTGCTCGAATGCGGATTGTTCCAGGGGCGCCGCGATGAAACGATGGAACGCAACCGTCATTTTGCATTCGACCCCAAAGCGGTTGATGCCGTCGTGCTCAGTCACGCGCACATCGATCATTGCGGTAACCTGCCCAACCTGTGCGTGCAAGGCTTTGAGGGAAATATCTATTGCACGTTCGCCACTCGCGATTTGGCGAGCATCATGCTCGAAGATTCGGCGCACATCCAGATGGCGGACTCGGAATTCGTTTCTAGAAAACGCGCCAAGCAGGGTTTGCCGCCCGTTGAACCGCTTTATCGCCCGGTCGATGCCGAAAAGGCCGTGCGCCAATTTGTGGGAATCAATTACGACCGCCCGTTCCCGGTGCTCGATGGCGTGACGGTGACTTTCCGCGATGCCGGTCACATCCTGGGCTCCAGCCAAGTGGTGCTCGACATCAACGAAAAGGGACGAAAGTTCCGGTATCTCTTCAGCGGCGACATCGGTCGCGGTGGCGACGATATCCTGCGCGATCCGGTCCGGGTCGAGAATGTGGATTATCTCCAGGTGGAAAGCACCTACGGCGCGCGCGTCCACGGGCCGAAGAACGACGCCAACGCCATCATGGGCAAACTCGTCCGCGACACCCTGGATCGCAAAGGCAAAGTGATCATTCCCTCCTTCGCGGTCGGCCGCACGCAGCAGATAGTTTATACGCTGCACCAACTCACGCTCGCGGGCCAGATGCCGCGGGTTCCCATTTACGTGGACAGCCCGCTGAGTGTGAGTGCCACGGAGGTGTTTCGGTTGCACCCGGAATGTTTCAACGAATCGGTTTATAAATTTCTGCGCGAAAAAGAAAATCCTTTCGGCATGGAGAATCTGACCTACATCCGCGAGGTCGCACATTCGATGAAGCTCAATGACCTGACGGACCCGTGCATCATCATCAGCGCCTCGGGCATGGCGGAGGCCGGACGTATCCGGCATCATTTGAAAAATAACATCGGCAATCCGAAGAACCTGATTTTATTCGTCGGTTACTGCGCGGAACACACGTTGGGCGCACAAATCCTGGCGAAACAGAACCCGGTCAACATTTTCGGCGAACCTTACGAAGTCCGGGCGCAAATCGCGTCCATTGACTCGTTCTCCGGCCATGCGGATAAGAATGAATTGCGACATTACGTGGAGGGGATTTCCGGCAATCTCAGAAAGATCTGTGTCCTCCACGGCGAAGAATCGCAGGCTCTCGCCTTCGCGGAGACGCTGCGGGGCATGAAACCCAAGGCGCAGGTCGTGGTGCCGGAATACCAACAGATTGTGGAAATTTGATCGCCTTCGGGCAATCCTCTTTGACCGTTTTGTTGAGAATATATTCCCTGTTGCCAAAATTTACACATCAGAAACAACTAAACGGCAAGACCGAACGCAATCCAAAGGTCAAACTCGCCGCAAAATATTACGAGGAAAGTAGGGCTGACGGCTTTTGGGTTGTTGATAACAGCCTAGTTGACGATAGCGGATCAAAGACTTTGCGAAACTCCCGTTTTCCCGGGATAGTCAATTGTCATATCGAATTAAATGAACAGATATCATCGAGGATCAGAATCGCAGGCCCTTATTGGGGATTAAATTTGGTGTTGTGGGCAAGAGGTCTTGTCGACTATCCCGCCATAGGGATTGGGAGCTCATATCAATACTTTTTAGGAGGTGGATTCCCCAATCAGCTCGCGGCATGTCTTGCGATACCGCCTCTGCGTCGCCGAGTCGGAGTTGCTCGACTCGGCTCTTGGCTGGAAGAAACTCTGAAAATTATCGGCCCCACTCACCCTGCCGCACCGGATCTCGTCCAGATACGAAAACAGCTGGCCCTTCTCACGGCTGCTTCCAGAGAGCAAGTGGCTAAATTCTATAAGACATGGTTTGATTTAGTAGCTGCAGCGCCCCTCCCGGGGCGTTCCCTTGCTCTATTTCAAGATCTCTCGGCGGCGTATGCGCTAGGGCGTTCTCTTCCCGAATTTGAGGACGAAGACACTGCTCGAAGGCCCGAATCAATCGCAGAACCGCTCATGCTCAATTGTCTTTAGCACAGACGCTCCAGAATTTTTCTACACAATAAAACTGAACTACAGCGTCTTTTTCAATGTTTTGACGATGTGACGGTATCAGCAATTTGCACGAATTCGAAGTCACACCCAGAAGCCCTACCCCGCTTGCCTTAAAGGTCTCTCTTCGCGCCAATTTTGCAGCTAATCGCGTTGCTAAATCATCCGGCAACGCAATATAGGATTCATCGGCAAAACCGAAATTGTTTTCAGCTTGTAAGATTGCTTCAGCAACCCGCTTTAACTTAAGCTCGATTGCGATGAAACGTTTTTGCAGCGGCGTCCATCCATTGATCTTCTGCAAAGAGTTCCTCTTTCGGCGCAATACAAAACCGTCCTTTACCAAGCGCTCAGCTTCAGCCGTCACACGTTCTGGTATCAAACTAGGGGAACACTCTTTGATCAATTGATTTATAGTGATAGCCTCATTTGATTCAATGTCGGGAATTTTTAGCAGAAGTGCTGCGCGCACCATGGAAGTAACAGCGCGATTTTGCTTAAGATGATTCCGCCGAGCAACATTATGCTCGTTAAAACACAAACCAACCAAGTCGCAAATGCCCCAGGGGGAAATGAATTCTGCCCTAATTGTTAACCCCTGGGATCGCATCCATTGTGCCACCGGCTCCCTCATTTCCGCTTCCAGTTTAAACATGTCCATCACAGTTCAGTTGGTTTTTTTCGCACGAGCGCACTTTCCTGAAAAAGTTTACGGAGTGCTTCGGACAATAGACGCTCTGCGGCTTCTGCTCTCGTGTGGCCAAAATATCCCGTCTTCACAACTTTATCCAGATCGTTGCAAAGAGAAGGAGATGTGGTGATTGTTATCTTCACCGTCGGCTGCACGTTTCGAGGTCGAGGCATGGCGTCGGCTCTGTTTAACAATAGCTATACCATAGTTAGCACCTAATTAGCCCATTGCAAGATTTTTCCCCCGATTTTCAGATGCTGTATGATCTCGCGTCCGATTTGCCCCTTACGCTTGCTCTGTCTCGCGGCGCTTGGCAAAGTGAGATGAATGCGAGAAAAGTGGCGTGCGTGGATTGAAAATCTTGAAACGTTCGGGCGCGAGGTCATTGCCGAGGAGCGGCATGGCACCGGCGCGGCCCTCTTGCGCGCAGTGCTTTTCACGTTTTCGAAACTCTACCAGGTCCTCGTCAAAATTCACCGCGGCCTGATCAATGTCCGCATTCTGCGCGACGAAACCCTCGGCGTGCAGGTCATCGCCATCGGGAACCTGACCTGGGGCGGCACGGGAAAAACGCCGGTGGTGGAAAAATTCGCGCGCGAACTGCGCGACCAGGGGCGCAATGTGGCCATTCTCTCGCGCGGTTACCGTTCCAAACCGGCGCCGCTGTACGAACGGCTGATGAATAAAATCCTGCTGCGCGCCGATACCACCCCGCCGCGCGTGGTTTCCGACGGCAAATCGTTATTGCTGGATTCCGAAACCGCCGGCGATGAGCCTTACATGCTCGCGTCCAATCTCAGCGACGTCGTGGTCCTGGTGGACAAGGATCGCGTGAAGTCCGGCCGTTATGCTGTCGAAAAATTCGGCTGCGATACCTTGCTGCTCGACGACGGTTTTCAATATTGGAAATTGCGCGGCCGCCGGCACGATGTGGTTTTAATCGACTGCCAGCAACCGTTCGGCAACGAGCACATGCAACCCCGCGGCTCGTTGCGCGAGCCGCCCTCGCACCTCGCGCGCGCACACACGATTTTCATCACGAAGAGCGACGGCAAAACCGCCGAGCTGCGCCAGCGCATTTCGGCGCTAAATTCCACCGCGGGCATCATTGAATGCGTGCATCATCCGCTTTATCTCGAAGATGTGTTCACGGGCAAACGCGCCGACCTCAGCCTGATCAAAGGCCGCAAGGTCGCATCGCTCAGCGGCATCGCTCAGCCGGAAAGTTTCGAGCAGAACCTGATTAACAGCGGGAGCGAACTGGTGTACTCCAAACGCTTCGCGGATCATCACCGGTTTTCGCAGCAGGAGGTGTTGAACGCGATCAACCGCAGCAAAAAGCGCCAGGCCGAGATGATTGTCACAACGCAAAAGGACGCGGTGCGTTTTCCGAAAATCGATCGTCGCGACCTGCCGATCCTGTTCATGCGCGTCGAAATAAAAATCGTCGCCGGCGCGGACGACTTTCAGGATTGCGTGCGTAAAATCTGTTTCCGATGAAAATTCAGTGGCATAGCGGAGCGGGCGTTTCGCCTGCGAGTTTCATGAATTTCTCCGTCCCGCAAACGGCAACGCACGGGCGGGACGCCCGTGCCGTTATCGATGGATAAGCTGCTGTATTTTGTGGCCCGGTCGGTGGTGGCGTTTTTACAAGCGCTGCCCTTGCGGACCGTTGCCCGCCTCGGACGCGCCGCCGGCGGGCTGGTTTACTGGCTGGACGCGCGCCATCGCCGGGTGGCGCAACGCCATTTGACGATGTGCTTCGGCACGGAAAAATCCGCCGCCGAAATTCGCGCGCTGGCCAGGGAGAATTTCCGGCGCATCGGCGAAAATTTCGCCTGTGCGGCGAAGACCGCGTCCATGACCTTTGAGGAATTGAAGCCGCACGTCGAATTCATCGGCGCGCAAAAAATTCTCGCGCCGCCCTCCGGCGGGGAACTCCCGAACATGGTTATTGCCATCGGGCACTTCGGGAATTTCGAGCTCTACGCGCGGTTTGGCCAATTCTGTCCCGCCTACAAATGCGCGACCACCTATCGCGGCCTGCGCCAGCCTTCGCTGAATCGGCTGATGCAGGATTTGCGCGAACGCTCGGGGTGCCTGTATTTCGAACGCCGCACGGATGGCCTGGCGTTGAAGGCGGCGATGAATCAACCCGGTTTGATGCTTGGCCTGCTGGCTGATCAGCACGCGGGGAACAGCGGCTTGCGCATTCCCTTTCTCGGGCACGATTGCTCCACGACCAGCGCCCCGGCGGTGTTCGCATTGCGGTATCATTGCGCGCTGCACACGGGGATTTGTTATCGCGTTGGATTGGCGCAGTGGCGCATTGAGGCTGGCCCGGAAATTCCCACGCACGAGGACGGCGTGGCGCGCTCCAGCGAGGCGATCATGCGCGACGTGAATCAAGCATTTGAAGTTGCCGTGAAGCGTGATCCGGCCAACTGGTTTTGGGTGCATAATCGTTGGAAACCAATTCGACCGATTAAGCGCAAAGTGAACCGGCCCGAACCGGCAAAGGTTGAGGACGAGATTTAGCCATGGAGCGCACCACTCTTCAACTCGAGCCGGCGGCGGCGGCCTTCCAGCCGCGCCGCATCCTGGTGCGCGGGGTGAATTGGCTCGGTGACGCGGTGATGACCACGCCGGCGCTGCTGCGTTTGCGCGAACATTTCCCCGACGCGTTGATCGCCTTGCTCACGCCGGAAAAGCTCCGCGGCCTTTGGCTGCATCACCCG
>Ga0265338_10001738_pt1 | contig 34434 bp, 26 predicted proteins | sample 42126metaG_FD_193579 | JGI IMG/M metagenome (GOLD analysis project Ga0265338, IMG submission 193579) | Rhizosphere microbial communities from Carex aquatilis grown in University of Washington, Seatle, WA, United States - 4-21-26 metaG | ecosystem: Host-associated > Plants > Roots > Rhizosphere...
CGGTGTTGCCGCTGACGGAGAAGACCGAGGCGGTGTTCGCGTCCCCGGCCCAGGACTGCCCGTCCGACGCCGTGCCCCACAGTGCCTGGTTCGCCCGGTGGAACGAGTCCGTCCCGAGCGGAGTCCAGGTTGACGTGGTGGTCGGCGTCGGCGATGGCGACGTGGTGGTCGGCGAGGGAGACGTGGTGGAACCGCCCTGCACGGCCTCGGCTAGCTTGTTCGCGAATTCTTCATCGAACCAGATCCGGTCCTGTGAATCGACGTTGAGGCCGTCGTGCGGATGGCTGTTGGCCGTCGGCGTGTTAAATTCGGAGAACGCGCCGCCCCCGATCGGAAATGACCCAAAAATGCTTTGCAGGGAGTCGTCCCACCAGATGTTTCCCTGGTGATCGACGCCTATTCCGGAGGTGTGAGTGCCGCAGCCGTTGCAGGTGACCGGATAGAAATCCTCGGTCACCCCGCTGTTGGTGCCCGGCTGAGCTGCCGCGACGTTCAGCGAGGCGATCGCGCCGACGAAGCCTTCGGTCCACCAGACGGTGCCGTTAGACGCTATGGTGATCAGGTGCGGGGTCAATCCGGTGCCCGCCGTCGATGTGTTCCTGACCTTGAACTGCTTCAAGGCCCCGGCCGTGGTGTATTCATCGACCGAGGCGACCGCGTCCGTGTTCTCGGTGAACCAGATATTATTGGACGAGTCAATGACGATGCCGTACGGGTTGCTATTGGTATCCGGCGTCGTAATTTCCTGGAACGCGGCGGTGCTGGGGTTGAATGACGCGATCTTGTTCACGTAGTGCTCGGTGATCCAGATCGTCCCGGTCGAGTCCACGGCGATGCCCCATGGCCCGGCGGCGGCCGTCGGTACCGCCCACTGCGTCACGGTCGCGCTGGCCGGATCGTAGGCGCCGATGCTGTTGGTGGCGGGCATCGTGAACCAGACTTTGCCGCCGTGGTCAACAGTGACGAACAGCGGCTGGCCGTAACCGGACGGCAACGTGACAATCGTGGCCCAGGAACTGGTGGCGGGGTTGAACAAGGCGAGCTTGCCCGGCGCGGACGAGGGCGAGCAGGCCGCGCCGTCGCAGCCGGGGAGCGCGACCCAGACGCGCCCGCTGCTGTCAAAGGCGGTGCCCCAGGGTTCACCCCCGGGAACGGAGGTGTCGGTCGCGCTCGTCAGGGTCGATGCCAGCGCCGCCGGCAGCCGGCCTCCGATGGCGGGTCCGGCGGCCGCGGCGGCAATCATGAGCAGGGCCGCGCCCAATACTGCCAATCGTGCGAAAACGCGCCGGACGCTAACTCGATTACCCGCGGGGGGCACTTGCCTCGCCATGGGTCCGCCTCCCTTAACAACCAAACCCGTGACCGACATGGTTGCAGCAGTCAAGCACACGCGGGGCTCAGCAGTGGCGGCATGTTGAGATCTATTAGAATGTGGAGCCTCCGCCGACCCGCCCAATGCCTTATTTCGATGACGGGCAATTTAGCGGAGATCCCGGTAGTCACACCATTCGCACCGGCCCCGCTTGCCACAGCCCGCCCTGCCCGCCCCGGCCGGGGCGGGCGGGACCCGTTCCCCGCGATGGCTTCTGCATATGATCTGCGGCGCTGCTGCGCCGGGCCCGGGCCGCGGGCCGTTCGCCGCCGTTAGGGCTCGCGGATGCCGGCTGCCCGGAGATTGCCAGTACGGGCGAATTTTCTATTCGACAATCGGTCTATGCAATGCTGTTGTAATTCTATAAGATAGATCATGGTAGTTGTTATGCTGAAGGCTTGAGGCAGGGAAGGGCAGCGGCATGGCAATGGGGGAATTCATCGACGGCATTATCCCGGAGGAATCGTGAGTATCAACGAGCGGGAGAAAGTCGAAAGGGAGCATCGCGTCGCCGGGCTGCCTGAGCCGTGGCGGTCAGCGGCCGTGGTGGTGGTGCTGCCGACGTACCAGGAGGCGGCGAACCTGCCGATGATCGTGAAGCTGCTCATGGAGCTGCCGCTTCCGGTGATGCGGGTGCTCGTCGTCGACGACAACTCGCCCGACGGGACCGGCCAGGTCGCCGAGGAACTGGCCGGCCGCTACGGCCGCGATCGCGTCGACGTGGTTCACCGGCCGGGCAAGGAGGGGCTCGGCCAGGCTTACCTGGACGGGATGTCCCGCGCGATCGCGGCGGGGGCCGAGTTCGTCGTCCAGATGGACAGCGACCTTTCGCACCGTCCCGAGTACCTGCCGGGAATGCTCGGGACCATGCTGGCGGCCGAGGCTGACGTCGTTATCGGCTCCCGGTACGTCGTCGGCGCGAGCGTGGGGACTGACTGGCCCAGGCACCGCAAGGCGCTGTCCGCGTTCGCGAATGCCTACGTGCGGGCACTGCTGCGGCTCGGCATCCGGGACGTGACCGCGGGATACAAGGTCTGGCGGGCCTCGGCGCTCCAGGCCGTCGGCCTTGGCAACGTGCGAAGTCACGGTTACAGCTTTCAGGTGGAGATGAACTACCGCGCCCGGCTGCTCGGCCTGAAGATCGTCGAGCTGCCCGTTCACTTCGCTGAGCGCGCCGCGGGGGAGTCGAAGATGAGCCTCAAGGTGCAACTCGAATCGGCGCTGATGCCGTTCAAGCTGAAGAGCTACTCGCGGCACCGGGATCGGCTCCCGGTATTCCGTCTCCGCCTAAGCGGAGCTGCACCAGGCCACCGGGGAGGTTCTTCAGGGTGACAATCCGCTGGGTCGGGCTGTAAGACCAGTCGGCGGCCGGCTGCTGGCGGCCGTTGACGCTGACCGATCGCGGTGCGCTCGGCGAGCTGACCAGTACCTCTGCCGCGGGGGCGAGGGGGTCGGCGCGAAAGCTCAGCCGGCCCTGAGGGTCGGTGCCGGCCGCGAGGATCTCGGCGGTCGCGGCGGTGACGTAGGACCGGGCGATGCGGGCCGGGGTGCGGCTCATCGCGAAGGAGAGCGTGGTGGCCCGGGCAGCCAGCGTCTCGCCTGAGATGAACAAGCTCGGGTAGGGCGTGCCGTTCACCCCGATCGACCGGACGTAGGGGGTGGCCGCGGAGTTGCCTGGGGCCTCGATGACGATGTCGTGGCGGCCGTGGATCACGGCGGCCTGGACCGCCGGGCTGTTCAGCACCCAGGCCGCGCCGGGTGACTGGAGCGGGTACAGGCCCAGGTTCGCGAGGACCACGGCGCTGGCGTTGTCGGTGTAGAAAACGGAGCCGCCGCCTGGCGGTTCTTCCCACATGCTGAGAGCGCCGAACTCGGGCAGGAAGTACTCGCGGATGATCGACTGCGCGGTGGCCGGGCTGTCCGCCTCGGTGGCCAGGTACGGCTGGGTGAGCTGGTAGTCGTTGTAGCTCACGTTCGGCCGGGCGTAGCTGGCGGAAAGCCCGGCGACCATCGCGCCGTCACCGTAGAGGGCGGCCAGGCCGGGGCCGTCCTGGGGTTCATCGAACGCGTAGCTGGCGGTGTCGCCCTCGAACAGGCCGGTGTTAGCCGCGGCCCAGCCGCCGTCGGTGTTCCTCGCCTGGAAGATCCCGGTGGCCGGGTTCCAGGTGCGCTGGTACGCGGTGGCATAGGGCGCGTACGCCTGGTAGGTGGCCGTGTCCCCGAGCACGTAGCCGAGGTGGGCGAGCCCGGCTAGCTCAGTGGCGAATTCAAGCCCGCGGGAAAGGTAGTTCGTCGTGCCCGCGTTGGCCGGCACGTAGCCGTAGCGGTAGTATCCGCTGCTCGCCAGGTACCTGCTGGTGGCGGTCTTGCCCATGGTGTCGAGGACAGCCTGCTCGGCCTTGCGGTAGTCGACGCCGGCGACCTTGTCCAGCCAGGCGCCAAGGAACATCCAGCCGAAGGCCCCCCACTGCTGGCCGTACCACGCGCCGGGGTCGTACGGATCCCAGTTGCCCATCAGGAACCCGTCCCTGTCCGCCTGCGCCAGGTAGGTGTTGAGCACGTCACGCATGACCGCCGGGTCGAGCAGCGCGAGGAACGCGTACACGTTGCGGCCCTGATCGAAGGAGCAGCGGAAGTAGCCGCCGGCCAGTTGCTCCCACCAGACCGAGGAGCCGATGGTAAGCAGCCGGGCGGACGGGCGCACCGGGCGGTAACCCTGCGGGTTGTCGGTGACATCGACGATGTTGGCGTACAGCGTGTACAGGCCGGTGTAGACCTGCCGGGTGGCCAGCGGGGTCGCCCTGGTGACCTGGACCCGGCCCAGTTTCGCGTCCCAGGCGGACGTGAGGCGGCTGACCGCGGCGTCGAAGTTCCCGCCCGGGAACTCGGCGCGGAGGTTCCGCTCGGCCCGGCCCATGCTCGTCATGGAGAGGGCGACCGCCACCGTCACCGTCTGACCTGGCCTGAAGGACAGGTAGCCGCCCACGCCGTCGCCGGTGATCGCCGCCTGGCCCGCGGTTGCCTGGCCGGGCGTGAACGTGCCGTGGCCGCTGGCGGGGGTGGAAAACCAGAGGGAGAAGTAGGCCCGCTGGCCGTTGCTGCGGCCGTCGCTGAGGGTCACCTCGGCCGTGCTCGCGCTCAGGTACCGGAAGGTGCTGGCCGACCAGGTGACATTGGAGTCCTGAACCTGCTGCATGAGCACGTTGACCGCCACGTACCGGCTGGCCGGGGCGAACCGGTAGCGGTAGACGGCGACGTCGGGGGTGGCGGTCAGCTGGACCGCCGATCCCTGGGCGGGGGAGCCGCGCCGGTAGCTGACGGTGGCCAGCTGCGGCGTCGCGGCCACCGACGCCCGCCAGTCCGCCGTTCCCTTGTCGGTGACCTGGTCGACGGTGGGGTAAAGCATCAGCCCCCGGGTCACGCTGTCGGCGATCTCGCCGTCCGGGGTGGACCACAGGCCGACCCGGCCCAGCGGGTAGCGCAGGAACACCTGGCCAGGTCCCTGGTTGTTGTCGACGAACCGCGTGTCGTCGGTGCCGTGGAGCGGCGCCGTGACGATGGCCGGGCCCTGCCCAGGGGCGACCGCCTGGCCCGAACTGGTGCAGGCCGCCACGGCCACCGCGGTCATCAGCGCCAGCAGCGCTGCCAGCGCGAGCCTGGCGCGTCCGGTCGCCATGGCGCTTCGGCGTCAGGCGGTGAGCTTGGCCGTGAAGGCGCCTGCGGACGGGTCCTGGCCGCCCGGTTCCCGTCCGGCGGCCTTGGACCGGTACCACTCGGCTGCGAGCCGGACCCCCGTCCTGATCGTAACCTGCGGCGAGAAGCCGAGCTCGGTGCGTGCCTTCTCGATCGAGTGCCTGTTGTCGGTGCCGAATAGCTTGACGCCGAGCCTGGTCACAAACGGCTGTTTCTTGGACTTGGCAAGGTACGAGGCGCGCTCCGCGAGGGCGCCGGCGTAGTAGAGCGCGTGGTAGGGCACGTGCAGGGAGGGGGCGCCGACCCCGAGCTCCTCCGCGATCGCGGCGAGGAACTCCTGCTGGGTGAGCGGCTCGTCGTTGGTGATGTTGTACGCCTGCCCGACCGCGTGCTCGCAGTCGAGGGCCGCCACGATGCCCGCCACGATGTCGGTGACGTAAGCGAACGGGAGGGCGTTGTCGCCCCGGCCGACGATGACCCCCTTGCCGGCCAGTACCCGGTCCGCCATCCGGCCGAAATGCAGCTGGTCGCCCGGGCCGAAGAAGGTGCCAGGCCGGAGGATTACCGCGGGCAGGTCGTCCTCGGCGATCATCCGCTGTACCGCGAGGTCGCCCTCGGCCTTGGAGACGGCGTACGGCTCCTGGAAGGGGCTGAGCAGGAAGTCCTCACGGGCCGGGCGGCCCAGGTCCATGCCGTACACGGTCCAGGAGCTGATGTGCACGATCCGCCTGACCCCCGCGGCAAGCGCCGCCTTGCACACGTTCTCGGTTCCGGTCACGTTGACGTCGCGGTAGTCCTGCATCGGGAGCCACTGGCCCATCATGCCGGCCAGGTTGAGGACGCTCTCCGCGTTGTCGACCGGCGCGGTCAGCGAGCCCGGCACCCGGACGTCGCCGCGGAACACCGCGACTCCGCGCTCGTCCAGCCAGCTTGTGTTCTCGCCGGGCAGGGCGAGCACCCGGATGGTGTCGCCGCGCTCCTGGAGGACGGGGATGAGGTGCCGGCCAAGCAGGCCGTTGCCGCCAGTGATCAGGATTTCCATGCCACCGTTTCTTCTTTCTCTTCTCCCTCGCGCACCGGCGACCAGTGTCGCTGCCGGTACGCCAGGTCTGCCAGGTTGGGTAGCGCCTGCTCTAGCCAGGCGATCGCATGGTGCTTGGCCGGGACGATGGCCTCGCGTCGTGGGCTGGTGACGAGGTTCGCGATAGCTGTGGCGACCAGCTCGGGACCGGGCATCGGTCCCGGCACGTCGCTGGTCATCTCGGTGCGGATGCGGCCGGGCGACACCAGCGAGGCGCTGACTCCGGTGCCGGCCAGCTGGCGCCGGAGGGCGAGCGAGAACCCGCGCAGGCCGTACTTGGTCGCCGAGTAGACCGGCTCCATGGCGACCCGTCCCGATAGCGAGCCGACGCAGATGATCGCGCCGTGCCGCCGCGCCAGCATCCCCGGCAGGACCGCGCGGGTCGCCAGCATCGCGCTGAGCAGGTTCACCCGGACCAGCGCGGCGATGTCCGCGGGCGGGCTCTTCGCCAGCGCGGTCTCCCAGAACGAGCCCGCGTTGTTGACCAGCACGTCGACCTGGCCGAAGGCGTCTGCCGCCCGCTCGGCCAGCTGCACGATGTCAGCCGGGTCGGCCACGTCGGCCGTAACAGCCAGCGCGATGCCCCCGGCCTGCCGGATTGCCCGGGCCTGCGCGGCCAGCCGGTCGGCCCGACGGGCGGCGAGCACGACGCTCGCGCCCCGGGCGGCCAGCTCGGCCGCAGTGGCCGCGCCAATGCCCGAGCTGGCGCCGGTCACGATCGCCACCTCGCCCGACAGCGTCTTGACAGCCGTCCGCATCTAGATCACGGCTCCTTCCGTCGCGGCGCGGGCGGCTCCCGCGGACGGCCCGGCGGTGTCCGCCCGGCCGTCGTCCCGGCTGGCCCCTTCGCCCGGGTTAGCCCCGTCGCCCCGGTTAGCCGAGCGCCGGTGCTCCAGGTACCACTCGGCCGCGGTCCGTACCCCGTCCCGCAGGCCGACCGCGGGCTGGTAGCCGAGCTCGGTGCGCGCCTTGTCGATCGAGTAGCGGTTGTCGGTTCCGAAGAAGGCCACGCCAAGCCGGGTGACCGGCGGCCGGCTGACCGAGGGGAGCATGCCCGCCAGCCGCTCGGCGAGGTAGCCGGCCGCGTACAGGGCCCGGTAAGGGACACCAGGGCCGGGCGGGGAGCCGCCCGTGTCCTCGGCGATGGCGGTGAGCATCTGCCGCTGGGTGAACGGGCGGTCGCAGCTGATGTTGTACGCGTTGCCCGCGGCCGCGTGGTGATCGAGCGCGAGCAGCAGGCCCCGCACCACGTCATCGACGTAGACAAACGGCATCCGGTTGTCGCCCTTGCCGACCAGGAAGCACCGGCCCGTCCGCGTCCGCTCCGCCATCGCGCCGAAGTGCAGGGCATCGCCCGGGCCGAAGATCTGGTCGGGCCGGACGATCACCCCGGGCAGGCCATCGCGCCTGGTCATTTCCTGCACCGCCTGGTCCGCCTCGGCCTTGGTGACCGGGTACGGGTCGCGAAAGGGGGCAAGCGGAAACGTCTCGTCGACCGGGCGGCCATGGCCCATGCCGTACACGCTGGACGAGCTCATGTGCACGAACCGCCGGGCGCCGGCCGCCAGCGCGGCCTGCGCGACGTTCCTGGTACCGCCCACGTTCACCGCGCGGTAGACCTCGATCGGCCGCCAGACGTCTTGCATCGCGGCGAGGTGGAGCACGCCGTCCGCGCCCCTGACCGGTGCGGCCAGCGAGTCCGGCTGCGTGATGTCGCCCCGGTAGACGGTCACGCCGCGCCGTTCAAGCCAGCCCGCGTCCTCGCCCGGCAGCGCCAGCACCCGGACCTGATCGCCGCGGGCGGCAAGGGCGGTGACCAGGTGCCTGCCGACGAAGCCGTTGCCGCCGGTGACCAGGATCGTGCTCACGTCAGGACCTCCGCCGCCGGCCCGGTCACCGCGGCAGCCCCGAGCCGTGCCTCGCGGTACCAGGCGATTGCCCGCCGGACGCCCTCGGTGTAGCTGATGGCAGGCGAGAAACCCAGCTCATGGCGGGCTCGCGCGATCGAGAAGCGGTTCTCCCCGCCGAGTAGCTGCAGCCCGTAGCGCATCACCGGCGGTGCCTGCTTCCTGCGGGCCAGCTTCCACACGGTTTCCGCGGCGCCGCCGGCCAGCACTCCCGCCCGGTAGGGGATGGACCTGCTCGGCGGCGCGGTGCCGAGCTCGGCCGCGATGGCCGCGAGGAACTCGCCCTGCGTCACTGGCTCGTCGTTCAGCAGCAGGTAGGCCCGGCCCGCCGCCCGCTCGGCCGAGCTGGCGAGCAGCATCCCCGCGGCCACGTCGCCCACGTAGGCGAGCGGTACGTGGTTGCGCCCGGTGCCGACGACGATCATCTGACGGCTGGCGATCATGGTCGCGAACCGGCCAAGGCTGGCTGCGTCGCCCGGTCCGTAGATCCAGCCGGGGCGGACGATGGTCACCGGGGCCCCTTCATCGGCGATCATGCGGCCGAGCAGCAGTTCGCCCGCCACCTTGGTCCGGCTGTACGGGTTCGGCTCGGCCCGCAGCGGCGCGTCCTCGTCGGCCGCGCCGCGCACGTCGTTGCCGTGCACGGTGATGGAGCTGACGTGGACGAACCGGCGCACCCGGGCCGCCATGGCGGCCCGGACCATCGTCTCCAGGCCGGCCACGTTGACCCGGTGGTACTCCGCCGGCGGCCCCCACGGCCCGGTCAGCGCCGCGCAGTGGAAGACGGTGTCCACCCCGTCCAGGGCGGGCGCGACGGCCGACTTGTCGGCGATGTCGGCGTGGTACACCTCGACCCCGCCAGGCGCCTGCCAGCCCGCGTCCCTCGTGGGGTGGACCAGCGCCCGGGTCTGGCCGCCACGGGCGGCCAGCAGCGTGGTGAGGTGGCTGCCGAGGAAGCCTGCCGCACCCGTCACGAGACTCGTCATAACCTGTTCATCCTTTGCTGGCTCCCCAGTTTTCGGTGGTCGAGACGTGGCCCTGGCCCCGTCTCAGGTCTTCGTGCCGGCTTCGCTCAGGTCGTGGGCGGCCTCGGTCCGAGGCGTCCCGTCAAGGTCGTCGGGGGGCAGGTCAGCGGGCCTGAGTGCGGTCCTCAGGGTCAGGCTCAGCCCGCTCAGGCAGAGCAAGCCGGTACCGGCCATCAGCAGCCCGGTGAACGGGTGCGAGAACAGGAACATCGCGCCGACCCCGGTGCGGCTCACCCCGAAGGCCCCGGAGAAGATCAGCAGCCCGATGAGCTCGTTGCTGCCGACCTGGCCAGGCGGTGACGGCAAGATGAACGACAGGTTGAACAGCGTGTACCCGTACAGCACGACAAGGACGGGGACGGCTACTCCGACCGCGCGGAACGCCAGCCAGCAGAACGCGGCGTCGAGCGCCACCGCGATGCACGTGTACGCCCCGGCGATCAGCAGGATTCTCGGCTTGCGGAGCAGGGTGAGCAGGGTGCCGGTGAACCCGTCGACGAACGGCCGCACCCGGGCCCGTGCCTGGCCGCGGGCCAGGGCCTCGATGGGACGGGACAGCAGCGCCACCGCCTCCTCCCGCCGCCATAGCGCGAGCGCGGTGAAGGCGGCCCCCGCCAGGCAGGCCGCCATGGCCCCGCCGAGCACGAGCCAGAGCGAGGCGCTGAACCGCAGGCCCGCCAGCGGCATCAGCGCGAGGAGCGCGATCCCGGGCACGAAGTCCATGGCCTTGTCCAGGGTCACCGCGGCCAGCGACTCGCTGACGGGGATGCCGCTGGTGCGGCGCAGCAGCACGCTCATGGCGACTTCGCCGCCGCGGACCGGTAGCAGCCAGTTGAGGAAGATCGCTATCTGGTAGATGGCGGCCGCCCGGCGGACGGATACCCGGTGCGGCAGCAGCAGGCACCGCCAGCGCAGCGCGCGGATCACGTAGGCGGACAGGAAAGTCGCGCCGCACGCTACCGCCACGGGCACGTTCAGGTGCTCAAGATGCTGGTAGACCGCGTTCGCGTTCACCATCTTGAGGAACGTCAGCACGAGCAGCGCGCCGACCGCCAGCCCGATGCCGACGCGCGCGGCCACGGCCCGGAACCGGGCGGGGCGGCGCCGCGGGGCGGCGTTCACGTCCGCGATGTCTACCAAGTCAGTTCTCCCGTCCCGCTGCCTGCCGCGCTGGCAGCGGTCGTGCGTTCGGGGGCCGGCGCGGACGGGAGGTAACCGGCCGCGCGGTACCACGCGACGGCCCGCTCGATGCCGGCCCGCAGGTCCGTCGCCGCGACGAAGCCCAGTCGCTCCCTGGCCCGGCCGACCTCGTACACCCGGCTGTTGGTGAGGAACTCCAGCCTGCTGGACGTGAGCGGGGCGCGCTGCCGTGCCCGCGGCGGGAGCAGGTCGCCGAACCGGGCCACCGCGCGGGCCACCGTGAGCGGCAGGTAGCCGGGCAGCACCCGGCTTCGCTCGGCGCGGGCGATCGTCCGGGCCAGCTCGCTGATCCGGACCGGGGCCGTCCCCGCGAAGTGGAAGCATTCCCCGAGCGCGGCGTCCTGCCGGCCGCACTGGATGAGCGCCTCGGTCATGTCATCGATGTAGATCGGGTGCAGCCAGGCGGGCTTGCGGCCGATCGGCAGGAACACCCCCCGCGCGATTGCCTGGAAGAACGAGGCCAGGTGGACGTCGCCCGGGCCGTAGACCAGGCCTGGCCGGGCGATGACCGCGGGCAGGCCGTCGGCCATCGCCCGGCGGACCGCCGTCTCCGCCGCTGCCTTCGCGCGCTCGTAGTCGGTGGTCGGCCGCAGCGGCGCGTCCTCGGCCGCCGGGCGCTCACCGGTGATTCCGAGGACGCCGGTGGTGCTGCAATGGACGAGCCGTTCGAGCGCGGGCGACTCGGCGCAGCAGTCGAGCACCGTCGCGGTGCCGACCGCGTGCGCGCGGTGGTACTCGGCGGCGGGCACCCCGGGGACGAGCAGCGGGCCGGCCAGGTGATAGACCGTCCGCGCGCCGTCGGCGGCGGCGCGGACGGCAGCGTGGTCGGTAATGTCACCGGTGACAACGTCGGCCCCAAGGGCGGCCAGTTCGCTGGCGCGAGCGGCCGACCGCGCCAGGACCCGGACCGCCGTGCCCTCGGCCAGCAGCCGCCGGGCAAGGGCGTTGCCGAGGAATCCGGTTCCCCCGGTGACCAGGACCGGAGCGCCGGCGCTGGTCACGCCGACGGCTCCGGGCTGTTGCGGCCCAGTACCGACGTCACTCGCGAGCGGCCCACCTCCGTCGCCACCTTCCGCAGCGTCGGCCCGTGGGCCAGCATGTTCGTGTAGGCGGCGTTGGCTAGCGGGCAGTAGCACTCGCCCGCCTTGATGCTGCTTCGCAGCTCGCCCGCTTGCGCGCTGCGCCAGACCGCCGCGAAGTCGTAGTCGTGCTCGCGCAGGTTCCCCATGGACTGAGCCCGGATGCAGCACGGCCAGACGTCGCCGTTCGGCGCGATCTGGGCGGACGCGACGCCGGCCATGCAGGGAATGACCTGGCGGTGCTCGCGCAGCGTCCGCTTCACCAGCTCGTAGTACTGGCGGCGGAACGCGGCGGTCACCTCGGCGATGCCGCTGACCTGCTGATCGCGCTCGCGCATGACCTCAAGCAGCGTGTCAATGGCGACCTCGTACCGCTCCGCGGTCGGCGTGATGCCCAGGCCCACGGTGTCCAGCTCGACCCGCTGCTCGGCGATCTCGGTGATGAACGAGTCGGGCTTGAGATCGTCCTTGACGTAGTGGCACAGCTCGGCGAAGAGCTCGATGTTGAAGTTGGAAATGACGGTGTGGATGCCGACGGTCAGGTTCTTGTAGTCCTTCTTGAGGTCGAGCAGGCCCTTGTAGGTGAGCATCGCGTGCTCCCAGTTGTGCCGCACGCCGCGGATCTCGTCGTGCTTGCAGCCGACGGCGTCCAGCGAAAGGTTGATGATCACCTCCGCCTTCGGCGCCGCCTTCAGCACCTGCTCGATCCGGCCGGGGATGACCTTGTGCTGGATGCCGTTGGTCGGGATGTTGATGATGCCTGGCTTGCAGTGCCGGTAAGCGCTGGCCACCATGTCCGGCAGGTCCTTGCGCAGCGTCGGCTCACCGCCGCTGAAGGTGAACCAGTACGGTGAGGTGCCGAGCGACTGGAAGGTCTTGTCCCACTCCTCGAGCGTGAAGTCGTCGTTCGGCAGCAGCCAGACGTTGCAGGTCTTGCATTTCGAGTTGCACCGGTAACTGCCGCTGACCGTGATGTTGACCGGCATCCGGAACATACGGCCGGTCGCGTAGGAAGCTTTCAGCACGGGGATCTCGGGCAGGACTTGGACTAGGCCCATCAGCGACGCACCTCTTTGACTTGAGTTCTCACGTGGTTACCGGGGTGGCCGGCTGGAATTCGACCCGCGGGGCGGCCGCCTCGGCTGGCCTCGGCTGCCCCGGCGGGAACGCGATGATGCCGCACGAGAGGGTGACCGGGGTGACCGGCCGGCGGCCCGCACTGGTGATCGGCGTGGCCTCGAAGAGCTGAAGGACCGCGCCGGCCGCACGCTCCGCCGCCGTGCGATCCCCCGGCAGCATGGCCACGGCCGTCCCCGCGTCCTGCAGTGTGACCGGGACGCCGCCGAGGGCCTGCTGGATGCGGTCCGCCACCCGCCGGGCGAGCTGGCGGCTGGCCTGGCCTCCGATCTCCAGCTGGAGGCGGTGGAAGTTCACGATGTGGAAGACCGCGACGTTGTACTGCACCGCGGCCCGGGCGCCGGACTGGATGTGCTGCTTGGTGGTTGTGCTCATTTGCCACACCGCGTGCGTGCGGTCGGGGTGCAGCACGTCGTAGCGCCCGAGCGCCCGGGCCGCCGCCTCCAGGCCGATCGCGCCCGCCGACCACAGGGCACCCTGGGGCGTCGTCACGAACGACGAGCCGAGCAGGGCCCGCCCGGCTCGCCAGGCGCTCATCGTCGAGGCCTCGTAGGCCTGCTGGTCCCTGGTCCGCAGGTGGCCCGCGTAGATCCGGCGGCGCTGGCGCAGGAAGTCCACGACGGTTGTCGGCCCGTGGTTGTAGATCACCGCCCGCGGCTCGTACACCAGCCGGTAGCCGAGCTGGGTGACGAGGGCCTGGATGTTCAGCTCGTCCACCGCGGTGTCGAGCGGGATGCTCGGGACCACGTTGCGGAACGCGATCGCCTCGCCGAGCTTGGGTGTCTCGCGGGCGATCACGTCGTGCAGGTGCCACTGCAGGTGGACGGTATGGCCGAGGAAGGTCCCGCTGGCATTGACGGGGACCGGGTGGCCGCCGACCATGCCCACCGCCGGGTCGGCGAAATGCCTGAGCAGGTGGCCGAACGCGCCATCCTCGACGATCACGTCCGCGCTTACCAGGAGCAGCACCGGCGCGGTGGCCGCCGCGATAAACAAGTTGATCGCCGACGCCTTGCCTTCCCGGCGGGGCTGTTCGATCAGCCGGATCCGCGGCTCGGCGCGGGCCAGCTCGGCGACGATCTCGGCCGTCCTGTCCGTGCAGCCGCTGGCCACGACGATCACTTCGGTCACCCGCGCGCCAGACATCTGCTGGCCCAGCATGCTGCGCAGCGCGTCGGCGATGTTGCCTTCCTCGTTGTAGGCCATCACCCCCACGCTGCAGTCCAGCATCGCGCCGTCGGCCCAGCCGTCCGGTGTAGTCACGACGCCTCCCCGGGTGGCTCGTCCGCCAGGCCCGCCGGACGGCCGCCGTCGGCGGTCTCCTTCATCACCCGGCGCGCGATCTGGCGCACCTTGTGCTCGACCTTGCCGCCGCGGGCGGCGCGGTAGTCCATCACGACGGCGTGCACCTGCCGCAGGAACGGCGGGGTTTCCGCGACGTCGCGCAGCCCCTGGTCGCGCCGTATTCCGGTCAGGCTGTCGTAGTGCTGACTGGCCCAGTACACATTCATGCGGCAGGACGCGCAGTTCCATTCGTCGTCAGGCGTCTGCGCACCGCATTGCGGGCACTTCATGCTTCTTCTCCCGCCTAGTGGACGGGTACGGACTGGCTTGGCCCAGCTCGTACTTTCCATTGCCACCAGCTTGACCGCTCGCATTCCAGCCTGGTTCCACGATGCCGGCCCCTGGCTGGGCGGCCGGGAACGGCCAGGAATTGAATGGGAGCCGGCTGGGAAACGATGCGCGGACGCGGGGGGTCAGGAACCCCAGTTCTTGGTCTTCAGCTGCGTCAGGCTGGTGAAAGTCCCGTGCCCGGGAGTCGGCGCGCTGCGGAAGAGGTAATAATGCGCCTTGCCGTACGCATCGCCAAAGAGAATGACGTCGACCAGATCGTAATTCCGCGTCCGCGCCATCTGCCCGGCGGCGTAATAGGCCTGATCGGGCAGGTAGATGAAGCTGAGCTCCACCCAGTCGTAGTAGCCGTCCTTGATCGCCTGGGCGATGGCGGGCTGGCCGTAGAGCGGCTGGCCGGAGCGGTCGCGGTAGTACGGGTAGTAGAAGCTCTCCCACTGCCACGGCTCGGTGACGTCCAGCGCGTCGAACTGTGACACCTCGATGTCCTCGGCCAGGATCCGGCCCGAGGCGTCGCGCACCTCCGCGTGCAGCGCCGCGGAAAGCTGCGACGTGTTCGGCCAGCCGTTGTAGAGGTCGCGCGCCTGGATCAGGCCGAGCGTGGCGACGACGGTGATCGCCGCGACGGAGGCAACCCACCGGCCCTGGCTCGCGATGATGCGCGGCCCCCGCTCGCCCTGGGACAGCCAGGCAAGCGCGTAGCCAGCCAGCGGCGCGGCGAAGAACATCGCGTAGCCGATGTGCTTGTCGAGCGAGATGGGCTCTTGCTTGTCTATGTGATAGGCAGGGACCAGCCAGGACGCGCCGAACAGGACCAGCGCGATCAGCCAGAAGCGCCAGCGCAGCCGCAGCGAGAGCAGCAGCCCGCCGAACGCGATGAGGTAGACCGCGCCACCGAGCTGCAGCACGTGCAGCAGGAGGTCGAGCCGGGGCGCCCGGGCGCCAACCGACCGGTTCGTGGTGCTACCGGAAATCGCGTGCAGGGCCGCCTTGTCCATCAGCTCGTAGGCGATCACCACGCTGACCGCCAGCGACGCGAGCGCGAGCGCTAGCCGGGCCAGGGCGCGGCGCCATCCCCAGTAGGCGAGCGCGACGCAGGCCACCAGCGCGAGCGCGGCAGGCACGAACAGCAGCGCCGCGTACTTCGCCAAGACCGCCAGCACCAGCGCCGGGCCGGTGCCCAGCACCGGCCACGGTCGCTTGGCGGTGCCGCCGTAGACCGCCAGCCCGGCTGCCACCGCGATCAGCAGCAGGCTCAGCGGGTCGTAGGTCGCCAGGCGGCTCAGGAAGAGCACCACGCCGAGCACGCTGTACGTCGCTGCCCCGAGGACCGCGGCCCGGCGCCCGTAGAGCCGCCCGGTCACCAGGTAAACGATCGTGGTCACGCCAAGCATGCAGGCGAGGCTGAAGTCACGGGCGAGCGACAGGCCGCCGACCATCTCCAGGAACCCGCCGATCGGCGGGTAGATGTCGGGATAGCCGGAGATGAAGTAGGCGTAGTCCGCCAGCGGGGCGGGCCCGCCGCCCCAGTGGTGGATGATCTGCCGCCCTGCGTACAGGTACAGCGCCTCGTCCTGGAAGGCCGAGTTGTGCAGCGCGACCACGGAGGCGAAGGACTGGAGCGCGAGCACGGCCAGCAGCGGCCACGGCCCCGTCCGGCGCCGGACCCGCGGTTCGGCCGTCGCCAGCGGCTCGAGGCCGGGGCTGGGGAGCAGGTCAGGATGGGTTGCCATCGGTCACCCTCTCAGGTCCGGTGTGCGTTGGCGGCAAGCGTGGTCGCGTAGCTTGGCCAGAAGATCCCCGGCGGGGGACCGCCGTTACAGGTGCCGTCGGAGGAGCCTGGTGCCTTGACCCACAGCAGCGCGTCTGCTCGCCGGTCGCCGGTGACCGTGGTCGGCGGGCGGCCGAGCGCCTGTCCCGGCGGGTTGCACCACGTCGCCGCGGTCGCCCGGCCGTTGCGCGAGGTGTCGACGACGAAGTGCTTACCGTGCAGCAGCGCGCTGAGCCGGTCGCCGTAGGACTCCTCCTCAGCGGTGGAGTTGAAGTTGCTCACGTTGAGCGCGAAGCCCCTCGCCAGGCCGATGCCGGCCGCCGTCAGCAGAGGCGCCATCGCGCCGGGCGGCTTCCAGCGTGAGTTTCCCGCGTCCAGGTAGACCGTGGTGCCGGGCCGCCGGGCCAGCTGCTCGACGGCGGACCTGATCAGCGCCAGCCGGTAGCGTTGCTGCGCTGGTGTCAGGCAGCTGAGCAGCACATCCTGGGCGAGCGCGTCCGGCTCGATCACCACCACGGCGGCACCCGTCCCGATCCCGGCGGCTACCTGGCCCACCCAGCGCTCGTAGGCGGCCCCCGCTCCGGTGCCGCGCCCGCAGCCCGTCAGCGGGAAGGCGTAAAGCACGAGCAGCGGCTCGGTGCCCACCGCGGCGGCCGCGCGCACCGCCGCGTGCACGGTGCGCGCCACCGTGGCGACCGGAAACCAGGACCCCACCCACAGCCCGGCCGGCTCCCGGGCGATCTCGCGCAGCAGCGCGGCGGCCGCCGGGTCCGAGTGCGCCGCCGCCGCCGCGGCCTGAGCGGCCTGGCTGTCCGGGTCCACGTACAGCCGGACGCCGGCCAGCGGATTCCCGCCGTGCCTGGCCGGCCCGGTGACCCCGGGCGCCGACGGCCCGGCGCCCGGCGTCAGCGTCAGCGCGGCGGCCGCGGCCCCCGCGAGGGCCACCATCCCGGCCAGCGCGCTCAGCAGCCACCGCCGGGAGGGAGCTCGCAGCGGCAGCCGGTGCCTGCCCATCGGGTGCCCGGCCGGGCGGACCGTGCCGTTCATCGGACGTGCGGGGTCATGAGCCGGCCGTTCCCCGGGCGGCGATGATCGACTTCCATTGCGCGAGCGACCGCGGGTCGGATGCCTCCGACCACTCTTTCAGCTGCGCGGCCGTCGGCTTGAGGAGCGGGCCGCCCTCGTGGTAGACGACGGCGTACACCTGCGGGCACGCGTCCAGGGCCCTGGCCAGCCTGGCCAGCCAGGCGGCCTTTGCGGCCGGCGGCCCGGCGGAGGCCACCTCGACCACGATGGGCTTGCCTGGGTAGCGCCTGACCAGGCTGGCCAGCGCCTGCCCGGGATCGCCCCAGCGGGTGCCCGGGTAGTTGATGAAGTCTTGCAGGACCAGGGTGATGGACGCGGCCGGCGGGGCGTACCGCTGGTCATGGAGGGGATCAGCAGGCGCCCACACCCAGGCGACGTTGTCCGCCCCCGCCGTGCGGAACACCGACTGGATGTGCAGCCACGCCTTCGGCACGTCCTGCGGGATGCCGCCGTTGGCGACGGCGGAGCTGACTGCCCAGTTCTTGTCTACCTGGAGCAGGACCGTCAGGTAAACCGGCTTGCCGTAGGCCCGTATCTGGCCGGCCCAGCGCCGCAGGGCGGCGTCATTGACCCCGTTGTAGATGGCTGGCAGGCTCGCCGCCAGCGGCGCGCGGCCGCCCGCGCCAGGCGCGCCGAACTGAAGGAAGACCCACGGCCGGGCGCCCTGTGCGGCCAGGCCGTTAGCCCAGCGCGTGTCGAACTGGTCGCCGACCACCTCGGTCCGCGCCACGATGGAGAACCTGGCGCCGAGCTCGCGCTCCAGGGCCGGCGGTTCCGTCGCCAGTTCCTGGAGCGGCAGCGACACGCCGGGCTGCCGCGCGTCCAGGTCCCGCGGGGAGATCGTGAAGGGCGGGGCCGGCGGGTTGAACACCGGCAACCCGGCCAGCCGCAAGCCGAACAGCAGCGGGCTCGCGATCAGGGCCGCCATGCCCGCGTTCAGCACCGGCCGGACCACTGAGCCCCGGGTGTGCATCTTGTGCGGATACGCCGTCCGGGCGAGCACCTCGTCGTCTGCGGCCCGCCGCGCGCGGATATCGCGCAAGGCCAGCCACAAGAAGCTCAGCAGCAGCAGCATCGAGTAGACGACCCAGAGCAGGCTGATGAACATGGAAGTCACCTGCCGGCCATGGACCTGCGTTGCCCAGGCGACTGCGGTGAGGCAGAGCGCCAGCGACAGGACGTACACGGCGAGATAGCGGTGGGACTGCCGGCCGCTGCGCGACTTCGAGGTCACCGCGAAGGGCTTCCTCCTGAACGTGAGCGTGGCGATCAGGCTGGAAAGGAGCGCCGGGGTTGACCCGAAGCCGATGATGACGCCGCGCAGGCCGGTGACGCCGCGCCCGCAGTACCACATGCCGCCGAGCCCGAGCACGGCGTACGGCAGGAAGTGGAGCATGTACTGGTCGAGCGTGGCGGTCCGCACCGCCGGGACGCCGGTGAAGATGAACACCGCCGGGCAGACCAGGTAGATAAGGTCGCGCAGGCCGCACAGGTAATGCGTGGCCGCGAGGAAGTACTGGACCCGTTGCCCCAGCCGCAGCCCGCCGCGCCGCGGCAGCAGGATGTCCGCCCAGTGATCCCGGAACGCGCTCAGCGTGCCAAGCGCCCACCGGCCCTGCTGCTTCAGGTAGGACGGGACGTCGAGCGGTCCCAGGCCGGTGGCGAGGATGTCGGTCAGGTAGATGGACCGCCAGCGTGGATGCAGCAGGATGGACGCCGCGAAGTCCTCGGTAACCGAGTCCTGCGGCAGCCCGCCGATCTCGTCCAGCGCCGCCCCGCGCAGCACCACGTTCGTACCGCAGATGAACGCGGAGTTCAGCGCCGCCTTCCCCGGGCACAGCAGGTTGTAGAACATGGACTGCTGATCGTCGGCCCAGCGGGAGACCGGGTTGGCCAGGTTGGCGTAGTACTGCCCGGTCTGCACCCAGCCGACATCCGGGTCGGCGAACGGCGGGACCGTCTTGACCAGGAAGTCCTCCGCCGGAACCTGGTCCGCGTCGAAGATGACAAGCAGCCGCTCGCCGGTGATCTGGTACTGCTGCCTGGCGTTCTCGATGTTGCCCGCCTTGGCCCCGCCCGGGACGGACCGAGACAGGCAGCGGACCCCGAGCTCAGCCGCCAGGTCTTCGATCTCCGCCCAGCGGGGGTACCCGCCGACGAGCCCGTCGTTGCAGACGATGATCGTCACCTCGCCGCCGGGCCACTGCTCCAGGTACTTCGCGCGCGCGCGCAGGCAGCCCCGCACCGTCGGCCGGACGATCTCCGGGCCCTCGTTCAAGGTGGCGATCAGCATGAAGACCTGGCGCGGGCCCAGTTCCCCGCTCGCCGCCACGGCCGGCGGCCGCCACGGCCACACCGTCAGCTGGAAACCGAGGGTGTGGATCGCGCCAAGCATCTCGGCCAGCAGCAACGGCACCGCCATCCACCACCCGGGCCAGTTGGTCACCGCGATCCGCCAGCCCATGTAGTCGGCCGCGCCGACGCCGAAGCCGATGGCAAGCAGCATGGTGACGGCTTGCGGTACCGACACGTCAGTAAGCGCGAGCACCGCGGCCCCGACCACCAGCACCGTCAGCACCGCCAGCGGCCCCGGGTGGGTGTAGCCCACGATCCCGAACGCCAGCGCGACCGAGGCCGCCGCCAGCCACGGCCGTGCCTTCTCGCGTACCCGCAGCCGCGGCAGCCACCGCCGGCGGCGCTCGTGCGGCGTCCCCCGGTCAGCGCGCGGGACAAGCACGTAGTTCCTTGCTAGCCCTTCCTTCGTCGGTTTCCGGCCCCCGGCCAGGCCGTACTTGAGCAGCAGCACATCCAGCACGCCCATCAGCAGGAACGCGATCTTCGTGTGCACAGCCCAGGAACCGAAGGGGAAGCGCGCCGTGTCGAGCAGCGCGAGGGCGACCGCGGCGTTGAGCGCCGCCAGCATGCCGACGACCGCCCAGGCGGGCAGCGCGCGGCCGGGCGGCGGCCCGGCCCGGCCGCGATGATCCCGCCCGCGACCCGGCCAGCCCGGCAGGCGCAGGGTGAGTGCCAGCGCTGCGACCGCGAGAACCACGTCCTGCCAGGCGCGGGCCGCCACCCAGGCGATCCAGAGCAGGCTCAGGGCCAGCGCAAGCCGCGACGCCGCCTGCGCGAGCAGGCGCTGGCCGGCCGGGCCGGGTGCCCGCCGGGCCCGCAGCAGCCAGCCGAGCTGGCGCGCGGCGAAGACAGTCAGCAGCGGCACGGCACTGACCTGGACGATGAGGCCGGGAGCGCGCGCACCCAAGGCGACCGCCACGGCAGCGCAGGTGACGACCGCCGCGACCGGGAGCCTAGGCGGAAACGGCGGTAGCGCGGGCGAGTCGCCCGGCGGCCGCGCGAGCGCTGCCGCGGTCAGGCCGGTGGCGGCCGGCCGCGACTCCCGCGGCCGCCCCGGCCGTGCGCCGTCGCCGTCCGCGAGGCTGACGGCACCAAGTACGGCGGGCGCGGCTGCCCGGTCAGCCGAGTCTGGTTCCGCACCGAAGAACTGGTCGAGCTCCTTGCGGGCCAACGCTTGCCCTTCCTACGCGCCCTGGTTGCACCACCTACTGTTCCCGCGGCCTATTCCACCGCTCTTCCAGCGGTTCCACCGGCGCGGGCCGCGCGCCGCCCGGCGGTCGCGGAATCGGCTGGTAAGCGGGGAGGGCGGGTGCGGCAGGCGGCCAGCGCGGCGCGGAACTCGTCCCGGCGGTGCCTGGGCAAGCTGTCCGCGAGCGCGGTCCTGACGACCGGATGGCGGAACGCGTAGCCGCCCTCTCGCTCCTCAAGCAGCCGCATCCGCAGTGCGCTGTCCAGTGCGTCGAAAAGGATGGCCAAGGGCATCGGCGGCTCCAGTGCCGCCGTGGCCGCGCGCAGCAGGCTCAGTGAGATCTCCTTCGGTCCCGCCATGGCCGCCAGCCCGAGCATGCGGTGCAGCGCCTTGTCCATCAGCGCCACCCGCAGGTCGGTCAGCGCGCGGGTGCGCGCGGGCAGCCGCGCGGCCAGCCACGCGGCCTCCTGGTGCCCGCCGACCGGCGGGAGCGGCTGGCCCCGCATGACGTCGGCCAGCTCGCGGACGAAGAGCGGGTTGCCGCGCGACTGCTCGTAGATCTCCGCCAGCAGTCGCTCGCTGACGGCGGCACCCGGCAGCAGCGCGCCGACCAGCTGATCGGTTGACTGCCTGGACAGGCAGTGCAGCTCGATCCGGGTCCACAGCCGCTCCCTGGTCATCGCCTCGCTCATCAGCCGCAGTCCCGGGGTGGACACCGCGTCCGGGTCGCGGATCGCTCCCGCCATCAGCAGCGGCACGTTCCCGGCCAGGTGCGCCAGGTACTTGACCAGGTCAAGGCCGACGTCGTCGATTTCATGCAAGTCGCCAAGCAGCAGCAGCACTGGTCGCGCGCGGGCCAGGTCGGTCAGGAACGCGGCGATGGACGGGATCAGGTCAAGGTGATAATCGGGCGGCGCCGCGGTCGCATCCTGGGACTGCGACCCCGTGCGCAGCGAGGGCACGAACCGGGCCAGGGCCGGGTAGCGGCGACCGACCTGGAGCCGGTCAGCGGCCTGGAGCCGCGTCGCGTAGCCCTCAAGCGCGACCGCGAACGCGCCGCACGCGAACTGGTTCGCGCGTGCTCCCTGCCCGCCCCGCAGCGTCATCGCCCCGAGTTCCTCGGCCCGCGCCGCGAGCTCCTCGAGCAGCCGCGTCTTGCCCACGCCGGCCTCGCCGCTGACCGCGACCAGGCCGACCCGGCCCGCGTCGGACCGGGTCAGCTGATCGGTCATGAGCCGCAGCACCCGCTCCCGGCCGACGAAGATGCTGTCGGTCGCCGGGGCGGGTGGCGCCGCGCTCGGCTGCGCACTCCCGCGCGCCACGGTCCGCGCGTTCCGCCGCATGATGGCCGCCGCCGGCGGCTGGCTGGCCTTGAGCGCCTGGTAGAGGGTCACCGTTTCCGCCTGCGGGGCCAGGTCGAGCTCGCGGCGGAGGACTTCCCGGCAGACATGGAACTGCCTGACTGACTGGTCCGGCGTCCCCATCCGCGCGTAAAGCCGCATGAGCTGGCGGTGAGCGGCCTCCCTGGTGGGGTCCTCCCTGATGGCCTCGCGGAGCCTGTCGGCTGCCTCGTTGCACGCGCCGCGCCGCTCGTAGACCTCGGCCAGCCCCAGCAGGAGCCGGATGTGCAGCTCCGCCAGTGCGCTGCGCCGCTCGGCGCACCACGGCTCGTAGCGGTCCTCTGGCAGCAACTCGCCGTAGTAGGCGGCGAGTGCGGCCTGGTACGCGCTTACCTCTCCCGAGCGCATCGCGACTCCGGCGAGCCCCTCGAACTCATCGGCGTCGATCACCACCAGCCTGGTGTTCAGTGTCAGAATTGAGTCGGCCAGCCGCAGGTAAGACGAGTCCTGCCGTCGTTCCAGGCTCGGCTCAAGTGCCCGCTTGGCGGCGTGCAGCGCCTTGCCGAAGCTGTTCAGCGCCGATTCGGCGTCCACTTCCGGCCAGAGGACGTCGATGATCTGCTCGCGGTGCAGTGCGTGCAGCGGATGGGCCGCGAGCAGCTTGGTCAGCGTCTTCGCGCTGCGCCGCGGCCAGTCCGGCTCCGCCTGCTCGCCGCCGTTCCGCGCTACCCGGAAACCGCCGAGCAGCGATACCCGGACCAGCGAACTCCCGTCAGAAACAGAATTCCGTGCCTCGTCCATGCACGTACCCCGAGTTCCCCCCGTGCGATCCTTATTCCGGGCTCGACGTTCCAGTGATTGGCGAAGTGCGAGTGCCGAAAAGGCAACAGAGTTTAAATGTCTCCTTTCGGCGCAGCGCACTCAAGGGGTAAATGCAGTCGTTATCTTATCGTTATATATCGGGAAGTCTCTATGATATTGCGGTTGATGCCGAGTGTTAACTCTTGTTGTTTTGTGAGGCGTCGGATACGCAATGGCCCTGAAGTTCAGCGGGGAAGCATAGGATGCGCAGAAATTCGACGGGGTTATGGGGTGGCAAGGAATTGAGTTTTGTCCGAATACTCGTTTTCCTGCGTGTATTAACTAATTCTGTCGGCCGCGATAACTACGCGAAACACGGCAGTGTCGTCCCCGTAACCTGGCAGGTTATCCCGTAACTCGTTTGCGTGGTAATCGGCGTGTAAAGCCAATCCGCCCGGGTGCCAGCCTCAGCGGTCGCGGTCAGGCCGGTAGGCCGGGCCGTGCGAGTCCTCGCAGTGCGCTGCCTGGCCGTGCCCTGCGGGCGGGTGGTGGCCGTCGTCCGTATCCGCTGCCGCGCCGGTCCCCGGCAGGTGGTCGACCTGCAAGGTCAGGTGGCTGATGCCGTACTGGCGGGACAGCAGGTCCTCGAGGTCGGCGCGGACCGCGTGGCAGTCCTGGCGCGGTTCCACCAGCACGTGCGCCGAGGCGGCAGGCATCTCGGTCGTGATCTCCCAGATGTGCAGGTCATGGACCTCGGCCACGTGCGGGCGGGCGGCCATCGCGGTGCCCAGCGCGGCCAGGTCGAGCCCGGCCGGCGCCGCCTCGAGGAAGATCCGACCGGACTGGCGGACTAGCCCGATGCCCGCCCGCAGCATCAGCGCCACCACGACCAGGGTGGCGATCGGGTCGGCCCGGTTGAACCCGGTGGCCAGCACGATGACGGCGGCCGCGGCGGTGGCCGCGAACGCGTAGAGGTCGGTCAGCACGTGGGCCAGCGCGCCCTCCAGGTTGAGGCTGCGCCGGGCGCTGGCGCCGTTCGCCCGGGCCAGCAGCCAGCTCGCCGCCAGGTTGACCGCCACCCCGGCCAGCGCGACGCCGAGCATCAGGCCGCCCGTCACCGGCTCCGGGGTGATCAGCCGCCGGATCGACTCCCAGGCCAGCCAGATCGCCAGCAGTACCAGGGTGATGCCGTTGGCCTGCGCGGACAGGATCTCCAGGCGGCGCAGCCCGTAGGTGTAGCCGCCGCGCGGCGGCCGGCCCGCTACCCGGGCGGTGACCAGGGCGAGCCCGATCGCGGCGGCGTCGGTCAGCATGTGCGCCGCGTCGGACAGCAGCGCGAGGGAGTGCGCGGCCAGCCCGGCCGCCACCTCGCCGACCATGAACGCGACGATCAGCGCGACGGCCGCGGCCAGCAAGCGCCAGTCGGCGTCTGGCGACGCGCCGTGCGCGTGCCCGTGCGCACCGTGCTGATGTCCCGTCATTGCCGCCGGCCCGCTCGCCTAACCCGCCGCTCGTCCATGCCACCAGGGTAATTACCTGGCCGCCGGGAAGCTAAGGCGGCGGCCTGGCCGGGGACCGGTACGGGGCATATCGTCGCGAATCGCGCCCGGTCAAGGTCACGAAACGCTAACGTGGCCGGAGCCGGAGTGCCCGCAGGCTGCGGTTACCGGTCCCTTACGGGATTCACGGTGATCGCAGTGGGCGGCCGCGCAGCCGGTAGAAGTGAGTTCGGGCGGTACCAACGAGCGAAGGATGATCGATGACCGACGAGTCCCAGCGGGATCCGCACGCGACCCGGCGCTGTGTACTGCTAGGCGCGGGAGTCCTCGGGGCGACCGGGGTGCTGAGCGCGTGCAGCACCGCCGCCGTGCCCTACAACGCGAACGGCGCCGGCCAGGCGCCGTCGACCGCGGCGGTCCCCACCACGGCCAGCACCGCCGCGGCGGGCACCGGCATGGCCAGCCCGGCCGGCGGTGCCGCGGGCAGCGGCATGGCCGGCGGGATGGGCGGCACCGTGCTCGGCATGGCGGCCGAGGTCCCGGTCGGCGGCGGCAAGGTGTTCACCGCGGCCAAGGTGGTGGTCACCCAGCCCGCCAAGGGCGAGTTCAAGGCGTTCAGCGCTATCTGCACGCACGTCGGCTGCCTGTGCAACCAGGTCGCGGACGGCACCATCAACTGCCCCTGCCACGGGGCCAAGTTCAAGATCACCGACGGCTCGGTGGTCACCGGCCCGGCCCCGACCGCGCTGTCGACCGCCTCGGTCACCGTCTCCGACGGCAAGCTCCTGCTGCAGTAGCCCGCCGGCCGCGGTTCAGGAGCTGGCGACGATGCGCGGCGCCCGCCCGGTCAGCAGCAGCCACCCGGCCAGCAGCAGGGAGAGCAGGCCGGTGAAGCCGAGACCCAGCGCGATGAGGACGCCGAGCACGGTGAGCACCGGGCTGTTCCAGTGCACCCGGACCAGCAGCGCGCCGCCGATGGCGAGCGCCCCCCACACCGCCAGCAGCACGGTGGCCAGCCGGGACCGGGTGCCGGCGGCCGTGCCCGCGGCGACGGCTGACCGCCCGGCGCGGACCGGGCCGCCGCCGGCCGCCGCCTCCGTCCGGGCCTGGGCCAGCGCCACCGCCCGGGCGATGGCGTGCCCGATGTCGCCCGCCGCCACCGGCACCCGCAGCAGCGCGTCGAGCGGCCCCCTGCGCCAGGCGTAGAACGAGATCTCCGTCCCCGTGGCCTTCCTGATCGTCACCTTGGTGGTGTCGACGAGCACCCCGGTCACCTCGGCCAGCCGGACCCGGCGGATGATCCAGCCCAGCCGCAGCGTGAGCAGCCCGGCTTCCTCGTCCACCCGCACCGACCCGCCGCAGGCGCTGAGGCTGACGGCCCAGGCCGCCAGCAGCGCCCCGAGCGGCAGGCCGAGCCAGCGCGGGAAGAACACCACCGCGAGCGCCGCGTAGGCCGCGTACCCCAGGAAGAACTTGACCCGGGGCACCGCCGGGACGCGCCAGCACTGCCCCGATGTCTGCTTCGGCATGGGCCGATTATGCCGCATCCGGGCTACCCGCCCGCACCGTCGCACCCGCCCGCCCCCGCGCGCCCGGGGGAACGTGGCAAGATGACCGGGTGGGCTCGTTGATGCTGCTTGACACGGCGTCGCTGTACTACCGCGCGTTCTACGGGATGCCGGAGACGGTGACGGCACCGGACGGGACGCCGGTGAACGCCATCCGCGGGCTGCTCGACGCGATGGCGCGGCTGGTCAGGGACTACCGGCCGGCCCGGCTTGTCGCCTGCCTGGACGCCGACTGGCGGCCGGCCTTCCGCACCGCCGCCATCCCCGGGTACAAGCAGCACCGGGCCGAGCCCGACGGGTCCGAGCAGACGCCGCCCGGCCTGGCCGTGCAGGTCCCGCTGATCACCCAGGTGCTGATCGCGTCCGGCATCGCCCTCGCCGAGCACGACGGCTACGAGGCCGACGACGTGATCGCCACCCTGGCCGCCCGGGCCGCGCAGCCGGTCGACGTGGTGACCGGCGACCGTGACCTGTTCCAGCTGGTCGACGACGAGCGCCAGGTCCGCGTGCTCTACACGGTGAAGGGCCTGGGCCGCCTTGAGCCGGTTACCGAGGCGGAGGTCGCCAAGCGGTACGACATCCCCGGGGACCGCTACGCCGACTTCGCGGTGCTGCGCGGCGACCCGAGCGACGGCCTGCCCGGCGTCCCCGGCATCGGCGAGAAGACCGCCGCCGCCCTCATCCGGGCCTTCGGCGACCTCGACGGCGTCAAGAACGCGCTCGACAAGGGCCACGGCGGCTTCCCGCCCGGCACCAGGAAGAAGCTCGAGGCCGCCCGCGGCTACCTGGACATCGCCCCGCCGGTGGTCGCCGTCGCGACCGACGTGCCGCTCGACCCCGACGCCGCGGCCGGCGCCCTCCCGGCGGTGCCGCCCGACCAGCAGCTCCTCACCGACATCGGCGCCGAGCTGGGCCTCGGCTCATCCCTCACCCGCTTCCGCTCCGTGGTAACCCGTTCCTGACCCTCTGATAACAGCAAGAAGCGTAGAACGCGGAAACAGCGCCGAAGGAGCCCCGTGACCAGCGACACCGCCCTTTACCCGACCGAGCGGCTGAGCCGCGTCGCCGCCGCCGTCCGGGCGGCCGGCCTGGATGCGCTGCTGCTCACCCCGGGGCCGGACCTGCGCTACGTGACCGGCTATGACGCCAAGCAGCTGGAGCGGCTGACGTGCCTGGCGGTGCCGGCCGAACGGGACCCGTTCCTGCTGGTGCCGGCCCTGGAGCTGAAGGCGGCGCAGGCGTCCCCGGCCGGCGCGCTCGACCTGGAGATCATCAGCTGGGGAGAAACCGCGCACCCGTTCGGGATGATCGCCAGTGCCCTCGGCGACCCGCGGTCGGTTGCCCTGTCGGACCGGATGTGGGCGCTGCACGTGCTGCAGTTCGCGGACACCTTCCCGGCCGCCCGGCAGCACCTGGCCAGCACGGTGCTGTCGCCGCTGCGGATGCGCAAGTCGCCGGCCGAGGTGGCGGCGCTGCTTGAGGCGGGCGCGGCGATCGACCGGGTCCAGGCCCGGGTGCCCGACTGGCTGCGGCCGGGGCTGACCGAGCGGCAGGTCGGCGCGCGGATCGCCGAGGCCATCCTGGCCGAAGGGCACGTGCAGGTCGACTTCGTGATCGTCGGCTCTGGCCCCAACGCGGCGTCGCCGCACCATGAGGTGTCCGACCGGGTGATCGCGGCGGGCGACGTGGTGGTGGTGGACATCGGCGGCACGATGCCGTCCGGCTACTGCTCCGACTGCACCCGGACGTACGCCGTCGGTCATGCACCGGACGAGTTCGTCGCTTACTACGAGGTGCTCAGGCGCGCCCAGGAGGCGGCCACGCTGAGCGTCCGGCCCGGCGTCACCGCGCAGAGCGTGGACCGGACTGCCCGCGAGATCATCGCCGACGCCGGGTACGGCGAGTGGTTCATCCACCGCACCGGCCACGGCATCGGCCTGGAGTCCCACGAGGACCCCTACATCGTGGAGGGCAACACGATCCCGCTCGCCCCGGGGATGGCCTTCTCCATCGAGCCGGGCATCTACCCGGGCCCGCACGGCGCCCGCATCGAGGACATCGTGGTCTGCGCCGACCCCGCCAGCGACGGGGCCGGCTGCCTGCGGATGAACAACGGGTCGCGTGCGCTGGCGATCGTGTGACCAGGGCCCGCGCTAGCGGGCCGGCCCTCGGCTAGCCGGCTGCTGGTGGCTAGTCGTCCTGGCCGTTCTGCTCGGCCAGGAACTGCTCGAACTGGGCGGCGAGCTCGTCCGCGGTCGGCATCTCCTCGCCCTCGGCCAGCAGGTTCTCCCCGTCGTGGGTGACTGCCGCGTCGTACTGCGCCTCCAGGCCCTGCACCAGCTCGGCGACCTCGGCCGACTCGGCCACCTGCCGGTCGATGAGCGTGTTGGTCCGGTCGGCGGCCTCGCGCAGCTCAAGCGCGGGCAGGTCGAGGCCGGTCGCCTCGGTCAGCGCGTCCATCAGGGTGAGCGCCGCGGTGGGGTAGGCGGCCTGCGACAGGTAGTGCGGCACCTGGACGACCAGGCCGATGGCGTCCCGGCCGGCCTCGCCGAAGCGGTACTCCATCAGCGACGTCGCCGACGCGGGGACCTGGAGCTTCGACGGCAGCGGGACCTTGGAGGTGACCAGGCCCGGCCGGGTGGCGTGGCTGATGACGCCGAGCGGCCGGGTGTGCGGTATGCCCATCGGCACCCCGAAGTAGGTGATCAGCGTCCCGGCCCCGAGCCGCTCGGCCACCGTCTTCGCCGCGGTCACGAAGCCTTCCCACTCGTGGTCCGGCTCCGGGCCGGTGAGCAGCAGGAACGGCTTGCCGGCGGCGTCAGCGAGCTTGAACACCGACAGCTCGGGGGCGTCGTAGGTCTCCCACTGGCCGCCGTCGAACGTCATCAGCGGCCGCCGGGAGCGGTAGTCGAGCAGGCGGTCGGCGTTGAACCGGGCCACCGTGGTGTGCTCGAAGGAGTCGAGCAGGTGCTCGGTCAGCAGCCGCCCGGCCGCGCCCGCGTCCATGAACCCTTCCAGGTACACCAGCAGGGCCATGCCGTCGGAACCGTCGCCGGCGCCCGCGTCCCCTGCTTCCGCGGCCCCTGCTTCGTCGGCCCCGGCGTCCGGGCCGACGGCGGCGGACGTCAGGCCGGCATCCAGTTCATAGAGTTCTTCCGGCTCCATAATTCCAGTCTCTCACCCCTTAGCCGGGCTTTGGACCGGCAACGCGGTTTACGTCCCGGTAGACGGCAGGCGAACGCCCCCGAGACTAACCCGTTACCCCGTGCTGTCACGGTCCGACCACATTTCACGTTAGGTTGTCGTGGTGGAAGAGATCGATCGCCGGATCGTGTCCCTGCTGTCCCGTAACGGGCGGATGAGTTTCACCGAACTGGCCAGGCAGGCTGGCCTTTCGGTGTCCGCTGTGCATCAGCGGGTGCGCCGCCTCGAGACCGAGGGCGTGATCACCGGCTATGTAGCGCTGTGTGACCCCGAGGTCATCGGCCTTCCGCTGACCGCCTTCGTGTCGATCAAGCCGTTCGACCAGGCGGCCCCGGATGACGTGCCCGACCGGCTGAAAGACCTCGACGCCATCGAAGCGTGCCACAGCGTGGCGGGCGACGAGAACTACATCCTGAAGGTCCGGGTCGCCTCGCCGACCGCCCTTGAGGACCTGCTGCAGCAGATCCGCACCCGGGCGAACGTCTCTACCCGGACCACGGTGGTGCTGTCCACCGCCTACGAGAACCGCCCGCCGGGCATCTAGGCCGGCCGGCACTCAGCCGGCCGGGCCCGCGCCCTTGGCGCGCAGCCCGTCGAGCATCAGCCCTAGCAGCCGGTCGGTCTCGCCCGGCGCCTGCTCGGTGGCGATCACGATCCCGTGCACCAGGCGCAGCACGTCGATCGGCTTGATGTCTTTGCGCAGCGTGCCCGCCTGCTGCGCGCGGGTCATCAGCCGGTCGGTGGCGTCGTTCATCACGTCCCAGCAGCCCGTCATCAGCGGCGAGTCCTTGCCCAGGGCGTCGACCAGCACCCGCGACAGCCCGCGCTTGGTGGCCAGGTAGGCCACCATCGCGCGCAGCCAGCCGGCCAGCGCCTGATCGGGGGCGGTGCTCGTCAGGTACTCGTCAGCGGCCGCGCAGACGCTCTCCACCTGGCTGCGGAATACCGCCGCCTGCAGGTCAAGCCGGGTCGGGAAATGCCGGTAGAGCGTGCCGATGCCGACCCCGGCCCGCCGGGCGATGTCTTCAAGCGGCGCTTCCGCGCCGTTATCAGCGAACGCCGCCGTCGCGGCCTCGAGCAGCTTGGCCCGGCTGCGCCGCGCGTCCGCCCGCATCCGCGGCTCGTCGCCCGCGTCGGTGCGGGACTTGTCAGTCATGTCCATCGGTCATCGAACACTACCGGGTTGCAAAACGGAGGCTCCCTCCGTATAGTAACCGGAGTGAACCTCCGTATCTTTTCTGATAGTACCCCGGGCCTGGCTCCCCGCCTAGCAGGTCGCCGAGCAAGTCGCCGAGCAGCCGCCGGGGACGGCCGGCCCGCCGCGCGACCAGGGATCGCGCTCGCCCTCATGCTCGGTGCCCAGCTGATGATCATCCTTGACGCGACCGTGGTGAACATCGCATTGCCCCATATCCAGGCGGGGCTCAACTTTTCCCCCACCAGCCTGTCGTGGGTGATGAACGGGTACACGCTCACGTTCGGCGGCCTGCTGCTGCTCGGCGGCCGGGCCGGCGACATCCTCGGCCGCCGCCGCATGTTCATGTACGGCATTGTCTTGTTCACGCTTGCCTCGCTGGCCGGCGGCCTCGCCCCGGATGCCGGGGTGCTGCTGGCCGCCCGGGCCCTCCAGGGCGTCGGCGGCGCCCTCGCCTCGCCGGCCGTGCTGGCCCTGGTTGTCAGCGGCTTTTCTGAGGGCAAGGAGCGGGTCAAGGCGCTGGCCGTTTACACCGGCGTGGTGATGGGCGGCGGCTCGCTCGGCCTGGTGCTCGGCGGGCTGATCACCGAGTGGGCTTCCTGGCGCTGGGTGCTGTTCGTCAACGTGCCGATCGGCATCCTTGTCATCGCGCTGACGCCCCGCTTCGTGGCCGAGACGCCCCGGACAACCGGCCGGTTCGACCTGCCGGGCGCGGTCACCTCGACGGCCGGCGTGGCCGCGCTGGTGTACGGCTTCATCCGGGCCGCGTCGAGCGGCTGGGGCGACCAGGTGACGATCCTGACCTTCGTGGCGGCGGCGGTGCTGCTGACGGCTTTCGTGGTGACCGAGACCCGGGCGGCGCAGCCGATCACGCCGCTGCGGCTGTTTGCCAGCGCGACCCGTTCGGGGTCGTACGCGGCGCGGCTGCTGATCGTGGCCGGGATGTTCGGCATGTTCTTCTTCATGACCCAGTTCCTGCAGATTGTGCTGGGCTTCGGCCCGCTGCTGGCCGGGGTGGCGTTCCTGCCGATGACCCTGCTCGTCTTCGCGGTCTCGCGGCTCGCGTCCCGGCTGATCCCGCTGGTCGGCGGCTGGCGGCTGATGATGGCGGGCATGCTGCCGGTGGTCGCCGGGATGGCCTGGCTGTCGCGGGTGTCGGCCGACAGCAGCTACTGGACGGGCGTCTTCGGCCCGATGGTGCTGATCGGGGCGGGCATGGGGGTGGTGTTCGTGCCGCTCACCACCGCCTCGCTGGCCGGGGTGCGGCCGCAGGACTCGGGCGCCGCCTCCAGCATGGTCAACGTCACCCAGCAACTCGGCGGGACGATCGGCCTGGCTGTCCTGGTGGCCGTGTTCGGCACCGCGACCAGGGGCTTCCACCCGTCGGCGGGGCTGACCGCGCAGGCCGCGCACATCCAGACCCTCGCCCATGGCATGTCCACCGCGTTCGGCCTGGCCGCCATCTTCGACGCGGCCGCGCTGGTGGTGATCGCGGTGCTGCTGCGTCCGCGCCGGGCGGCGGTGCCGGACACTCCGGCCGACCTGGCCGAGGCGGAGACCGCGATCAGCGCGGTGCCGGAATAAGGGGCGGTCCCGAAGCAGGGCGGCTGGGCCGGGCGCGCGGCCCGGATCAGCCGCCTGCGGTTGCGCCCGGCGGGGATGTCAGCGTCAGGCGCGTCAGGGCACGCTGTTAGATCTTGCTCCTGCGCCTACGCGCTAGTAATCGGTCGCGCAGCCGCCGGATTCTGTCGCGTGGACCGGTCGTTTTCTTCGAAGCTGGGTCCTGCGGCGGTGATGAGGCGCGTGAGGGTGGTGGCGAGCCATTGGCTGTACTGGTCACCGGTCCAGCCGAGGGTGTCGCGTCCCAGCAGCCAGGTTTGCGCCTGGCTCACCAGGCTCGCGGTATCAGCGAGCCAGGTGATGTCGCAGGATGCCGGGAGCAGCCCGTCGTCGCGCAGGCGGGTGCAGAACAGGCGGACCGCGTCCCGGGTGGCCTCCCGGCCGGCGCGCCCCGCGGCGGCGATGTCGGGCTCGGCCGGCTCGGCTTGCCAGGCGATGGCGATGAGGGCGCCCGCGCGGGCCATCAGGCCGCCGGCTCCCTGCGCGTATGCCTGGATCCTCTCGGGCAGGGTCGGGGCGGTGAGCGCTGCCTGGAACCAGTCGCGGCCGGTCACCTCGACGGGCCTGGTATCCCCGGCGACGGCCACGTCGACGACGCGCTTGAACAGGGCCGCCTTGGTACCGAACCGCACGTAAACCGTGCGGTGGCCGACCCGGGCGGCGCCGGCGACGGCGGCCAGGGTGGTGGCCGTGTACCCGTCGCGCAGGAACAGGGTGCGGGCGGCGGCCAGGATGCGTTCCTCAGTGTCGGCGACGCGGGCCGCGCGCAGGCTCTTGACATCATCCTTCATAAGTTGCAGTATAACTGCAATCATGCAGTCTCACTGCATCAACCTGGGGGATGCCATGACGAGCAGCGACGCACCGGAATTGGACGGGGTGCATCACGTCAAGCTGCCGGTGAGCGACCTGAACCGCTCGCGCGCCTGGTACGAGGGCCGCCTGGGGTACCAGGTCGCCACCGAGTTCACCGAGGACGGCGCCCTGACGGGCCTGGCGCTGGTTCACCCCCGCGGCGGGCCGATGCTCGCACTGCGGCTGGACCCGGACCTAGCCGCCCGCGCGGCGGGCTTCGACTACTTCTCCATCGGCGTGCCGACCAAGGCCGCCATCGAGGCGCTGGCCCGGCGGCTCGCGGCACTCGGCGAGCAGCACGCGGGCGTGCACTTCGCCACCATCGGCTGGATCCTGCCCGGTACTCATGACCCGGACGGCCACGAGGTCCGCTTCTACACCACCGCGCATCACACCGACCCGCGCGCCGAAGAGATCGGGCAGGTCAACGACGCGGTCGCCACCGCTGCCGCGCGCGAGCAGGCTTACCTCGCGTCGCAGGGCGAGCAGGCGTGAGTATCTCGCTGACTGCGGGTGCGTGAAGGGGGTGCCAGTGGACGTCATGCTGCTTATCGCTGTCGCCTGCGAAACGGTCACGCCAGGTGGTCCGGCCAGGCGGTCAGCTCACGGTCAGCGACACCGCCGCCGAGTAGCGCACCCGGCCGAAGTACATCAGCTTCACCAGCAGCCACGACTCCCAGCCGGGGGCGGCCGTCGCCGGGACGGTGACGGTGAACCGGACGACGGCCGCACCGCCCGGCTCGACGGCAACCGGCTGGGTCCACGGCCCGGCGTCCGGCCAGGTGCCGACGGGGGAGACGAGCTGCGCCTCGCCGCGCAGGGCCGAGGCCAGCCGGCTGGTGACGCGGACCGCCAGCTCGCCGGTTTCGCCCGGGGCGAGCCGGACCGCCGGGGCGAGCACTTCCAGGTCGGCCTCGGCCGCCAGCGCGGTCACGTCGGACTGCAGCCGGTCGAATAGCTCCTCGGGCGGTAGGTCGGGGTCGGGGCCGCCCGCCTCGCCCACGGTGACCAGCGCGGTGTCCTCCAGCGACTGGCCGTGGCGGTCGCTGATCCGGGCGGTGAGGAAGTACCGCCCGTCCGCCGCGCCGGGCGCGGCGCCGGCCGTCACCGCCCAGGACGCGAACCCGTGCGGCGCCAGGTCGTACGCGAGCACCGCCCCTCCCGCCGGCCCGCCCGCCGCCGGGGCGACCTCGACGGTGAGGCCGTCCGGCACCAGCAGCTCGACCTGGCCCGCCGCGGCGGCCGGCCCGCAGGCCACGGTAAGGGTCAGCCCGGGCCCGTCGGGACCGGCTCCGCCGAGGGTGACCCGGGCGGGCGAGAAGTGCACCGCGACCGGCAGGTTGCCGGCCGGGGCGGGCCCCTTCCCGTGCAGCCAGTAACGGGTGTGGACCGGCTGCGCCGGCTCGGGCGGCCCGCCCGCCGCCGACCCCGCCGCCCACCCCGCCGCCGACCCCGCCGCGGAAGCCGCCGCCGTACCCGCCCCCGCTCCCAGCCGCACCCGCAGCGTCACCGTCTCGAACGGCCCCATCGGTACCAGCGCGGTCCCGCCGGTGACGGTCAGCGCCGCCCCGGTGGTACCGTCGCCGGCCGGCTGCTCACCGTAGTGCTCCTCGAGCAGGTCAGTGCGCCAGGCCGCCTCGATCCCGGCCGCCAGCCGCAGCCGCGCGACCGAAGGCAGCCCGTCGGTCTCCCGCAGCCGCACGGTCACCTCGCGCGGCGACCGCTCGGGCGTGCCCGGCCGCCCGGCCGCCAGCGGGTTGCCGGCCGGCTTCAGCGCCGACAGGGTGACGTTGCCCGCTCCGCCCGCGGAGGCGGAGGCGACGCA
>Ga0265338_10001739_pt1 | contig 34426 bp, 33 predicted proteins | sample 42126metaG_FD_193579 | JGI IMG/M metagenome (GOLD analysis project Ga0265338, IMG submission 193579) | Rhizosphere microbial communities from Carex aquatilis grown in University of Washington, Seatle, WA, United States - 4-21-26 metaG | ecosystem: Host-associated > Plants > Roots > Rhizosphere...
AACACGAAACACCGCTATCGACCCGCCAGGATGCGATCTGCGCGGCACTGCGCGAAGTCACGCAGATCATCGGCGCGGTCGCCAGCGTCACCTACACGTCCTCGGGTGCGACCAGCCTGCGCGCGGAGCGCGAACGCCCGGGCGCGCCCATCGTCAGCATTACGCCGCATGTTCACATTGCACGGCGCCTCGCGGTTGCCTGGGGCGTGCACTCTACCGTCAGCCCCGATGTGCAAAACGTCGACGAGATGGTGGAAGCGGCGTGCAATGCGGTCGTGACCGAGGGGTATGCAGTGGCGGGCGATCAGATCACGATCGCCGCCGGGATGCCGTTTGGGCAGGGAGGCACGACCAACCTGCTGCGCGTGGCCGAAGTCCGGGCTGCATGAGCGAGCTACATCGGCACGCTACATCGACGGGCAACGCGATCGGGGCAACGTAGTCGAGGCCGCGGTCACGTTCTCCGAGGCGTTCACGCCGGAGGGCGTATATCGTGCATTTCGCGTGAACCGGGAAGGCTCGCGTTGCGGATCGGTTCCGCCTCCGCTGGTTGCTTCGAGCGCTGTGCTTGCGCGAGCAGATTCGCGGACGACGCATCGATCGCATCCGTGAATGGCCGCGGATAAACGCCCATGAAGAGCACCAATGCGGCCATCGCACCCAGCATCACAAATTCGCGTTTGCCGATGTCGAGCAGTTGCGCCACGTTGTGGTTAGCCACGGCGCCGAAGAACGCCCGTTTGTACATCGACAAGGTGTAAGCCGCGCTAAGAATCAGCGTCAGCCCGGCCAATGCGCCGACCCAGAAATTGAACTTGATCGCCCCCAGGATCACCAGGAACTCGCCCACAAAACCCGAAGTGCCTGGCAGGCCCACGTTAGCCATCGCGAAGATCATCGCGAACACCGCGAATTTCGGCATGACGTTGGCGACACCGCCGTATGCGTCGATCAAGCCGGTGTGCATTCTTTCGTGAAACACACCGATGCAGAGAAACAGCGCACCCGAGACAAAACCGTATGAAATCATCTGCACGATCGCGCCTTCGGCCGCGACCCCATTGAAGACGAAGAGGCCTAGCGTCACGAGTCCCATGTGCGCGACCGACGAGTAGGCGGCCAGCTTGCTCATATCGACCTGCGCGAGCGCCACAAGGCTGCCGTAGATAACGGCAACCAGCGACAGCACGATCATCGCAGGGGCGAAGAAATGGCTGGCATCGGGCGTGATGGGCAGCGCAAACCGCAAGAAGCCGTAGGCGCCCAGCTTGAGCATGCTCAGCATGACGGATGCGCCGGTCGGCGCTTCAAGATGCACTTGCGGCAGCCACGTATGGACCGGCCACATCGGCACCTTGACCGCGAACGCCGCGAAGAACGCGATGAAGATCAGCAACTGCGGGGTAAAGCCGAGCTGCAAGTCCCGCCAGGCATCCATATCGAAGGTATGCGATTGCTGGTGCAGATATAGCAGCGCAACCAGCATCAGCAGCGAGCCGATCAACGAAAAGAAGAAAAACTTCATCGCGGCAGCAACCCTGCTTGCCCCGCCCCAGGCTCCGATCAACAAGTACATCGGAATCAGGGTCGCCTCGAAAAACACGAAAAACAGCATGCCGTCGAGCGACGCGAATACGCCCGTCATCATGCCCGAGAGGAACAGGAACGAAGCGAGATACTGCGCGACTCGATAAGTAATCACGTTCCACGACGCGATCACGATAATGAGCGTGGTGAACGCCGTCAGCACCACCAGCCATAAGGAAATACCGTCGATCCCAAGGTGATAGGCAATGTGGAACTCGGGTATCCAGTCGTGAAGTTCGACGAACTGCATGGCCGCGGTGGCATCGTGAAAGCCCGCAATCAGCGGGATCGTCAACAACAGGCTCACGATCGAGCCGGCCAGTGCGAGCCAGCGCGAGGCAGCCGGCTTACTGTCCGAACCTGTCAGCAGGACGAGAATGCCGAAAAGGATGGGGACCCAGATCGCCAAACTCAGAAACGGGACCGGAAACGTGCTTAAAAGCGGGACGGATTGCATTGAGTGACGGGACCTTGTATTTCTTATGACGCTCCCAGGCGGCCTGGGAAAACTGAAAGATTTGAAAGAAAAATGGGTTGAAAAAAGTCGTTACCGAGCGCATCAGTGCCGCCGCCGTAAGGAAGCCATGCCACTCACCAGGACCCGAATCGAGCCCGAGGGTTAACGAGGATAATTCAAACACAATTATTTTGCATCGCAACAAAATAAGGTCCAGGCCATTTTGTCAGATGCCTTATTTTTCGGGGGTTTTGGCGCATTGCCCCCGGGATGAATGTGCGGGCGCACAACTTTTTCCTGAGAGTTCTGCGAACTTCGTCGGGATCGGAGCTGTCACGAGCGCAGTTCGGTGCAACATCACCCGCTGTTCGAGCAGGGATTTGATTACATACAAACTTTCAATTACCTTTCAATTTCATCGGGTCATGACGTAAAAAGTGTCCGACCCTGAGGCACCGCAAGTCGGCTCGTCGCTCATCCGCAGGGGCGAGCCGTGGCCGCATGGCCTCGGCCAAATCGGGAAATCCCGGACATCCAGAATCGATGGTTCGCGCTACGCTCGTTACAGGAGGAGGCAAATCATGAGAAAAGCATTCAATATTGCCGTAGCAGCGATCCTTGTCTTCGTCATTTCGGATCGCGCATTCATGCATGCGCAAGCGGGCGAAAAGACCTCGATAACGTGTGCAAAAGGCGCTGAGCTGGTCAAGTCGGACGCGCTCGGAAAAGGCTTTCCGGAGATCATGTCCAATGCCCAGAGTGAAAATTTTCTATCGAATTGCCTGGTGACCGGCCGGGCGAGCGTGGGCAACTTGATCGCGCGTAATTAGACTCCACGGCAAAGCCAGGCGCTCGACATCGGCGCCTGTCTGACTATCCATCGGGCCTAGCCAGGCTGTCCGTCTATCACTCCACACTTAGCGTGTTCGAAAGCGTGCCGATGCCGGCGATGCTCACGTCCACGGTTGCGCCGTCCTTGATGGAACCGATGCCGATCGAAGTCCCGCAGGCAATCACGTCCCCAGGCAGCAGTGTCATATCGCGAGAGATCATGCTGACCTGCTCGGCCGGCGAAAACACCATATCGGACAAGGGATAGTTCTGGCGTTCAACGCCATCGAGCGTGGTGACCACATTGGCGCCAGCCCATTCGAAATCGGTGGCGATAGCGGGTCCGATGCAGCCAAAGGTATCGTAGCCTTTGGCCCGACACCATTGAGCGAAATTGGGATCTTCGTTGAGCAGGTCACCGGCAGTCACGTCATTGACGCAGGTGTAGCCGAAGATGTAATCGGTCGCTTGCGCCACGGACACATTGCTGCACGCTCGGCCGATCACGATGCCCAGCTCCCCTTCGTACGCAATTTTCCCGGCATAGCCGACCGGCCGACGAATCGCGTCGCGCGGTCCAGCCAGGCTGGTCGACGGCTTGATCAAGAACAGCGGATGCTTAGGGATAGATTTGCCGAGCTTGGCGGACAAGGCGTGGAAGTTATTCCACAACGCAACGATCTTGCCGGGCACGCACGGGCTGAGCAATGTCAGCGCATCGAGCTTGTGCACTCGGCCTGTCGCCACCGGCTTACCAAATAGATCACCTTCGTATTCGCTCACGGCGTTGCCGTCGAGCACACCGAAGCCAGGCGCATCCCGACCCATTGTGTAACGGACCCATAGTTTCATTGACTTTCCCTTTTTTCGGCCGCACGTTCAATGGCGGACCAATTATTTAGTTATGCAAAATTTATATGAATGGCCGTTCGATATAAAACGGCCACGACCCTCAGATTACGTGTTCGCTTCTAAGCGTCTCGATGTATTGATCGCTATACCCAAGCTGGGCGAGTATGTCTTCCGTATGTTCGCCGAGCAAAGGCGAACGGGTCACGTGGGTCGGACTGTCCGACAGCTTGATCGGATTGCCCACCGTCAGATACTTGCCGCGCTTGGGGTGATCGACCTCGACAATAGTCCCGGTCGCGCGCAACTCGGTGTCTTCGGCTATCTCCTTCATCGACAGGATCGGTCCGCACGGAATATCGTATCGATTCAGGATTTCCATGGCCTCGAACTTGGTCTTGGTCATGGTCCATTGCTCGATGCGCGCGAAGATCGGCTTCAGATGCAACAGCCGCGCAGCCGGTGTTGCATAGGCGTCGTCATCGATCCAGCCTTCCTCGCCGATGACCTTGCAGATGGCCGGCCACACCGCGCCCTGGGTGATGAAATAAATGTAGGAGTTGGGATCGGTCTCCCAGCCCTTGCATTTCAAAATCGAACCCGGCTGACCGCCTCCCGAGGCATTACCCGCGCGTGGCACCGCGTCGCCAAATTTCGCGTCCGGATATTGCGGATACTCGTGCATCGTACCGGTGCGTTCAAGCCGCTGCTGATCGCGCAGCTTGACACGACACAAATTGAGCACGGCGTCCTGCATCGCCGCCAGCACCTTCTGGCCGCGCCCGGTTGTATTGCGCTGGAACAGTGCCACCATGATGCCCAGCGCCAGATGCAAGCCCGTGCCGCTATCGCCGATCTGCGCTCCGGTGACCATCGGCGGTCCGTCATCGAAGCCCGAGGTCGACGCGGAGCCGCCAGCACATTGCGCTACGTTCTCGTAGACCTTGCAGTGCTCGTATTTACCTGCGCCGAACCCTTTGACGGACGCCACGACCATGCGCGGGTTGAGCTCGTTGATGCGCTCCCAGGTAAAACCCATGCGATCGAGCGCGCCAGGCGCGAAGTTCTCGACCAGCACGTCGCAATGCTTGATCAAGGCCTCCAGCACTTCCTTGCCCTTCGCGGTCTTGGTGTCCAGTGTGATCGAGCGCTTGTTGTGATTGAGCATCGTGAAATACAAGCTATCGACATCGGGGATGTCGCGCAATTGAGAGCGCGTCGCATCGCCCTCGCCCGCGCGTTCGACCTTGATCACGTCGGCGCCGAACCATGCCAGCAGTTGCGTGCAGGTGGGACCCGATTGCACGTGGGTAAAGTCCAATATCCGAACGCCTTTGAGTGCCTCGCTCATCGTTTTCTCCTTCCTGCTCAAAAGGCCACAGTGCCAGGGCCACAGTGTGGGGCCACGTTATTTTTCTATACGTCGCATTGTGCTCTACGCCGTGTTGCTCTATGTCTGGCCGCTCGACGCGCATGTCGATGCGCTCATCGACCCGCACATCAACTTTATCCTGCCGACTTGGCTTCCAATTCGGCCAAGCGTTTGCGCAAACTGCGCTCCTCGTTGAAACGCAGCGTCTCGTCTCGCATGATCGCCGCAATGCCCGATACTTTTTTCTGCGCGTCGTGCAGCATCGCCACGGTGAATGCGATCGACATCGCACGACCATCCTTATGCACCGCCGGCACGCGCAGCACGTCGTGACCGTAGCGAGTCTGGCCGGTTTCCATGGTCTTGTGATAACCATCCCAATGGCGTTGGCGCAAGCGCTCAGGAATGATCAAGTCCAGCGACTGCCCGATCGCCTCTTCGCGCGTAAAGCCGAACATGAACTCGGCTGCGGGGTTCCACAACGTGATCGCGCCGCTCGCGTCGGAAATCACGACCGCATCGCCGATCGACGCGATCAGTTGTTCGAAATCTATGGTTGACTGCATCTGGCTCTCCGAAGGGTTTCAGCGGTTTTTCTACGGACTTTCTAGGATTCTAAGCGAATACGGCGCCCACATCGGGCGCCGTACTCATGAGCTCCGAAGCGCCACCGCTAGCTATCCGGTGTGAGATCCGCAGCCCCGGGCTTGCAATGCGCCCGGCGGCGACGGATCGGCGCAACCTACCCTAGCCCTTAAACAGCGTTAGCCGCATGCAACTTGGCGATTTGTTCCGAGTTGTAGCCAAGGCTGGCCAGCACTTCGTCAGTGTGTTCGCCCAGCAACGGGGACCCGGTGATCTCGGGTTTCATGTCCGAGAACTTGATCGGGCTGCCCACCGTCAGATAGGTACCGCGTTCCTTATGCGGAACTTCCACGATGGTGCCGCTGGCGCGCAACGATTCATCGTTGGCCAGTTCTTTCATCGTCAGCACCGGTGCGCATGGAATATCGAATTTACGCAGAATATCGACCGCTTCGAACTTGGTCTTGTCGGCAAGCCACACTTCGATGGCAGCGAAAATTTCCATGATATGCGGCTGACGTGCCTGGGCCGTTGCGTAGGCCGGATCGTCGATCCACTCCGGCTTGCCCAGCGCCTTGCAGATCGGCGCCCAGGCGTGACCCTGGATCGTGAAGTAAATGTATGCGTTCGGATCGGTTTCCCAGCCCTTGCACTTGAGCACCCAACCCGGTTGGCCGCCGCCACCCGCGTTGCCGCCGCGCGGCACGACATCGCTGAATTCGCCATGCGGGTATTGCGGATACTCTTCCAGGAAGCCCAAGCGGTCCAGGCGTTGCTGATCGCGCAGCTTGACGCGGCACAGGTTGAGCACGCTGTCCTGCATCGAGACTGCCACGCGTTGGCCCTTGCCGGTTTTCTCGCGGCCGATCAGCGCGGTCAGAATACCGATCGCCAAATGCATGCCCGTGTTGCTATCGCCCAGCGCCGCGGCGCTGATCGTCGGCGGGCCGTCCCAGAAGCCGGTGGTCGAAGCCGCACCGCCCGCACATTGCGCGACGTTTTCGTAAACCTTCAAGTCGTCATAGTGGTGACCATCGCTGAAACCCTTTACCGAAGCAACGATCATCTTCGGATTCAGCTCCTTCAGACGCTCCCACGAGAACCCCATGCGGTCCAACGCGCCCGGACCGAAGTTCTCGACCAGCACGTCGGACTCCCGAATCAGCTTTTCCAGCACTTCCTTGCCTTCGGGCTTCTTGGTGTCCAGCGTCAACGATCGCTTGTTGCTGTTGAGCATCGTGAAGTACAACGCGTCGACGTCCGGGATGTCGCGCAATTGAGTGCGCGTTACGTCGCCCGAACCAGGACGTTCAACCTTGATCACGTCGGCGCCGAACCAAGCCAGCATCTGCGTACATGCCGGGCCGGCTTGCACGTGGGTAAAGTCGATGATCTTGATACCATCAAGGGGCTTACTGCTCATTTGGTGTTCTCCTGGGTTGGATAGCTTTATTTCTTTTTCGCGCTTTGCGGGTTCAAATTCGTCAGGCGGCCGCTCTCGGTACCTGCAGCCTCGTCGATAACGGCGTTGATCAGTGTGGGCTTGCCGGACTCGATGGCTTCACGCAGCGCCTTCGTCAGCTCTGCAGGCGTCGTGACGTGACAGCCTATGCCGCCGAACGCTTCAATCATCTTGTCGTAGCGGGCCCCCTTGACGAAGACCGTGGGAGCCACGTCCTTGCCGCCCGTCGGGTTCACATCGGTACCGCGATACACGCCATTGTTATTGAAGACGATCGTGCACACCGGCAGGTCATAGCGACAGATGGTCTCGAGCTCCATCCCGCTGAAACCGAACGCGCTGTCGCCTTCGATCGCGACGACCGGCTTGCCGCTGGTCACCGCGGCGCCAATGGCAAAGCCCATGCCGATGCCCATGATGCCCCAGGTACCGGAGTCGAAACGCTTGCGCGGTTCGTACATGTCGATGATGCTGCGCGCGTAGTCGAGCGTGTTGGCGCCTTCGTTGACGACGTTGATGTCGGGGCGCGTCTTCAGCACGTCGCGGATCGCGCGCAGGGCGCTATGGAAATTCATCGGCGACGGATTCAGGTCGAGCGTGGCCGCCATCTTCGCCAGGTTCTTTTCCTTGCGCTCGGCGATTGCCCCCGTCCACTCGGCGTTGGGCTTGGCAAAGCTGGAATCGATACCGGCCAGCAGCGCCGACACGCAGGAGCCGATGTCGCCAATCACAGGTGCTGCGATCGCCACGTTACTGTCGATTTCCGTGGGCGAGATGTCGACCTGGATGAACTGTTTCGGTCCGCCCCAGGTCTTGCCCTTGCCGTGCGACAACAACCAGTTCAGGCGGGCGCCGATCAGCAGCACGACATCGGCCTCGGCGAGTACGAACGAGCGCGCGGCCGAAGCCGATTGCGCGTGGGTATCAGGCAGCAGACCCTTGGCCATGGACATCGGCAGATAAGGAATGCCGGTCTTCTCCACCAGCGCGCGAATGTCCGCATCAGCCTGGGCGTAGGCCGCGCCCTTGCCCAGCAATATCAACGGCCGCTTGGCGCCCTTGAGCACGTCGAGCGCGCGCTTGACCGAATCGGGTGCCGGGATTTGACGCGGGGCCGCGTCAATCACGCGCACCAGCGATTTCTTCCCTTGCACCGCGTCCATGGTTTGGGCCAGCAATTTCGCCGGCAAGTCCAGATATACGCCGCCGGGGCGCCCGGACACCGCGGCACGGATCGCGCGCGCTACGCCAATGCCGATATCTTCGGCGTGCAGAACACGATAGGCTGCCTTCGCATAGGGCTTGGCCGCATTGAGTTGATCCATCTCTTCATAGTCGCCCTGCTGCAAGTCGACTATCTCTCGCTCGCTGGACCCGCTGATCAGGATCATCGGAAAGCAGTTGGTGGTCGCATTGGCCAGCGCGGTCAGGCCATTCAGGAAACCTGGCGCGGACACGGTCATGCAGATCCCCGGCTTTTGCGTCATATAGCCGGCAATCGCCGCCGCGTTGCCCGCGTGCTGTTCGTGACGAAAGCCGATGAAGCGCATGCCTTCGGCTTGCGCGAGGCGCGCCAGATCGGTAATCGGGATGCCGACCAGACCGAAGATGGTGTCGATGTCGTTCAGTTTCAGGGCATCGATGACCAGATGAAAACCGTCGGTCACTTCTTGTGCTTGTGCGTCGTTTGTCATATTGAGATGTCTCTCCGTCTTTTTATGACTGCTAGATGGTGGTATGCGATTTAACTGATGTTACGACCCTGTCGTGGCGCGCGAGCCATTCGCGAGTTGCTCAGGACCCTGTGATATACAATATTTCATACACAAAATTAATTCAACACATTTTTTACTGATTCCAACGTTGCTGCACTGCAATACGGCCGTCAGCGCCCACCCATAACAAAGCCGCTATTTATTTGATGCATTGCACTCAAATATCTGAAATCTATGAGAGTTTTACCCCATTAAGATCCGCCTATCGTGTAAGCCGCTCATTACTGAGATGGGTGCATCAATCGCACCGTCTTAGCGTGGCCATATTAGATATATCACATACTGGATTTTATAAATATGCGCGTTTCCCCTGCGCGACGTGCTTAAGGACACGCAGGCGGTCGCACGGAATCAACCAGACAAGGCGGTGGGGAGCAAAGCAAACGGGCCGCTCGGGAACATGTCCCGAGCGGCCCGCAGTGAGGGTCGTGCAGCGTATCTAGTTAGTCGAGAAAATCGCAGTTGGCTTCGACGTACACAGCCAGGTCGAGAGAATGGTCGCGCACCAGCCGCTCCACCAGCTCGGTGTCGCGCGCTTCGAGCGCTTCGATAATGCGCATGTGGTCGACGATAGAGCGCGAGGCACGATCGCTCTGTGAAATCGTCATCTTGCGGATGGCGCGGACATGCACAAAGATATTCCGGATCGTGTCGAAGATGATCTGCGACTTCGCCAGTTGCACAATGGCCTGGTGGAACTCGATGTTCGCTTCGGAATATTCTTCGATATGAGTCGCGGGCGTGTCGTCGCGGAAATTGTCGAACATGTGCCGCAACTGGGCAATTTCCTCGTCGGTGGCGCGTACCGTGGCCAACCTCGCCGCCATACTCTCCAGAGCCGCCCACATCTGGATCATTTCAACGATTTCCTGCTTCGTCTTGCGCAGAATGTAGACGCCGCGCCGAGGCACGGTACGCAGGAAGCCTTCCTGTTCGAGCAAGGTCATCGCCTCGCGGATCGGCGTTCGGCTCACACCGAGCGCTTCAGTCAAATCTTTTTCATCCAGCCGGATCTCTTCGCGAGATCCGTAAATATCGGCTTCGGCGATGGCTTGCCGCAGCTTTATATAAGCCTGATCACGCAGCGAGATACCGGCATTGATGGGCTGTAGCGCCAGCCTTAGCGGCAGTGGGCGCGCGACATTTGGAATATCAGCAGACATTGAATGATTGTTTTCCTACATTCCGATGACCGGTCGAGATAGCCTTACCGGAACCGCCATGCGATTCTTCAGCTTCCAGACCAGCGAAACGACCATTGTTCTGCGCGTGCTTGAGCACTGCCGCAGGGATGGTTACCGTCATCAAATACGTCATGCCAGCACCGAATGCGATCACACCGATAGCCAAGGCTGTTAAAAGCGACGTTGCCATGTTGAGCTCCAGACAAAAGAATTTAGAGACCCAATTATATGTTGCGTCGCATCATGGCGCAATGAATTTCAAATACAATATATCAGAGACTTGGTCAAAAGTGTTGCAAGATGTATACGGGTTTACTTGGTGTTTTGGGTGATTTCATCCACTTCCCTTGCGACTTTCTCCGGGTTTCCCCCAGGTTTCGTCGGGCTTGCCTCCTTAAACCGCCCGCCGTTGCGCGATAAATTCGCGCTGCTTGATCAGCGCGAGCACCACGTCGATCGTCGGCGTCGCCTGCCCTACCAGCCGCCCCATCTCCTGTATCACCGTCAGCAGCGGGTCGATTTCCATCGGCCGGCCGCCTTCCAGATCCTGGAGCATCGAGGTCTTATGAGCGCCCACAGCGCCAGCACCGTCGATGCGTTTATCCACGCTGACTCGGAAATGCACGCCGAGACGTTCGCCGATCGCTTGCGCTTCTTTCATCATCGTGTGCGACACGGCGCGGGTGCCGGGGTCTGCAGTAATGACATCGAGCGTGGCATGCGTCAATGCACTGATCGGGTTGAAGCACAAATTACCCCACAGCTTGAGCCAGATTTCGTCGCGGATGTTGTCGCGAATCGGGGCGTCGAACCCTGCCGCCTCCATGATTTCGTGCAGGCGTTCAATCCGGGCGGTGCGTTCGCCGTTGGGCTCGCCGATTGGGAATTTCTTGCCGTAAACATGCTTGACCACACCCGGCGCGACCAATTCGGCGGCAGGATACAGCACGCAACCGATGGCCCGCTCGGGCTCGAGATGCTGCCATTGCAAACCGCCTGGGTCGACGCTTTCCAGCGTGGTGCCGGCAAATTCAGCGCCGTGGCCGTAAAAATACCAATAAGGAATGCCGTTGACCGCAGTGACAATCGCGGTGTCCTTGCCTAGCAGAGGCTGGATCGCAGTCACGACCGAGGGCACCGAGTGCGCTTTGAGCGCGATGATCACATAGTCCTGCGGGCCCAATTCGGCGGCGTCTGCCGTGCACCGCACCTGGACGACACGCTCGTCGCCGCCGATCTGCAGCCGGACGCCATGTGCCTGCATCGCAGCCAGATGCGCGCCGCGCGCGACAAAGCTCACGTCGGCGCCAACCGTAGCCAATTGCGCACCCAGATATGCTCCAATCGCTCCCGCTCCATAGACACAGATCTTCATGTCACTCCTCCTGATCAATTGAATGCGTTTTATATTGATATATTACATACTACATATCAGAGGATCGAAACGCAAGATCCTTATTGATCAGTTATTTTAATAAAATCAATGGTTTAAGTTAGGAGGTGCAAGCTAGGAGACGAGTGCCAACCGGGCGCGAAATCCGCCGGATTTCCAACGAAGGAATGTGATTACGTAGCAGGCTATCGGGCGCTACGCCGATCGATATCATGCTCGGCGCGAACGCCCTGCGATCGTGAGGATAGGACGGGCGCGGACCGGGGCCTTACCGACAAGCTATTGATTCGCCTCGACAACGGCGATAGACAGAGGCAGCTTAATTGGCAGCCGCAAGTGGAGACGTTTCGAACGAGGCCAGCAAATGCGCCAGTTGTGCCCAGATCGCCGTGGCGTTGGGGCGCAGCGAGCGGCCTTTGCGGCGCACCAGCATGATCGCGACGCGGATTTCCGGCCGCAGCGGACGCACCACCAAGCGATGACTTTCCAAAAGCGATAGGGTCAGCGTCGGCACGACACCCAGTCCGAGCCCGACTTCGACCATCCGGAATACCGCGCTGGCGTGGGCCAATTCCTGCACCGCGCCCCGCGGCACGCCATGAACAGCCAGCGCGTAGTCGAACTTCGGACGGCTACCGGAATCGTCGTCCAGCGTCACCAGCGGCAAGCCGGTCAGATCCTGCCACTCGATCACGGAATTAGCGGCCAGCGGATGATTAGCCGGTAACACCACGCAAAACGGATCGAAAAATAACGGCTCGGTGAGCATATCGTCGACGTCGAGCGGTTCGATGGCCACACCGAAATCCGTTTCGCCGCTGCGCACGCTTTCCAGGACCTGCGATTGAGCCTTGTCTTTGAGCACCAGCGAGATATTAGGGTAAGTATTACGGCACCCGGCAATACACGATGGCATCAAAATCGAAGACAGCATAGGACTACTTGATACATGAACGACGCCGCGTTGCCCGTCTTGAGCGCCGTGGCTATCGCGCAGTGTCGACTCGATTTCTTCGAGCAGCGGCGAAACACGCGCCACCAGATAATGACCCGCCTGAGTCAGCGCGACTTGGCGCGTGGTGCGATCGAATAGGCGCAGATGAAGTTCATCCTCCAACTCGCGGATACAGCGGCTCACCGCCGACTGCGTCAGCCCAAACTCGTCGGCTGCGCGCGTGAAACTGGCTTTACGCGCAACCGTCACGAAGATCTTGAGTTGGCGCAACGAGATATTCGCTATCTCGCTGGCGCTCAGGCGACTCTCCACTTGCGCGGTGTCACGGGACATGGGGGCCGAAGTCAGCATGGAACCCTACCTACGTAACGAGATATTGGGAATCGCGTTCGAATTCACTCGTGCGACCCTTCCGGCCACTGCCGAAAGTGTGACGCTTCGAGATCGCTGGCGACCGCGGTATTGGCAATCCAACGTCGACGCATCGGCGCCAGCACAAATTTGGCGGACAGCCCGGCGACTATGGAGATCACCGCCGCGGAGATAAACACCGCGTCCCACGAACCGCCGGTCGACAGCACCGAGGCCAGCGGCACCAGCAGCGCGGCCGTGCCCTTGGCCGTATAGAGCGTGCCGGCATTAGCCGCAGCGAATTTGCTGCCAAACGTGTCGGCGCAGGTCGCCGGGAAGATCGAGAAAATCTCGCCCCAGCAAAGGAAGATCATCGCAGCGAAGAACATGAAGGCGTACGGGTTATGACCGAACCGCATCATGCCCAGCAATGCCAGCCCTTCACCGATGAAAATCAGGAACATGGTGTTCTCGCGACCGATCTTGTCCGAAAGGAAACCGCACAGCGGGCGTGTTAAACCGTTGAGCAAATTATCGATCGACAGCGTCATCGTCAGCAGCGGCAACGTCAGGCCCATGAGCACGACTGGCAGCTTGGCAAAACCATATTCCTTGGCGATGGGCCCGAGCTGAGCGGTTGCGATGACCCCGCCGGCAGCAACGAACACGAACATCAGGTACAACACCCAGAACACCGGCGCCTTGACCATTTGTCCCGGCGTATAGTCCACCTTGGTCGACACCAGGCGCTTGAGGACCGCGACATTGGCCGGCGGCTTGGGTCTGACCAACAGGGCGCCCAGCACGAAAATACAGATGCCCTGGAAGATGCCGAAGAACATGAAGGTATGTTCGTAGCCCGAGTTCTGAATCATATTTGCAATCGGGATGACCGTGACGGCCGCGCCTGCGCCAAAGCCTGCAGCGGTCAAACCGGCAGCCAGGCCGCGCTTGTCCGGAAACCATTTCAGCGCATTGCCCACGCAAGTGCCGTAGACGCAGCCCGCGCCGATACCGGCGATCACTGCGGCGGCGTAGAGTTCGAAAAGCGTAGTGGCGTGTGCGTCGATCACCCAGCCCAATGCCGCGCCGACCGCACCGACCAGCACCACAGGACGAGGTCCGAACCTATCCACCAGCCACCCTTCCACGGGCACCAGCCATGTCTCGACGACGATGAATATCGAAAAAGCGGTCTGGATTGCCGCGCCGCCCCAATGGTTTTTCGCTTCCATCGGGACTACGAATAAAGTCCACGCATACTGAAGGTTGGCGACCAGCCCCATGCAGATAATGCCGATGGTTAATTGAGCCCATCGGCTATGCAGTCTTGAACTGACCACGGATGAGTCGGCCATGACGGTGTCTCCTTATATTTTTTAACTATTCCGGGCTTTTCGTGCGAAAGCTACGGGGTTTTCCATGCGCATGCTCAAAAATCATCAAGTCACCGTTCTCAAGCGGCACCCAGCTCAATGCAAAACCAAAAAATTCTCTTCAAACAGCCACAAAAGGTGGTGAAAAGCTACATTTTTTGGCATGGGAGGGCGTTAACCCGCATTGGCCCGTGCTGCCCGGCTCCTGACTGACTTCATGCTGACCGAGAAAAACAATTAGGCATAGTTAAAAATTCTTATTATATTGATAAGGTATAACTTATGGATTAGACGCCTGATCATGAAGAACGCTACCCTTAGGCAACTGAAGGTTTTCGAGACAGTCGCGCGTCGCTTGAGCTTCTCACGCGCGGCCGAAGAGCTCTACCTGACGCAGCCGGCAGTCTCGATCCAGGTCAAGCAACTCGAGGGTCACGCCGGTCAACCCTTGTTCGAGCAATTGGGCAAGAAAATATATCTGACGCCGGCAGGCGCAGAAATGTTGCGCTACGCGCGCGCCATCATCCAGCAATTCCATGAGGCCGAGGAAGCGATGGCTCGCTTGCAAGGTATTTCGGGCGGCAAGCTGAACGTGTCGGTGATCAGCGCCGGCGATTATTTCTTTCCGAGGCTGTTGGCAGAGTTCACTCGACGCAATCCCGGCATTACGCTCAACCTTGCGGTGCATAACCGCGAGGAATTATTGCATCAACTCAACGACAACCTGACCGATCTGGCCGTCATGGTGCGTCCGCCACAGGATCTCGACACGACCAACCTGTCATTTGCGCCCCACCCTTACGTCATCGTCGCGCCACCCGACCATCATCTGGTGCGCAAGAAAAACATCCCCATTTCGGCGCTGGCCAAAGAACCTTTCGTGGTGCGCGAAAAAGGCTCCGACACGCGAAACTCCATGGAAGAAGGTTTCGCCGGGCGCCTGCCTAACCTCAACATCGCGATGGAAATTACCAGTACGGAAACCATCAAGCAGGCAGTGATCGCCGGCATGGGCATCAGTTTTCTGTCAGCGCACACCATCAGCCTCGAGTTGCAGGTCGGTAATTTGGCCGTGCTCGACGTGCAGGGTTTTCCGGTTTTGCTGAACTGGTTTTTGGTGCACCGCAAAAACAAACGTTTGCCGCCGGTCGCCGAGGCGTTCAAGAATTTTTTGCTCAGCGAAGGGGCAAGCCAGATCGAGCATATCACGCGGCTACGCTGGTAAGCGCGCTACTCGCTTCAAGCACCATTCATAATTAATTATTTATGGTTTTTCAAAGAAACTTTAACTATCACAAATACATTGAGACTTCTATTCTTTGCTTAACCAATTTCGTTAAGCGAGGAGTCTCAACATGGGCCAAGCCAATCTCCATCTTCATGCAAGCGCCGCGCGTCCCGACGAGCATGCGCAACTGTGCGCTTATAACACGGCGTTCGGCGAACTCGGGCTGCGCTTCCGCTGGGACTCGTCCACGTTGAGCGCCTTCGAACACGCCCGCGATGAAAAAGACGCGATCGCGCGTTATCTAGAGACGCATCAGCCGTATTTGCTTAAAGCCTACGACGTCGAGTTCCTGAGCCAGCTTATCCTGGACAAGAAGAACCAGCGTTTTCAGGTTGGCACGTAAAACGTTACGAGGCCCGACGATGTGGGTTGGGCAAATTTGCGTAATTCGGCATGAATTACGCACCGGGTAACCGTCAACGAGCACACTAGCACCGTTGCCACCGCGCACGGGGGTCGAGCGCCACGTCTCGCCACTGGGCACATCGCTTGCTACCGAAGTTATGAGGCCTTTGCTGCGCCCTTCATGGGCGCCGGCCGATTTCCAAACTTCAGGAGCGTCTCATGACAGCGACCCTATCCAATGTGAAAATTGCCATTCTTGCGACGGACGGCTTCGAGCAAGCCGAACTGATCGCTCCGCGCAAGGCCTTGCTCGACGCCGGAGCCACAGTACACGTGATTTCCGTCAAAGCCGGGAAAATCCAGGGCTACCAGCATGTCGACAAAGGTGACAGCGTCAGCGTCGACAAGACTTTCGACGAGGTCAAGGCGACCGACTACGATGGCGTCGTATTACCTGGCGGCGTCGTCAATGGCGACGCCATGCGCATGGTTCCGCAAGCCCGCGAGTTTATCAAGAGAGTCGATGCCGATCGCAAACCCATCGCGGCGATCTGCCATGGCGGCTGGTTGCTCGTGTCGACCGGGATCGTCAGGGGCCACACGCTCACCAGTTGGCCCAGCTTACAGGACGACATTCGTAATGCCGGCGGTACGTGGGTCGATAAGGAGGTGGTCCATGACGGCAACCTGATCTCGAGCCGCAAGCCGGATGACATCCCGGCGTTCAACAAAGCATTGATCGAGCAACTCGCTCAGCCTAGGGAAGCGGCGTGACGACAGGGCTGCATGCGGCCCGTCGCGCGCAGCCGATTCGTCAGATGTGAAATAGGCCACACGCTTTCGAGTGACCTATTTTCACAGGAACGACGCGATCGCCCGCATGACAACCCACACGCGGCAACCCACGCGCCGCAGCGCCCATGCCTTTCAGCTCACTGGCAGCCGCGGCAGTGCATTGCCGAGCTGGCCGAACAACGCCGGGCCGGCGCCGTCGGCGATATGCGCACCCACCGCCTGCAAGCCGATGTCAGCGTCTTTGGAGAGCAGCGCGTAACTCAGTTTTCCGCGCCGCCATGTGACGACCTTCATGCTCCCGACCTGCTGAGTCTGCACGGGCTGATCGGGCCTGCTATCGCCGATCACGCAAAGCGCCACGGGGTTTCCATGTTCCGGCAAATAAACGATCTGCACGACCGGACGGTTGCGAAAGCGCAAGCGTTGCAGTTGTTTGAAGCTCAGCCCCGTTTCGCGAAGATCGGGCACGTTGACGGCGAGCGCATCGTCGCGGCGGATCTGGCTGACCGTCTCGGCCGTCAATTTGGGATCGTCGCTGACATTGGCCAGCGTATCGCGCGTGTACATCTCCTGGTAGCCGACCACGGCCTGGATCCAGGGCAGCGGTTGTTGGGCCTTGGCCGGTACGAACCCCGGCATGAACCCCGGCACGAATTCCGGTGCAAACCTCAGCGCGGCGCCGCAAAAAAAGGCGCCGGCCACGAAAGCCACGGCCAGCCATGCCAGCGTTGAATGCTTGCGCGTACCCGGCACGCGCGATGCCTCGACCGGCGGGGACGGCGCACGCACAGGCTGGCGTAGCAGTTCGTCGAGGCGTCGCGTAAGTGCCTCAGGTACGGGTGGTATCGCCTGACGAGCGAAGGCTGCCTGGTACGGCAGGCGCGACGCACGCAGCGCCGCCACATGCGAGCCGACCTCAGGCGACGCTGCGATGGCCGCTTCGATCTGGGCGCGCTGCTCGGGCGATACGTCGTCGTCCACATAGGACATCAGCAGGATATCGTCGATATTCATTAGGTCGTGTCCCTGGTCCGTGCGGCATCATGGCCCGGATCTGCCCGGAAATGCTCCCCTATGGTCAGGCGGGCGCGCGACAAGCGGCTCATTACAGTGCCGATCGGTACCTCGAGCACGTCGGCCGCTTCGCGATAGGTCAAGCCCTCGACGGCGACTAGCAACATCACGACCCGCTGCGCGTCGGGCAAGGCGTCGACCGCCCTGAGGATCTCGCGATGCAGCAGGTCGACCTGCGGATCGACCGCGTGCGGGTCGGCGATGGTTTCGATCAACGCGTCATTCCACTCCATGCTGGCGCGACTGCGAATCCGACGCGAGCGCACTTCGGTGATCCAGAGCGAATGCACGATCGAAAACATCCAGCTCAGCGCGGAAGTATCGGCTTGAAACTGATGCGTGCGTTCGAGCGCTCGCACGCACGCGCGCTGCACGAGGTCCTCCGCATCGTGCTTGTCGGTCGACAAACGCAACGCGAATGCCCACAGACGCGGCAACAGCGTTGGCAACATTGCCGGTAGATCTTCGCCTGTCATCGACGTCATTCCTGGCTGCGGTACCGGTCTCGGCATGGGGTATCAGAATACGCAAGCAGCGGGAGGGAGACGGATAACCCCGGCCCGACTGAAATAAAACAATGCGCTCAGGGCGGCATTGTAGCAGCACAGTTTACTTCGGGGCAGGCCTGGGACGGGTGGCAAACGCATCGTTGGGGCTTGGGTGCTGGTTGGGTACTAGTTAGGTGCTTCAGTCGCTCATTTGAACACGCGCCGCGGGTCCGATTCGTGCCGCGCGTTGCGCACGTCTACCGCCGCAACGCGCATGCATCTTGCAGTTCCGCTTACGGCTTGACGGTATGCCAGATGTTCTTGAAATTGTCGCCGCCCATGTCACCGGCCTTTTTGTCCGATGCGTAGCGATACAGCGGGTGGCCCTTATACGTCCATTGTTGGCCGTCTGCGGTGGGCATCAGGCCAAGGTCGCCACTGGCCGTGTCGGACGAAGAGGCAAGCGCTGCTGGCCAGATCGCTGCACAAGCGCCGGAGCAAGCGCTTTTGCCCGGTGTGGTGTCTTTGTCGAAGGTATAGAGCGTCATGCCTTTGTCGTCGACCAGCATGCCGTTCGACGCCTTGGGGGCCGCCGCGAAAGCTTGAATGGAAAGCCCGCACAAGGCGAGCAACAGCAGGGGTTTGAGCTTTAGCATGATCGGAGTCCTGTTATTTAGTGAGGGACGATATCGAATGCAATGCGGAAGAACGTACTGACGGTCCAACCTGTCATCGCGTGAACAAAACGCCGGGCTGTGCGTGTTTATTCCATCGTTTACGTTGTTTCCAGCGATTTCGTTGTTTCGACGAAAAATCCGTTTTAGTCGGCCGGCCACGGCGATGAGAAAACCTTGAGGGGTTTAGGCGGTGAGGGATGCGCGTAGTGCGCAAATCCGCGGCGCCCTGGTCGGGCATATTCTCGACCTTCGGCACGCGAGGATACGTTTGTCGACAGGAGTGGCGTTTCGACTTAAGCTGCTTTGCCCACGCGTCCACGGGCAACACGAACAATGCGACAAACCCACGCCACGCACCATGCGCTATGCAGGAGAGGAAGATGGCCAGCTTCACCACGCGGATCGAATTAGACGACGTAAAACCCGGCGACTACTACACGCTCGACGATGAAATGCACCGACGCGGCTTTACTCGCACGATCAAGGGTAGCGATGCGGTTTACAAGATGCCCGAAGCAACCTACAACTTCGTCGGCGATATCGCGGAACAAGCCGTCTACGAAAAAGCGGTTCAAGCTGTCGCGGCGCTTGGCCGTACTGGCGGCATCGTAGTAACCAAGTCGGCCGGACGCGTTATCGGAGGCTTACATAAGGTGGCGTAACAACCACACCACGTATGGCGCCGCACAGTGGCCGTACCGCGATATCGATAGGATTTCCTTCAGGAGCTGTTCATCGATCACCGCTGTGCCGACCTACCGGGAGCCATCATGAAGATCGTCAAACTGATTATCCAAACGGCCTTGGTTCTTTGGCTCCTGACGTTCGTCGTGACCATTACGTCCACCCTTTCGCCCCCTACTCTGCTTTGGGCGATGCTACTGCTGTCCGTTATTGTGCTTTTGGTCGCGCGTAGTGCGGTGGAGCGCACTATCGCCGCTTCGAGAAAAGCCGGGACCGCGGTGAAAAGGTCGGCCGGGGAGGATACGCATCAGATGGAAATGGATACTTAGGCCAGTGAGCCATGTTGTGTCCAATCCTTGGGTTCATTGGTATCCGCTAACGCCGAGTCATACCGCGTGGGTCAGAATCCCGTCGGCACCCGTCTCAAAATAGGTACATTTTTCCGAGGGTGCCTGTGTGTAAGTCGCGAGTTATCCACAGAAAGTGTGCATATTGTTGTGGATAACTGGCTTCCAGGCAGCCCTAAACCATTATCCCGTAAGGGGTTTGTTAAGTTGCCGCTTAATCCATCGGGACGGGGACGCTAATTGCCGTATTTTCGGTAACGCTTACTGACAGGCACCGACGAGTTTCCCAAGCAATCGGGTCATTGCTTGTCGGGAAACAGCGGAGCGCGGACGAAAGGAGAGTCGCAGGATGCCGCGGCATTAATTGGACGGCAGCCGGAGACGAGAACCTTTAGGGCATAGAATGTGTTTCCGATGAACAGGGAGACCGCTATGTCAATTTATGCCGACATCACGGAGAGCCTCAACAAGGCTGCCAACGAGAAAAAGCAGTACGCCCGCGAATTGAACGCAGTAGCGGCAGCGTTTGCGCTCGAAGCCAACCGCGTCTTAGGTGCCGGCAACGCTATTGAATATGGCGCGATGTTGGACGATGGCGAGTTTGTGCCTGCGACGGTTGGCCCACTGAACGAGACGCAAGGCGCGCAATTCGTGCTCGGGGTTTCGTTCCATGTCGATTCTGCTGAAGAGGTAAGGCACTTCCCGGTCGTCGTTCAAAAGACCAAGGCTGCAGGAATCCAGTTGTTTGTCGCTGGACGGCACGGTCACACCGTAGACGCAGATCAGCCCTCATCTTTTATCGAACCGAGCAATGACTTGTCTGCGGCTATCTGGGATTGGGTTCGAGATGTGAAGGCCGAGTCGCAACTGGTTTAGCTGGCTCTAGACGTCCAGCTGCTCGATACCGATTCCGAGGCGTTGCTTCGCGGACCTTGTCGCGGGTCTCCGGCTGCGCATAGGCCGACCGACTCATCCGACGCTGACATAAAAAGCCCCGCACGTTGGCGGGGCACATCGTTCAGCTAAAGACGAGTCTGTGGATAACGCTAAGCCAAGGCGGATTTTTCTCTCCTATCGAGTGCCCAATCAAACGCCCAATTTGACAAATTCTTGATAGTTGCAGCAAAGGAAGCGGGTTGATCAGCGTCTATCGTCTGACGCTCTCCGGATGGTGTAATCAGGCTAACGCCATGCCTCGTTTTGCCTATATGCATAATGAGTCGCAAAACCGCGTCTGAGTCGCCATCAAATCTTACGTTAATTACAAAGTCCGCAATTTGCTGGCTGTTCAATTTCCCAATCTCACCAGCGATAAATTCTCCGTCGTCGGACAGGCGCCCCAATTCCACCTTACCGTTGGCTTCCCAGGCTCGCTCCAGCTCTCGCACAAACTCTTCAGCCGTAATTCTCAGGTCGTTGGCATAATCGACCTTCTTCCTTGCCGCTTCATCGACGATCCCAGCCAAATCAGCATAAGTTCCCATACAGTCCCCTTTTTTAATAGAGACCCATTTTAGACCATGTTCGCACGCGAAGTTTGACGAGCATATTACAAGCTCCCCATTCGCCGAACCGACGCGGCTTTACTACCTGTAGCGCCGCGGTTTCATGAAATTCGTTATCCGCTCTTTGGACTGCCGTCGACGTATTCGTCACATCTTGTAAATTCGCATCCCTAACTAGCCGCGGTAGATCGAAGAGAATTTTAGGCTGCAATCGATCGCGCTGACATGTACTAAATCTGTCGTTTTCGTACTCACTCAAAAACCCGGCAAAAAATCCAATTCCGCTTCAACTGATCACGGGCTGGCGGAGCGATGCGCGACGTCGTTGCAGTTGATTGCAACGCCCTGCCCTGGTATCGAAATTAGTGGGGCTTTTTGCGGGGCAGTTTTTTATCAATACTGGCCGCACAAAGAAAAAAGGACTTACAGCCGAAGCCGTAAGTCCTTCATCTATTTGGTCGGGGCGAGAGGATTTGAACCTCCGACCACCTGGACCCCATCCAGGTACGCTACCAGGCTGCGCTACGCCCCGAAGACCGAAATTGTATCAGAGTTGCCTCGTCATTCAAACATCAAAGTCCACGTAAAACCCTTTAAATCTCATCCGCCTCATCCGCTGCGTCCTCAAGCACGATGCGCTCCCCACCGAGCGCGTGAAGTATCCCCAACAACTCGCCGCGCAGTTGTGAAACGTCCACCGGTATCATCTCCGGCCCGCCCATTTCAGCAAGCGCCGCCTCGGCTTCCGCGGTATCGCGTCGGTTCGTCTCCCGGCTATCGAGCCGATTGCGCGCGCCGTTGATCGTAAAGCCCTGCTCATACAACAGTTCGCGTATGCGCCGTATCAACAGCACTTCATGATGCTGGTAATAACGGCGATTGCCACGCCGTTTCACCGGCTTGAGCTGCGTGAATTCCTGCTCCCAATAACGCAGCACATGCGGCTTCACGCCACAAAGCTCGCTGACTTCACCGATAGTGAAGTAGCGCTTGGCAGGGATCGGGGGCAGTGCGACTTTTTCCATCGTCACGGGCTCGTGGTTTTCAACGTCGGTCGCGCAGTGCGTTCAGCGAGCTATTGGCGTACCGGCACCGCGGGCTCAGCGCCGCTCTCCACCAGAGCCTTGAGTTTCTGGCTCGCATGGAAAGTAACCACTCGACGTGCCGCGATCGGAATGGCTTCGCCCGTCTTGGGGTTGCGCCCAGGACGCTGCGGCTTATCGCGCAACTGGAAGTTGCCGAAGCCGGAAAGCTTGACGCTCTCGCCATTTTCCAATGCATCGCGAATCACTTCGAAAAAAGCTTCGACCATATCCTTGGCCTCACGCTTGTTCAAGCCAACCTGGTCGAACAACAGTTCGGCCAACTCGGCTTTGGTGAGCGTCGGTGTATCCGTGAGGGTGCTTGTCTGCATCTGATGATCGCGAAGCTGTGCGCTACGCTGCATAGATACCAAGGCTTCAAATTCACTCGAGTTCATTTCGTTCATATAAAAAAAATGGGCGCCAAGCTGAAATACGGTTGAGGGAATCGTAAAAAACGCCGCTCAGCCGCGCAACCTTGCGCCATATACTCGAGCCAGCCGTTCGACCATAGTTTTGATCGCCAGATCGACTGTTTCGTCCTGAAGTGTCCCGCCAGTATCTTGCAAGGTAACCCGGAACGCAAGGCTTTTCTCATGGGAAGCAAGGCCACCTGACACCTCCAATTTCGGTCGAAATTCGTCGAACAGCACTACCCGCGTAACCGCCTTGCAGGCGTCTTCCAGACGGGCTTTTTTCAGCTCGTCCATCAAGGACTGCGCACTGATTTCCTGCCCGACCACGACCGCGATGTCGCGACGCACGGGCGGGAATTTCGGCACGTCAACCGGCTGCGGCAGCGCACGTGCGATCAAGGCGTCGGCCTCGATTTCGAACACGACCGGCGCGTGCGGGAGGTCATATTTTTGCTGCCAGCGCGGGTGCAATTCGCCTACCCAGCCGACCACGGTACCGTCGAGCTCGATCTTTGCACTGCGGCCCGGATGCAACGCCGGGTGCTCAGCCGGCAAGAAGCGCGCAACGGCCGGCGCGAGCAAGGTCTCGATGTCGCCCTTGACGTCGAAATAGTCAACCAGGCGATGCGGCGCGCCCCACTGCTCGTCCACAACCGGGCCATAAGCCAGCGCACCGACCATGCTCGGTTGGCTGAAACCTTCGACCGTCAGTTCGCCTGCCTTGATGCTGGGATGGTGGTGGAACACCCTGCCCACTTCAAACAAGCGAATGCGCTCGGCCTTGCGGTTCAGGTTGTAGCGCAGCGTGTTGATCAGGCTGCCCAGCAGCGAGCTGCGCATGACCGACATCTGGCTCGCGATCGGATTGAGCAATCGCACCGGGTCGGTGTTATTGGCGAAATCGCGTTCCCACTGCTCGTCGACAAAGCTGAAGTTGATGGTCTCGGCGTAATCGCGCGAGGCCACTTGATGGCGTATCGCGTGGACACCGCGGCGCGTCTCGTTGGTCGGCCGCATTGCGTTGGCTGCCACGGGCGGGCGCGCCGGGATTTTTTCGAAACCGTAGATGCGCGCCACTTCTTCGATCAGGTCTTCTTCGATTTCGATGTCGAAGCGATACGACGGCGGCGTGACGACAAACGCATCGTCATGCTGCTCGAAACTCAAGCCCAGGCGCGTGAAAATATTCGCGATCTGCTCCGCGCTGATCGCAATACCGATGATGCGATTGGCCCGCGAAACGCGCATCGTCACCGGGGCGCGTGTGGGCAGATTGACGCTCTGGTCGTCGACCGGCCCGGCATTGCCGCCGCAGATCTCCAGGATCAGCGACGTGATGCGCTCAAGGTGTTCGACCGTGGTCGCATAATCGACGCCACGCTCGAAGCGATGCGCCGCATCGGTCGAAAAATTATAACGGCGAGCGCGTCCGCGTATGCTGTCGGGCCACCAGAACGCCGCTTCCAGATAAATGTGCCGCGTGTCGAGCGTCACTGCGGTGCTGTCGCCGCCCATGATGCCCGCCAAGCTTTCCACCTGGATTTCGTCCGCAATCACGCCGACCTGTTCATCGACTTCGACCGTGTTGCCGTTGAGCAGCTTCAGGCTTTCGCCGGGACGACCCCAGCGCACGTCGATCGAACCGTGAATCTTGTCGAGATCGAACACGTGCGACGGACGACCCAGTTCGAGCATCACGTAGTTCGAGATATCGACCAGGGCCGAGACGCTACGCTGACCGGCGCGCGCCAGGCGCTCGACCATCCACGCCGGGCTGGTCGCGCGTGCATCGACGTTGCGAATCACACGTCCGGAAAAACGTCCGCATAATTCGGGCGCTGAAATCTTGACCGGCAACCGATCGTCGATCGACACCGGTGCGGCGATAAACGCCGGCACCTGCAGAGGGGTCTCGGTGATCGCCGCCACTTCGCGTGCGATACCGAACACCGACAAGCAATCGGCTTTATTTGGCGTCAGCTTGATTTCGAATATCGTGTCGTCAAGACCGAGTACTTCGCGAATGTCCTGGCCCACCGGCGTATCCGCCGGGAGGATCAACAGACCGCTATGATCTTCGGTGAGCTTGAGTTCGCGCGCGGAGCACAACATGCCCTGGCTTTCGACGCCGCGCAACTGACCGAGCTTGATCGCAAACGGCGCACCGCCCACTTCCGTCGGCGGCAATTCAGCACCCACCAATGCGCATGGCACCTTGATGCCGGGCGCGACATTGGGTGCGCCGCACACGATGGTCAGTATCGTGCCGGTGCCCACATCAACCTGGCAGACGTTGAGCCGATCGGCGTTCGGGTGTCTCGCGATCTCGAGCACATGGCCGACCACCACTTTACTTGTCGGGGGCGCAGCCGGGCGTTGCTCTTCGACTTCGAGGCCGGCCATGGTCATGGCATGGCCGAGCGCATCGCTCGACAAGTCGGGATCGACAAAACTGCGCAGCCAGGATTCGGGGAATTGCATGAGTATCTAGTATTCGGTGTGAGTAACTATCAAGCGCGATCAAGCTCGCGCGAAACTCGCTTTGAACTCGGCTCGGTTCAAAGTCGACCCGGCGGGCGAACTCAGGCGAATTGCTTCAAGAAGCGCAAGTCGTTTTCAAAAAAGAGCCGCAGATCCTGTACGCCATAACGCAACATCGTGAGTCGCTCCAGTCCGCTGCCAAACGCAAACCCGATGTAGCGTTCCGGATCGAGGCCCATGTTGCGGATCACCGACGGGTGAACCTGGCCCGAGCCGGAAATCTCCAACCATTTACCGGCGTTCTTGCCTTGCTCGAACTTCATGTCAATTTCGGCTGACGGCTCGGTGAACGGAAAATACGACGGGCGAAAGCGCACCTGGATATCGTCGCGCTCGAAGAAGCGGCACAAAAAATCGGTGTACACGCCCTTGAGATCGGCGAAGCTGATGTCTTCGGCAATCCACAGCCCTTCCACCTGATTGAACATCGGCGAATGGGTCGCGTCGCTGTCGACGCGATACGTGCGACCTGGCGCGATCACTTTGATCGGCGGGTGGTTCATGCGTGCATAACGCACCTGCATCGGGCTGGTGTGCGTGCGCAGCAGCAGCGAGCGGCCGTCGTTATCTTTGGCGTCGACGTAGAACGTATCCTGCATCGAACGTGCCGGATGATTCTCCGGACTGTTCAACGCGGTGAAGTTGTACCAGTCGTTTTCGATTTCGGGACCGTCGGCCACGTCGAAACCGATGGTGCGGAAAATTTGTTCGACACGCTCCCAGGTACGCATTACGGGATGCAGGCTGCCATTACCGATGCCGCGTCCCGGCAAGGTGACATCGATCGCCTCCGTCGCCAGCCGCTGATCCATCAGCGCATCGGCGAGCGCTTGACGACGCGCGGTGAGCGCTTCTTCAACCTGCTGCTTGATGATGTTGATACGCGCGCCTTCAGCTTTGCGCGTTTCAGGGTCGAGCTTGCCCAGACCTTTGAGCAACTCGGTCAGCTTGCCGGCTTTGCCAAGGAAACGCGCCTTCTCGTTTTCGAGCGTCGCAGCGTCAGAGGCGGTGGCGAATGCGGTCCGTGCATCCGCGACAATCTGTTCCAGATCCATGAGGCCCTTCGTGTAAGCGTCTATCCATGCGCAGCCGAGGCTGTCGCACCAACAAAAACGGGGCTCGGTAAGAGCCCCGTTTCGCCGCACTGCCGGGGCGAACCCAGCGCTGCGGCTTACTTCGCAACGTACCGCCGATGTTGCCACCGGCCACACGCATGCCGCATTAATGCGCGACGGTGGCCTTTACCTGATTCACGATCGCGGTAAAAGCAACTTTGTCGAACACAGCCATATCGGCCAGCACCTTACGGTCGAGTTCAATCGACGACCGTTTCAGGCCATTCATGAACACGCTGTAGGTCATGTCGTGCTGACGCACGGCCGCATTGATACGCGCGATCCACAAACGACGGAACACACGTTTCTTGTTGCGACGGTCACGATAGGCATATTGCCCAGCGCGCATGACGGCTTGTTTGGCGATACGGTAGACGTTATTGCGACGGCCGCGATAGCCCTTCGCCAAGTCTATGATTTTCTTGTGACGGGCCCGTGCGGTAACCCCACGTTTAACTCTAGGCATAGTTTGCTCCTGTGAGTGTTGGGATTATGCGTAAGGCATCATGGCACGAACTGAAGCCATGTTCGATTCATGAACGCCTACGGTACCGCGCAGATGACGCTTGTTCTTCGTCGTCTTCTTGGTCAGGATGTGGCGCTTGAAGGCTTGGCCGCGTTTAACGGTACCGCCCGGACGCACCACGAAGCGCTTTGCAGCACTCTTCTTGGTCTTCATCTTTGGCATGACAACAACTCCAGGTTTTCTTAGATGAGCGTGGGTGTGCGGCTATGCCGCCCTTTAAAAACCTACGTTCACTCGCTGACGGCGCCGCACTGACACTCAGCGTGGCGCCGCTTCCGGCATGGCAACCCTAACGCCATCCAGAAATCGAAACAATGCGCGCCTCATGTGGGCACAAACGTTGACATCAACGCGCATCGACCGAATCGGGTACAGCCTACTTCTTCTTTTTAGGCGAGAGCACCATGACCATCTGGCGCCCTTCCATCTTCGGCATTTGCTCGACCTGACCATATTCGTCGAGGTCGGTACGCAACCGCTCCAACACACGCATGCCGATTTCCTGGTGGGCCATTTCACGACCGCGAAAACGCAGCGTGATCTTGGTTTTGTCACCCTCATCCAGGAAGCGGATCAAATTGCGCAGCTTGACGGAATAGTCGCCGTCATCGGTACCCGGGCGAAATTTGACTTCCTTGACCTGGATGACCTTCTGTTTGAGCTTGGCTTCGTGTGCCTTTTTGGATTCTTGGTATTTGAACTTGCCGTAGTCCATCAACCGGCAGACCGGCGGAACCGCTTGCGGCGCGATTTCTACCAGATCCACATCCGACGCTTCCGACAGACGAAAGGCATCAGCAAGCTTCACGATACCGAGAGCTTCACCCTCGATCCCAACCAGACGCACTTCAGGCGCCGATATTTCGCCGTTGATGCGATGTGCAGACTTATCCGTAGCGATGTTACGTTTCCTTTAAAAATCAAAAATTTAGCCGTGCTGCAAAGCGACGGGTTACTTGAATGATTGCACATCCTTGCGCAATACTTCAAGAAACGCATCGACCGACATCGTACCAAGGTCGATTCCGCCACGGGCACGCACGGCTACCGTGTTCGTATCACGCTCTTTATCGCCGACCACCAGGAGGTAGGGCACTTTTTCCAGCGTGTGAACGCGTATTTTATAGCTAATTTTCTCATTGCGCAAATCAACCTGCGCCCTAAGCCCTTGTTTTTTCAACGATTGGGTCAAACTCGAGGCATATTCACCCTGATTTTCGCTAATATTGAGCACCATTGCCTGGACCGGCGCCAGCCAGGCGGGCATCGCGCCGGCGTGGTTTTCGATCAACATGCCGATAAAACGCTCCAGCGAACCGACAATCGCCCGATGCAGCATCACCGGCACCTTGCGGGTATTGTCTTCGGCGACATATTCCGCACCCAGGCGCGCCGGCATCGAGAAATCGACCTGCATCGTGCCGCATTGCCAGGAGCGCCCAATCGAATCCTTCAGGTGATATTCGATTTTAGGGCCATAGAACGCGCCCTCGCCCGGCAATTCTTCCCATTCCGAACCGGAAGCCCGGATCGCCTCGCGCAGCGCGTCTTCGGCCTTGTCCCAGACGGCATCCTCGCCGATGCGCATGTCGGGGCGCAACGCGAGCTTGATCGCAACGTCGGTGAAGCCGAAATTTTCGTACACTGCACGCACGACCTTATCGAAGCGCGCGACTTCGCCCTGGATTTGATCCTCGGTACAGAAAATATGGCCGTCGTCCTGCGTAAAGCCACGCACGCGCATCAGGCCATGCAGCGCTCCGGACGGCTCGTTGCGATGACACTGGCCGAACTCGCCGTAACGCAACGGCAGATCGCGATAGCTACGCAGATCCGAATTGAAGATCTGTACATGCCCCGGGCAATTCATCGGCTTAAGCGCATAGCTGCGATTTTCCGACTCGGTGGTGAACATGTTGTCTTTATAGTTCTCCCAGTGCCCGGTTTTTTCCCACAGCGAACGGTCGAGAATCTGCGGCGCCTTGACTTCCGAGTAGCCGCTCTCCACGTACACGCGACGCATATATTGTTCGACCTGCTGCCAGATGCTCCAGCCCTTCGGATGCCAGAACACCAGGCCCGGCGCTTCTTCCTGGAAATGGAACAGATCGAGCTGCTTGCCCAGTTTGCGGTGATCGCGCTTCTCGGCTTCTTCCAGCATGTGCAGGTAAGCTTCCTGGTCTTCTTTCTTGACCCAGGCCGTGCCGTAAATGCGCTGCAGTTGCTCGTTATTGGCGTCGCCGCGCCAGTAGGCGCCCGCCACCTTCATCAGCTTGAAGACCTTCAACTTCCCCGTGGACGGCACATGCGGGCCCCGACACAAGTCGGTGAAGGCGCCGTGCGAGTACAGCTTGATTTCTTCGTTGCCGGGAATCGCGGCGATCAGTTCAGCCTTGTATGCCTCGCCGATACTCTTGAAATAGTCGATGGCCTCGTCGCGCGTCACCACGCGGCGCGTAACGCGCTCGTCTTTCTTGGCGATCTCCAGCATGCGCTTTTCGATCTTCTCGAGGTCTTCAGGCGTGAACGGCCGGCTGTATGCGAAGTCGTAGTAGAAGCCGTTATCGATCACCGGACCGATCGTGACCTGTGCTTCGGGAAACAGTTCTTTGACAGCGGCCGCCAGCAAGTGCGCGGTCGAATGGCGAATGATCTCCAACCCCTCGGCGTCCTTGTCGGTCACGATGGCCAGCGATGCATCGTGATCGATCAGGGTACTGGTATCGACCAGCACGCCATCTAGCTTGCCGCCTAATGCCGCCTTGGCGAGGCCTGGGCCTATCGATGCCGCCACGTCGAAGACCGTGACCGGCTGCTCGAACTGGCGCTGCGAACCATCAGGCAAACGTACTGAGATCATGCTGCTCTCCTCGCCACCGCTGCAGCGACGACTGATATGGAAAATTCGAAACGGCGTACCCGGTGCAGCGCGGGCGGAAAAACATGAACAAAAAAAATGCGGCCCGTCGAGGCCGCATTTCATCTTCCAACATGTGCTGGGCCCTCGACTAGCGTCGCTCCGTGATTGTAGTAGGAGTCGCTCGCAACGTCATACAGACGGGCCTCATTATGTGTACTGCATTCGATTCGGGCATGTTGCCCCGCATCTGTTTTCGTTGGTAGGCTCGATTGGACTCGAACCAACGACCCCCACCATGTCAAGGTGGTGCTCTAACCAGCTGAGCTACGAGCCTAAGGAGAAAGCGATTATAAGGAGCTTTGCAGGTTTTGCCAAGTGTCTCGTGAGTTTTTCCTGCACTTCCCCGGCCCCCTGCTCGTACTCCCATTCAACACGCGCGCAAATTACGCTTTGCGCTCGGCGCGCACCACGCCGGAAATTTCTTCGAGCAAGATCCGAGCGCGCTGCACCTGCGCGCCGCTCGATACTTCGATGGTGAATTGCATGAAAGCGGTATTGCGTTTGGAAGCGGTCTTCACGCCGATCACGTTGATCTTCTCGCGAGCGAACACCTCGGAGATGTCGCGCAACAAACCCTGACGGTCCGAAGCTTCGATCGCGATATCGACGGGATACACGCTCGAGCCTTTGCCGCTCATCACCTCGTCGGACCACGCCGTCTGCAACACGCGCTCGGGCGTGCGCGCCTCCAGCCGCAAAAAGCTCGGGCAGTCGCGGCGATGAATCGATACGCCTTTGCCGCGTGTCACGAAGCCGGCGATTTCGTCGGGAGGCGCCGGGCGACAACACCGCGCGAGCTGCGTCATCAACGCGCCTACGCCAACCACCAGCACGCCGCTCGATGCGCCTTGCGCGACGCTTGCGCCGCTGCTTTTCTTCGGAATCAGTGCCTGCTCGAACGCGACGGGTTCCGCGGGCGGTGCATCATGCAGCGCATTTTCCACATGGCGTAGGCTGAACTCCTCCTTGCCGACCTGCACGAACAATTCGTCTGTCGATTTGAAACCGAGCTTGGCAGCCAGTTCATCCAGGTTGACCGAGGTCTTGCCTTCGCGCTGCAAGGTCTTTTCCACGAGCGCCCGCCCGCTCGCGACGGTTTCTTCATGTTCGATCGTGTTGAACCACGCACGCACCTTGGTGCGCGCCCGCGGGCTTTGCAGATAACCTAGCTGTGGGTTGAGCCAGTCGCGCGACGGGCCGCCCTGTTTGATCGCGATGATTTCCACGGTCTGGCCGTTGCGCAAAGGAGTTTGCAAAGGCACCATCGCGCCGTCCACGCGCGCGCCGCGGCAGCGATGGCCCAGCTCCGTATGCAGGTGGTACGCAAAATCGACCGCGGTCGACCCTTGCGGCAAGGCGATCACGCGAGCCTGCGGCGTGAGCACATAGATGTGATCGTCGATCGAGGCGTTCTTGAGTTGCTCCCACGGTTCATCCGCCGCACGGCTTTCGGCACCACCGTCAGCGCCGCTACTGCCACCACTGCCGCCACCACCTGGCGCCGCATCGCCCACTTCGTCCTTCCACGCGAGCAATTGACGCAGCCACGCGATTTTCTCGTCGTACTCGTCGCTGGCACTGACGTGCCCGCTGTAGCCTCGCGCGCCCGCTTCCTTATAGCGCCAGTGGGCAGCCACTCCATATTCGGCAAAGCGATGCATATCCTGCGTGCGAATCTGCACTTCAAACGCACGGCCGTCGTCGCCGACCACCACCGTATGCAGCGACTTGTACCCGTTCGGCTTGGGCCGCGAAATGTAATCGTCGAATTCCTTCGGGATCGGTTGCCAGAGGTTATGAACGATGCCGAGCACCGTATAACAATCCTTGATATCCGGCACGATCACGCGAAACGCGCGCACGTCGTAAAGCTCGGCAAAATCGATTTCCTTGCCGCGCATCTTGCGCCAGATGCTATAGATGTGTTTGGGCCGCCCGCTCACTTCGGCGCTGATGCCGGCGGCCGCGAGCTCCTGTTGCAACCGCTCGATGGCGCCCGTGACATACCCTTCGCGCTCGACGCGCTTCTCGTCCAGCAAGCGCGCAATCTGCTTATAGGTCTCGGGCTCCTGGAAACGGAATGCGAGATCTTCGAGCTCCCATTTCAGTTGCCAGATGCCAAGCCGGTTGGCCAGCGGCGCGTAAATATCCAGCGTCTCCTGCGGCAGCCCCTCGATCGGCTCGCTCTTCGTGGCGGCGTGGTAGCGCAGCGTCTGCAAGCGGGAGGCCAGCCTGATCAGCACCACGCGGATATCCTGCGCGAAGGCCAGCAGCATCTTGCGCAGCGCCTCGACCTGGACGCGCCGCTGCGCGGCCGCATCGCGCCGTTCTTGCGGCAGTTGCGTGCCGGCCGCCGCCTTGACGCTCACCACGCCCAGTTGCAGCAGCTTGCGCACATCGATGACGATGCGTGCCACCTCGTCGCCGAAACGCTCGGCCAACACCTTTTCCGGATGCTTGATATAGGCGGCAAGGGGAAACAGGATGGAGGCGAGCTGAGTCGGTTTATCGACCCGCAACTTCTCGATGATTTGTGCCGTGCCCAACGCGTGGTCGATCAGGCGTTCCCCGGACGACAGTACCACCTCGCCGGCCTGCTCGCGCACGAACCCCACCGCGTCCTCGAGAGACGCGGCGAGTGCTTCGGTCGGTTCAGTTTGCATAACGGCGAAGACGAAAAATGCTGCTGCCCAGGGGATAAGCTACGCTTATTTGCAAAACTTATTTGCCAAACTTATTTGCCAAATTCGGTTGCCAAATCTAGCGGCTAAATAATGTTCAACCGCGCTGGGCGGCCACGACCAACACCTCGACGAGGCAAGCTGGGTTCGCCAGCGGCGCCTGCACGGTTGCGCGCGGCGGCGTGTGACCCTCCACCACCCAGCTCTCCCACACGGTATTCAGTGCCGGGAAATTCGCCATATCCGTGATGAAAATCTGCGTCGACAGGATCAAGGTCTTATCGCTATTGGCTTCGGCCAGCAAGCGATCGATATGTGCGAGCACCTCGCGGGTCTGCCCGGCGATATCCTGTTCAGTGTCTTCGGCGATCTGGCCTGCCAGATACACCGTGCCATTGTGAATCGCAACTTCCGACAAACGCTTTCCGACATGCAAACGGGTCACTGCCATGATGGGTCTTCCAGTTAAAAATTAATAAGGTACTGCGGTTCCAGCTAAACACCCGGGTCGAAACCCGGGTGGTTGCAACTCATGCAGCCGCGCCGTTGCCCAGGAAAAATCCCTCGAGAATGCGCAACTGGTCGTCGTGCACGAAGGTCGGTGCATGGCCCACACCGGGAATCTCAACCGCGCTCACATGGTGCCCGCGCTGCTGCATCTCGGTCACGGTCTCGCGGGTCAGCAAATCGGAATGCTCGCCGCGCACCACCAGCGTCGGCCCCTGGAACGCTTCGAACACCTGCCACAAGCGCGCCTCCCCGGCCACCACCATTTCCGGCGTGGTGTTCAGGAACGGCTTCGCCAGATCCGGATCGTAACGCGCAACCCAGTGGCCCTCCTGCTCGCGCAGCAGCGGCTGGTTCAGCGTGCGCCACTCCTCGGGCGTATGCGGACCGAAATCCTGCGCGAGCGCCGCGAGCTGCTCGATACCTTCCTGCTCGCTGCCAAAACGCACCACCTGCCCCAGATAAGTGCCGATGCGCTCAAGCGCGACCGGATCGAGCCGCGGACCGACATCGTTGATCGCCATGCGGGCGATCGGCGAATTCGGCAGGCCGGCCAGCGCCATGCCGATCAGGCCACCCATCGACGTACCGAACCAGTCGACCGTCTCCATACCCAGGCGGGCAACCAGCGTCACCATGTCGGCCACGTATTGCGGCATCACATAGAAATTCGGATCGAGCAGCCAGTCCGAACGTCCGCGGCCGACCACATCGGGGCAGACAACACGGTAATGGTGGCCCAAGCGTTGCGCCATCGCATCGAAATCGCGTCCGCTGCGCGTCAAGCCGTGCACGCAAATCAGCACGCGCGGGTTGTGAGGATCGCCCCATTCGGTGTACGCCATCCGGTGCAATCCCGTCGGACTAATACAACGAACGCTATCGAAGCGAGGTTGCAATGGGGCGTGCGCCGAAACGCCAAGGTCCGATTGCCGCGAAGCGTCGCCTGGGCCGTGCGGAGTGGGCTGAATGGGTATTGCCAACGGATCGAGCATCAGATTCTCCTCAGATATCGGCAAACGCCGCTATTTTGCCCCAAAAAGAACGGGCGGATCGCTCCGCCCGTTCTTTCTGCGGCGGCTTACTGCAGCCGCTTACTGCAGCAAATGCCCGGCTTCAGGCGATCGCGCCGGTATCGACCCGTGCGCCGGTTTTCTGCTTGACCTCGTCAACCGTCACGCCAGGCGCGAGCTCGATCAGTTTGAGCCCATTGGGTGTGACATCCAATACGCACAGGTCGGTAATGATCTGGTTCACT
>Ga0265338_10001740_pt1 | contig 34419 bp, 26 predicted proteins | sample 42126metaG_FD_193579 | JGI IMG/M metagenome (GOLD analysis project Ga0265338, IMG submission 193579) | Rhizosphere microbial communities from Carex aquatilis grown in University of Washington, Seatle, WA, United States - 4-21-26 metaG | ecosystem: Host-associated > Plants > Roots > Rhizosphere...
AAACAAGCCGAAGGCAAAAGCCGCCGCGAAGCACTCCGCTGCCTCAAACGCCAACTCGCCCGCACCATCTACACCACCCTCAAAAACCAGCCCCACTTGACATAGGAGCAGCACTGGCCCAGGTCAGGGTCTACGATTTGGTGGTGTCCGGCCCCCCTCTATCTGGTCCAGGGCGTCTGAGGGTCCTGCCAACTTTGAGAGCCTGATTGGAGGTGGTTATGCCCGCGAAGCGCTATAGCGTGGAGCAGATCGTGGCCAAGCTGCGAGAGGCCGAGAAGCACCAGGGGCAGGGCTTGACGATCCCGCAGTCGTGTAAGCGGTTGGGGATCTCGGAGCAGACGTTCTACCGCTGGCGGATCAAGTACGGCGCTTTGAAGGAGGACGAGGCGCAGCGGTTGAAGGCGTTGGAGCAGGAGAACAGCCGGCTGAAGAAGATCGTGGCGGAGCAGGCACTCGACATCTCGATGTTGAAGGATCTGCAACGGGGAAACTGGTGAGCCCGGCGCGCCGCAGGGATGCTGTCCGCTTCTTGGTGAAGCGGCGGCCCGTGTCGGAGCGTCGGGCGTGTCAGCTGCTCGGCCAACACCGCTCGACGCAGCGGTATGCGCGGGTGCCGGCCGAGTATGAGCTGCGCCTGGTGGCTCGGATGAACGAGTTGGCCGCGGCGCATCCGCGCTACGGCTACCGGCGGATCTGGTCGCTCCTGCGTAGCGAGGGGTGGCGAGTGAACCGCAAGCGGATCGAGCGGTTGTGGCGCCTGGAAGGGCATCGGGTGCCGCCGCGGCGAAGCCAGGCTTCGGGGAAACGGGCTGAGGGAACGGCCGAGCAGGCGATCTGGAGCCTGCCGGCGCTGCGGCGGAATCACGTCTGGTCGTACGACTTCATGGGCAGCCGCACCCGTGATGGCTCGCCGGTCCGGATCTTGAACGTCGTCGACGAGTACACGCGGGTCGCAGTCGGCTGCCGTGTTGCCCGCTCGATCGGCGCTGGCGATGTGATCAAGGAGCTGGAGCGGCTCTTCGATGAGCACGGCCGCCCCGAGGTGCTGCGCTCCGACAACGGGCGTGAGTTCGTCGCCGACAGCCTCGGCCGGTGGCTGGCCGAGCAGGGAGTGAAGACCGCCTTCATTGAGAAGGGCAGCCCGCAGCAGAACGCGTTCGTGGAGCGCTTCAACGGCACGATGCGCGACGAGCTCCTCAACGGCGAAGAGTTCGACAGCCTGCTCGAGGCCCGCGTCGTGATCGGCAACTGGCTCGTTGAGTACAACACTGTCCGGCCCCACCGCGGGCTCGGCATGTTGACACCAGCCGCCTATGCGGCAAGCATCACTGAGGGACCGAAGTGAGAGCGACCCCCAACGCAAATACTGGACCAGTCGAACGGCCGCGGCGCCAGCTGGCGCCGCCCCCCGCCAGCCGGTCCACAACCGGGGCGGACCCCCACACGAACTGGACCAACAACAGGGGGCCGGTCAAGACGAAGAAGCGATTGCCCAGAAGTCGCGCGAAGAGGTCGGCCGCCTGATCGCGTGAGACGTCGGCGGAGAGGAAAGGCGAGATGTATTGCAGCCACTCCTCGGTGAGCATGCAGACCGAGCCGATCTCGGAGCTAGTCGAAGCGCGGGCGCACTCGGCCAGGCGGCGATCGTTGGTCAAGAACCAGTAGCGGTGGCCGAAGGGATGCGCGTCGGCGTCGTCCTTGGCAATGAGCTGCTCGACCGCGCTCAGCATGTGTGCATCATGTTCGACGGCGCGGGGCTTCTTGACAGGCCGATTGTCCTTCCCGCCAGTTGATGCCCCACTGCCTAGGCGGCGCTTCAGGTGGTCGTAGCGCTTCCCGCTCATCCGGCGAGGGCACGCGTCGTCGAGGACGATCCCGTGCGTCTCGAGCTGGCCGCGCCAAGCTGCGACGTGCGTGCGGAACTGCACCCAGCTCCACTTCTTCTCGGGCCAGGAGAGGAAGTACGAACGCAGGAATGGGCTAGCGACCGCGGGAGCAAGCTGGACAGCGAGCTCGTGGCTGAAAGGCGGGTGGTGGCGATACTCCTCGTCCGCGGCGTCGATCAGACTGTCGAACTCCCCGACCGTGCGCTCGCTGTAGCACAGGTGGAAGCCGAGCTGGCGACAGAGACGCAAGAGCGCGAGGACTACGTCGTGCTCTCTAATCTCGGGCAGAAGGGCCGCGATCAAGAGATTGGTATCGAGGAAGAGCCAGGTCTCCTCAAAGCGCGCACGCTCGAGAGCCTGGAGTTCGGGGTCTAGGTGCAGGAGCTCGACGACGTAATAGACCTGGCCGATGGAGTAGAGGTAGTCGCCCTGCTCGGGCGTCGGCGACTGGAGTGCTTCCTCAAACGCTCTGCGCGCGGCGTCCTGAAGCTCGCTGGGCAACGTTGCGATCGCCAACTCGAGGTCACGATGGAAGCGCGGATACTCGGACGTCTGCCATTGCTTGCGCTCGACCAAGTTGACCGCGCAGCGCTCGCCGATCTTGCCGAGGATGGAGCCGATCAGATCGACGAACGCGCGCTCGACGCGCTCACGCTCTTCGCGGCCGAGCGTTCCGTGGAGGGCCTCGATCTTGTCGACCACGACCCTGCGGAACATTTGCTCCTGCTCCTCAACCTGCTTAAGAGCGACCTCGAGGATCTCGAAACGGCCTGGGGCGAGTCGATAGAGATCCTCGCCGTCGCGCTTCCCCGCCTTCTCGACATATCCGCGGGGAACGAGCTGGTAGAGCGACTGATTGACGAGCTCCCGGGGATAGCTCCGGACGCCCGCGAGCTTCTCGATGTTGGTCTGGATAGTGGCGACCGTCATCGTGTGGTCCGGGTTGCCTGTCTTGAGCGCACGCTCGACAAGCCCACGCTGGAGACGGTCACGGAGCGGCCCGCTCTCCTCCCGCACCACGAAGCGGAAATAGTGGGTCAGCAACCGATCGTCGCCGCCGTCGGTTGGTTCAGGTACAGCGTTTGCGCTCATCGAACCCCCTTACGTGTCCTACTCAACCCCCCTCCGACCGAAGGGGGGCAACACTGTAGTGGCGGGATCGGACGTGCGACGACTCGCGGCAATAACTCTTCGCGCCTGCCGCCGCTCCCGCCACCCGTACACGAAGTATCTCCCGACCGTAGGCAAACGTTCGGCAAAAGTTCGCCGGCACGATCTCACGGACGAGAACAGAAAGGCCCCGTTTCCGGGGCCTTTCCAGTAGCGGGGGCAGGATTTGAACCTGCGACCTCCGGGTTATGAGCCGCCCCTTGTTAGGTGAGGCAACGCGCTATCCGGCATTCCTCCGTCATCTGAGATCACCTAGGATCACCTCCGATCAGCTGGCAAAGGCAAAAGTTCGGGCAAAAGTTCTCGCCTAGCCAGAGAACGCTGACGCCCAGTCCGAACCAGCGAAGCACCTCAACTAAGAGGCAGCACTCGTGCAGGCGAGCAGCCTCCAATACTGGCGTCCGCTCTCCTAGTTCAGCTTCTGGAGTGCTGCACGGACCGCGGATCTCTCGCCTCGCCGCCAGAGCACATCCACGTTGCCGTGATGCGTTTGATTGGCGTTGCTGATCGCAGGCCCTAGCGCGCCGCTGAACTTCCCAACCTCCACGTAGACATAGAGGGCGTGGGCCGGCCTCCCGTCGAGGAGAACGAGAGACCCTTGGTAGTCCTTCGGAGAGACATTCCGAAGCCGGATCCCTTCCGACGCGAACGCTTGCTCGACCTGGCGAACCGAATAGACGTGGGCAGAGCGGAAGACGCCGAAACCTGCGGCGATACCGACTCCCGCGCCGGCGAGCGCGACGGTGACGGCAGCCACCGCCAGTAGCGGCCTCCAGCTCCGCCCCGGTGCGGTTTGCGAGCGCTTCTCTCGCTGTGTCTCCACGAACGCGTCGGCGATTGCGAGCAGCTCCGGCTCGTCAGCGAGCATCTCCAGCAACTCGCGGTCACGAAGAGGCGAGGTCACGCTCATGGCTCAAGTCCTTCCCTTGTGAACTCTTCACGCAGATGCTGGAGGCCTCGCATGAACCTCATCCGACAAGCCTCCTCGCTCGTATCCATGTCCCGGCTCAGGTCGCTGAAGCTCTGCCCTTGCAGCAACCGTCCCACCACCACCCTGCGCTGTCCGTCCGGCATGCTTAAAAGGCCCGCACCGAGCGCCGCGGCAACCTCGTCCCCGTAGCGAGCCTCACCAGCTGCCGGCTCCGCCACAAGCTCCAGCGGCACTGTGCGGCCGCGAACTCTTCGCCGTGTCTCGTCGGCGATCCGGCGCTTGGCGACCGTGTACAGCCAGGCGAGGGAGGGCGACCCTACCTCGCGTCCGTCCAGTCGCGCCGCTGCGGCCGCGAACACCTCCTGCGTCAGATCTTCCGCTTCCTCAACCGAGCCGACCCGGCGCCGAACAAACCGCAACACCTTCCGGTAGGTCTCGGGCATTAGCCCGCTCTGCGCGCTCATCACCCTTCTTATCGGAGGCAGAGGGGCAAACGTATCGCCGCCACACTGTCGCTTCGACGGCCGGCGCTCTTTCGCTGGCCGTTGCATGTCCGGGCGACCCTCCGAAGCATCTCGCACCAGCCGAATTCTTCCCAGTTCCGAATGTGCCTCTAAGCAGGGCTTTCATTTCTTCCGGTTCCGGAAGTATTCGCGCTTCTCCAGCGCGGGGTGCGCGCACGCTCATCCTCCAAAGAACGCCGCCGCTGACAGGTCGCGGTACTCGCTTGACGCCGGCGAGCCAATCTGACAGGCTGATCAACGTCGAAGCCCGGGAACTGCGCAAGCGGTTCGCGGGCTTCGGCATTTCTGGGCTCGACTGAGAGGGCAGTGCACAGCCGAGGGAGCCTCGAGTATCAGCCCGTGGGCGCGCGCTTCCGCTTGCGCCAGAGTTTCGCCAGTCAGTGCTTGCAAGTTGGGCGAGTGGCGCTCAGTATCGGGTGTGCACGGCATCAGCGAGTACAGGGGAGGACGACGATGGCGCTCACGAAGTGCGCGGACTGTGGCCACGACGTTTCTACGGAAGCTGCCGCGTGCCCGAATTGCGGCAGGCCGAGGAGTGCGGCGCCCTCCGTAGCGGCGACCGCGGAGTCGTCTCCTCCGCCTTCCTCATCGGCTGCCGCGCAGACCCCGCCGGCGATCTGGCCTCCGCCTCAGCCGGTCTCCGGTACACAGCCCACGACGCCGAAGAAGCCGAACTGGTTCGCACGACACAAGATTCTCACCGTCGTGCTGGGGCTACTCCTGCTGATCATCCTCGCCGCAGCGGCGGCCGGGTCGTCGAGGAAGAACGCCAACGGGTCGACCTCTCCCCCGCCGAGGGGTTCAGCCCACACACGAACCAATACGACGCCGACGCACCCGCCCAAGTCCAAGCCGAAGCCGAAGCCAACGCCGAGCTTGACCGGGCCTCAACAACAAGCCGTTGAATCCGCCCAGAACTACTTGTCGGAGGGCCAGGGCTTCTCCCGCGCCGGGCTGATCCAGCAGCTGTCATCCTCCTACGGCGACGGCTTCCCCAAAGTCGTCGCGGTCTTCGCCGTCGACTACCTCAACGTGAACTGGCGTCAGCAGGCAATCGCGTCCGCCCGAAACTATCTGTCGGAAGGCCAAGGCTTCTCCCGCGCCGGCCTCATACAGCAGCTGTCTTCATCGTCGGGCGACGGGTTTCTCACCTCCGAGGCCGACTTCGCCGTCGATCACCTCAACGTGAACTGGGACCAACAGGCCGCCGAGGCCGCGAAAAGCTACAAGGAGACCGGAGGCGGGTTCTCATGCTCAGGGATGATCCAGCAGCTGTCGTCGTCCTACGGCTCAGGCTTCACCTACGCGCAAGCCCAATACGGCGCCAAACGAGCAGGCGTGTGCTGACCACGGCCGACCCGCGTCAGGCCGCCGATCGGCCCCGTGCGAACTCCAACGGCTAACTGCCGCGCGCTGTACGCCCGTTCTCTACCTTGGCGCGAAGCGTCCGCGGACGGATGCTTCGCGGTGTAGCCCGGGGCGGGGTGCACACACGCCCATCCCCCAAAGAAACGCCCGCGCGGCATCGTCGATTTGCGTCGCGGCCGTCATCTTGTCGCTGTCTCTCCGGGACACGTTCATGCCTTGGCGAGCGAGTCCGGTGTGTCCGTGTCTGAGGAGGACAGCGACGCCGGCAGCCGTGACCGAGCCCCTATCCCTCCGCCACCAGGCGAACCGTGCTCCGGCTCAGGCCGCGGTCCTTCCGGATCTCCTCTAGAGGCTCACTGCGGCTGCGACGTCGAACGATCTCGTCGATTCTCTCGGCCGCTCCCGGGCTAGGTGGAGTTGTCGTTTCCCGGCAGCACAGCCCCGCATTTCTCTCCGGATCGCGTCTGCCCTGGCCGTTAGCTAAAGCTGAGGTAGAAGTTGTCCAGATCCTCCAACGTCGGCGAAAAGGTGTTTCCGACGTGCTCTTCGCTGGTGCCCTTGATGGTGTAGTTGCCAAGCACAATCAGATTCGTTCCAGTGGGACAGAACGAACGGAGGCTCGGAAAGATGGCTGCCCCTGGCGCAGCGACGGCCAGTGCGAAGCTATAGCCGTACACGTCGTCCGTATAAACGATCGCGTTTGGGTATTGCGTCGCCCACGTCGAGCCGATTCTCGCTACGGGGTAGGACTCTGGGACACGCGTGGCCTGAGCGTTTACGGGCGTTGGGGAGACGACGAGGCAGTAGACGTATCTCCCGGGGAAGTAGTTGTTAGGGTTGCTCTTGCCCCCGACCGGAATGTTGCAGTCATTCGGATTGGTGTCGCACCCCGGGTCCAAGTACGGCGGCGTCCAACGGATCTTCACCGATTGCACCCCGCGCGACCGCGCTGTCACTAGTGCGCCGTTCTTGATGTAGGCGTAACCGCCGGCGGAGGTAGTCCTGCCGGAAAAGCCTCGCGGCCCTGCCTGCCCCGCTGGCCCTTGAACGTTCCAGCTGACCGCCCGCTCGTATCGCGTGCAGTCGCTCGCTGCGGCTACTAGCCGGAGGTCGCCGTTGCTCGTTTTCGCGCAGGCGACAAGGAGTCCGCTACTTCCAAAGAGGTGAGGGGATGCCCACGCCGCGCCGCCCATCAGCAGCACGGCCACCCCGACGCCTGCGACGAACCACCTCGCTCGTGCCATCTAGCCCTCCCTGATTCAGAGAAGTCTAGCCGCGGCGGCGCGACGTGCGCTACGGCGCAAGCCGAGGGATCACGGCGGCCGTCGGCGCCGGGCCGGTGGCTGTCGTTGTCGTTCCGGGACAGAGTCAGGGGTTGTGGCCCACTTGGCGTCTGCGCCTCGTGTGACTGTGTGACTCGCCCGGCCGACGTCGTGACGCGGCCGTGCGAGGTCGCGACCTCGCACGAGGTTTCGCGCCCGCGACGATCCCGCATGAACAGCGGCCCCGCTGAGTGACCCCTCGCTGGGTGAACTCCAGGTCAGACAAGCGTTCGACCCCTCGCTGGCTGAAGTGGAGGTCATACGAACGTTCGGGTGGACGCGTTTAGCCGGATGGAGGTGATACGCGCGTTTCACCCGCGTCTGGTGGAGCTGGCTTTGTCGGTGCGCGGTTCTGGTGTAGGTTCGGCGGGTCACGAGACCCGGGGTGAGGATGCAGGCAGCTCGCGTTCGGAAATGCAGTGTGGCCAGGTTCTGCACCGTTGCGTTAGCGGTGCTTTGCTCGCTGGTCGTCGCGAACTCTGCGCTGGCTACGAATCTGAGTCACGGTCACGTCACGCTTGCGGTCGCTAGACACGCGCGGATCGAGGCGTTGGTGACATTCAAGGGGCGGATCACCGGAACGGCGACACGGTCAGTCGCGATCGAGCGGCTCGAGCGGGGCCGGTGGACGAGTATCGCCACGGGTCGAGCAGACCCTCGCGGACGCTTTTCCCTGACATGGATCGCAAGGAAGCCGGCCGGCCTGGCGCGGCTGCGCGCGGTTGCCGGGCTTGGATCGCACGTCGGCGCCGCTTCGCAGGTTCGCTCCCTGGTTCTGCGCCCGCACCGGGGATCGGCGGTCACCGTCTCCGCCAAGACTCAGATCCTGGCGCCCACCGAGGTCTCGACGACCCCGGCCCCGGGCAAGGCGGGCACGCTGACCTACTCGGGTGGGAATGCGGTCAACGTGGGCCAGATCGTGGCGATCGCGGCGAGCCCTCAAGTCCCTGACGGATTCTTGGGCGAAGTCACGAGTGTGACAACTACGGGCGGCCAGACCGTCGCGCAGACACGCCCCGCAAGTCTTCTTGAGGCTGTGCCTGAAGCGTCAGTCGACGAGGAGATCCCTGCGCCGGCCGCACAGCTGCGTCGCTCCGCCACACGGGCACTGAAGGCGGCGGCCGAGAGCGCGATCACCTGCCAGGGTTCGGCCTCAGCCACAGTCACGCCGAACGTTTCCTTCTCCACGTCGCTGCACCTGTCGGGCCACTGGTCGATTCTCCACGGGCTGCAAAGCGTGGCATTGACTGCTGGCGCCAACGCTCAGGCGTCGCTGGCCGTCGACGTCCAAGGGAGCGGATCGTGCAGTCTCACTCCCGTAACCGTGTTCCAGTTCCCAGGCCCGAGTGCTGGCTTCTTCGTCGGTCCGGTGCCTGTCTACATCGCCTCCGAGATCAAGGTCAAGGTCGAGGCGAGCGTGACCGTGGATGCGACAAGCCACGCCTCGGTAGGTGGTGGCTCTTCTGCAACTGCCGGCCTCGAATGGAATAAGGGGAAGGGCTTCGCTCCGATCGAGAACTTCACGCCGAGCTTCACCTACACCGCCCCCACCCTGTCCGCCAACGCCGAGGTCACCGCGGCCGTCACTCCGACGATCGACGTTCTTCTCTACGGAGTCGCTGGACCCGAGTTGTCGCTACAAGCAGGACTCGACCTTAAGGCCGATACGAGTAGCGACCCTTGGTGGACACTTTCGGCTCCGGTCGAGGTGGACGGAAAGCTGACTATCCCACAGCTCGGGATCTCGAGCCCAAGCCTTCACATCTACAGCCACAGCTTCAAACTCGCCGACGCCGGTGGCCCCTTCGGGCCTGCCGTGACGTTTGATGGCAGTCCCGGAACCGATTCGCCACCGTCGACGCTCGGCCCCTTCACGATGCTGCCCTTCGGAACTGACCCATCGGACGAGGGAACCGAGACGACTCAAGTGGACGGCCCGACTGGATCAATCGGGTTCGACAGTCCGTTGATCCACGACCTCGTCGGCAGCTACTGGGCCACTTGGAGCAACGGCTATACCGGCGACGTGTATGAGCAGGACAACTCTGATCTGGACGGGAACTACAACGTGACGATCACCTTGCCGCCTGACACGGGCGCCTTCTACCTCTACGCCGAACCCAACATCTTCGACGACTTCAGCATCACCGCGACCTCGAACGACAGCACGACATCCGGCGCAACGAACGTCTACGGCGACTCGGGAGCCCAGTACTTCGGCTTCTACGCCCGCTGCGGCACGACCATCTCTTCAATCACAGTGTCGGACACCGGCGGCGACAGCGCCCTCGCAGTCGGAGAGTTTGGGATCGCCCAGGCCTGCTGAGACTGTCACCCCGGTGGCCCCGGTTCTCGGGACACGAGCCCTCCCTTGGCCGGATGGGGGTCATATAGGTGTTCTCGACCACTCGCCTGCCTACCTGCTGGTCACACGACTGTTCGAGGGGATCCTCAGACGGGAGTGACCCCGAGACCCTCCTTAACTGGGTAATCGGCGGCCGGACATCCACCCGCATCGGTGCGCGGAGCGCGCCTCGCACGCGGCTTCGCACCGCCGTCTAGACCGCGTGAACAGCGGGATCAGCGGACGACCCCACGCTTGGCTGGATGGAGGTCGCCTCACACCGGTCCACACGACTGGACAGATAACGGACCGAAACCAGAGGATCTTCACTCCGCCCAGCAGTTCGACGCGTCAGCAAAGCACTGCGGCTTTCGTGACGCCTCTGGTGTCGACTGTGCGGCGCGTTTAGGCTGCGCAAATGCGACGCTGCGCACGTCTATGCGGCTCGACCACCGTGCTCGCCGTGGTGCTTCTCCTCAGTGGCCATCCTACTCCCGCGCTCAGCCGCAGCGCTTCTGGGCCGCCCACGCTCTACCTGCCCTTCGCCTGGGGGGCATCGTGGTGGGCGAACGGCCCTCACTCAGACAGCGGGACGAGCGGCGTGCGCAACAACGTCGACCTTGGCCCCGGTGGCTCAGCCCCAGCCCAAGTGCTCGCCGCAGCGGATGGCATCGCACACGTCAGCGTCTGCTCAGGGGGCTACTACGTACGGGTCGATCATGGCGGAGGCTGGATGACCCAATACTGGCATCTGGGATCCGTAGCTCCCAACCTGAACGGCAGCTACGTCCACGCCGGCGACTACCTCGGCTCAACCGCGATCGTCTGCGGCAACCCGACCAGCTTCTCGCACGTCCACTTCGGCCTCTTCTACAACGGCCAGCCCTACCCCTTAGACGGGGTCTCCATCGGCGGCTACATGATCCACGCCGGCTCAACCCAGTACAACGGATCGTGGACCCGCAACAGCGACGGAGCCACCGTCCACGTCACCACCAACGGCAACGCCAACTGCTGCATCGCCAACAACCAGCTCCAACCCGACACCGGCGGCGACGGCGGGCCATCCCCTGCGTTCACCGATGGCCCTAGTGCGCCGCGACCCGGTATCACGGTCTCCTTTGACGCTTCTTCTTCGTCTGACCCAAGCGCCTCGATCACGGGCTATGCGTGGGACTTCGGTGACGGCGCACACGGGTCGGGCGAGACGAGCTCGCATACGTACGGGTCGTCCGGCACCTTCACCGTCACTCTTACGACCAGCGACTCGAACGGCGCGACCGCCAGCGTGTCACACGTGGTCAGCGTCCTCGGAAACGCGAACGCCTGGTATCTCGACCGGGCGACCGGGACGCTTCGACACGCCTGGTGGACCGGCGCTGTCTGGCAATTCGAGAACCTCGACGGGCCAGGCACCAGCGGCCCGGGACGCACCCACGACAAATTGAGAGGAGACGTCGTCGCGGCGACCCCGGGAGGCGTCGTCAACGTCTGGTATTTCGACGCCCACACCAACGCACTCCGCCACGCTTGGTGGACCGGATCGGTCTGGCAGTTCGAGAAACTCGACGGCCCCGGCTCGACCGGAGCCGGGCGGACACGGCAGCCTCTCGCAGGACCGCTCGCCGTCGCCGTTCCCTCCAGCGGCGAGCCCAACCTCTGGTACCTCGACAAGACAACCGGTGCCCTGAGGCACGCCTGGTGGACCGGCGCTGTCTGGCAGTTCGAGACCCTCGACGGGCCAGGATCGCGGGGCGTCGGCCGGACAAAGGATCCGATCATCGGCGCCATCGCGGTCGCGACCCCCGACGGCCGCCCCAATCTCTGGTATCTCGACCGGGCGACCGGGACGCTTCGACACGCCTGGTGGACCGGCGCTGTCTGGCAATTCGAGAACCTCGACGGGCCAGGCACCAGCGGCCCGGGACGCACCCAAGACCACATCGGACCAGCGGTTACGGCGATGGTCGCCTGACCGAGGGCCTGCCGCCGCATCCGCGGCCAGGATTCGCACGTCTACTCGCCCTTCGGCGAGCGAGCGGACGTCGAAGGGCTGAGCGAGCGTTGTCAGTCCGACCACCGAGTGGATAATCCAGCCGCGAACCCCCGACATCGGTGCGGAAGCCCGCCTCGCACGTGGCTTCGCACCGCCCTTTAGCCCGTATGGACAGCGGAATCAACGAGCGACCCCACGATTGGCCGACTTGAGGTCAGCCTCTGCGCACGGACCCTCGCATACGCTGGGCCGGATTACAGGGCCGGACACCACACCCTATGCACCGCGGTAGCGGCCGTAAAGGCGCTGCAGCTGCGCGCTCGGGTCGAGATAGAACTCGTCGCGGTCAATATCGATCCACGAGTCGTCGTCAGTGGCGGTGTCGCACCGGTCGGCCCTGACGAACGCTGCGACGGCAGCGACCGCCGGCTTCGGTGAGCCGTCGGCCCGCCACAGTCCGAACGAGCGCTCGTGGACTGCGAGATCGAGGGGCGGCCTCTCCCACAGCTCCGGGGCGTAATCGGAGTAGCACCACAGCATCGCGCCGAGACAGCCGGCGCGGCGCAAGCCGGCGAGAGCCATCGCCGTGTACGCGGCAGCGGCGGTTTCTTCGATCAGCAGCGCCGAGCCGTGCGGCTCGGCGCGGCGATAGGTCGGCAGCCCGAACTCGCTGAACAGGATCTCGCGCTCGTCCCCGAGCCATCGGGTAATGCGCGCCAGGAACCCGAGCAGCTGATCGTCGGTCGGCCCATCTGCCCAGGGGGCGTAGATCGGGTAGCCGTGCATCGAGAGGAAGTCGCAGATGCCGGAGGCTTCGTGTGGCCCGAGCAGCAGATCCTCTTCGAGGTCCTCCATGTGCAAGCCGACGGTGACGAGTGCCGTGTCGTCGGCGTCACGAATCGCGGAAGCGATGCGCGCGAGCCAGGCGCGGGCCGCGTCTCGGCTGGGCGGAAGCACGCAGTTCGAATTCTCATTGCCGAGATCCCACGCCCAGAGCGCGTCGTGGCCGGCAAGCGCGGCTGCGACTTCGGAGGCCAGGAGAGCCTGGGCGTCCGCGACGACCGAATCTGCATACCAGTTGCGGAGCCCGGACTCGACCACCGTGCCGCCCGAGACGACTCGGAAGCGATCGTCGCCGTCCGAGCCGCCGAGCGCCCACGCCGGGATCCAGTTCACTCCGCTCATGTGGCCCGTGAACAGCGTCGGAACGAGCGAAAGACCCAGCTCGCCGGCGAGATCAGCAACCGTGACCAGCCGCTCGACCATCGCCCGGTCGACCTCGTCCGGGGCCGGCTGGAAGTCCTCCCAAGTCAGGAACACCCGAACAGAGTCGAGTCCGCTGCCGACGATCCGCGCGAAGTCGGCTGCGACCTCCGCCCGATCGAACTGCGACCACCAGCCCATCGCCGTGCGCGCGGGCCAGTAGTTGACGCCGATCCGGAACCGGTCCGGGCTCAGTTCACAATCCGTCGGTAGAGCGCGAGATAGTCGTCGACCATGCGGTTCACGTCGAACCGCCGCTCGACGGACGCACGCACCCCGGCACGATCGAGGCCCTCCACCCTGCGCACCGCTGCAACCGCCTCGCCCAGGCTTCCGACGAGAAAGCCGCTCTCTCCATCGCGCACGATCTCGGGCATCGATCCGCGCGCAGATGCGATCACAGGGGTGCCGCAGGCCATCGCCTCGACGACGCCGAAGCCGAACGGCTCGTCGAAGTTGACGAGGTGCAAAAGCGCGCGCGCCCCGCCGAGCAGATCTCCGCGCCGATCAGGGCCAATCGGGCCGAGGTAGCGCACCCGCTCGCCGTCGATTCGCGGCTCGACGAGCTGCTCGAAGTAGTCGATGTCCTGGACGATCCCGGCGATGGTCAACGGCATGCCTGTGCGCTCGGCGACGTCCATCGCTTCCACCGTCCCCTTGTCCGGGTGGATCCGCCCGAAGAACAGGAGGTAGTCGCCCGGCTCCTGCTCGAGCTCGAACACGCTCATATCGATGCCGTGGTGGATCGTCGCGGCGTAATCGAGGCTGTCGCGCCGGTCGGCGTCGCTGATCGCCACGTAATATCCGCGCGCGTTGTACTTCTCGAAGACCGGCAGCACCCGTTCCGACGAGAAGCCGTGGATCGTCGTCACCACCGGGGTCTCGACCAGGCCGCTGTACGTCAGCGGCAGGAAGTCGAAACTGTTGTGAATAACGTCGAACTCATCGGCTCGCTCGAACAGGGCAGCGATGTGCAGCGACTCCCACACCTTCGCGTCCAACGCCGGATCCTCGGAGTATCCGGTCGGAGATGTGCCGACCAAGCGCGCTCGGCTGATCGAGTCTGCCGTCGCGAACAGCGTCACGTCGACTCCCCGCTCGACCAGCCCCTCGGTCAAGAGCGACGCGAACTGTTCCCACGGCCCGTAGTTGCGCGGTGGCACCCGCCAGGAAATCGGTGCAAGCATCCCCACACGGAGCTCGTCACCCACAACCCTAGGCTAGCTCGGTCGAGGTAAACGGCCGTCTCGAACGCGTTGTGAGCCTAACGACGCTGCGCTCGGCATAACCGAGGTCCTCTTCGAGAAGGGTTCGTACCTGCCACTTTGGTACTCCCCGGAATGGACCCAACCGAACTCGAAACCTTGGGAACCCGTGCGAGAACGCTACCTCGCACGAATCACGCACCGTCCGGTCGGCAGCGCAACCAGGCCGTTCTCGGAGCGACCCCTCGCTTGGCTACCTGCGGGTCAGACAGGTGTTCGACCCTCGCTTGGCGGCCCGAAGGTCAAACAGGTGTTCGACCCGTGTCTCTCGCTGGGGGAGGTCGCCGCGCACCCACTCAGCGCCGCACGCCTACGGGACCACCAAATAACGGGGCCGGATACCTGCCCAAGATCGACGGCGGTTCCGGCGCCGCACCTGTCACACGACGAGTCACGGTCTTGGGCCGCGTACGCTCGCGGCATGCGAGCGCCCTTGATGCGATGGGTTTCTGAGTGCCGGAGATAGACAGCGCGGGCTCGGTCGAGCGTCCAGCTGAGGCTGTACTCGCTGAGCCGCAGCAGCTTGAGCTGGCCGCGGCGGCGGCACTTCCCGCGGCCGCCGCGTTGGACAGGCTCGATTCGTCGGCGGCGGGCCTTTCGAGCGTCGAGGCGAGCCGCCGCCTGAGCGTCTATGGGCCGAACGCGTTGCTCTCGCACGGCGTCAGCGCGCTTTCGGTTCTCGTCCGGCAACTCCGCAGCTATTTGCTGCTGCTCCTGCTCGTTGCTGCCGTCGTTTCGGCCGTTGTCGGCGATCGCACCGAAGCGGCGATCATCGGCGGGATCATGCTGATGAGCGTCGGCTTGAGCTTTCTCAACGAGTACCGCTCGGAGAAGGCGGTCGAGGCGCTCCACTCGCAGATCCGCCACCTCGCCGTCGTCGACCGCGACGGGCAGGCGGCGGAGATCAGTGTCAACGAGATCGTTCCCGGCGATCTCGTCCATATGCGGGTCGGTGATGTCGTGCCGGCCGACCTGCGCTTGATCGAGGTTCACGACCTCGAGTGCGACGAGTCGGTGTTGACCGGTGAGTCGCAAGCCGCGGCTAAGACGGCCGATGCGCAGCCAGTCGGCGGGTCGTCGCTCGACCTCCCGTCCTGCGCCTTCATGGGAACGGTGGTGCGCAGCGGCGGCGGGCGCGGCCTGGTCGTGCAGACCGGCGCGCGCACGGCGTTCGGCGCGATCGCGCTGCGCCTGGGAGAGCGGCAGGGCCAGACGTCGTTCCAGCAGGGCTTGCAGCAGTTCTCGCGGCTGCTCGCCACCGTCACCGTGCTGCTGGCGGGCTCGATCTTCGTCATCAACGCCGCGCTCGGACGCTCGCTCCTGCAGTCGGCGCTGTTCGCGCTCGCGATCGCGGTCGGTCTGACGCCACAGCTGCTGCCGGCAATCGTGACCGTCAGCCTCGCCACCGGGGCGCGACGGCTGGCGAAACGGAAGGTGATCGTCAAGCGCCTGGTCTGCATCGAAGACCTCGGCAACGTCCAGATCCTGTTTACGGACAAGACCGGCACCTTGACCGAAGGGCACATCTCCTTCACACAGCCGGTCGACTGGCACGGCAAGCCGAACGATTACGTCCTGGTACTTGGCTTGGCCTGCAGCGACAAGACGGGAAACGAGCTCGACCGCGCCCTCCACGCCGCACCGAACGCGACGCCGAATAGTCCCGACTGGCCGACGCTCGACGCGCTGCCGTTCGACCATGAGCGCCAGCTCGCCTCGGTCCTCGTCGACACACCGCAAGGCAGGCTGCTGATCGCCAAGGGCGCCCCTGAAGGCGTCCTCGCGCGCTGCACGGCCATTTCCGCCGAGGCGCAGGCGACCCTCGACGGGCTGTTCGCCGCCGGTACGCGGGTCGTCGCCGTCGCCAGCCGTACTGTCGAGCTCGAACACCTCAGTCACGAGGACGAACGCGAGCTTTCGCTCGAGGGCTTCCTCTGCTTCAGCGACCCCGCCAAGCCGGACGTGCAGGACTCTCTCGAACGCCTCGCCCGGCTCGGGATCACGGTCAAGATCGTCACGGGCGACAACGGGCAGGTGGCGGCACACCTTTGCCGCGAGGTCGGCCTCGACCCGGGCGAGGTGATCACCGGCTCCGCGCTCGAGGCGCTCGACGACGACGCGCTCCTGAAGCTGCTGCCGCAGACGACGATCTTCGCCCGCGTCACCCCCGAGCAGAAGTCCCGGATCATCCGCGCGGAACGCAGCCTCGGCGCGGACGTCGGCTTCCTCGGCGACGGCGTCAACGACGCGATCGCGCTCCACGACGCCGACGTTGGCATCTCCGTCGAGTCGGCCGCCGATGTCGCCAAGGACGCCGCGGACGTCGTGCTGCTGGACAAGGACCTCGGGATCATCGCCGACGGCGTCGTCGAAGGGCGGCGCATCTTCGCCAACACCATCAAGTACGTGCTGATGGGCACCTCATCCAATTTCGGGAACATGTTTTCCGCCGCGGGCGCGTCGTTGTTCTTGTCGTTCCTGCCGATGCTGCCGACGCAGATCCTGCTCAACAACCTCCTCTACGACGTCAGCGAGATGACGATCCCGACCGACAACGTCGACGAGGAGCTGCTCGCCCGCCCGTCTCAGTGGGACATCAGTCTGATCCGCCGCTTCATGGCCTTCTTCGGCCCGATCTCCAGCATCTACGACTTCCTCACCTTCGTAGTCATGCTGCGCGTCTTCCACGCTGGCCCGACACTGTTTCGCTGCGGCTGGTTCGTCGAATCGCTCACCACCCAGACGCTCGTCATCTTCGTCATCCGCACCCGGCGCGTCCCCTTCCTCAAGAGCCACCCCAGCACACCGCTCCTGACCGCGACCCTCGCCTGCGCCGGAACCGGAGTCGCGTTGCCGTACATCGGCCCGTTCGCGCGCCTGTTCGGCTTTCAGACGCTGCCGCTCTCGTTCCTCGCCGTACTCGCCGGCATGATCCTCACCTACCTCGCGCTCGCCCAGCTCGGCGTCGCGCTCTTCTTCAAGCCGCGCGGCGGCCGCTCGCTCGCGCGCACTCTCGGCAGCCACGAACGAGATCTCAAGCGCAGAGCATCGCGCTGGCACGTTTGGCCCCATAACGCCTCGCCAAAGCCGTCATGAGGACAGAGTGGTCACCAGATGGCCGATCGCGTATCCAATACCTGCGCTGACGGAGCCGATGGTCATGACCTGCAGCCCCGACCGGAGTAGTGAAAGCCGGGTGATCCGGCCCTTCGCGACACCGACTGCGAACAAGGCGACAAGGGTGCAGGCAAGGCTGAGCACCAGGGCCACGTGGAGCGAGAAGAAGAAGTAGGGCCAGAGCGGCACGATCGCAGCGAGCAGGTAGGTCGCTCCGACGACGACCGCATCCCCGAGTGCGGCTCCGCCCGTGTCGGGTGACAGCCCGAGTTCTTTCTGCACCTTGGTACGCAAGAAGACGTTCGGATTTGCCGCGAGCCCACGCGCGACCGACTCGGCCTGCGCTCGTGGAAGCCCTTCGCGTTCGAGCACGACGGCAAGCTCGGCTGTTTCGCGTTCCGGGAATTCGTCGATCTCCTGGCCTTCGGACGCGATCTCGAACCGGTAGAGCTGCTCTTCCGCCTGGCTCGCCAGATAGGAGCCGCCGCCCATCGAGATCGCACCGGCGACCGCCTCGGCAAGACCGGCGACCACGATCAGCGAACGAGCTGGATGCGCGGCCGCCATGCCGGTCACCACCCCCAGCGGAACAAGCAGACCGTCCTGGGTTCCGAGCACGAACTCGCGGATCCGGGAAAGCCGCCCGATCCGCGCCGCCTCCCCAAGCGAATGCTCGGCGATATGCCTCGCCACCTCAGCCTTCGCGCCGCGATCACTCCCAGACACCCAACGTGGATCATGCCTAAGCACGACGGACCTCGATCAGCAGCCCTGGGAAGCCAGTGCGGCGTACTACTGAGCGGCGGCCGAGGTGCAGGCAGGTGTGCGGACGACGAAATGGGCGTTGTCGAGGCTGTCGAGCGAGAGCGTGTCCGACGCTCCCGGCAAGAGGTCGAGCACGAACGTAGGCCTGTTCCAGCGTGCGTATTGGTCGGCATCGATGTAGAACGATGTTCCGTCGATCTCGCCGAGCAGCAGGTCATTCGCTCCGAGAAGCAGCTCGCCCTCGGGCAGGCACAGGGGTGAGCTGCCGTCGCAGCAGCCGCCGGATTGGAAGAGCATTAGCGGGCCGTGCCGCTCCCGCAGGCGTGCGAGTTCTGCGAGAGCGGCATCGGTCGCGCTGAGGACATCCACAGGGCGCTGTTCCTAGAAGAGACCCAGCGGCTTGGGGTCGTAGCTGACGAGCAGGCACTTGGTCTGCGTGTAGTGGTCGAGCATCATCTTGTGGTTCTCGCGGCCGACGCCGGAGGCCTTGTAGCCGCCGAAGGCCGCGCCTGCGGGGTAGAGGTGGTAGCAGTTCGTCCATACGCGTCCGGCCTGGATGCCGCGGCCCATCCGGAACGCCCTACTCGTGTCACGCGTCCAGACGCCGGCGCCGAGCCCGTACATCGTGTCGTTCGCGATCCGCCGCGCCTCCGCTTCGTCCTTGAACGTCGTCACGGCGAGCACTGGGCCGAAGATCTCCTCCTGGAAGATCCGCATCTTGTTGTCGCCCTTGAAGACCGTGGGCTGGAAGTAGTAGCCGCCCTCCAGCTCGCCCCCGAGGTGCGCGGGCTCTCCGCCGGTCAAGAGCTCGGCGCCCTCGTCGAGGCCGATCTGGACGTAGCTCTCGATCTTCTCGAGTTGAGCCGCCGAGACCTGCGGACCGAGTTGCGTGTCGAGCGAGAGCGGATGCCCCTGCCGGATCTTCTCGATTCGCGCAAGCGCGAGTTCCATGAACTCGTCGTAGATCGACTCGTCGATCAGCGCCCGCGACGGACAGGTGCAGACCTCGCCCTTGTTGAAGGCATAGAGGACAAGCCCCTCGACGGCCTTGTCGAGGAAGTCGTCGTCTGAGGCCATCACATCACCGAAGAAGATGTTCGGCGACTTGCCGCCGAGCTCCGTGGTCGAGGGGATGAGGTTCTGGGCGGCGTACTGCATGATCAGCCGTCCCGTGCCGGTCTCGCCGGTGAAGGCGATCTTCGCGATCCGCTTGTTCGTCGCGAGTGCCTTGCCGATCTCGGCGCCGGGGCCGTTGACGATGTTCAGCACGCCGGCCGGAACTATCTCCTGGATCAGCTCCGCCAGTTTGAGGATCGACCACGGCGTCGGGCTTGCCGGCTTGAGCACGGCGCAGTTGCCGGCGGCCAGGGCCGGTGCCAGCTTCCAAGCCGCCATCAGCAGCGGAAAGTTGAACGGAATGATCTGGCCGACGACGCCGAGTGGCTCGTGGAAGTGGTAGGCGACGGTGTTCTTGTCGATCTCCGAGATCGACCCCTCTTCGCCGCGGATCACGGAGGCGAAGTAGCGGAAGTGGTCGGCCGCGAGCGGAATGTCGGCCGCGAGCGTCTCGCGCACCGGCTTGCCGTTCTCCCAGCTCTCCGCGACGGCGAGTTCCTCGAGGTGCTCTTCGATCGCGTCGGCGACCTTGTTGAGGACGCGCGAGCGCTCGGTCGTGGAGGCTTCGCCCCAGGTGGTCTTCGCGGCGTGCGCTGCGTCGAGCGCGAGCTCGACATCCTCGGGTGTGGAGCGCGGCACCTCGGTGAACACCTCGCCGGTCGCCGGTGCGCGGTTGGCCGAGTACTCGCCCTTGGTCGGCGCTACCCAGCGGCCGCCGATGAAGTTCTCGTAGCGCGCCTTCAGCTCAACTGGGCTGTCCGCCTCACCAGGCGGCGCATACATCGTCGTTTTCTTCTCGACCGTTGCCATATCCGGCTCCCTTCACAGAGCAATGCGTCCACGCATGTGGGCTTGAGGTGGAAGCCTCCTTCGACCCGGATCAGCGCGCGTCGGGGCGTCCACGGAAGCGCTGGCGGGAAACCACCGACCCGGCGCGCAGGTGCTCAGCGTCGGAGCGTTGTGCCCGCGGGTTGTGGGCGCGCTTGGGCAAGACGCCTGCCTCAGCGGCTCATGGTCGCGAGCGATACACGCCGATCGCGCGCAGGGAGAGCACCGTCACCGCTTCGACGGTGCCTCTGCCGGCGAACGGCAGCGGCAGCAGCGTGACGAGGTAGGCGAGTAGGAATCGGTCGGGCCGGACGAGCAGGCCGAAGGCACACAGCGACGCCACCTGCGGTGCGAGATCGGTGCGAGGTTGAGTCGACTTTGGACGACCAGGGCGACGAGTGGCGTGCAGCGGCTTCCCCGTATCCGAGCGACTTGAGGCTACTCATGGCCACAGGCGACCGCATCGGAGAGCGATTCACACGCGAGGGGTCGCTGGTTCGATCCCAGCCGCGCCCACTAGAAACTGTCTGCATAAAGGCGCTTTCAAATTCGCTGGCGCTTGCAGAGCTCGCTCTTTAATACTTCGGCGGCCGGTTAAGGGAAGCCGTAGTACCAGCCCTGTCCGAAAATGACCCACCCCAGAGGACCAGGAGGCGCGTCCGGATAGGTGGTTTCCCGCAAGGTCTTGAGGCGTGCTCGCGGCGTCACTCGTCGCGGCTTCCGACACTCATCTGAAAGTGGTGACAGTTCTTTCCCAGGAAGGTGCGAAGCGGTCACCGGATTCCGTCCGGGCCGAGCCGGGCCGTGCCGTAGTCGACAGGGCGGAGCAGCTGGCTCGCACAGGCACCTGGGAGTGGGATCTCGAGTCCGACGAGCTGATCTGGTCGGAGAACATGTACCGCCTGCTCGGTGTCGAGCCCGGCGAAGTCACGCCTTCGCCGGAGTATGTGTTGTCAAGGATGCACGCCGCCGACCAGGACCGTGTTGCGGGGGAACTCGACGCCGTGCGGCGGGACGGTCGATTGCCGAACGTGACGTATCGGATTACGCGGCCCGATGGTGGTGTCCGCTGGCTGCGCTCGTTGTCCGAGCTCGCAGAGAAGAAGGATGGGCAGGCCTTGCGCATGGTTGGCGCTGTTCAGGACGTCACCGAGCTTGTGGAGGCGCAGCGCGTGACGGCCGAATCGTTGACGCTCGTCGAGGCGCTGCAGGAGAACGCGCCGATCGGCTCTGCCCTGGTTGATCGTGAGCTGCGCGTCGTACGCATGAATAGCGTTCTTGCCGCAATCAACGGTGCGCCGGTCGAGGAGCAGATCGGCCGGCCCGTCGCCGAACTGGTTCCGGATATCTGGTCGCAGATGGAGGCCGTGTACCGGCGCGTGCTCGATACCGGCGAGCCGGTAGTCAACCTGGAGGTTGTTCGTGTGCGGGCGTTGGCACAGGATCGCCGGCATTGGCTGGCCAGCTATTACCCCGTGGTCGTCGATGACGAAATCATCGGCGTCGGGGTGGTCGTAACTGACGTAACCGAGCGCGCGGAGGCCGAACACTTTCGGTCGACGATGATGGACACGATGGTCGAGGGTCTCTACGCGTTGGACGACGAGGGTCGTGTCGAGTTCATGAACTCTGCTGCGGAGCGGATCCTCGGGTGGACTGAGGACGAGCTGCGCGGCAAGCCGATGCACGAGGTCGTCCATTTCCAGCACGCGGACGGATCGCCTCACCCTGCGGAGGACTGCCCGCTGCTGCAGGTGCGCCAGCTGGGCAAACCGACGCGGAGAAGCCACGAGGCGTTCACACGCAAGGACGGGTCGATCTGCCCTGTTTCCTACTCCGCCGCGCCGCTGCGCAACGGCTGGAAGGCCAACGGGGTCGTGGTCGTCTTTCGCGACGCCCGCGATGAGCAGGACGAGCGGGAGAGGATCCGTCGCGAGCTCGACACGCTTGCGTGGGTCGGACGGATCAGGGATGCCATCGACGATGACCGGCTGATGCTCTACTCACAGCCGATCCTTCCTCTTGCCGGCCGCCAGCCTTCTCAGGAGCTCTTGCTGCGGATGATCGGCGCCAACGGCGAGGTCATCGCGCCCGGGAGCTTCCTGCCGGTGGCCGAGAAGTACGGGATGATCGCCGAGATCGACCGCTGGGTGATCAGCCAGGCCGCCCGTCTCGCCGGGAGCGGACAGAACGTCGAAGCCAACCTCTCAGCGGACTCGATCAGCGACCTCAGCCTGCTGACCTTCATCGAGCACGAGTTGCGCGACGCCTGTGCAGAGCCGGCGAACCTCGTCTTCGAAATCACCGAGACTGCGCTGATGAAGGACATAGAAGCCGGGAAGGCTTTCATCAGTGGCCTCACCGACATCGGCTGCCGCGTTGCCCTCGACGACTTCGGCACCGGGTTCGCGAGCCTTACGCACCTCAAGACCTTCAACCTCGCATATCTGAAGATCGACGTTGACTTCGTGCACAACCTGCCCGCCGACACGTCCAACCAACATCTCGTCAGAGCCATTGCACGCCTGGCCAAGGACTTCGGCTACGAGACGATCGCCGAAGGGGTCGAGGACGCAGAGACCCTGGCCATGCTCGTCGATTACGGCGTCGACTTCGCCCAGGGCTTCCACATCGGCCGCCCGGCGCCAATCACCAGCTCCTGAGGCATGCACCTAACCGGACTTCGAGACTCGTCGCGCTACTGCTTCCCTTTGCTGAGCGTGAGCGCGACCTTGCCGCCGTGTCCTAGGTGCGTGCCGGGCTTCGGGCTCTGCGCGACTACGCGTCCCTTTCGCGCTTTCGCGTAGACCGTCTTGATCCTGCCGCGGCCGCAGCCTGCCGCGGTGAGTCTTTTCTTGGCGGCGCCGAGCGTCTGACCGACCAGCTTCGGGACGACACAGGGCGAGAGGGAGTCGGCCGCAAAGGCCTGGCTGCGGAGCGAGCCGTCCTTGTAATAGCCGCCGAGTGTGCAGGCGTCGGCCGCGGGACATGAGACCGAGCGCACCTGGGCTTCGCCACCGCTGTTGAGAGTTGCCGTCCCCGGTACCTCCAGGGCGTTTCCCCACTTGCCACTCGTCTCACTGACCGCGAGGGCCTCGCCACGGGTCGAGTCGTCGGCGACGTCGGCGGCGGCGTACTGGCCGACCGCGGTGCAGTCGCCTGCGGCGGCACAGGAGATTGCGAACACCTCGGCGGTGCCGCCGGTGTTGAGCGCCGTCGTGCCCGGCACTTTGATCGCGTAACCCCATGTGCCGTTCGTCTCGCTGAGCACGAAGGCCTGGTAGTAGTCGGACCCTCCTCCGGCGTACGTGCCGCCGGCGGCGCAGTCACCAGGAGCGGCACACGAGAGCGAAAACATGTAGGCGTCATCGCCGCCGTCGAGTGCTGTCATGCCCGGCGCCGCGACCGCATCGCCCCAGGCGCGGTTCGCCTCGCTGACCACGAAAGGCTGTGCGTGACCGAAGCCGTTCGTGTAGGAACCCCCGGCTGCGCACGCGCCGGCCGCGGTGCACGAGACCGAGCCCACGCTGGCCGAGCCGCCGCTGTTGAGCGCCGCCGTACCGGGCACCTCGATCGCCTCGCCCCACGTGAACTTCTTCTCACCGACCACGAACGCCTGGCCGTGGCCGGAGTCGTCGCTGTACTGGCCGCCGGCAGCGCAGTCGCCTGCTGCGGCACACGAGATCGAGATCACCAGGGCCGACCCGCCACTGTTGAGGGCCGCCGTGCCCGGCACCTCGATCGCGTTTCCCCAGGTGCCGTTGGTCTCGCCGGCCACGTACGCCTGGGGGTGGCCGGAGCCGTCGGTGTAGTAGCCGCCTACGGCGCAGTCGCCGGCCTCGGCGCACGAGACGGAGTCGACCACGGCGTCGCCGCCGCCGTTGAGCGCCGTCGTCCCCGGCACCTCGACCGCCTCGCCCCAGACGCCGTTGGTCTCGCTCACCACGAAAGCCTGGCGGTGGGCGGAGCCATCCGTGTAGGAACCTCCGGCGGCGCAGTCACCGGGCGCAGCACACGACACCGAGTCCACCCTGGCGTCGCCGCCGTCGTTCAGCGTCGCCGTCCCTGGCACCTCCAAGGCACCGCCCCACTTCCCCTTCGTCTCGCTGACGACAAACGCCTGGCCGTGGAAGGAGCCGTCCGTGTACCGGCCGCCGGCCACGCAGGCGCCGGCCGCGGCACACGAGACCGAGGCCACTCCGGCGTCGCCGCCGCTGTTGAGCGCCGCCGTGCCCGGCACCTCCACCGCACCGCCCCAAGTCACCGCCGGCGACGTCGCTGCGGAGCTGCCGGCGACCAACGCCAACATTCCGAGACCGAGTGCCGCAACCACCAGCAACCGATGCAGGCGCGCCCGGCCCACCTAGCGGACGTTGAACCTCGTCCAGACGGAGACCCAACCCCGATACCGACTGTCACCGTTGAACGCGACCTCCACCCGGTAGGCGCCTTTCCGGCGTGGGCGGAAGATCATCCGCGCCTTGCCGCTGCTGTGGATGCGGGCCGTCACGTTCGGGAGCGGCACCCATGTCCCGCGATCACGCCGCGCGACGGAGAAGATCAGGGGCTCTGCCGGTCGCGCTGGCACGATCACCCCGGTCAGGGCGACGGCGTCGAGAGAGTGGCGCGAGCTCTTGGCCTTCAGCGGGCGCGCGGTGACTGACAAGCGCGGAGCGACGTCGACGGTCACTGCCGAACTCGAAGACGACGCATACTTCGATCCCGCTTGGAGCTGCGCGAAGTAGGTCGTCTTCTCGGTCGGCTTGACCGTGAACGAGGCGTCACCGCTGCCGTCGACGGAAGTGAAGGCGACCGGGGCCGGGTCGGCGCCGTTCGAGGAGGCGAGGAGCTCAACCGTGCCGCTCGTGGTACCCGTCACGTTCGCCGTGAGCTTCAGACTCTACCCGTAGCGGACGAACTCCGGCGCCGAGAGCGTGGTCATGGTGGTAGCGAGCGTCGGGTCGTCGATCACCTCGAGTGCGAGGTCGTTGTTGCTCGCCCGCGAGAGCGCGAACAGCCTGCTCCCGTCGGGGCTGAAGGCGAGGGCATGCGCCATGATGTTGTTGCCCTGCCCGATGGCGTAGCTCGCGACAGGAGTCGTGTCGCCGGTGGGATAGACGAAGAGGTCGTACGTGTTGTAGATGGCGGAGCTGCCGGTGGCGACGTAGTTCCCGTCTGCGGTCACGGCCACGGCCGTCGGGAACGAGCTCGTCGGGTAGCTGGCGCTCGAGAGGAGGGTGCTCGTGGAGAGAGCGTGAATGCTTCCCGCGACGAGCAGGACGTTGCTCCCGGACGGGTCGAACGTGATGTCGTCGACCGACGTGGCGTTGCCGCCCGGGTTCCAGACATGACTTACGAGGGACGGCGTGTCGCCGCTGACGTCGTAGACGGACACGTTCGGCGGCTCGGACTCGTGGTCGCCGACCGCGAGGAGGTGACCGTCCGCGCTCGAGGCGAGGAGGTTCGGCAGCCGGTCGCCGATGCCCGCATCCGTGATATCGCTCCCGTCGAGGTTCGCGACCGCGACGGTTCCGGAGCCGTTGGCGGCGGTAGCCATCCAGAGCTTGCCGCCGGCAATGGCGAGCGAAAAAACACCGGAGAAGGGCGCCGTCGAGAACCGCGCGGTCTCGGTCAGTGTCTGCGTGTCGATCTCGGCGACTGCGGTCGCGTCGTAGTCGGCGACATAGAGGGTATGGGTCGCCGTGTCCACGGCCATCCCCGACGCGCCCTGCTCGCCCGTGATCGTCTTGACGAGATTGCCGTCGAAGTCGAGGACGTAGATCGACGAGGTTCCTTCACTCGCGGCGACGAAGACGTGCTGGCCGACGGGGTCGACGGCCATGTACGGCTCGTAGAACGGCTGGACGGGGAGCGGCGTCTCCGTTACGTCCGCCGGCGTCACGGCCGCAGCCGCGGGCTTCGCGGTTGCTCCGGCGGCGGCGAGTGAGGCGGAGCCCAGGCCGAGGGCGATCGTCGCAAGGCCGGTGAGGATGGAGATGCCCCGCACCACGGGCTAGCGACGCGCTTTGCCGGTGCTGACGACGAGGTTGACGCGCGCCCCGTCCGCGAGCTTCTTACCTGCCCCCGGCGACTCCGAGATCACGCGCCCCTTCTTCACCGCCTTCGACGCCTTCTTCTTCACGCTGCCGACGCTGCAGCTCGCTTTGCCGATCGCGGCCTTAGCCGCGGCGAGCGTCTTACCCTTCACCTTGGGAACGACGCAGAGTTGCGCGAACGTCGCGGTCACCGACGCGCCTGTGACCATGTACACGCCGCAGGTGCTTGTTCCAGAGCAGCCGGCGCCGGACCAGCCCGTGAACACCGCGTTGGGAGCCGGGGTGGCGGTCAGCGTCACACCTGTCCCGTAATCGAAATCGTGGAAGCACGTCACATCGCAGTAGATCCCGTCCGGGTTCGAGGAGATGGTGCCTTTGCCCGTGCCGCTCGTGTTCACGGTCAACGTCTCGGGGGCCGGCTCGAACGTCGCGCTGACCGATGTCGCTGCCGTCATCGCGACGGCGCACACGTCGGTGCCAGAGCAGCCGCCGCCCGACCAGCCCGTGAAGATCGATCCCGTGTCCGGCGACGCGGTGAGGTGAACGGTCGTCCCGTACTCGAAGGAATGCGAGCAGGAAATCCCGCAGTTGATTGCACCCACGTCCGAGGTGACGGTTCCGCTGCCGGAACCATCCGTCGAGACGCTGAGGTTCTCCTGGATGAGCGTGAACGTCGCCGTCACCGACTGAGGGCCACCCATCGGCAGGCTGCAGGCGCCAGTGCCTGTGCAGTCCCCCGACCAGCCCGAGAAAACCGAGTGCCCTCCCGGCGTCGCGTTCAACTGCACCGGGCTCCCGTACGGGAAGTCATGGGAGCAGGTTCCGCCGCAGGCTATGCCTGCGGGGTTGGACGAGACGGAACCCGTTCCGCTCCCGCTCGCCGAGACGTTCAGCGTGTACGTGGACGCCGGCGCGACGTCGATCGCGGCGTTCTGTGTCCCCCACTGGCCCTGCGGGTTGAGAATGTTCGGCGCGATGGTCGTGAGCTCACCGGTACCCCAGACAAGGCTCGCGTCGCTCGGGTCGGGGGTCGCTCCGTTGTAGTCGCCCCACCGGCACGGCTCGCCGGCGTAGTAGTAGTTGCATGTGAAGTCCGTGTCGATGTACGGGCTCGCCGCAAGTTGGGTGTCTTCGATCATCTGGCCGGCAGACGTGGCCGTGTGCCGATCCTGCACGCGAAGGTCCACCATCTGCGTGCTCGAGCCGCTGTTGTAGAAGATCGCGGCGTTCTGGCCGTCAGAGCTCGGCGAGATCGCGCCCATGAAGGCGAATGCTCCACCCGGCCCCGTAACGGTGCCGATCTGTGTCGGAGAAGTCGCTCCCGGCGTCAGTTCGTACCAGCGCACGACCGAGGGCCCGCTGGTGAAACCGCCCGAGCATCCTTGAGCCACCGTGTGCTGCGTCCAGATTCCTTCCTTGCCCGTGCCCGGATCGGTCACGGCGACGGCCTGAGTCAGGCGGGAGTCCAGGTCGTCGAGCGTGTCGGATGTGCCGGGCTGCGGTACGGGAGCGGGCACGCAGAACTGCGGAACAGCGACGTTCGCGGTAGCAAGAAGAACGTTGTTGCCGGAGATGTCGCGGCCGATCGTGTAGAGGTCGATCTGCGCCTGGTTCAAGTCGATCGCGGCGACGTAGCCGTTGGAAGAGGAGTCGGCGATGTTCGCGGGGACCGGCGTAAAGCCGCCGTAATAGATATCGAAGTACGGGTCGTAGGCAGCCGTCTGGATCTTCACGGCACCGGTGCCCTCCGTGTCCGTCGTAGGGCAGGTCGACGGGTCGGCCGGCTTGTCGAACACGTAGACGAACGAGCCGTTGAAGTCGCCGAAGAAGTCGAACTCGTTCGCGCCGATGAGGATCTGGCTGCCGTCGTGGCCGAGCTTCGGGTAGTCCTCGATATTCGAGCCGCTCGGCAGCTCGTACTGGCACCAGTTGCTCGCATCGAGCGTCGGGGCCGCTGTCTTCGACCAGCCGAAATAGAGGGCGCTCGGGAAATTTGGATCTTCGGCGCAGTTTCCGGCGAGGACGTAGAGCCATCGCTGGCCCTGCTGGTCCCACTGAATCTGACCGTCGCAGGGGGTGGTGGCGCCGGTAAAGGTCGCTTCGTCGACGGTTGAAGTCGGCGTCGACAGGTCGGCCTTCGGATAGACGGCGATCTCCGAGTTGACCATCTCGACGTAGTTGTCGGGGCCGGCCGCGCCGGTCGTGTCCGGCGGCGTGCCGACGGAGGGGTCGCTGATACCGGCATGGGTGTCGGAAACACTCGTCAGCGGTATGGGATGGGACGCCGTCCGGTCGTGGCTGCGCAACCAGCGGTCGTACCCGCGCACGGCCTGCGCCTTCTCCGTCGCATACGCACGCGGGTCGGCGACGCGGAGTTGCGGCACCACCGCGGGATACCCCGGCGCTGCGGGACGGGAGCCAGGATGTGCACGCTCGAGCTTCACGCCTCTCGTGATCGACAGGGCCGGCGCCGCGCGCGTCGAGGACAAGGCAGGCGCCGCCGCCGATACGAGAAGCACGGGCAGAAGCGCGAGAGTGAGCCGTACGACCTTCATTGCCCTCTTCTCTTGGAAGACGCCGAAGCCCACGCTTCGACCTCGTCAACTCTGTCAGATCGTGCTCGATTACTCAAACCGAGCGACCCCACTGTCTGCGGACGGGCTAGGCCGTGCGCGACAACTCGTAAGCGATCCGGGCGCGCCGGGACCGACGGCTTCTCACAAACGCAACCAGCACGAACGTGAGGACGGCAATGAACGGGAGGCCGAGGACCCCGGCGACCAAAACCCATATGCCCCAGGAGCCTCCGATCCGAGCCTCGGTCGCCCCGGAACCACTACCCCGACCGCCGGCGCCGTAGTCAGCGAGCCCGGTCACCTTGCATTTCGAGCTCGCGCAGCTCCCGGAGTGCCCGCGCCCGAGCCGGAAGATCCCGTCCGTGAGAAACGCGTAGACGATCCACCGCCCGTGGCGCTTCTGCAACGTCGTCTGGTTGTCATACATCTTCTTGTTATTACCGCGGCCGGTCATCAGGGACACGACGAGGAAGATCTCGTTGCCGGACTTCCCCGTGACATACCACGCGGTCCGCGGGTTGTTCCGCACACGCATCTGCACCACGGGTAGCTCACGGCCGGACAGCCACGCTTTGTGCTTGATCGCTCCGCGCTCTGCGGCTCCCGCGATCTTCCAGCCGTCCGCGAGGTTCCGGCCGCGAATGACATCGTTCACCCATCGCTCGACGAGATTGGCGACCATGCGGTTCTGCGCCTTGCTCAAGTGCGGCTCCGCGAGCGCGGGCGTCGCAGCCGCGAGGGCACAGAGGACGACGAGAGGGACGACGAGCCGGGCGCGTACCACGCCTCGATTCTAGTCCTAGAGGAGCGGGTCAAACTCGCGCGGGCCCTTCTGCACCGCCGGCCGGTCCACGACCCCGAGCTTGATCTGCTCCTCGACCCAGACCTTGCGGAGAGTCGTCCCGTGCTCCGGGCAAGCGCCCTGCTCCTCCACCACGTACGGGCAGTCGCGGTTCGTGCCGGCCCAGCGCTCGCGACTTTCGCGTGTCCTGCCGTACGTGAGGGCGGTGAGAGGTTTGAAGCCGCCGCGCTCGGCCGAAGCAGAGCTACGGACACGAATCTCGCAGACCTCTGGACCCGGATCGACTCGTTCGTCGGCGCGCAGGTGGAGCGGCAGATCGTCGCGCACCATCGGAGCCGGCTCGCGAAGCTTGGGCACGAGCGCGCACTGCGCGCGGAGCGCGGTTGGGCCACGACCGCCACTGCGCCGCTCCACGGCAACGAGCTCGAGGTTCTCGTGGACGGCGTCGAGGCGTTGGCGAAGATCGCCGCCACGATCGAGTCGGCGCGCTCGTCGGTCTGGCTCGCGGGCTGGTTCTTCTCCCCCGACTTCCGCCTGCGCTCCGACAGCGAGAGGACGCTGCGCGATCTGCTCGCGGATCTCGCGGGACGGCTCGACGTCCGGCTCCTCGCCTGGGCCGGGGCGCCGCTCCCGCTCTTTCGTCCCGATCGCTCCCAGGTACGGGAGATGCGCGACGAGTTCGCGTCCGGCACGCGCATTCGCATCGCGCTCGACGCGCACGAGCGGCCGTTCCACTGCCACCACGAGAAGCTCGTGATCGTCGACGGCAATGTCGCGTTCGTCGGCGGGATCGACCTCACGTCGTACGCCGGAGACCGCCTCGACGGCAGCGAGCACCCGGCTCGGGGATCCCTCGGCTGGCACGACGCGGCGACGCGGATCACCGGCCCGGCCGTCGCGGACGTCGCCGAGCACTATCGGCTCCGCTGGCGCGAAGTCACCGGCGAGCAGCTCCCCCAGCCGCCGACTCCCGCCGCGACCGGATCCACCGAGCTGCAGATCGTTCGCACCGTGCCCGAGAAGATCTACGACGCGCTTCCGCGGGGAGAGTTCTCGATCCTCGAGTCGTACCTCGGCGCTCTCCGCTCGGCGGAGCGGCTCATCTACCTCGAGAACCAGTTCCTCTGGTCACCCGAGCTCGTCGAAGTGCTCGCCGACAAGCTCCGGAACCCGCCCGACGAGCGGTTCCGCCTCCTCGTGCTGCTTCCCGCTAAGCCGAACAACGGAGCGGACGACACGCGCGGCCAGCTCGGCCGCCTCGTGGCTGCCACCTCGGCCGCGCCCGAGCGCTTCCTCGCGTGCACGCTCCATCAACGCGGCGACGACGCGAAGCCCGTCTACGTCCACGCGAAGATCGGCATCGTCGACGACCGCTGGCTCACGATCGGCTCGGCGAACCTCAACGAGCACTCGCTCTTCAACGACACGGAGATGAACGTCGTCTGTGCCGAGCCCGAGATCGCGCGTACGACGCGGCTGCGCCTCTGGAGCGAGCACCTCGAATGCTCCATCGACAACATCGCCGGCGACCCCGCCGAGGTCATCGACACCCGCTGGCGGCCGCTGGCGAACGAGCAGCTCGAGCGACGGCGGCAGGGCCGCCCCTACACGCACCGCCTGCACGCACTTCCGAACGTCTCCCGCCGGGTCAACGCGCTGCGCGGCCCGCTCAGCGGACTGCTCGTCGACGGCTAGGTCGGCATGGAGAGAACGAGAAGAGCCCGCCGAAGCGGGCCCCTCTCACGCAGTGACGTCTAGTGCTGCCTAGCAGCCGGTCGCCGGCTGGCGGAAGCCCCGGAACGGGTTGAGGTCGCCCATGAACGTGAAGCGACCGATGTTGGCGGACGGAGACTGGGTCGGCTCCGACACGGTGTTCGGCGCCGTCCGCATGAAGCGCCGCGACAGAACGAGCCATTGACGTCCGCGGTCCCGTTGAAGTAGACGCAACCCGGGATCGTCGCCGCGGTCGTCGAGCCGTAGTCGTTCGTCGCGAACTGCGGCGAGGCGAGCGTCGGGGCAACCACGTTGCTCCCACTGAACGTCCACTGCCGGCCGCCGTAGTTGATGATGACGTTGACCGGCGTGATGTCGGCCGGGATCGAGACGTCACACGCCGAGCCGGAGCACGTGCTCGGGTTGGCGCAGGGATCGTGTGCGTGGTCGCCGTCGGTGTGGCGCCACCGCTGATCGACGCCGGTTTGCGCGGGAAGCTGCCGCGTCCGGGACGGGGGCCGTTAGCGCACGAGGCGGGCGGTCTTGATCCAGTCGAGCTTCGGGAAGTGCTTGCGGACCCACGGCGTGCCGTAGTTCGTGATGTCCGCTTGTTGCGTGCTCGCCTTCTCCTTGTAGCCGTGGTAGAGCTGACTGAACACCGAGAAGCCGCTCGTGACGACGCCGAATGGGGCAAAGCCGCTCGAGTTGAGGAATGAGTTCGCCCCGACGTTCACGAACACCTGAGTCGTCCGAGTGTTCGGGCCGGCGGTCGCAAAGGTGATCGTGCCCTTGACGTTGGAGTGCATTACGGGATCGTCCTTGATGTCGGCCTGCTGCCACGCTTTCGCAATTGCCGGCTTCCCGCTGATTCCCCACTGGACGACAAACCCCGGCTCGACGCGGAAGAGCGGCTGGTTGTCGTAGAAGTGGTAGTAGACGAGGTTGTAGAACCGGTCCGCTCCCTTTGGCGCCCACTTGCGGTGAACGGTGACGACGAAGGAGCCCTTCGTCGTCCTGAACTTCGCCTTGAAGACCGCTGGCGCTGTCTTGTGGAGCGACGACGGGCGGAGCAGCGACGGGCCACCCGATGCCGACGCGACTCCGACCGCAATGGCGGCGGCAAGCACTGCTGCGATGACCGACCGTTTCACGGCCGGAAGAGTAGCGTCGGAAGCGAGCCGTGTCAGCGCGCTACGACGCTCGGGCGGGGAGAACGCGGCCTCGCACCTCGCCGAGCTCGACGCCGTTCGCGGCCTGCCCGCGGAGGACGAGCTCGTCGCCGTCCGCGAGGAAGCGCTCGCCGCGGTAGAGCTCGATCATCGAGCCCTCGCTTTCCGGCTCGGAACCCGAGATCGTTCCGCTAGCCATGAGGTCGCCGGTGCGGAGCGGCGCGCCGTTCGACGTCGCGTGCGCGAGCTGCTGCGGCATCGTCCAGTAGAGCGTCTTCGCGTTGCCGCGCGAGATCGTCTCGCCGTTGAGCTCCACCTCGAGCGCGACGTCCAGGCCCCACTCGCGACCGCCGGCGAGGTGGTCGAGCGGCGGCGGATCCTGCGCCGGCGCCTCGACGCGCGCGTCCTCGAGCAGCGCGAGCGGTGTCACCCAGGCGGAGATCGAGGTCTGGAACGACTTGCCGAGGAACGGCCCGAGCGGCACGTACTCCCACGCCTGGATGTCGCGCGCGCTCCAGTCGTTGACGAGGGCGACGCCGAAGACGTGGTCGGCGAACGCGTCGACCGGCACCGTCTCCCCCAGCTCGCTGCCGACGCCGACGACGAACCCGAGCTCGAGCTCGAAGTCGAGGCGGCGGCTCGGGCCGAACGTCGGCGCGTCCTCGCCGGGAGTCTTCCGCTGGCCGTTCGGCCTGACGACGTCGGTGCCGCTCACGACGACGCTCCCGGCGCGGCCGTGGTATCCGACCGGGACCCAGCGCCAGTTCGGCAGCAGCGGCTCCTGGTCGGGCCGAAACATCCGCCCGAGGTTCGTCGCGTGCTCGAGTGACGAGTAGAAGTCGACGTAGTCCGCGACCGCGAACGGGAGACGCGCCGCGCCGGCTGTCAGGCGCGGGCCGTCGTGGCTCTGCGCCGCCTCGATCGCCTGCTTCCATGCGGCAGGCCCGGCGGCCATCAGCGGATTGAGCGTCGGTTGGGCGAAGACGTCGCCGAGCCCCGAGAGGTCGACGGCGTCGTCGCCGTCCCGCCACAGCAGGCCCCTCTCCCCTGCGCCAAAGCCGGTCACAGGATGCCCAGCTCCTCGAGCTCGCCGACCGGCTCGAAGAACGAGCAGCTGCCGATCGAGTGGAAGAGCGAGTGGCGGACGTCGGCGAGCTGTGCCGGCGTCGCGGTGCGGTCGCCCCAGCGGAACGACTCCGCGTCGAGCTCGAACGCGCCCGGCTCTGCGCGGAGCGCATCCTCCTCGTCGCCGAACACCGCGGCTGCGAGGACGTTGAGGAAGCCGTGCTCTCCTGCAGCGGTCGGGTGCGCGTGATGGAGACCGGCGGTGGCCTTGAAGACGACGCCGCGGTCGCGGCAGCCGCGGATGAACTCCGCGACCTCCTCGACCGGCGGCACGCGCTCGCCGCCGCAGCGGATCTTCGCCCTCACACCGCGCGCGGCGATCTCGTCGAGCGGGGCGCCCTCGACGTAGATCGCGTCGCCCTGGCGCTCCTCTCCCCCGCCGACGAGCGCGAGCTCGCGACCGGGCACGTCGGTTCCCACAGGAACGACGAAGCGGCCGAGCAGCCACGCGTGCGGGCTCGCCTGCGCGCGGCGGTCCTCCTCCACTGCGGCCGCGAGCTCCATGCGCGCCGGCGGAAACATCGGCGCATGGTCGAAGAGGTGCGAGAGCAGGGCCTTGCGTGCGTCGTCCGGCATTCCGGCGGGAGGCTACCCTTCCCGCGGGTCAGGCCCCGCGCGATGGGAGCCTGCGAACCGCGTCAGATCCGGAAGGAAGCAGCGCTAAGTGGTCCCTTCCAGGTGTGCGGTCGGCCTGGCCCATTTCCCCGCCTCGCCCGCTTCGCTGGTGCGGGCCTCGCTTCGCTCGGCGCGCCCTGCGCTTCGCTTTCCGCTCGCTCGTATGCGAGCGGCTTCCGCCGCTCGCGTGCTGACGGCGTACGCGTGTGGGCCGCGCCCGCGCAGGTCGGTCGCGGCGGCGGACGGTGAGGGCGCGTTCTGCTTGAATCGTTCAATGGCCGCTCTCTACCGGAAATATCGTCCCCAGAGCTTCGCGGAAGTGGTCGGCCAGGAGGCGGTCGTCCGGACGCTGAGCAACGCGATCACGAGCGGAAGCGTCCGCCAGGCGTACCTCTTCGCCGGGCCGCGCGGCACCGGCAAGACGTCGATGGCGCGGATCCTCGCGAAGTGCCTCAACTGCGCGGAGGG
>Ga0265338_10001741_pt1 | contig 34419 bp, 30 predicted proteins | sample 42126metaG_FD_193579 | JGI IMG/M metagenome (GOLD analysis project Ga0265338, IMG submission 193579) | Rhizosphere microbial communities from Carex aquatilis grown in University of Washington, Seatle, WA, United States - 4-21-26 metaG | ecosystem: Host-associated > Plants > Roots > Rhizosphere...
AGCCGGGCTGCGCCATGATGAGTTGAACGCGAATAATAAAGGGAATTTTCATGACGGGGTTCCGGTTTCAGATCTGAATTCGGTTGCGGGTCGGCCTCCTGGGTTTTGGTCAGCCCAATGGGCGACCGGATTCAGCGCCGCCAATGGCACCAAACTTAATTTTATTTATCATTACCATTAGCCCATGCAAGCAAATTCCACCGCCGGGTGAATCAAGGCTGAAGGTTCAAGGCTGGATGCTGAAGGGAAAACTCGGTAGCACTACCGAAAACTCCGACGGCTTGCACTGGCTGCGTTCTTTGCGGTTAAATCTGCGTTTATCTGCGGTTCAAATCCGGATCTGGTGTCCTGGATTTCGGGTCTGGGCGGCTCGCGAGGTTCGAAGGCAAATCACGTCACCTTTCATTCGTCCCTCGCCACGCGTCACCTGTCACGCGTGGTGGCTCCGGGCAATGTCACCCGGGTGAACAGGATGTTGCGAACGCGAGAGCCCGACACCTTCACTTCCGTCACCTCGCCAGCGGCGTTCCGCGTGAATTCGAGGGCGACTCCCCAGCCGTCGGGATCGAAGCGATCCACCCCGCTGGCCATAAAATGCATCCAATCGCCTGAACGCATCCCGACCGCCAGCCTGCCGTCGTGGATCTCGAGCCGATGCATAGTGCGCAGTTCCTCGCTCCAATAGTCGCCGACGTACGCCGCCAGGCGGGCGGGCGTGAGTTCCGGCGGATTCAACCTCGGCGCGCTGTGACCGCGATAAACGATGTTCGTGACCTCGCCGGCACGGTTGCGCACAAACGCCACCGGCTGGCCGTAGGCTTCCACGTAGAAATTGCTGTCGGAAACCGGCGTCATCGGGAACTTGTCTTCATGGGTGGCCTGAGCCAGGAGCTGGTCTTTTTCGCGCGTGATGGTCAGCCACCAACCGGGACCCAACCGGTACGTGCCCAGGAAAGGAGTCCAGGTGGCCGGATCGGCTTTCACCGCGGCGGTCGGTTTGGCCGGGGATTCCGGACTCTGCGCCTTCGGCGAATTGCTGACATACAGGCCGACAATCTTCAGGGCCAGTCCCTCGGTGTTCATGTCGCTGGTGTTGGCCAGGACCGCGACGCCCAACCGCTTTTCGGGCAGCCACAACACCTCGCTGCGGTAGCCGGCCCAACTGCCGCCATGACTGATCATCGGGCTTCCCTGATAGTCGCCCAGGCTGAGTCCGAACCCGTATTGGACATTCGTGCCGTTGTTCAATTTCCCCGGCTGCCGCATCAACTCGAGAGCGGCTTTGCCGCCGACCCGGGTTGTGTCGAAATTGAGCAGCCACTGGCCCATGTCTTCGGCACTGACGAACAGGGAGCTCGAACCCTGCGCGGCCAGCTGGCTGGCGATTTTTTGGAACCGGTCTTTGTCACGCGGCGCATACGAATTGGCGCAGTCGGCCATGATCGCGGCGGGATTGTCGCAGACGAACGTGCGCTTCATTCGCAACGGCTGGAACAGGTTTGTATCCGTCCAGGCCCGAAAAGATTGGCCGGTCACCCGGGCGATGGCCGCCGCCAGCAGGTTGTAACCGGTGTTGGAATACTGATATTCCTCGCCCGGCGCGAAATCCAGCTCGCGCTGGCGCCGGACCATTTCCAGGATCATGTCCAGCGTGACCTCTCCCTCCATGTCGAGTCCCGACAGGCTTAGGGTTTCCGGCCAGTCGCGCAGGCCGCTGGTGTGATGCAGGAGATGGTCAAGCGTGATCGGCTTCCCGAAATCCGGCACATCGGGCAGGTACTTGCGAATGTCGTCGTCCAGGGAGAGTTTTCCCTGCTGCACGAGCATGGCCACCGAAAGGCCGGTGAATTGTTTGGCGACCGAGGCCACGTCGAACCGGGTTTGCGGAGTGATGGGGATGCGATATTCGAGGTTCGCAGACCCGTAACCATGTTGATAGATGACGACGCCGTCTTTGACGATGACCACGGCGGCGCCGGGCGAATTGGTCTTATCCCATTGGGCGAACAGCCGGTCGACTTTCGCGGTGTTGTCGGTGCGGACATCACACGCCACGGCGAGCAGGCAAATGCCCAGGGCGCCCGCCGCCAAACGGCGAAAGGCGCTTCCTCGAAAAACCGTCACATTTCCGGTCTGAAAGGTTTTGTGCCGGCGAGGCATGACCGGATGGTGCACCTGGGCAAAATGAGTGACAAGTGACAAGTGGCGGCGGTGCCATGTGAGGGCGCAGCCTTTTTTACGTCGGCCACGCCGCTGTAAGCGAGGGACAAGATTCCGGGCGAAGATGGAAGATGGAAGAAAACAAAGCGGAGGTTACGGGGCTTTCTTGTTCGATTCCCACAGCGCCACCATCGCCTTGCGGCGCGGACGCCAGTCGCCTTCGCCCAAAAAGGTGGACATCACTTCGCCCAGGTCGGCGCCGAGGCAATCCATGGCGGCGGTCTGGCCGGCATCACCCCATTGCGCCTCTTTCAGGAACGAGCCCCAGTCGCCGGATTTTTCCAGCAGCAGCGTGAGTACGATTTGAGCAAGGCTGTAGCTCAACTGATTGGAATCGCCCGGCTTGTGAAATGAGATTCCCGCCCAGAATTCCTGGATGGTCTCGAGGTTCCAGAACGCCAGATGCCGCTCCTTCAAGTCGTAATCCAAAATCGGGCCACCGGCGCCGGCAACCGCCCGCTCAAACATCCTGGCCAGTCCCTCGTTCAACCAGAGAGGCAGCCGAAGGTGGACGACACAATTATGAGTGAGTTCGTGCGCCAGCACCTGTCGCAATCCGGAAGGTTCGTACGGCACGGCGATATGGGCATAATCCTTGCGAATCAAACAGCCTCCGGTCATGGGGTGAGTTCCATCCCGATGAAAATAAGAAACGTACTGGTAATAATCATCCTCCTCCAGAAACAGCAGAATCACATGCTTGCCGTGTCCCGAGGTCCAGGCCGCATCCTTCAGCCCCGCGCAGATTTGATCCAGGGCGCGTTCCGCGAAATTGAGAATTGCCCGGTTCTTGTCCCCGCCCAGTGCCGAGAGCAGGATGAACTCGGAGGAATCGTTCACCCGGTAGTCACCGCCCAGATCCGACCGAAGCTGCATGACCCATTGCCGGGCGGCTTCCGTCCAGGCGGTATTCAGGTCGTCGGGTCCGGCGATCTGCTGTCGAATGGCTGCAGAAATCACCTTCCAATCGGGCCGCGAAAAGCCTTCTTCAAAACTGAACGCGCCGGCAACCTGCCCCAGATCAATCAATTCCGGCTGCCATTTTGAATCCGGTTCGGCCGGGGCTTCGGAGCCGGCGAGTGCATGCCCATCCGTCGGGCAATGCTGCTGGCCGTCCGGGTATTCCTTCCCGCACCAGGGACATTTCGGCATAAGCCCGATGAGGGTTACGGACCTGAGCCCGGGAAATCAATTGGAAACGGTGGTGCGCCCGGCGTTGATGGAGTGGCGGCGTGAAGGAAAAGGCTGAGATCTGAAGGCCAAATGCTGAAGGGAGCAGATGTCAGTTCGCCTTGTCCCGGCCATCGGGGTGGCGGGTGGAAAGTGGAGATGGAAGATGGAAAAGCGAAGCGACCATCCGTGTTCATCCGCGTATATCGGTGGCCGCCATGCGTCTTTGGCGGGTTTCGCGGTTAACGCCTGGGGTTGGCTATTGGTTGAGCCGTCTTCGCTCCGCTTCGCCTCGCCAAGGAAGTTGCGAGGCTCAGAATTCGGATCTGGGGCGGGCGCGCACTGGAGTGACGCGCCCTGCCTTTAGATTCCCCGGTCTTTGGGCAGACGCCTCATCCAGTCTTTTTTGGGTCGGATTCGCTCGGATCTTCTTCGTTGTCGCCGGCCGGCGCCGGTTGGGTGCCTGGTCCATTCTCGGCGGTGGCCATCTTCAGCGAGGCCTTGATGGTCCGGCGGGGGGTGCCGGAGACGTCGGCCGATTCGTTCAGAAATAGATCCTTGAAGGTTTTCATGTTCGTTTATTGGTTGTTGTTTGGTTTGGAAATCAATTGCTGCGGGTAAGGGCGATCTGCACTTCCAGCTGGTTGTCCACATTCCCGGTTTGAGCGATCCGATCCGCGATCGCACCGATCAGACGTTTTTCCCCGGCGCTGTCCACCGGTCCGCACAGGATGACCCGGCCGTTAATGGCGGTGATCTTCACGTTTCTGGCATTCGCAGACATTCCGTTGTCGGCGATGATTTCCCGGCGAATCTGCGCCTCGGTATCCGCGTCGGCCTGTAGGTTGCCCGGCTCCAGCGTGGCCAACTCGCTGCCCGCGCGATCCCGAACATTGGGCCGGGTGTTGTCAGCGTCGGTTAACGTCTCGGGGTTGAACCAGGGTTCCACGTTGCAGGCGCGATAAACTCCGCCGGCATAGCCGCCCTGAGCGAAGTCCGGCCATCGACTGGCCTGGAAGTGCGGGGAATTGCCCAGCATCTCCCGGGAGGTGTCGAGCTGGAGGATGTCATGGCCCGGGTTGAAATGCAGGGCCGTGGGAGGAACTGCGCTCAACTCGTCGGCCATCCCGATGAATCCGCCGGTCGAAACGATGACCGCGACGATGCGGCTTGACGACAGGTCCACCATCAGGTTTTCCACCTGGCCGAGTTTCTCATTCTGCAGGTTGTTCACCGGCGTGCCCATCAGCCGGCTCGCCTTCTGGACATAACCCAGCCGCGACCAGGAATTGTTGGCCCGCCGCTCAGTCGAGTAATATTCCCGCGTCCAGGTTCCGTCCGGGTTGAGGGTGGAAATCCAGTTGTTGGTTGACTCCAGATTACGGGCGGTATCCACCTGGCGGGCTTTGTCAAAGGTGCGCGCTGCATCGGCATTGATGGAGCCATCCATGTGATGAGGCAGGGTAGCGGCGAACGTTCCCTCCAACCGGGCGTTCCGGTATCCATCGCTGTCGGCAACGAAGTAAGGTTGTTCGCCGTAATAACCGTCGGCTTCAGTCGCCCGATTCAACTGCGTATCTTTGTCCCACCGCGAGGAATCGAACCCGGGGCCGGCCACGGTTTGCCTGGGGCCGGTGTCCACTTCAATGGTTTTATCGGCGGCAGCGTAATGCAAGGCTCCCGGCGGCAGCGCGATGAGCGCATTGGTCCGGCCGAAAAATCCACCGGTGGAAAGAACCACCGCAACGATGCGTCCGGACTCCACATCCACAACCAGGTCTTCCACCTGACCCAGGTTTTCGTTCTGACGGTTATGGACGGTCATCCCGATGAGATCGGTGGCCCTGGCCGCGCTGTTCAGCCGCTCGGAGCGGGCCGGAGGCGTGCGGTAACGAGCGGAAGCGGTTTCATCGGCGAACGCCGAGAAGGCCAGGAGCGACGCGGCGGACGCGCCGGCCAGGATCTGTAATTTCCGGTTCATATAATTTTTCCGTGTTTATTTTTAGCCAAGAGATGTTTCTGGGTCACCTCCTGCACAGTAGGCGGGTGACGGTGGGAGTGATATGGGGTGTTACCCTACCGAGTGAAGGGTGGCGGGGGGCAGATCAAAAATGGAGGATAGTGGATGGAAGATGGCACAGCCTGACGGCAAGTGGCCAGAGAAGGCTAAAGGCTTCTACCGTCGCCAATCAGTCTTCGCCAAGGCTTCGGCGCGACAGGGGCTATGGTAGAGAGGGAAGGCGTGGGAAAGGCTGAAGGCTAGACTGAGGGAAAGACCTGTCCTTCAAAGCCCATCATCAACGCTCAGGCGGACGCTGATTATTTACCGCCCAGGCGCATGAACAATTCGTTGCGGGCGTTCGGATCCTTTTGAAAGGCGCCGTGCATGACGTTCACTTTCATGATCGAATGCGTGTCGCGCGCGCCGCGGGCCATGGCGTACATGTGCTTGCCTTCAATCAGCACCGCCACGCCCAAAGGTTCCACGGTTTTTTCCACGAACTCGCAGATGTGATGCGCCGTGCGCTCCTGGTTCTGCCAGCGCCGCGCAAAGTAACCCGCGATGCGCGACAGTTTGGACAGGCCCAGAATCTTCGCGTCGGGGATATAGGCGATGGTGATGGTCATGAGGATGGGCAACAGGTGATGCTCGCACAAACCCACTTCGCAAATGCCTTCGACGATCACCATATCGTGGCAAATGGCCTTCTGACATTCCGCCTTGAACATCTTGGTGAGCTGGTCGGTGTCCATCCGCGAGCCTTCGGTCATCTCCACCAGCGCCTTGGCCGCGCGCATCGGCGTTTCCCGCATGCCTTCCGAGGTAATGTCCGCTCCGATCTCGGTGAGAATGGCGGCGTAATGGTCGGCCAGTTTCTGCAGGTCCGGCTCTTTTTTGTCGGTAATCATTCGATGCAATTCGATTATCAGGTTCACCCACATCCCGCAACTGTCAACGGCATATCGCGGCAGGCAGAAGCCGGAAGCCGGAATCCAGAATCCAGGAGGAAGTCTGCGTCAATCGACGTGATCTGCGGGTTCAAGGTCCGCTGCGCGCACGGAAATACATGGCTTTGTTGGATCCATGGGATGCGCTTACCGAAAATTGGCTGCCCGGATTGTTCGTCGTCAGCAACGTCTGCCACGTGGCCGCCGTCAGATTGGTCTTGTACTCGACCACGACGATGGGAACCGCTGAAACCAGGACATTGAAACTGATCGTGCTGCTGTTGTTGGTGAGACCGGTCAGGTGCAGGGAACCGGTCCCGGCGATTATGGTTTGCAGAGAGAACTGCGTGGTCGTCGAGCGGAACGCTTCCGTGATGTACGGGGTGCTGTTGGTGGTGAAAATGATGTGACCGAAATTCAGGTCCACGGTGTAGAGCTGATTTTCCTGAAGGGTGTGGGCGGGAATCACGACCGAGGTGGCAGTCCCCGGCATCACATTGGTCGGGAGGGACACCAGGATCGTCGTCGTGTTCATCTGGATGGAGACGAAATCCGAGGCGGTGCCGCCTGAGAACGCATCCCAGGTCAGGGTAAACGGTTGTGACGAATCCACGGCCTGGGTCGCCGGAAAGTTGCTGATGTGCGGCGCGGGGGGTTGGAGCAAGGTGGCCGGCCAGTTGACGGTAACGGCCTGGTTGGAGGACACGCTCCGGACCGTGAGGGTATAATTGCCCGTTGGGAATGCGGCGTTAAACTTGGTGAGATCATTCGTGAGGACGACCAGATCAAAAAGCCACGGGCTGAGCGGGACTGGCGACAGATTGAACACGCTGGCCGTTGGCAAGGTCAGCGTAACATTCGTGGCAAAACGATTTGACGACAGAACGGTGTTCGCGACGAACTCGTACGGGGGGGCGTCCGTGAAAAGCATCGACGGGGCCGACGAGGTCTGAAAATAAAAATGGCCGGCGCCGACCTCAAAAATCGTGATGGGGTTGGTGCCATTGGAACCGCCACCGCCGCCCGAGCCGGTGGTAAAGGAGCCGGTCGGTGGAGGGTTGATGAATGTGCCGTTGGTGCTCACCCCGATGACCGTCCAGGAAATGTTGGTGTTTGCGGGGAACGATGGCGCAGGTGTACAGGTGAGAACAGTGTTGTTGGCGCTCCAGGCAGACGCCGCCGGAACAAACCCGCTGAGACCGTAAGTGAAGACCGCCGAACTGGAAATGGTGTTCATCGGCGTGTTGAAAGTGAACACGACCGTTGAGGTCGTGGACACTCCGGTCGCCCCGTTGGCGGGGACGCTGGAAAGCAAAGCCGGTTGCGCCTGAGCCCGACAGAAACCGAACAAAAAGACCCCCAATACCACCCACCGGGCCAGACGATTCGACATCAGCATACCTTGTCCATCCACGGCCGGTATCTTATACAGAAAGAGTTTTTTGTCACGTTGCAAATGCAAAAAATCGGGTGAGCAAAAGACGTTGCCACGCCGCCTCTTTCACGGCTTTTCATGGCCCTGCTGCCAACGGTTCTTGATCTCTCCGAACAGTGACGTTTCTGCGCGGACCCGGTCGGCCGGCACATTTTGTTGCAGCGTGGCCAGGGCGTCCTTGGGCAAATGGAAACACACCCGCTTTTCATAGTCCACGGTCACCAGAACCACCGCCTTCATTATAAAACCCGGGATCACCGGCTTCACTTCGTGGAGGGAGGCCCAGGGAATCAGGATGGGCAACGTCCTGGCGAAGTTGGGTGTGACCAAAAAACCTTCCTGGGCGAACTCGATGAGAAAGGCACTGTCAATGCTGGCCTCGTGCCGGTCGCCGAAGGAGGCATTGAGGTTCTTGTACCGATCGCCAAACTTATGAACGTCAGTCGCGGGAAATTTCCGGCTTAACGTATCCCAGTCGCTGGTGCGTCGGGGTCCATACCGCCGGGAATACCACCAGAAGAAGCAAACGGCGCCGATCATACCTGCAGCAATCAACGATGCTGCCACCGGATGGCTTTCGGAACCAGTCTCGCCGGTCATGTCGCGACAATGCCTCCCGCAAAGACCCGGGACAAGTGATAAGTGACGGGGCGTCAGACGTTGGGAACGGGAAGAAAACCCTTGTTCTAAGACCCTTTCCCCTACTTTTCCGGGCCTGCTAAAGAAAACCAAAAATGATTTGTCCATTTTCATTATTGGTGGACATCTTATCAGCAGATGACTGAATTGAATGACCATGAATTGCTCGCCGAGTACGCTCACAGCGGGTCCGAAGCGGCGTTCGCCGCCCTGGTCGAGCGGTATGTCAATCTCGTCTATTCCGCCGCGCTGCGTTTCACCGGCAATCCGCATCACGCCCAGGAAATTACGCAAGCGGTCTTCGTCACCCTGGCCGGCAAGGCCGGCGGATTGCGGCGCAGCGTGGTGGTGCCGGGCTGGCTGTATCAGACGGCGCGGCTGACGGCGGCCAACTTTGTAAAAAGTGAAATCCGCCGGCAAAAACGCGAACAAGAGGCGTATATGCAATCCACCTTGAATGAACCGGAGGCGCCGCCCTGGGAGCAGGTCGCGCCCTTGCTGGATGAAGCCATGGGCTGCCTGGGCGAGACCGACCGCAACGCCGTGGTGCTGCGGTACTTTGAAAACCGGACCGCCGAGGAGACGGGGACCTTGTTGAAATTAACCGCCGCGGCCGCGCACAAGCGGGTGGAGCGCGCGCTGGAAAAGCTCCGGAAATTTTTCTCCAAACGCAACGTGACCGTCGGGATGGGCGGACTCGGCGTGCTGATTTCCGCCAATGCCGTTCAATCCGCCCCCACCGGTCTGGCGACGGCCATTTCCGCCGCCGCCATTTCCGGAACCGCGATTTCCACTGCCACCCTCATCACCGCCACCACCACCATCGCCATGACTACCATACAAAAAACCATTATTGTCGCCGCCCTCGCTGCCGCGGTCGGAACCGGAATTTACGCCGTCCACCAGGGCGCGCAACTGCGCGGCCAGATCCAGTCGCTCGAGGACCAACAGGCGCCGTTGACGGCGCAAATCCAGCAACTGCAACGCGAGCGCGATGACGCGACGAACCGGGCAGCCAGCCTGGCCGGGGAACTGGCCGGCATAAAAAAGCATCCAGCCGAGGTGCTGAAACTGCGCGGCGAAGTGGGCGCGTTACGCCAGGAAAAAGCCATCGCCGACAGCAAGAGCGCCATCAGCAAGATCACCGCCAATCCGGAAGCCCGGCAAGCCTTGCGCGACCAGCAAAAAATGGGCATGACCATGCTCTATGCCGACCTGGCCAAGAATTTGAAGCTTACTCCCGACCAGACGGGGCAACTGAACGACCTGTTGGCCGACCATATCATGACCAGCATCGATCTCATCACCCAGGCGTTGCATGACAAAGCCACGCAGCGTCAGGTTGATCAGTTGTTTGCCGTCCAGGACACGGCCTTGCGCGATCAGTTGGAGGTGTTGGTCGGTCCGGATGGCGTGGCAAAGTATCTGGATTACAGCCGGAACCTGGGCAGCACCCTGACGGCCGCGCAATTCGCCAGCAACCTGACCGGCGACTCGGCGGCGGTGGCGGAAAAGAAACGCCAGTTGTTGCAAGCCATGCAGGAGGTGACGCAATCCGCGCTGGCGGCCGCCAATCTGCCCGCCGATTACCAGACGGTGCCCATGCTCAATCTCGCCAACATCGCCTCGGAAGAGGAAGCCACGCAAAGCCTCCAGCTTTTTGACAGCATCTATGCGCAGGTCGCCGCGCGCGCCGGCAGTTTCCTCAGCGCGGACGAACTAACCCTGTTTCAGGGATACCGGGCCGAAGCGCTCAAAAACAGCAAGATGATGCTGCTTATGAACCGGAAGATGATGGCACCAATTTCACAATGACAAGTTGTTGCAGAGAAAGGGAAATATATGACCCGGGAAGAAATCGAAGCATGTTGGAGAGACTCGCGCAATCGGAAATGGGGAGTCTTCTATTATTGCAAAGCCGATCCTCGAGTGATCGTGCCGAAGCGCCTGAAGTGGATGGGCTGGACGATCAATGCCGCCCGCCCGAGCGCGATTCCGGCAGTGTTGTTCCTGATTGCCATTATAGTCGTTCCCATATTCATCGCGACGGCCAAGGGAGCGGGTTATGGCATTGTGCTGATTACGGGAGCCGCGGCCATTACCGTGGTATGCCTGTTATGCGCCTACTTGTCTTCGCGCACCAAATGAGAGCCCGGACACGATCATCGCACCCGGCAGGAACCGGCGGCGGGAAGGCGAAGGCGAAGGGTGAAGAGGGCAGTCGGATCATCGGCAGCGCTCCGGATTAACGTTGATTTCGCCTCCTTGGCTGTCCATTATCGGTCAAGTTCAGCCGTCTGGCTGAGCCGGGTAGAACGCACAATCAATCACTCGATCATTCAAAACCAATCATATGAAATTAAACAAACTGGCCGCCATGGCCGTTGTCAGTATATTCGCGTTGGGAATCGCAAAAGCCGGGGGCATTGCCAACTTCGAATTTGAAAAACTCGACTTCACCCTGACGGCGATGCAGCAGGATCAGGATCAAGTCCAAACGTCCCCCAATGTTCTAACCTCCACCATTTCGACCTTCCGGATCAACAGCAAGAACATCCTGGATCTGATGGCGACGGCCCTGGGCACCACCTGGCCCACGGGCGCCCGGCTGGCGCTGGACAACAACTCCATGGATATTTTTGTCGTGGATAAAACGGGCTCGAACGCCCTTTATAACGCCACCCTCGGCTTCAATCAGGGCGGCTCGAATGTCCTCTTTTTTACCCTGAGCACCGACGACCAGGTTTTCAGAGGTAAACAGGTGTCCTCGACGTCCAGCCTGCACATCTCGGAAACCGACTTCGGGAAGGCGACCTTTCATCTCTTCATTGTATCGAACAGCATCACCACCACCGACCTTAGCCTCGATGGCGTCGATACAAGCAATAGCACCTTCAATGAAAACAATAACGGCAACAGCTTGTCCACGCATGACAACGAACCCCTCAGCGGCGACGGCGTATATGGTGACGGCACCTGGACCGTGGTAAAAGGCATGGTGGTTGGCTCCGGGAAATGGAAGAATATTCCGGTTCCCTGATATTCGTAAAAACTGACTTAAGACTGGTGCGATACGGGAAACCGTATCGCACCTTTTGTTTGGAAGCCCAAGGGAGATAAACTGAAGGTAACGCAGCGAACTAAGGTCGTGTCTGATCTCCGTTCCCTCCGTTTCCTCCTGTAAAAATTTTGCGTATTTAGTGTCTTTCGCGGTTGATATCCAGTTGAGAGTGAAACGGGCGGCGCGCACAGTGACGCGCCCTGCCATGCGTGTTAATTTATGAGGTTCGTGTCAAAGTGTTTCTCCTTGTCGCCGGGGTGACGGAATCCCAGAATCAACCCACCCATGAAAATCCGGCTCTGGTTGCTGTTATCGGTCTTTTGGTCGGCGGTCGCTCACGCCGGGCCCGACCCGGAAATCCAGCGCTGCATCGGCATCATCCGCGAACACATTTACCAGGATTACCCGGGGATGTTCAAAGCGCCCCAGGGCGCCTTGAAATATCCTTTCATCACTCCCGGGAGCAGCCAGTATGAGAACCAACTTTGGGATTGGGATTCCTGGCTCGCGGACGTGGCGTTGCGGCAAATTCTGCTGGAGCACGGCACGCCACCGGAGCGGGCCGAGGCGCTCAAACACGAACAGGGCTGCGTGCTGAACTTTCTTGAGCTGGGCGGCTGGCAAGGCTGGCTGCCCGTGCGCATCACGCCCAAAACGGCGCGGGCCGAGTCCATCATGGGTGACACGAACCTCTTCGCCCACAACATGCACAAACCCTGCCTGGCGCAGCACGCCGCCTTCTTGACCAAACTGAACGGCGGCAATGCCGAATGGCTCCGGGAAAAGTTTTATCCGCTGCAGGCCTTTGTGAATTGCTACTATAACCATTACCGCAACCCGGCCACCGGCCTGTATTACTGGCAGACCGACGAAACCATCGGCGTGGACAACGACCCGGCCACGTTCTATCGCCCCGACGCGAGTTCCGGCTCGATCCTGCTCAACTGCCTGATGCACCGGGAACTGCAGGCGATGGTTTACCTGTCCGGGCAACTGAACCAGAAGGAAATCGGGAACAGCTATCAGAAAATGGCGGACGACCTCCTCCAATCCCTGCGCGAGCATTGCTGGGACGCGAAGGATGGTTTTTATTACAGCGTGGACCTCAACCTGCGACCGTACGAGAGGCCCAAAAAAGCCTGGCAATTGCACGAAGGCGGACCGCGAAACTGGGATTGCCTGATTCAACGCCTGGGCGTCTGGTCCGGTTTCCTGTCCCTGTGGGCCGGGGTGGCCACCCCGGAACAGGCCAAACTGATTGTGGAAAAAAATTTCCGGGACACGAACACGTTCAACGCGCCGTATGGCGTCCGGACGCTTTCCCGGATGGAGAAAATGTATGACGTGCGCGCGACGGGGAATCCTTCCTGCTGGCTGGGCCCGGTCTGGATCAATGCGAACTATCTCACGTTTCGCGGGCTGGTGAAATACGGCTACCAGGACGATGCCCGGGCCCTGGCCGAGAAAACCATCCGGCTGCTGGGCCAGGATTTTGAGAAGAACGGGGCGTTGCACGAGTACTACCTGCCCGACAGCGGCGAACCGGTGTTGAACAAGGGATTCCAAAACTGGAACTACCTCGTCCTGAACATGATTGCCTGGTACGAAGGCAACCCGTGCGTCGAAGAATTTTAAGGGCGGCCATTGGTTGAGAGTTAAACCGGCTCGTCGGGATCCGCCTTCGCCAAAAGGCTGCGGCACGACAGGGCCTCGCCCCACCACAGCCGGGAGCAGCAGGGAACCCGTGTCCATCCGCGCCATCTGCGGTTGCCAGAAAAATCTCGACAGCCGGAAACAATCGCCGGATTTTGGCGCGGGGACAGGCCCGGAACGATTATGCAAGACAAGGCTTCGCGCACCGATTTCATGGTGCTGGTGGGAATGATGCTCGTGCTGGGCGCTCCGTTCGCGCTCACGCTGATGACGATCAAGGAGCCGCGGCCGCTGGCGATCCCGCTGGAGGCCAATCCCACCCCGCAAGGCTATACGTGGAGTCTCTCGCTCTTTATCATTCCCGTGCTGGTGCTGGCCGCCTGGGTGTCGTTGCGCAAACATCCGCCCATCCAGAAAAGAGCATTCTGGTTCAGCGCCGTCGCCATCACCGCCTGCGGCATCGCGCTGGATGTTTTTTTCGGCCTGACGTTCTTCACCTTCGTCAACCGGGAAGCCACGTTGGGCGTGACTTTCTGGGGTTATTCCTTCGTGACCGGCTGGCAGCGGACGATCCCGATCGAGGAAATCGGTTTTTATTCCTTCGGCGTGCTGGCGGCGCTGCTGGCCTACGTGTGGGGAGATGAATTCTGGTTCGGCGCCTACAACGTTGACGATGGGCCGCGGCGGGAAACCCGGCTGCGCGACCTGGCTTCGTTTCATCCCGGCTCGGCTGTTTTCGGGGTGATCCTTTTCGGGCTGGGCATGCTTTACAAGAAATTTGGTCCGCATCCCTGGCACGAGGGATTCCCCGGCTATTTTCTGTTTCTCACTTTGGTTGCCGTCACGCCGAGCATCCTCTTTTTCCCGGTGGCCCGCCGGTTCATCAACTGGCGCGCCTTCAGCCTGGCGTTTCTGTTCATCCTTTTCCTGAGCCTGTTCTGGGAAGCCACCATTGCGGTACCGTACCAATGGTGGGGTTTCCAGCCCCGGCATATGATCGGATTAATGATCAACGGCTTCTGCGGTCTGCCCATCGAAGAACCCGTACTCTGGATGGCCATCACGTGGGCCACTGTGATTGTGTACGAAACGGTCTACACGCTGCTCTTCATTCCGCCGCGAAGTGGCGAGTGACATCCGTGTCTGTCAGTGGCTGAAATCCTTCGCGCCTTTGCGCCCCGGTGGTTCAAATCATCCGGTTTGGCCGTTGACGTTCGGGCGTCGTGGAATTCCGCCTTCCAAATTTCTTGTGCGGTTTTTCCATCGGCGGGCATTACCTTATGAAACAAGATGACTGACGACGCCGAATTATTAAGCCGCTACGCTGCCGAGCAATCGGAGGCCGCCTTTGCCGAGTTGACCCGGCGGCACGTGGACCTCGTGCATTCCGCCGCGTTGCGGCTGATGAACGGCGACGTCCACGCCGCCCAGGACGTGACGCAACAGGTGTTCACCGAGGTCGCCCGGCAGGCGAAACGGCTGGCCCGGCACCCTGCCCTGGTGGGCTGGCTCTACACCACCACCCGGCAAATGGCGTCGCGGATGCATCGAACTGACCAACGCCGCCAGGCGCGCGAACAGGAGGCCACCATCATGAATCAACTCCTCCACGACGACACGCCGCCGGCGGATTGGAACCAGCTCCGGCCGGTGATCGAGGACGTCATGCACGAACTGGATGACCGGGACCGTCACGCCGTCCTGCTCCGCTATTTCCAGAACAAGACCCTCCACGAGGTGGGTGCGGCGCTGAATCTGACTGAAAACGCCGCGCGCATGCGCGTGGACCGCGCGCTGGACAAGCTGCGCGGGAAACTGGCCCGCCACGGCATCACCACCACTGCGGCGGCCCTCGCCGTCGTGATGACCGCCAATGCCGTCCAGGCCGCGCCGGCCGGTTTGGCCGCCACAATTTCCATCGCCGCCATCGCCGGCAGCGCTCTACAAACTTCAACTCTCATTGCCGCTACCAAAACCATTGCCATGACTACCATACAAAAAACCATCGTTGCCGCGGCCCTCGCCGCCGCGGTCGGAACCGGAATTTACGCCGTCCACCAGGGCGGGCAATTGCGTGGCCAGATCCAGTCGCTCGAGGACCAGCAGGCGCCGCTGACCGCGCAAATCCAGCAATTGGAGCAGGGCCGCAATCGGGCGAGCAATCAACTGGCCGCGTTGCAGGCGGAGAACGCGCGGTTGAAATCCGGCTCGAACACGACCGAGCTGTTGAAATTGCGCGGTCAGGTGGGCACGCTCCGGCAACGGGCGGCGGCGAACGAAGCCAAAAGCAATCAACCCGCCAGCGGATTGGACAAAATGATGAGCGACCCGGCGATGAAGGAATTCATCCGTCAGGCGCAGAAAGAAAAAATCAAGTCCATGTACGCCGATTTGTTCAAGGAACTGAAGCTGGCGCCGGAGCAATCAGACCGGTTTCTTGAGTTGCTGTGCGACATCGCGTCAAAAAGCATGGAACGGATCACGTCCCCGGGGACTTCGGACCAATCCGCCGCCGATGCGATGGCGGACCTGGGGAAACAATTGCACGCGTTACTGGGGGACGCGGGGACGGCCCGGTTCAAGGAGTACAGCGATGAAATTCCCGCCCGGACGACGGTTTCCCTGCTGAATGACAAACTGGGTGACAGTCCGCTCAGCGCCGAGCAGAGGGCCAGCCTGCTCCAGGCAGTCAAGGCCGAGCCGGCGGATTTGACGATGGGCCTGACGGGCGCGCCGGACAAAGCTTTTTTGGGGTCCCAGGCGGACATTGATAGTTTCCTGCAACGCGTGACAGAGAGCAACCAGCGCATCCTGCAGCAGGCCGGCAGTTTTCTCACCCCCGACCAGTTGGCCGCGCTCGACACGCTGTTGACCACGTCCATTGAGACGCGAAAACTCCAGGCCGCCGCCTTGATTCAAAAGCATTGATGCGTGACGGGTGGCGAGTGACGGGCGGTGCGAACGGACACGAAGGTTAAAGATTAAATCCCAAAGGCTCGCGTAATAGATTTCATCTCACGCGGACGGCTGTAACTTGTTGCGGCAAAAAATTTCCGGGAACAAATTCCCCGGCCGCTTCTCTTAATTTTCGTAAAAAAAGAACGGCGGCCACCCCTCTCCAGGGCGCCGGGTAATGGTCGCCAATAAAAACGTCGGGACGAAAACAGCGAAAGTTCAAAGAGGTGAATTATGTCCAAAAAACAAACAACCAACGGCACTGACTATTCCAATCAAACTGCTCTTGCCGAAGAGCAACCAGGCGGCCCCCTGATGCGGACGAACATGGGCCGGCGTTCATTTATAAGAAAGCTTGGCCTGGCCGGCGCGGCCGCCGCGCCCGTCGGTGCCTTGCTGACTACATCGATGGGGGCGCGCGCGGACGGCGGGAATTCCGGGCTGAGCAAGGGCGATGTTGCCATTCTGAGGTTTTTGGCGGCCGCCGAGATCCTGGAGACCGACTTGTGGCAGCAATACACGGAACTCGCCCTGGGCAATCCCGCCTTCCAGATGGCCCTGACGGTGCTCGATGGCGACATGCCCACCTATGTCAACCAGAACACGCGAGACGAATTCACGCACGAAAATTTTATCAACGCATACCTGGTTTCAAAAGGCCGCAAGGCGGTGAATCTCGAATCCTTCCGTACACTGCCCAGCAGCCAGGCCACCGGGTCGAACAAGACGGCCAAACGTCTGACCAACCTGATGAAGCTTACGGTGGACACGAGCTGGTTCCTGCGTTACCGGCTTTCCGGCAACCCGGATTTTGGCGACACTTTTGCCCAGATCGTCAACCTGGTTGATGTGCCGGCCATTCCGAACAGCGACCTGCCGTTGCCCACGGACCCGACCTTCGGGTTTCAAATTCAATTGATTGCGAACACTGCCGGCTTCCACTTTGCGACCATTGAGCAGGGCGGGTCGAGCCTGTATCAATCCTTCCTGCCCAAGGCCACCAGCCTGGAAGTGCTTAGAATCGTCGGGGCGATTGGCGGAACGGAGATCATGCACTTTCAAACCTGGCAGGACAAAGCCGGCAACGCGCCGGAATTGATGGACAACCATGGAAACGAAGTGTTCCCGCAGCTGCCCCACGCACCCGACCCGACTCCCGATGGCATTGACCACTCCGATCCGACGGACACGAATCAAATCATGCCCGCGCCGTGCAAATTCATCAGCACGCATCTGCCGCTGTGTTCGGTGATCCGTCCAGTCTCAACGAAATTCGCGGGCGCCAGGGCGGCGGTTGCGGGTCTTACCGCTTCGGGATTGTTCGATGGCCAGAGCAATGCGTTCTTCAAGTTGCTGGCCGAACTGGCCGAAGACGCCGATGAAGCTCAACGCGGCGACTAAGCCTGCTTGAGTAAAACATAATCGGGGAACGAAATTCACGCCTTGGGTCCATTCGGACCCAGGGCATTTTTCCTGAAAACCCTCAAGCCCCGAAATTGAAAGCCGCGTCTGGACACCCTCTCGCGGCAAGCTGTCTGCCTTGTCCTCCTGGCTTCCTTCTTTGAAGCTGAACCGCCCGGTTTTACGTTCCCTGCTTTTCTTCAAACCGCACATCCTTTTCATCGCTTTCCAAGCGGATTAAACCATGCTAATTTGCCGGTGTCGTTTAACTGATGGTTCAGCCGTTGAAAGAGCCGAACAAAATTTCCGCCCACGAGGTGACCGACCCCGCGATTTATTTCAATCGCCGGAATTTCATCCGGGCGGGCATCCTGGCGGCCGGCGCCGTCGCCACCGGCCTCGCCTACCGGCGGCTCAACCCGGTCGGCACGGGCGGAGTCAAAACCGCCCCGATCGAAGGCCTGACCGCGGCGGCGACGAATGGTGCGACCGGTTTTAGCGTGGCCGAGGCGGAGACCTCCTTCGAGGACATCACGCATTACAACAATTTCTACGAATTCTCCACCGACAAGGAAGGCGTGGCGCCGGCGGCGGCGAACTTTGACACCAAAGGCTGGCAGGTTTCGGTCGAGGGCCTGGTGCGGAAACCCCGGGTTTTCGATCTGGGTGACCTGTTGAAAATCAGCCCGCCCGAAGAACGGATCTACCGTATGCGCTGTGTCGAGGCCTGGTCCATGGTGATTCCGTGGGCCGGTTTTTCGCTGTCCAAACTGCTCGACGTGGTCGAGCCGCTGGGCGAGGCGAAGTATGTGGCCTTCGAGACGTTGCTGGACCCCAAACGGATGCCGGGGCAGCGGAGCGACGTGCTCAAATGGCCATACGTCGAGGGTTTGCGAATGGACGAAGCGATGCATCCGCTGACGCTGCTGGCGAGCGGGTTATATGGCCGGGCGTTGCCGCCGCAGGATGGCGCGCCCCTCCGGCTGGTCATCCCGTGGAAATACGGTTTCAAGGGCATCAAATCCATCGTCAAAATCAAGCTGGTCGCGGCGCAACCGCGCACGAGCTGGAACGAGTATGCGTCAAACGAATACGGCTTTTACGCCAACGTGAACCCGCACGTGGACCATCCGCGTTGGAGCCAGGCCACCGAGCAGCGCATCGGCGAATCCGGCCGGCGCCCCACGCTGATGTTCAACGGTTACGCGGAACAGGTGGCGCAGCTATACGCCGGGATGGACCTGCGCGCCAATTTCTGACGGCATGAAAGAGAGTGGCATCCGGTTCATCAAGCTGCTGATTCTCGTCAACGGCGCGATACCGCTGGCGTTGCTGGGCTGGGACGTGAAACACCATCAGCTCGGCGCCAACCCGCAAAACTTCGCCATCCTGACGACCGGCATGATGACGTTGATATTCCTGATGCTGACGATGGCCGTCACACCGTTGCGCAAAATCACCGGCTGGAACTGGCTGATTCAATTCCGCCGGATGCTCGGCCTTTACGCCTTCTTTTACGCCTGCGTGCATTTCCAATTGTTCTTCAGTCTGGACCGGGGATTCAGCATCTCCAGCACGCTGACGGAGATGGTCAAACGCAAATACCTGATCGTGGGTGGCACCGCGCTGCTGTTAATGGTGCCGCTGGCCCTCACCTCCACCAACGCCATGATCAAATGGATGGGTGGCAAACGCTGGCGGGCATTGCACCGGCTCGCCTATGTGGCCGCCATCGCCGGCGTGATCCATTACTACATGCAGGTGAAGGCCGACGTGCGCCAGCCGCTGGCGTTTGCGGCCGTGCTGGCCATCCTGCTCGGATACCGGCTGCTGGTTTACTGGCGCAGCCGCCAACCGAAACGGATGGTCAGTAATCAGTAATCAGTAATCAGTAATCAGTAATCAGTGGCCAGTGGTCAGTGGTCAGTGGTCAGTGGTCAGTAGCGGGATCCGGAATCCGGCGTTCAGCCTGAAGTTTTTGGACTTTCCCCGGCGCCCGGCGTGGCGGTGTGCTCGCAAAATTTGATGATGGAGGAGCGGGAGACAAAAAACGTCTGGCCATCGCCCGGTTCAAGCTCCACAAATCCAGACTGAGCGTCGTACTGGGATTTCGGAAACAGGTGCTTGACGCCTTTGAAACGCACGTTGGAATAGACCGTCACTCCCTGGCTCCAATCGGTGCAATGAACATCGTAGCGTTTGCCGAGGTCTACGGGTTCGCCCGATGACAAGGATGGCACGACACGCTGCGTTGATGCCGGACTGGTGGTTGAGGGCGAAGACTTGCTTGCATCTGCGGAGGGAGGGAAATTGGGATCGAGTTCTTTTAGAATTTCCTGCCGCGTTTGCACCAGGTCCATCCCCAAATTCTTCAAAATCCGTCCGGCTAAACCATCACCCTCCTCCAGCAAACCCAGGAGAATGTGTTCGGTCCCGACATAAGTATGATTCAGCCGCCGGGCTTCTTTTACTGCCAGAGCCAGAACCTTCTTCACGCGCGGTGTATAGGGAATATTGCCGCTCTTCTCCTGGTCCGAAGCCGGTTCCGCGCATTTTTTGACCTCGGCACGGACCGTTTCAAGGTTGATTCCCATCCTTCCGAGGACAGCCACGGCCGTGCCTTGTCCCAAGGCAATTATTCCCAAGAGCAGATGTTCGGTGCCGATAAAATTATTGTGAAGGCGGTCGGCCTCCTTGCGCGCGAGCCCCAGCACCTGCTGGGCCCGGGGAGTAAAATCACGTACGGGCTCACCGGAGCGGCGTCCTTGCGGCGCGCCCGGTATCGACTGGCTCAGGGGCAGAACATGGACGCGCGGCTGTTCCGTCGGGACCGTCGTCAGTCTTTTCCAGAACGATTTGAGCCAGTTCATTGATGGCGCCAGTTTGCCACGGCCAATATGGGTTGCAAGTGACGAGTGACGAGTGGGAGACGAAGATGGAGCTTTGCGATCTCTGCGTTTGGTGTACACGCTTTAGCGTGCCGGGATGCAAACTCACACGCTGAAGCGTGTACACCAAACAGGTTTTTGCGTATTTCGCGGTTGGTTTCTGCAAGCCCGACCCGCCTTCACCCCCGCCGAAAGCGGCGAGCCAGAAACAGGACCAGGCCCGCGCCGGCCAACAGCAGGGACGCCGGCGGTTCGGGGACCATAATGCTGTTGATCCAGGGCATGAAGGTCGAGACCCGTCCGAAGCCGCTGGCATCTCCATAATCGGAATTGGCATTGCCATCGGCGGCGACGACAAAGGTGGCCACACCAACCAGGTAGGTTTGCCCGCCGATCGTGGCAAATACACCGCCGCCACTGTCGCCGGGCCCCAGGCAGCCTTCCAGCGGCAAAGGCGTCGCGCTCCCGAAACCGTTATCCGCCGTCGTGTGCGGGTTGTCAAAATCACTGGCCAGGATCAGGGAAGGATTGCCGAAATTACCGTCGATGACGTTTTGAAAGGCGCGTTTCTTGTCATCCAGGATATTGGCGCCGGTCAGGCCGGTTCCCGTGAGGCCATAGCCGACATACGTTCCGGTCTGCCCCACTTCCGACGTCCCGGTGTAGAGCGTTGCCGGCGTAACCCCCACGACCGGCGTGCTGAGATGGATGAGGCCAAAGTCGTAACCGTTGAACACGCTGCCATTATTCCACGTCGGGTTCATGTACAGCTCGGTCGAGGTATAGGAGGAGCCGTTGATGGTGAACGTCCCGGAACTGGCGATCAGCAACTCGTGGGCGGTCATCAGCACCCAGTCCGGGGCAATCAGGACGCCGCTGCCGTTGTAGCCCCAACTGTTGACAAATTTTCCCACCGACTGATAGTCCGAGCTGGCGGCCAGAGCCTGATAATCGCTGTCCAGCGCATCGTCCCGGATGGTGCTGCCCCAGATGGATTCCGGCTGGAGAGCCGTCGCAGCAAGTATTCCAAGCAACAAAACCAAACTGTTTTTGCCCGATCTCATGGTATTCCGATTCCATCACAACCGCACCGCACCGTCAAGGTAAACCCGGTTACAGCCCGGCAAAAAACGGGTAACAAATTGAACCGCTGATCTTTGCTTGTTTGGAACTCCGGTCAGGGTTCCTCCCGCACTGTGCCCGTGGCCAGGACTTGAACAAAAAACTGTTGCTGGGGTTTGAGCGGATGCGTCGCCCGGATGGACCGGATGCCGCCCAACAGCATCTCCGCTCCGGTGGCGGGACCGACGATGAGTTCGGCTCGCGTCAGGTTCCGGGTACCGCTGTTCAAATCCACCGGAAGCCGGTACTGCTCGGGCCCGGTTTTTTCCGTCGGGTCCGAGCCAGCCGGGGATACTTCGTCCAACCGCGGCTGCACCGAGAGGGCAAAATCGCCCGTGACCACGCTGACGGCCATGGTTCTCAACTCCGGCAGGCGAAAGGCGCAGTGGGCTTTTTTCCAGAGGTCATGCACCGCCGGCTCGGTCTGGATCTGTTGCAACATGGTCATCAACCAGATGAATCCGCCGCCCAAGGACTGGGCCAGCCGGTCAAAATCCTCGGGATGCGGGGAGCTTTCACCGGCGGTCACCCGGATGGATTTGTTGCCCAGTGGTTCATTGGCGGCGGACCGGTTCTTATGGACGGAAAGTTCCAGGCTGAGACGGCACAGGTCCGCCAGTCCGTTCGTCAACACTCCCCAGGGCAGCGTAGTTTGCCCCTCTTTCAGCTTCCTGCCGGTGACGTCAAAGACACGCACGCGCACCGGATAAAGGGTTGAAATGAAACTGGCTTCATGGCTGACCACGGGCGTTTCGTTCGTGTTGGACCAGCCGAACGTGTTGGTCTGCAATGCCGGTCGCCACAGTTGTCCCTCGGCACTGGTCGGTGGTGGACGCAGGGTCGTCAATTCCACGAAACCGACCGTTTGTTTGGACGCTTCGACTGCCTGGACGCCGATCAATAACTGGAGATTGGGTTTCCAATCCGTCTGCGACCGGTCTGGCCGGCTTTCGATGGTGCCGGTGACCTGCTTCAGGATCGCGAGTCCCGGCGCAAAAACCGGGTCAATGGCCCGGTCCGCTTCTGCCGCCGACGCGCCGAAGCAAAGGAACGTCAATCCGATCGCCGCAATCAAGGACGCCATTGCCCTGGTATAAAAACTCATGGTCATCCATGGTATCACAGTGCCGGACGCGTGGCGAGCGGCGGGCGGCGGTACGGCCTTAATTCCCGGCAGGGCGCGTCACTCCGTGCGCGCCGTTCACCGTCCCGCTCTGCGGGACGGCGGGCAGAGGATTGCCCACCCTACGCGGATTTTGAAATCGGGTCACGTCCAGGCTCAAGTCTTTTTCAGGAAGGTCCCCTTTTGCAGTTCCTCGAAGGCCTGCTGGAGTTCGGCCTGCGTGTTCATCACGATGGGCCCGTACCATGCCACCGGTTCCTGCAACGGCTTGCCGGACACGAGCAGGAACCGGATGCCGTCCTCTCCGGCCTGCACTTCCACATCGTCGCCGGTATCGAACAGGATGAGCGAGCGGTTGTCCGCCTCGGCCGGCAGCGCAGTGTCGGCCCAGCCGAGACTCTCCGTCGGCACCGCCAGCGGGGCGGACGCGTTGCAGAACTTGCCGCTTCCGGAAAAAACATAGGCAAAGGCGTGACGCGTCTTTTCGACGGGCAGCCGCTTGCGTTTGCCGGGCGGCACGGTGACGTCGATATAGGTTGGATCGGCGGCGATCCCTTCGACCGGGCCGCGTTTGCCCCAGAAGCTGCCGCAAATGATCCGCGCCTGGGTGCCGTCGTCCTCGGTGACCTCGGGGATTTCCGGTGCCTTGATTTCCTGGTAGCGCGGCGCGGTCATTTTGAACGCCGACGGGAGGTTCGCCCACAACTGGAACCCGTGCATGCGGCCGAGCGGGTCGCCCTTGGGCATTTCCTGGTGAATGATGCCCCGGCCCGCGGTCATCCACTGGAGGTCGCCGGGGGCGATGGCGCCGCGATTGCCCAGGCTGTCGGCGTGCTCAACCGTGCCGGCGAGGACGTAGGTGATGGTTTCGATGCCGCGATGCGGATGCCACGGGAAGCCGGCCAGGTAATCGTCCGGGACGTCGTTACGGAAGTCATCCAGCAGGAGGAAAGGGTCGAAGTCGGTGGTATTGCCGAAGCCAAACGCGCGGCGCAGATGGACGCCGGCGCCTTCGAGGGTGGGCTTGGCCTTGACGAGGCGCTTAATCGGTCGGATGGACATAACATTCTCCTTGGTTCAGGGTCAGTACGACGAACAGGAAAAAAGTACGCACCGGCAAGTTTGAGGCAAGGAGAAAGATTGCCCCGTCAGCTGTCCGGGATCCGGGGTGGGCGGTGAAAATCGGGTGTGGCGCGCCGGGTGGCGGGTTGTTATGGTCTCGACTCAGGTCGGTGAGACTGAAACCGAGACGGCCGGGTTTTCCCGATCACAACCACCGAAAGGAAATTGGATTATGATACAGATCACACAACTGCTCGGCGACAAAGCCGATTACCTCCTCAATTTCAAAAGCCCGAAAATTTCCCGGGACCGGTTGCACCTGCCCGGGCCGGACTTCGTGGACCGGATTTTTTCCATGTCCGACCGCAGCAACCGTGTGCTCGGCAACCTGCACCGTTTGTTTGGCCACGGCCGGCTCGGCGGTACCGGGTACGTTTCCATCCTGCCGGTGGACCAGGGCATTGAACATTCCGCCGGCGCAAGCTTCGCGAAGAACCCGGATTATTTCGACGCGGGGAACATCGTGAAACTGGCCGTCGAGGGCGGTTGCAACGCGGTGGCGTCCACGTACGGCGTGCTGGGCGCGGTGGCCCGCCAATACGCGCACCGGATTCCGTTCCTGGTGAAGATCAACCACAACGAGCTGCTCACGTATCCGAACAAGGCGGATCAAATCATGTTCGGCACGGTGAAACAGGCGGCGGACATGGGTGCGGCGGCGGTGGGAGCGACAATTTATTTCGGCTCCGAGCAAAGCGGGCGGCAGATTGTGGAGGTGGCGCAGGCGTTTGCGCACGCGCACGAACTGGGGATGGCCACGGTGCTGTGGTGTTATCTGCGCAACAATGCATTCAAGGTCAAGAGTGCGGACGGCAAAACCACCGACTATCACGTCTCGGCCGATCTGACCGGCCAGGCCAATCACCTGGGCGTGACGATCCAGGCAGACATCATCAAGCAGAAGCTGCCGGAGAACAACGGCGGGTTCAAGGCATTGAACACGGGCAGCTCCAGCTACGGCAAGCTCGACGAGCGGATTTACACCGAGCTGACCAGCGACCATCCGATTGACCTGTGCCGTTACCAGGTGGCCAATTGTTACATGGGCCGCGCCGGCCTCATCAACAGCGGCGGGGAATCCAAGGGCAAAGGCGACCTGGAACAGGCCGTCGCCACCGCGGTGATCAACAAACGCGCCGGCGGCATGGGCCTGATTTCCGGGCGCAAGGCTTTTCAGCGCCCGATGGCGGAGGGCATTGGTTTGCTCAACGCCATCCAGGACGTGTATCTCAGCAAGGAAGTCACCGTGGCCTGAACCGCTAATCTTCGCTGATTCACGCTGATTCCAGCCATCGTCCCCGGGGTGAAGCGACGGAGGACGGGTGAATGGGAACGGGCGGTCAAATCCCGCGGTTATCGACCAGGTGGACTGCTGATTCTTTTCTGAAGGGTGGAGTCGCCCGGAAATTTGGTCAGGCCGAGCTGCCAGGTTTGCTGCGCGTAATCGGGTTTGCCGATCTTTTGATATTGATCGCCCAGGACGACATACGTTTGGGCAAACTGCGGCTGGGGCGCCATCGTTTCCTGCTGGTCAATGAGGCTGGACAAGCGCTGGACGACTTCGTTGTCCCGGGCCGGATCCGCCGGCCAGCGGGACATCGAAGCAGCCTTCATAAATTGCGCCTCCCAGTTGGCGGGATCCAGTTTCAACGCCTCGTTGAAACTTTGGTCGGCCTGCATCGCCAGGATGCCGATCTGGTTATAATCGCCGCCCGCGTCGCGAATCGCGCGCAGCTGGTTGATTTGGGCCTCGCCCAGCGTGGCAGGAATTTCCGGATCGTTGGGACTGTCCGCCGCGCGCTGTTTCAGTTCCGCAATCGCCTGTTCCAGCTCGCCGGCCTTTTGCAACCGCTGAAAAATCGCATGCTTTTCCATGGCGGTGACCGACGGAGACAGCAAAGCGTCAATGGCCTGGCTCAATTTGGCTGACGCCTTTGGCTTCAAATTGTCTGAAAGTGAATTTGTAACGGGAGCCTGAGCCAGCCGGCTGGCGTTTTCTGAAACCGCTCGCGGCGGTTCCGGTTTTGGAGCTATCATTTTTTCCGGCGGCGACTGCTCCGCCGGTTCCGACATCGATGCGGCGAGCGGCACGGGGGCTGGCGGCGTTTTTTGCCGGTTCAGATAAACGATGGCCCCGGCTGTGGCGGCGACACAAACAAATATCAATGCGATAGTGGATGGTTTCATTTTTTCCGTTTCCTTAAGTTAAAGTTCAAGCATTTCCCTGTTCGCGCCGGCGGCGCGCCCGGGCCACGACCCGCCCTTGTAAAGCCACGGGAATCACCCAGGCCAGCATCAACCAGAAGCCATGATTTGAAATGACTTCCGCCCAGCGGAAGAACCGGTTTTGCTGGATAAATTGCCGGGCGATTTCGGTGTTGGCCTGCAAGGCGCGGGCGACGCCTCCGACCGCAAAATCGTGGGCGACCACCATTCCACCCATCGCCGCATTCCACGCGGCGCCACAGCCGCAAAAAACCTGCCAGCCGGCGGCCAGGCCACCATGAGCCCAGACCCCGAGGGCGCACGCGCCGATCGGGAATATTCCCAGCGCGATCGCGCCAAAGGGCAGCAGACCGATGGCCAGGCCGCCGAAGCTCAGCGGCGCGACGGCGATCCCACCCGAGGCGAAAATCACGCCGACCGCGTGGCTGCTGCCGATGGCGATCCAGGCTTTCACCGGCCCGCGCATGATGTCAAACCGGTCGCCCAGGCGCACATGAATGAGCGGCAGCCCGAAACAGCTCCACCGGCTGCGATATTCAAACGCGGCCGGCGGAAAATTCCCGGCATATTCCTTTGCCAAAAGGCCGGCCAGATACCGGCGCCGTCCGGGAAGTGAGCCAACGACAAAAAAAAGAATGCTTAAAAAATAAATGACAATGGTCTGGCTGAAGAACAAGCCCCACAGCCACCAGGCATCCTTGTGGTTTCGAAACGTCCAGAACAACGGCACGGCCAGCATGGCGGAAAATACCAGGGCGACCATGAGGGAATTCCGGAAAAGAGATTTGATGTGTCCGCGCTCCTCGTCGGAATGAGCTTCGTCCATGCTCATGCGATAGCTGGCGTAATTGCCAAAAATGACGAGCAACGGGCTTAAAATCGCGCCGAGCAATCCCAGGGCGCCGGCGGCTTTGGCCGTCGCGCTGCCTTTCGCGGCGGCAGCGCCGAGGGTTGCCGTTTTGGCGGAGAGGGTGAGCGTGGGCAACGCCGCCAGGGCACTCAAGGTGAAAGCGGTTCCCGGATTCGTCTGCTCCAACGCGCCTTCCACAAAGGCGAGCACCTGTTCGTGTAACAGCTTCCGCCCGCGCGACAGCCGTTGCTTCACCGCGTCCTCGCTCAATTCCAGGCTTTGCGCGACGGCTTCGATGGATTGATGTTCGCGATAGAACAGGATAAGCGGCTCGCGGTAACTCTCGGGGATGCGTTCGAGCGAGCGCCAAAGGATGGCCTCCTCCTCCCGGCTGATCAGGTGTTCCGAGGGCAACATGCCTGACGCGGGTGATTCGTCCGCCGTGTCCAGCGGCTCGGCGGCATGGCTCGGTTCCCGTCCCTGCTGCCGCAGCGTTTTGCCGATGAGATTGCGTGCGATGCCGCACAGCCAGGCGCGGAGTTTTGCCGGCTCGCGCAGCCCGGCCAGTTGTTTCCAGGCGGCGACAAAGGTTTCCTGCGCCAGGTCTTCGCTCTGGCTCAAACTGCCGGTAGCGCTGTAGGCCAGCGAACAGACGAGCGATTGGTAACGCGCGATGATCTGGCCAAACGCGTCGCGATTGCCCGCCAGGCTTTCGGAGACCAGCTCGGCGTCATTGAAAACTTCAGTGCTCACATCTCTGGTGGTCATCATATCACCGCATAAGTACCGGGAAAGAGCTGGAGGTGACAAAGAAAAGCATTTGGCACACTCCGCATCGCAGCTGGGAACGATCCCGGAAGACAAAAGGACGGTCTGCCAGTCCGGCTCAGATAAGAACCCGTCCCGGCTGTTCACGACGCAAAGATTGGTCAAACCGATCATGCGCGTCTTCTCGTCCGCCGTCACTGATATCCATACTCCTGATTTATATTAAAAATGACGGGTGATTTTAGCGCATAGCCCGGATGAATAAAAGCCCTATTGGTTCGGGCCAAACGACACGATAAAAGGCACAGGACCAACAGGTTGTACCGGGGATGGCGGTCCCAACGGAATCCGGTCTACAGCGGGTGCCGGTATGGAGAAAATGTTGAAGGTTTCTTCCGGCCGAAACCAAACGGCGCGGCCGGCGTTTCATGGAATGAAGCGGTTTGCGACAGGCAATGCGTGAACCTTGTCCGTAATCATCATAACCCGCCTGCCGCATCGTTCACGCCGCGGATTGAAAGACCAAAACAAATGAACCTCATCCCCAACCAACCCCGAACCGGATTCACGCTGCTGGAAATCATGATCGTCGTGGCTATCATCGGCCTGCTGGCGTCAATGGCCATCCCCAACTTCATGGAAGCCCGCGCCAAGGCGCAAGCCAACCTCTGCATCAGCAACCTGACCCAAATTGATGCCGCGGCCAGCGAGTTCGCCCTGGAAAACGGCCGGAAGAACGGTGATGCCATCAACTATCCCGGCGACCTGACGCCGTACCTCAAGCTGAACCGGGCCGGCGGCATCCCCGGTTGTCCGGCCAACGGCGCTTACGCTGAACCCGCCGTGGGCACGCCGCCCAGCTGCTCGCTCAGCAGTACCGTCGCCCCGCCCCATCTGTTGCCGTAAAAAAACCGGGCGAACAATCTTCGCCCGGTTGGGTGAATTTACCCGCGAAATCTATGGCTTCCAGATCATGTCGGCCACGGTGCGGCCGGCCGGAACGAACGGGATCACGTGTTCGGTGTAAGGCACGATCACGTCCAGCACATACGGTTCCTTCGCGTCCAGCATCCGCTGGATGGCGGGGCGCAGGTCCTTTTTGAACATCACCCGCTCGCATTTCACGTTGAAGGAATTGCAGACGCGCACATAGTCGGGATAAATCTGCTCGCGTTTGTCCGGGTCGCCGAGATAGGTGTGGCCGCGGTTGCCGGCGTAAAACTTGTCCTCCCACTGCACCACCATGCCGAGATGCTGGTTGTTCAGGATGATGGCTTTGGCGTTGATTTTCTCGACGTGTGCGGTGGCGAGTTCCTGGATGTTCATCAGGAAGGAACCGTCGCCGTCAATGTCCACCACTTCCTTGTCCGGATGGGCGACCTTGACTCCCAGTGCCGCCGGATAGCCGTAACCCATGGAGCCCAACCCGCCGCTGGTGATGAACTGGCGCGGGTATTTGTACTTATACCATTGCCCAGCCCACATCTGGTGCTGGCCGACTCCGGTGGTGATGATGGCCTCGCCCTTGGTCAGCTCATAAAGTGCCTCGACCACCATCTGCTGCAGGATGATCTGGTCTTCGTGATCCTTGAGATGGTCCTTCATGTGGTCGCTGCCGGCGATTTCCTGCGTGATGGTGTAGGCAAAGGGCGCCTTCTTTTTCCATTCCTCGATTTGTTCGAGCCAGGTCGTGCGTTTCTTATTGAGCGGACGCTTCGTGAGCATCGTATTGAGCCGCGTCAGCGCGTCCTTGATGTCGCCCACCACGGCCAGGTTCGCGCGGCGGTTCTTGTTCAGCTCGGACGCGTCGATGTCCAGGTGGACAATCGTGCCGTATTTGCAGAATTCCTCGAACTTGCCGGTGACCCGGTCGTCGAACCGCACGCCGAACGCGAGCAGCAGGTCGGCCCCGTCCTTGAGCTTCACCATCGGCTCGTTGGGGTCCTTGCGCTGCTTGTATTCGCCGCTGACGGCCCAGTTGGCGAACGCCGCGCCGTGCATGCCCAGCCAGCGCAACGAGAGCGGATGCGTTTCCGGGAAACCGCCGATGCCCATGATGGTCGTGGTGACGGGGATGTTGGTCGACTCGGCGAATTTTTTCAGTTCCGCCGCCGCGCCGCTGCTGATGATGCCGCCGCCGCAATAAATCACCGGGCGCTCGGCCTTTTCAATCAGGCCCATGATTTCATTCAACGCCACCTCGTCGGCGCGCAAATCGGGCTGGTTGTAACCGCGCAGGCCCTTCTTGACCTGTTCGAGGGTCGGCCACACGGGCTGGGTTTTGGCCTGCTGGATGTTCTTGGGCACATCAATCACCACCGGGCCGGGTCGGCCGGATTGCGCGATGTAAAACGCCTCCTTCACGATGCGCGGAATGTCGTTCACGTCCGTGACGAGGTAGCTGTGCTTCACGATCGGCAGGGTCACGCCGATGATATCGGTTTCCTGGAATGCGCCGCGACCGATCATGTTCTGGTTGACTTGGCCGGTGATGGCCACGAGCGGGCAGGAATCGAGGTAGGCATCGGCGATGGCGGTGACGAGGTTGGTGGCGCCGGGGCCGCTGGTGCTCATGCACACGCCGGCCTTGCCGGTGGCGCGGGCATAACCTTCCGCCGCAAAACTGCCGCCCTGCTCGTGCCGCGGCAGGATGGTGCGGATTTTGGATTTGGTGAGCGACTGGTGGATTTCCATGCTGGCGCCGCCGGGATAGGCAAAAATGACCTCCACACCTTCGCGTTCCAAGGCCTCGACGAGGATGTCGCGTCCGGGCATGACGGGGCCCAGCTCGGCGCGTTTGGCGGCGGGGGCCGCGAAGGGTGACTTTTTCTTCGATCCAGCGGTTTCGGTTGTCTTGCTCATGGGCTCTTTCGGTTGTAGCTGACGGCGCGGGCAACAAAAAACCCACAGCCGTGTCAGCCGTGGGTTCTTGTTAAAGTGTTTACATTCAACAAGCGCCAACGGCGTCGGTAACGACTACGACGACGGCCAGTGTGACAACTTGTTTGGTGTTTTTCAACATTACGCTTCAATTTTAGTGGAATTTCCGCCCCGGTCAAGCCCGGTTTTTGCCGGTTTTACAACGTTTCTTGCTCCATTTCGGCAATGAATTTGAAGTTGGCCACCGGCAGGTCATGTCGGATCATTGCAGCCGGAAAAAGACAGCCGGCTGGTTGTTGGTGAAGACCAAGGAAATCGCCGGCACACCGCTCGTCGCCGGCACCCAGGGTCCATCCGCCAGATTCATTGTCATCTGGAGTTGGTAATTTGTGCCCCCCGCCAACGGCCAGAAGACGATCATCTGCCCTCCCCCGGTGCCCATGGTGAGAGGCGGCACGTGCCTGGGGACAATATTCAGTGAAAGTTCCTGGTCAGAGACCACGCCCAGTTTGTCCACCGCTTCCACGGCAAAATTGAAACCGCCGACCGTTGCTGGCGTGCCGGAAAGCAGGCCGTTGGTGGCCAGCGTCAGATTAGCCGGCAGGCTGCCGGATAACACGGTCCAGTGAATAGGTGATACCCCGATAAACGGCACTCCGCCGACTGTATGCAACGTCTGACTGTAAAAGAAACTGTTCGTGCCACTGGCGTTCGTGCCATCGGGCAGCGAAGTCGTGGTGATCTGCAACGCATTAGTGACGGCCAGCGAAAACAGTTTGTTGGTTGTGTGGACACCGTCGCCGACCTGGACGGTGAACGCAAATATGCCGCTGTCGCCCGGAGTGCCGGAGATTTCGCCGGACGCAGGATCATTAGTCAAACCCGGTGGCAGTGAACCGGAAATGACGGACCAGGTGAAGAACGGGTTATAACTCGACGCCTGGAGAAACTGGTCGTAATAGGCGCTGACCTCGCCCCGGGGCAGCGGCGAAGCGGTAGTGATGGAAACGCTGTCGCATGCCTGGACAATAAAATTGACGGTGGTGTTGGTACCAGGGAAGTTACCGTCTGACCGCCGGGGCAGACATAGTTGCCGCTGCCCAGAACGCTGTCCAGGCTTTCGTCGCCGCCGAGACAATTCACGCCAAAGAGCCAGCTGCCGTTGGGCGCATACAATGAATAATTGCCGTTGGCATCGGTGAGCGTATGGGCCTCATAGTTGGTGCCGTTGACGAGGGCCGAGACGGATATGGCGACATCGGCAAGGTTGGTGCCACGGGTGTCCTTCAGGTTGCCGGTGATGTGATTGGTGGCGAGGATGGCGGTGAAATTTTGTAGCACGGCCTGCCCGGCATCGATATTGCCGTCGATGGTAGTTTGTGAAAAAACATAATTGGTGCGCATGTTGTCCATGTTGCCCTGGACCAACCAGGGATCGCTGGCACCCGCACCCAGCACACCCAGGACATAGTTCCCGTTCCCAACCGTAAAACCGTCTGTTTCATACCAGTTATGGCCGGGGCTGTCCTTCGCCAAAATGTCCAATGCCCACAGGTTACTTCCCGCGTAGCCCTTGACGTTGCCATAAATCAACGCGGTGGCCAGTGGGACGGGCAGAATCAGTCCCGCCGTGCCGGCGGCGACATTGGTTCCACTTCGCAATCCCAGATAGCTGTGGACAATCAGCGACATACGATCCGCCCGGATCCCCCACGTACCCGCCGTGACCGGCACAGTGAAATCGCCGTTGGTGTCGGTGAAAGTCATCGCCATCTCTCCGTTGGCTGACACGGCCGGAACCAGCACCCCGGGCAGGCCGAGGGTCTGATCGTTGGCGTCAACCAGCTTCCCCGAAATGCTCTGGGTGGCGGCGGTGAGCGACAGGTTGGTTCTGACGGTCATGTTGTAGGCCAGCGTCAGCACCGGCGCCGTGTTCAGATCGACAACGTAATTGGTCCTAAACGCCACCAACAAATACGTTCCCTCCGGCGCGTCGACGCGGTATTAACCGGAATCGCCCGCAACCCCGCCGGCCACCGGACTGCCGATCGGCCCATTGTGTCCGGGACGCGGCGGGGGAAACAGCAGAACCAGGGCATTCGAGACCGTAGTGCCGGTACGGTTGCTGACCACGTTGCCGGTGAACGTTGCACCGTATAAACCAGAATTGCCGACAAAAAACTGGTTGGTGATCGGGGCAAAATGCCCGACCGGGCTGGACAACTCATACAAGTATTTCACCCGGATATTCTGCGCGAAATCGCTCCCGGGAAAATTCATCGTCGCGGTAATAGCTCCCGCCAAGGTATTCGAATCGCCGGGCACATTGAAATTGGTCACCCCGCCAATTACAAAGTTGGTCCCATCCTGCAAAGTAAACTGCTGCACCAGCCAGTCGCTGCCGTCAATGACGTTATTGGTATTGAGGTCGAGAAATTTTTGGATCACCACCGTCTCCGTATTCGTCAAGCCGGTGATGGCCAGCGAAATGGTTCTCGGGTACGTGTCTGCCACCGACGAAGGCGTGATGGTAAACGTGACGGCGGCCGGCAAGGCCGGACCGAGCAGCAGAGCCAGCGGCAGGGCACAACGGCGCAAACTGGCTTGGAGCAGCGACGCGATCAAACCGGGTATGTTTGTCTTCATATATTTGTTTTGGTTGAAAGTGATGACCTTTAGATAAGACCGTTTGATTTTAAATCTGTCACGCCACCAATCGTAAATGCTGGCTGAACCTTGGTTTACTATAATCCAATGGCGTCTTTGTAAGGCTTGCGAAGTTCGTAATCCCGGCAAAAGACAATATCCACCCATTGATCGCCAAAAGAAGATATGAGGGACGGGAATGCTGAAAATAAAAAGGCCGCGGAGAAGTTCCGCGGCCGGATGAAAACAAATGGAGTGGTTACCTGCCTATTCGGCTTTCTTTTCCTTTTTTTCAGCCTTCGCGGCCTTGGGAACCTTTTCGTTTTTTTCAGCTTTGGCATGTTTCTCGGCCTTGGGCTTGGCTTCAGCGGCCTCGGCTTTCTCGGCCTTGGCGTGCTTTTCTGCCTTGGGCTTGGCTTCGGCGGCCTCAGGTTTTCCAGCCTTCTCATCTTCGACGTGCCGGCCGCGCTTTTCCGTCCGCGGCCTTCTGCCTTCTTCCGATTTTGCGTCCGCCGGCGCGACGGCCGGGGCCGTCACGGGCGTGAGACTTTCAACGCGGAGCTTGAGGGTGCCTTTGACTTCGGCATGCAGGTGCAATTCGATTTCGTGGTCGCCCAGCGCGCGAATCGGGTGTTCGAGATGGATCTTCCGCTTGTCGAGCGTGATATCGAACTGGTGCTTCAATTCGTCGGCAATCACGCCGGCGGTCACCGAGCCGAACATCTTGCCGTCCTCGCCCGCCTTGACCTTGACGACGCAGATGAGTTTGGCGACGCCCTTGGCGAGTTCGGTCATGGTGTTGAACTCGTGCGCTTCGCGGTCGGCGCGGCGCTGGCGCAAGGCCTCGATTTGCCGTTTATTGGACTGGGTGAGCGGGACGGCCAGGCGTTGCGGGAACAAATAATTGCGCGCGTAACCGGCGGCGACCTTCACCTGGTCGGATTCGGCGCCGAGGCCGACGATGTTGTGCGTAAGGATGACTTCAGTCTTCATAAAAGTGACAAGTAATGGGGAAATTCAGGCCGGATAATCAAAAGGGAACGTCGTCCCCTTCCGGGGGACCGTCGGCTTCGCCGCCTTCGGGCGCGGGGGCCGTGGCGGCCACCGGACGGGAGCGCGGCGCCTCGGGCGCACCGCCGGCCTCGCCGCGGTTTGAGTCAATGAACGAAAAGCTTTCGAGCACGACCTTCAATTTGCTCTGTTTTTGCTTGGTGTTCTTGTCTTCCCACGTGTCCTGTTTGAGGCGGCCCTCAACCAGCAAAGGCCGGCCTTTTTTCATGTATTGGGAAATGACCTCGGCCTGCCGTCCCC
>Ga0265338_10001742_pt1 | contig 34399 bp, 35 predicted proteins | sample 42126metaG_FD_193579 | JGI IMG/M metagenome (GOLD analysis project Ga0265338, IMG submission 193579) | Rhizosphere microbial communities from Carex aquatilis grown in University of Washington, Seatle, WA, United States - 4-21-26 metaG | ecosystem: Host-associated > Plants > Roots > Rhizosphere...
TTTCCTCGCAACTGTAGAAAAGTGGACGCTCTGAGACTTTTCTTCGGATCATCCTGGACTCCACGACTTCATCAAGGAAAAGACGATCCTCGTAGGCGCTTTTAATTAGGTTTTGCGATTGCCTCTTAAGTGTTGGGTTGGGGGTTGGGTTGGGGGTTGGGTTGTTCTGGATCGGACCAGTCAGACAAGTCGGACGGGTCGGACGAGTCCGACCAAGAACAAACCTAACACCAAACACCCAACACTCAACACCCAACACTCAACCCTCAACACCCAACACTCAACCCTCAACACCTAACACTCAAACCATCCCCGGTCCAAAGGCCCATGGCGCAACCCGAAGACGGGCGACCTCTGTATCTCCTTTTATGCACAGAATCAAAGCAAACCGCGTCGCCGCCGCCGGCACGGCGTCACTTAGCTCCGCCTTGAGTCGCCGGGGCAGCAGGGTCCGCTTGGGCTTGACCCTGTTTCGCGATAAAGGGATTCCTTTTCACGTCAAGATTCTGGCTTTGACGCTTGGCGGGTGCCTCACTTTCCTGATGATCGCTCTCGAAGTACCGATCGAAGGCGTGCTCGCCCTCGCGATGCCGGTGCTGGGAGTCCCGTTCGATTTCGCAATCGATGGCCTCGAATTCTTCGCTTTGCCTGTCCTGTTGGCGGTTTTGATCCTGCCCTTGCTCGTTCGAGCTAGGAGGTAAGCGAGGAAGTAGGGATCCCGGACGTGGCGCACCCTCTCAGGGTGCGAGTCGAGCGAATGCTCGGCCCAATCATCGGAAACCACGCACTAGCGAACCAAACCTCCAAACATCCCGGAGGGATCACAGAAGGTAGCCGGGGGTCGAGCGCGGCCCGCCGTAGCGAAGCGAAGGCGGGAGCGACACCCCCGGAGGGTGCCAGCGAATCAACCGACCCCGGCAGGGGTCGAAGAAAATCCGAAACAAGTCAGAGCAAACTGGACATGCCGCAAACAGTCTGTGCTTGGGTTCGGCCGCGCTCATCCGGCCGGGCGCTCAGCCACCGTCGACCCGACCGTCGGGCTTCCCTTCGATTTCCTCTTTGGCCCTGGCGAAGCCTTCCCCGGCGGCTCGGGAAAGAGGACATTGGCGAGAAATCCGTTCTCAACCTGCTCGACCTTCAGCTCCCAGCCGTCGGCGTGGGCAACCGCCCTGCAGATTGCGAGGCCGAGGCCGTTGCCACCGGTCTTTGCGTTGCGCGCGTTGTCTGGGCGGTAAAAAGATTCGTAGGCTCTCTCCGTGCTCCAACCGGGCACGGGTTCGCACTCGTCGAAAATCTCGAGCGTCTTACCCGTGTCGGTCTGCAGGAATGAGACCGAAATTCGCTTTCCCTCTGTGGCGTACTTGGCCGCGTTTTCGAGGAGGTTGCGCACCAGGATCTCGGCGTGGTTCGAGATGGCCGAAACGGTTGCCTGGTTAGACACGTTGAAATCGACCGATAATCCCCGAGCGGAGATAATGGGCTGCAGTTGAAGTAAAGTGGCGCGGCAGACGGAGGCGACGTTGACTTCGTCCCGCTCTCGGTCCGCGTTGTTTTCTAGCTGATGAAGGAGTAGAAGACTCTGCACGAGGGACTTCAGCCTTCCGGACTGCTTCTTTGCTTCCTCAAGCGCCAGCTTGTATTCTTCCGCCGGGCGTTCTCGGCTGAGCGCCAGCTCGAGATGCCCTGACAAGGCCTGAAGCGGTGTTCGCAGTTCGTGGGAGGCGGCGGCATAAAAGCGCCCTTTGGATTCGGCAGTCTGCGCTATCCTCGCCAGGAAATCGTTGAGCGTATCGACAAGGTCCACCACTTCCGCATCGTTGGAGGGCGGTTCGAGTCGTACCGACAGATTCTCCGCGGAAGCGCTGGCCGCTTGGCGCGCCAACTTGCGAATCGGAGATAAGGTTAGCCCAACCAGAATCCAGGCGCCGCCGCCGACTGCGAGCACCACGAGTCCACCCATCAAGAGCATGTCCATGCGCCGTCGGGCCATATCCCGCGCAACACCCGCTTTCGGACGTATCGCGATTACAAACCGGTCTTCGCCGGCGCCGCGAAACGAAAAGTCGTATTTCTCGGCATAGGCGCGCATCTCAGGGTTCGGAGTTGCCGTCCGGCTCGGCCGAGGCGGCACAGGTGGAAGCTCTGAACGCGACTGCCAGAGGATATCCTGAGGGTTCCAGGCCCTCGGCCCTCGTTCTCTGGGCGCCTCGCGTACGCTTCGGCCGTCAGAATCCCGCTCTGAACCCTGCGGCCGCTTCACCACGATGACCGTGATATTCCGCTCCGAGACTTCCGGCGACCCCACTAAATGTTTGAGTTGGTTCTTCCAATCCGACTGATTCTGATCCATCACCTTGGCCGCCGCCTCGGCGACTTTACGCAAGGTTTGGCCATTCTCGAACTCTGCGTTGTTCTGGGCGAGGCTCAGCAGAAAAGTAATCGAGCAAGCCAACACGGCCCCGATGATGAGAACGAAGCCCAGCGTAGTGCGCGACCGCATGGATTTCAGCTTAAGACGCACGTGAATCCACCACCCTGTAACCCACTCCTCGGATCGTTTGAATCAGCGGCGTGTCCGTATTGCGATCGATCTTCTTGCGCAGATAGCTGATGTACACGTCGAGAACGTTGTCGTTTCCATCGAAATCGTACTGCCACACGTGATCGACGATCATCGCTCTCGTAAGCACGCGGCCCGCGTTGCGCATGAGATATTCGAGGAGGGCGAACTCGGTCGCCGAAAGCGAAACGGTGACTCCGCCACGGGTTACTTGGCGTGACTCGGTGTCCAGCACTAAATCTGCCACTTTTAGCGAACCCCCAGACGGGCTGCCCCGGCGAAGGAGCGCCCTGATTCGGGCGAGGAGTTCGGCCAGTTCGAACGGTTTGACGATGTAGTCGTCTGCGCCGGCATCGAGACCTTTGACCTTGTCCTCCAAAGCGTCTCTGGCCGTGATGATCAGGATGGGTGTCGCGACGCCCGATTCACGCAGACGGCGCGTAATTTCAAAACCATTGAGCCTTGGCACCATGACGTCTAAGAGGACAAGATCCAGATCCGTGGCCTTGGCCGCATCCAAGGCCACGTAACCGTCGTCGACGACGCGGACGTTATATCCGGCCTCCTCCGTCGCCTGCTTCAAGAGCCGGGCAACGCTTTCGTCGTCTTCGAGCACCAATAGGTTCAATGGCAGTTCTCGTTTCTTGACCTTCGCAGGGCAAAAAGTCTAGCGCCCGCCTCCGGGCCCTCGGCCTCCGGGGCCGCGCTGAGGCATGTTGGCCTCAAACTTGGCTTTTTGGGAAGCGCTTAGGACGGCGAGGAGCTGATTCTTATGATCCTCCCAGATGGCGCCGAACTTGTCGCGGCCGAAACCAGCTCCGCGTGCGGCGTCGATCTTGGCGATGAGGTCGTTCAGAATCAAATTGGTCTTATGTTTCTGCTCGGCGCTCAGCCCAAGCTGCTCGAGGTCATGGCGAATGCGTCCCACCGGGCCGATCAGGCCGCGGAGGCCGCCTAAGGACGCGAGCTTGTTTTTCTGCGCGGGAGTCAGAAGGGCATTGATTTCGGACTCGCGGTTATCCATCATCCTCATGCGGACTTGCGGCGGCGCCTGCATGCCGCCGGTGCGCCCTTCGGTTGTATCGAAAATCGCGCGGAGCTTGGCTTGTTGAGCCTGGCTAAGACCCAGTGCCTGTGTCAGTATCGCGACGGACTCGTGCTGCCGGACGCCGAACCCTCCGCCACGTTGGCCACCCTGCGCCATGGAAGTCTCAGAAACCGTGAAAACACCGAACACGGCTAATGCCGCGACGAGCAACTTCATTCTGTTCATCTATCTATTATTCTCCTGTTCCAAAAAGATGGGTCGCCTGACGCAACCTTGCTTATCGTATTCTAAGGAGGCTTTCTTAAAACTTCGTGAGATCAATGCTACGTCTAAAATACGTGCGCATGCCAGTGCAACGGAACTTCGTGTTTGGTACGGCCATTGGGCTGGCCGTTCTCCTCGTTTGCGGCTGTGGAGGCACCGCCAATCCTCCAACGACCACTGGTTCGACCACGGGAAGCTCTTTTACCGGATCCTATTCCGGCCTTTGGGTTGGCCAAAGCACTAAGAACAGCGGCACGATGGCGCTGACGATCGCCGCGAACGGCGCGGCCTCTGGAACCTTTAGCGCAGATAATTCTTCCGGGCCGATTTCAGGTTCGATTGCTGGCAGCGGCGCCTTCATCGCCCAGGCTACGTTTCCAACCGGAGTAGACAACCTCTCCGGCGCCCTTCAATTGAATGGCCAAACACTAACTGGGAGCCTGCTATCGCAAGGCATCGTGAACGAGCAGATTAGCGTGACGGTGAGCGCAACCCAACCCGGCACGGGCCGTATTAGCTTTCATTGAAGCAGCTTTATTTTATCGCCGGGTTCGTGGGTTGCTGCTTGCTGCTAAACATGTTTTGCACGAGGGGCGATGCGCCAGGCGGAGGTGCGCCAAGACCGGCTGGCTCCTCCCGCAACTACTCAGGAACTTGGGATGGTTCGGGAAAGACCGGCACGATTCAAATGGCTATAACTGGCACGCAATACACCTACTTCGATTCAGTTACAGGACAGGTGGTTGACGGTCAAACTACCAGAAACTTTAGGGGGCAACTTTTTACCGAACAAGGCGCTGCCGACTCGATGTTCACGGGCAACATCGCAAATGGCAGGTCTGGCATCTCGAACGGAAGTAGGCTTTTCAACATAAAGGGCACCTTACAAGTTACACCCGAAGGCATCACCGGAACGCTCGGCGAAGTCGGGAAACTATCAACCGATGACCAGAACTCTGGCAACGGCATGGACATCAAATTGACGAGGATGAACAAGTGAACTGCCAACGGGCTCCAGTCCCGTTACCTAGTGGCAGCCGCAGCTTCCGCAACCGCCGCCGTTATCTAGTCCTTCAATGCCTTCCTCACCCGTGCTGAAAGAGGAGCCGCAACCGCAGGACTTCACCGCGTTGGGGTTTTCGATTTTGAATCCGCCGCCAAACTGGTCGTCGACGTAGTCGACCACGGAACCGGTCATGTACCGAAGGCTAAGCTCGTCGACAAAAATCTTGATTTCATGGTCGCTAAGAATCTGATCTCCTTCTTCGGGAGCGGATTCGTCCAGGGCCATTCCGTATTGGAGGCCGGAACAGCCGCCGCCGGCGACCCACACGCGCAAAGCCGCATCTGGTTTTTCCTGCTCGAGCAAAAGGCTTTTTAGCTCTTGAGCGGCCCGATCGGTAAGGGTGACCGGGGAAGCGCCAACCTGGGTCTCCAGTTCGGTAGAAGCGGTGATTTCGTCTTTTATAGCCATGGTTAATCTCGGGGACAAGCTTAATTCGTTCGGTTCTTCGCGGTCGTTTAGAACGGACCCAACAAGGATTATCGTCAATTCTAATACGCGGCCTGCACTTTGTTGACGGCATATCGTCATTTTTTGCGCCTCGAAACGCCAAATTAGCTTGATTCAAGCGCCTGAACGCGCAAGAGAATCGTTGCGGCGGCGCCCTGCGTCGGGAATTGCATGCCGCCGGATCCCACTTATTTTGTGAAAATCGCAAGCTGCGCGTTCTTCGCGATTTTATTCTTGCAGTCTGGCATCGACAAAGTCTTGGATTATAAAGGGAACTTGAGCTACTTCCAGGACCACTTTTCTAAGTCGCCGCTGAAGTCGTTCGTGGGGGCGATGATGCCGGCGATCACCCTGCTCGAACTTGCTAGCGGAGTCCTGTCGGGGGCAGGCGCCTTTCTGATTCCCAAACACGGGGAGCCGTTCGTGGCTATCTACGGAATCGAGTTGTGCTGCCTGTCGCTCTTGTGCCTCTTTTTAGGCCAGCGCGTCGCGAAAGATTACGCCGGCGCTTCCACGCTTGCGATTTACATGGGCGTGGCGTTGATCACGCTGATGCTCTTAGGCGGATGAGATTAGCGCTCGGACTTGCCATATGGAGTGCGCTGGCTTGACAGAGCTTTGTATTGCGGCGGCTTGACGCCGCATGCCCGAAATCCGAGAATCACGCCGGAGGCGTGAACGATGTTAGCCCGGGGTCGAGCGCATCCGGCGTTGACGTAGGCGAACTGCGACCAGCTTGGGTGCAGACCCGACCGAATGGCACGCCGGAGGTGTGAACGATGTTAGCCCGGGGTCGAGCGCATCCGCCGTAGCCGTAGGCGAAGGCGGAAAGCGACCACCCCGGGTAGACGCGGCCATCCTCTTCGCACCCCGGCAGGGGTGCCAGAAAGCTTAATCGAAATACTTCATATCAACTTCGACCCCCGCCTCCGCGCAAAGCGCCAACAACTCGTCTCGCCACGAAACTGTCCGATGGTGCGCCTCTTGGTTCGCGATATACGTGCGAAGCCGGGCAACCCCGGCCGCGCCCAACGTGAACGCCCCATAACCAACCTGCCACGCGAAATCGCGTGCGGCAATCTCCTCATGGACCCATGACGAAGAGTCGCGCTTCAGGTCGCGCACGTAATCCGCGACGCAAACCGTTGGCTTTAGGGCGACGAGCAGATGAACGTGATCGCTAACCCCTCCCACCGAGAGGGCCGTTCCGCCAAGTCCCCTCGTCGCCCCGCCTAGATAGGCGTGTAGGCGGTCCTTCCAAGCGTCGAGGATAAACGGGGACCGGTTCTTCGCACCGAACACGATGTGATATTTCAGGCTGCAATAGGTTGATTGCATGCGGGAATTCTGGCACCCCTGCCGGGGTGCGGACGGGTGACGCGTTTTCCCGGGGTAGTCGCTTTCCTCCTACGCCTACGGCTCCGGCGGAGCGCTCGACCCCGGGCTTACCTCGGTGCACGCCTCCGGCGTGATTTCCGGAATGGGTCAGGGCGATGACATCCCGGTCTCTTCCGGGCTTCGCCTTTACCCCTCGTTGTACACCCCTCCGACGTGCATGCAGTCCAATCCGGCTCTGCCCTCTACCCTCGCGTCAGATTGCCGCCGAAACCAGCTTCAACCCCCGCTTTGAAAAACAAGCCCCGAGGGAGTGCCCGTAGACCAACCCTACACCCAGCACTTGAACAAGACCCACCATCGCCGCGCCAATGGCAAAGTCTCCCAGCCCCCTTAACGGGAGCCAGGTCGCCGCGCAAGCGATCAGCACCGACAAGACTGACAAACCAGAGGCTCGCCAAAGCTTCAGGGCGTTCTCGCCCTTGGGACGAAGGATCGAGAACGCGGCGAACGCCGTCACCGAATAAACGCTGACCGCGCCTGCGGTCAGCGCTTCAACCACGAGAGTTAAATCAAGATGCGAGCGGTTCAACACCAAAATCGCCGCCACAACCGCGTAGGCGCAGAGCCAGCCATATACGTTTAGCACGGGTTTATTCATCGCAACGAGCACGTTGCCGCAGAGCAGCCCCACCGAGCGGAAAGCGCAGTAGAGCACTAAGATTCCCAGCAACGGCCCGGCTGCCTGAAACTTCGAGCTAAGCAGCAGGACCGTCAACGTCCCTGAGAACGCGCCGACCAGGGCGTACAACGGAACCATGGTCAGGATTGAAAGGGCGATCGTACGTATAAAGGCGTTCGTCAGGGCCTCGAGGTCGTGGCTTTTTCGCGTGTAGGCGATCAGCAGCGTTTTCGCGAGGGGCGAACTGAAGAAGTCGACCGGCTTCATGCCGAAGGTATAAGCCGCGTTGTAGTTTCCAACCGCCCTCATCCCGAACAGCTTGGTGACGAGCAAGTTATCCGCCACCGTGTACACCGTAAACGACACGTTGTTCAGGAGGTTATGGCCGGCGTGCTTCCAAACCGCGCTGACAACCGCCATGCGCACCCATGCGAACCTCACCGGCTCGATGAGCCAGCAGCCGATGGTGAAGAATACGCTCCGCATCACGAACTGCCAGACAAGCGCTTTGTAGCCGAATCCGCAGAGCACAAGCGCGAAAGCTCCGACCAGCGAAAGCAGCGAGGACGTGAAGTCGACCACGCTCGCGTCGCGAAACCGGGCCTTCTTTTGAAGCTTGTTGGCAGGGATGGTGCTGAAGCCGGTCAACAACACGGCAAGCGCGACCATCTGTAGGCCCCAGTCGAGTTCGGGCCGGTGAAACAGGTTGACCAATGAGCCCCGCGCCAGAAAAATAATGGCCGAGAAGACGACCGCGTTCAGCATCGCGAGAGTGGCATATTGGCCTTCGCGCTCCCCATCGCCTTGACGATCGGCCACGTAAGTGAGGGCGAGCCCAGCGTCGCGCAGACTCTCACAGATCATGTAGATCGGGATGAGCACGGCGTAGATGCCGATCTGGTCCGGCCCAAGCCTTCGGTAAAAGAAGATCTGAAGGATTGGGAACAGTAGTTTGGCCGCGATGCTCGTCGCCTGGTTCCAGAAAAATCCAGCCGCGACCTCTTTTCGCCCGAGCGGCTTGCGGGCCTCTTCGGCGACGTAGGTTGGCTGAGGCTCTTTCGCGCCGAAAAGTGAGTTCATTTCGCCTGACTATATTATCGGTTGCATTTAAGTGACGCGCGACGGGGCTCCGTTATAGGTGAAAGGTGGGAGGTGAAAGGTATTGCAGGTACAAGGTGCAAGGTGAGAAGTGAGAGGGGAGTTCAGCCTCCAAGGCAAGAGAACTGAAGTGGCGCACCCTCTCCAGGGTGCGTGGCGAGCGAAGCTAGACTATCCCCTTAACCTGCACTTGCAAGTGACGAGTCGCCCGCTAGCGTTGGCGGAAATGCGCGTCCCGTCACCAATCACTCGACATCCGCCACAATTACGAGCGTCTAAATACTTGGAAGTCACGGAGGACCCAAAAACACTATGATCTCAATTCTCGCGCTGCCCGCTCTCTTGCTCACTCAAACCAAGGCCACCATCGAAGTCAAGCCGCTCAAGACGGTCGAGGGTATCCGTCCCCTCGCCCTCGCGGCCGGGCCGAAGGATTCGAAGTTTGTATGCTCGCTCGAAGACAAGACCGTGCGAATCATGGACGCGGCCACCCACTCCACTATCCGAACCTTCACCGGACACCCGCAGCCGGCGATGGCGGTCGCTTGGAGCTCGGACGGCGAGATCATCGCATCAGGCGACGAGTCGGCAAGAATCTTCACTTGGAACGCGGAGACCGGCGCGAGGCTGCAAACCATGCGCGGCCACCAGCGCGGAATACAAGATTTGAGCTTTAACTACCCCAGAACGTTGCTGGTGAGCACGGGAAAGGACGACGTGGTCAAGCTTTGGAACCCCGACAGCGGCAAGTCGGTCGCTACGATACCGGGAAACGGGGCCAACTTTTATAGTGCAACTTTTCGGGGCAAACTTAGCGAATTTGGCGTGGGCATCCTCGGCCCCGGCGCGCGAGAGTACGGCGCCAACGGCAAGGTCGACGCGTTCTTTACCGACGATAAGAGTCAAGGCGTCTTCGACATTGCCTACAATCCGGCCGGGACGCGTGCGGTTACGGCGGGCCGCGACGGCAGGGCAATCCTATGGGATACCAGGACCCACGAGAAGCTCGGCACTCTCTACGGGCATTCCGACTGGGTTGTCCACTGTGCCTTCTCGCCCAACGGTCAATGGATCGCGACTTCTGGCGACGACCGCACGGTCCGAATCTGGAACCCCTACACCTTCAAGCAGGTCGCCCAACTCGACGACCAGCAGGCGGTGGGTTCGCCGCTGTGTTGGACGGCCGATGGGAAATATCTGATCACGGTCAACTTCTCCGATTTTCTAGAGATCAACTCGGTGACGCCGGCGCAGGCAGGCGGGACAACGGGCGAAAGCGGGTCGAAGCGACGGCATCGGGGATAGGAAGTTAACGATCACCGTCAACAATGTTCACGTTCCGAAAGGCCCAACGGGCCGACCTAACATAGCCCAGCGGCAAGTGAATCCGCCCAAGCGAAGCGGGGGCGGAAGAACGTCGCCCTGGGTTAAAGGCGAGAATCCCAGTAGGCCTGAAGGGCCGGTCTAATGCAGCCGAGCGCGATCGACCGAAGGTCTTAAACCCGTAAGCCCGCACGCCCGAGGATGGGCGAACACGACCGTCGTCCAGAATTGTCTCTCGCAAGCCGCAAAGCACGCGAAGCCCGGCTAAGAGTGGTTCGGAGCATTGTTGGTTTTATCATGGGTGTTGCCCAGCCGCAACCGGACGGCGCCTTTGCGTGCTTGGCGAGCCACATCCGGTTCCGTTTCTGGCGGTTTCTGCGCCTTCTGCGGTTTTAGCGGTCTAATCAGAAAATCGAGTTCAGCCGCGCCAGTATCCCGGAAAGAACGACTCCAACATTGAAGCTGGCGGCGAAGTTCTGGCCCGTGTTGTCGACGTCGTTGAAATGGCCAAACCCGTCGGTTATCCCCGACACGAACATGAACTTCGAAGGGCCGAGCGCTCGCAAGATGCCGTGGGTCGTTTCCACCGATGCGGCAGGCAGACCAGTTTTGGCTTTGCCGAATGCGGCCACCGTTTCAGCGTCCTTCGCGTTGTACTCGCTGTAATCGGTGACGTTGATGGTTCCCAGCGACACGTTTGAAAAGCGGGCGAGGCAGGCGGGAGTCGCAGGCTCGTTCGGCGTCTTGACGAACGAGTTGGACAGCGTGACGAGGTCAAGGTCGGTGAGGGTCTTGAAATCTGCCTCGCTTAGGGTGGATTTAACGAGGGTGTCGAAGGGGCCCTGCGTCCAGTTGCTGAGTTTGTTGGAGCCGTTCGGATGTCCGTTGTGCATGAAGACGTTGGTTCCAACGGTCACACCCCCGTTCATACCGAGAGAAGCGGTAGGAAACCCAGCCGTTCCCACCGCGATGAGCATATCGGCCTTCTCCGAATCAAAGAGCTTGGGTAGTGCCAGGGCTTTCTGCTCCGAACTCGATTGCAGCGTACTGTCAAGGTTTTCCAGAAAATCGGAAACGCACCAAACCTCCGCGCGGCACTTGGGGAACTCGTAGACAAGGCGGGCAACCACCGGCGGCTTGAGATCGCGGCGCCTCGGCTGGTGGATCGGGGGGTGTGGCCATGGAAGCGCGGGATCGCGCACCGATTCGTTGAGCAACGCCGACGCGACCCCGTCGCACTCCCAATACTTGTTGGCAACTATTAGTACTCGCTTCATATCTCATGTTAGCCGATCAACGGCCCGGACTGATTACAAAATCGCCAAGCTCGGGAGGCAAAACCTGTGGAGGGCTCCTGTGTCTTCTGCGGGAAGCGGCTAAACCGGGCACAAGGCGGAAAGCCAGAGGCGCGGAGTTCTGTGGTTTCTGTGGTTCAAGAAGCCTGACTAAGAGTCAACCCGCCAAACGAGCGTGATCTCGCCCGAAGCAAAGCCGCAATTTTCATCCTTGGCGATGTGCCCGGCTCATCCTGCCTGCGGTTTTAAATCCGGAACTCAACAACGAAGAAATCGCCGCACTCCATTGCCCCTTTTCGGGTACACAGTATCCGAACTCTAATGGCAGCGGTTGCAGCAACGGAAACGGTCACCATCTCGATCAACGACGTCGAGTTGAAAGTCCCTAAAGGGGAGATCATCGTCGAATCGGTTAAAAGGCTCGGGTTGGAGATACCGATCTTTTGTTACCACTCGCGGCTTAAGCCGGTGGGTATGTGCCGCATGTGCCTTGTGGAAGTCGGTTTCAAGGGCCAAGACGGCGTGGTTAAGAAGATGCCAAAGCCGCAGGCGGGCTGCACCCTTCCGGCAAGCGAGGGCATGGCGATTTACACCGACAGCGAGGCCGTCCACAAAGACCGTCGCGGCGTGCTGGAGTTCCTGCTCATCAACCACCCTCTCGACTGCCCCATCTGCGACCGGGGCGGCGAGTGCCCTTTGCAGAACAACACACTTTTCTACGGCCCCTCCACCAGCCGCTTCGTCGAGCTCAAGCGCCACCTGCCGAAGGCGTTTCCGCTTTCGCAGTACGTCACCCTCGATCTGGAGCGATGCATCCAGTGCGGGCGCTGCGTTCGCTTCACCGAGGAGATTTCGGGCGACTCCCAGCTTGCCTTCCGTTTCCGGGGCGCCCAAATGCAGCCTTCGACGTTCGAGATGCGGGATTTCGAATCGAAGTTCAGCGGCAACGTCATCGAGATCTGCCCGGTCGGCGCGCTCACCAACGCGGTTTACCGGTTCAGGGCTCGGCCCTGGGATCTGGAAACCAAGCCCGCCATCTGCACAGTGTGCTCCAACGGCTGCAACGTGTGGTTTGACTACCGGGTCGATAAGATGGTCCGCATCAATGGCCGCACGAACGAGGCGGTCAACGAGGAGTGGACGTGCGACAAGGGCAAGTTCGGGCACGAGTTCTACAATAGCGAGAAGAGGCTGACCACGCCGCTGATTAGGAACGAGGATCAGCTTCAGCCGTGCGCGTGGCCGGACACCTACGCCAAGATTCTCGACGCCTTTACGGGCGGAAAGCGGGTTGGCGCCCTGGTTGGGGGAACGAGCTCCAACGAAGACGTCTTTATGCTTCAAAGGCTGTTCCGTGGCCTGTTCAAGAGCAATAACCTGGACCACAGGTTTACGAAGACGCTCCAAACCTTCGAGCAACGGACCGAAAACGCGCTCGGATTTCCGGACGCGCCGAATTCGATCGAGAGCTATGAGCACCGTTCGGCGATTCTCGTTTTCGGCTGTTCCCTCGCCGACGAAGAACCCATCCTTTTCCTCCGGGTGAGGAAGGCGTGGTTCAACCATGCGGCCAAGGTGATCGTGGCTAGCGACAAGCCGACCGATGCGGACAGCTTCGCCCATCTCGTTCTGCGCTATAAGCCGGGAACGGAAGGCGCGCTTGCGGCGGGCCTACTCAAAGCGGCGGTCGATGCGGGGCTCAAGGTTTCGGACGCGGTCAAGAAGAGCCTATCGGGCGTTTCGCTCGAGGCGGCGGCAAAAGAAACGGGAATCAAAGCGCCCGACATCGCCGAAGCGGGCAAAGTGCTGGCGGAAGGCGGGGCGCCCGTGATCACGACGCGAAACTTGCTCAACGTCGCGAACGCGAACGATGTGATTGGGAGCCTCGCCGTGCTCGGCAACGCCACCGGTGGCGGCTACAGCCTTTATAGTTTGGAGGCGAATGATCAAGGCTGTGAGGAACTGGGAATTCTGCCCGACATGCTCCCCGGACGCAAGGCCATTCCGGAGAAGGACCGCGGCATGGACACCCACGCCATGCTGCAAGCCTGCGCGGACGGCAAGATCCGCGCCCTCTGGCTGGCAAACGTCGACCCGTTCCAAGCTTATCCCGACCGCGATCTGGTGGCTCGCGCACTGGAGAACGTGGAGTTCCTCGTGTACCAGGGGATTTTGGAGAGCGAGGCCCTGAACTACGCCAGCGTGGTGTTGCCCACCCACGCTCCCGCCGAATCGGACGGCACGTTCACAAGCATGGAGAAACGCGTGCAGCGCATTCGCCGGATTCTGCCGGTTAAGGGCGAGTCCAAGGACGGCTGGCGCGTGTATCAGGAGATTCTGCTGAGAGCGAAGCTAAGCGCCCCATTCTTCAGCGCGGGCGAGATTATGAAGGCGATCTCGGCGGAAGCGCCGATGTATTCGGCCGACGTCTACGCGGCCGAGTGATGTTGGGGCACAATCTGGAAAAGCATCCTCGGCATTCCAAAGCACCGCATCGACGTCTTGCGTGAACCTGTCGTATCCATGCAACACAACGGCGAGACCACCAATGATGGCGTATGCGATCTTATGCTCCACGAGAACCGCGTTTAGCAACTCGACCGTTTCGGCGAGGTCAGAGCTTTCTTGCAAGCCAGCGCTCCTGCAGCTCATTCCATCGCAGATGAAACTCGACGCTGTCCTCGCGAGACTTCAGCGACTCTATACCGGCGGACTCCCGTTGCATCGTCTCGAGAAGGGCGAACCTTTCGGCAGGCGTGCGCCTGCGTTTTTCGTCCAAGGTAAACGCATCTGCGGCATCAAGGCCAGCTTTCCAAGCCTTGACCTGTTCCTTGTCCATATTGGGAGTATACGGTCAATAGGTAGTCGCCATCCTAGAGAGGCGAAGCGTTGGGCATGCTTCTGATTGGAAGGCGTGCCCTCGAAATACTCTTCTGCGGAGTAGAACACCTTAAGTTGAGAGTTGCCTCTGTATTACGGACAGTCCTAGCCATCGCTGGTCTGGCGCAGGTTGTTGTCGCTGTCCAAGCCCAGGACACACCCAGTTCCTACGTCGGAACCCTCTCGCTGGAAACGGTTCGCGCAAGGCATGCGAGGGGCGGGTTGCCCCACGCCACGAGCGCGATCGACTTCTACAAGGTCCGCTACCCTTCCACCGACGTCAAGGGCTTGCCAACTATGCTAACCGGCCTTGTCCTGATACCCAAGGGCGGCGCTCCGAAGGGGCTTGTCGTTTACTTTCACGGAACCATGGGTGACCGCCACTTCTCTCCTTCGCGCTTTACCGGCTGGGGCACGAATGGCGAGGTAGAGTGGGTGGCTTTGGCGTTTGCGGCGGGCGGCTACGAAGTCGCGATGCCGGACTACCTGGGTCTGGGCGACAGCCCCGGAGTTCACCCTTATCCAGATGGGGATATCAACAGCCGGTCGGGAATCGATATGATCGAGCCAGCGCGGGACGTAGCCGCTCGTGCCGGAGCGCCAGCAGGCCCCGGTCTCTATATCACCGGCTACTCGGAGGGAGGCGCGGTGGCCATGTGGGCGGTTCGGCATTTGGAACAAGACGTGCGTGAGGGATTTCGGCCAACCCTGGCCGCTCCGATGTCCGGCCCGTACGATCTCAGCGGCGCGACCGCGCGGTCGATCCTCACGGACACGAACAGCTTGGAGGACCTCGCGATCCGGCTGTATCTGCTTGGCTATGCGGGCTACTCGGCCGCTTCCAACTTCGAAGGCATCCAACTCGATCACTACTTCGTGCCGTCGTTTGCGAGCTATGCGCCCTTTGTTTTCGGACAGGGGCTGTCTGACGAAAGGACGGCTGAGAAGCTCCTGCTCAAGGGGGTCCAGGTGGGCGCGCTCCAGTCCGTTCGGCGTGTGCTTGGCCGGAAGTTCCAACAGGCCTTGGCCGCATCGGACCTCTCCGATCCGTTCATAGCGGAGCTTGCCAAGAACGACTGTTACGACTGGACGCCGCACACGCCCATGCTGCTGGTGTACCTCACGACCGACACGGTGGTCGTTCCTGCGAATACCGAGGAGGCGGTCGATGCGATGCGCCACCACCTCGCGGACGAAAGCCTCGTGCGCGCGTTTCCGATCGTAAACCCGCGACTCGATCACATCAGCGCAGTTCCCACCGCTTTACTTGCCGCGAGGAGGTTTTTCGATTTAGGATTTGAAGGGGTGATCGGGGGCTCCAACTAGGGCGGCGGCGCATGACGTCTTTCTCGAAGCAGATAGTCGAACCCGGCGTAGTTTTGGTTTTTGTCAGCTTTAAAGCTGATAACGTGCGTCTCGTATCTGGAATCGTCGTCAGACACTTCGAATTGGGCATTGCAGCTTAGGGAGATGTCGCTGCCAGCATCGTTCCTCCGAAACCAGAGGTAACCATTTGTTCTCACCATTTCAGAGGTGACGTTTGGGATGTCAGTACTTGGAAATAGAAATAAGCCGCCATCGTTATAATCAGCCTGCGGAAACTGAGCTAGCGTCTTGCCTCCTTTTAGAACCAGCGTAATAAACAGAGTGCCCGAACCCTCGTCTACCTCCATAGATCCAAAAATCTTTAGCATGAGCCATTTTGCATTCTCCGGCGCACACTTATTCCAGTAGATATGTGATTCGAGCACGTCGCATTCTGTGGCGGACGTCAAGGCGCCGAGTTAGGCTGGTCAGACCTTCATCAACTAGGATATTCCGCCGCTCCGAAGGGCCAACCGGGTATCATCCGCCTTTGGTATGCCCAAGACTCAAATATTCACGTCCGAGAGCGTCAGCGAAGGACACCCAGATAAGTTAGCCGATCAGATTTCCGACGCGTTGCTCGACGATTGCTTACGTCAGGACACGAACGCCCGCGTGGCCATTGAGACCCTCTTAACCCGAGGCCTCGCGGTCGTAGCGGGAGAAGTCACCGTAAACGGTTACGTCGACGTGGCGAGAATCGTCCGTCAGACGATCACCGACGTGGGCTACACCGACACCGAACTCGGTTTCGACGGCAACACGTGCGGCGTGATGGTCGCGATCCAGGAGCAGTCGCCCGATATCGCGCAGGGTGTGGATGTCGGCGGCGCTGGCGACCAGGGAATGATGTTCGGCATGGCCACGAACGAAACCACGGAGCTCATGCCTCTTCCGATTTCCATCGCCCACGCGCTCGTTCGCCGGGCCTCGGAAGTACGCCGCAAGCACCCGTCGCTCGGTTTGCGCCCTGACGTGAAGAGCCAAGTTTCCGTGATTTACGAAGGAACGAGGCCGAAGTCGATAGAAACGGTCGTTGTTTCCGCGCAGCACTCACCCAACCTGTCCCATGATTCGGTGATCAGCGTCGTCCAGGAGCATATCATTAGCCCCGTGTTGGCCGAGTATCAGGAATACGTGGTCGGCCCGATCAAGTATCACATCAACCCCACCGGCATTTTCGTGATCGGTGGCCCTCAGGCGGACACCGGCGTGACGGGCAGGAAGATCATCGTCGACACCTACGGCGGCATGTGCCCCCACGGCGGCGGAGCGTTCAGCGGCAAGGACCCGACGAAGGTGGACCGTAGCGCGGCCTACATGGCGCGCCACGTCTCGAAGTGCATCGTATCGGCGGGCCTCGCCGACCGCGCTCAAGTGGCGCTTGCCTACGCGATTGGGGTTCAACAGCCCGTGTCGCTGAATATCGAGACCTTTGGGACCGAGAAGGAAGATCCGGCCAAGATCGAGAAGAAGGTTTTGAAGGAGTTCGACATGTCTCCCGCCGGCATCATGAAGCACCTGGGCCTGAAGCACATGTGCTACCTGCCAACGGCGAAGAACGGACACTTCGGCAACCCAGCGTTTCCGTGGGAGAGAACCACTGACGCGGCTCGGTTGAAGTAGTATTCCGGCTAGGTTTTCGAGTAAGCCTCCAGAAAGGCTTTTCGTGAGATACCAGACTGTCTGCAAGCGGTTTGCAATGTGGAGGCCTTGATCCTGTCGTGATTTGGGATGGTCATGGGTGTGCTTGTGCCGTCTGCGTTTTTTCGCAGCAGGCCGATATGCTCTCGCTCCCGACCATCACAAACCCCAATGATGCGAGAGCCGCCATAACACGGCTCTTCGGCGCGTCAGTCGGAAACTTGTCCACGAGAAAGTCGAATCAAGGGCAGATCGCTAGACGGCGATCGCAGCGTCCGTAACATAAATTCGAATTACTGAATCATCCGCATCGAAGACCTCGCTTCCGAAGGTTTCAATATGGAATCGTATTGCCGATTCTACGTTGGTTACGGCCTCATTGTAAGTGTCGCCCTCCGCTACCACGACGCCCTTCAAACCAACAGGGTAGGCAACAAAGCCGTCGGAGTGCTCTTCGATGATCACCTTCAAATTCATATTCTCATTATACAAGTCTGTGATTGAGCGACCCTCCGCAGCATTTGCACCGACCCCGGGGCTCGAAGCAGGTCCTCATCCCGGCGAGCTACATTGCCCGGTTTTGCCAGACTTTTCCGGGTTTTGCCCGGTTCTTCTGGCGCATTAGGATTGCCGGGCCGGAACGGAACCTCCGAGGGCTGTGCGTTCCTTCCTGCGTCTTCTGTGCTTTCTGTGGTTGAGATTCCGGATCTTGGAACCGCAGAATGGGGGCATGAAATGATTGCTCTTGGGGCCTTCCTATGCGCCGGGCTTGCACGATATGCAGTTGCCAAGGAGCATGGGACGAATCCTTGCTTTTGGGGCCCCAATTATATAGACAGTTTTTTTGGGGTTCTCGTCACATAAGTAGCCAGAACTCGTACTGCTTTGTGATGGCCAGCCCCCTTTGAGGTTCATCCAGGTAGGCCCCCGTGAGGATCAACTGATTATTAGGTGAAAGACCAGCGAGCGCATTGCAACAGGGAACGCCGTCGACACGCGAAGGCATTTCAAAGGCGTGAACTTGATTCTACTGCCTTGAGGTCGGAACGGACCGGGATGCGCCTTACAACGCCATCTGCAAACCTCACGACTAAGTCGGCCGTATTTCCTGAACCCTCAATGGCGACGCCAGTGATGTGAGGTCCAATCGCAAATGCCGACTTCGGAGGTTCTTCGGATTCCAGCCTGGACAGACCAGCGAGCAGATCCCTATGGGTTAAACCAAGTCGGGGTTTGCGTTCACGGAGCTCGCGGAATGAATCCGCGATCATCCTGGCGAAGAAAGTATGAACTTCGCGACCCTGGTAGTGAGCCTCTTTATCGCTGGACCACGTCAAGGTCGCAGACTTTTCATAGGACATTCCGAAGACATTTCGAAATCGGATAACAACCGTGCATTTGTCCCCCGGGGCTGATAACAGGCGGATATCCTCGAAATTCCTACCGGGCAAATACGGATCGCCGAAGTATTGGTGGCAGGCCGACTCGACCTCCGACCAATTCTTCGGCCACCTGCCAAGCACATATCGACTCACGTTGACGGCTTGAAGGTCGGGTTGCGAAACCCCTGCACGCCAAATATCCAACGTCGAGCTGCAATAAGCGAGCACGAGAAATCCGAAGACCACCAATATGGCTATTACTGACGACCTGACCCTTCTTCGCGGCCGATTCGCTTGCATAGCCTATATGACTGCTGCCAAATACGTGATGTCCTGCAGTTCCCTAATAATATTTGACTCCTGGTCCCGAATCCGCGGCTCCCGAGGGGCTCCAGATTCTCGCAATGTAGGCCCAAAACTTAATAGGGAGAACACCCATGGCAATGGATGAGGAGGAGGAAGGAAAATACCGGATCGCGGGCCTGTCCGAATTTCAGACAGGCATCGTGTTTCTCTTCATTGCTTCGGCGCTGATCCTCTATGTCGCTTACCAGATCAAGATCGGACGCGTTTTTACGAAATCGGGCGAAATGCCGTTAGGCGCGGGGCTGCCTTGGGCCTGGCTGGGGATCGAGTTCGTTGGCGCGATTGTGGGCGCCGTGCGGGGCATCAGAATGATTCGGCGGTAGGGGTCACTCGACGATTAGGCCTAGAAGGAACTGGTTGAGGGCGGTTGCCGCCCTCTTATCCTCGTAGAGAGCGTCGGCGTTCAAGGTCTTTCTCGCATCTCTTTGCCGGTCGGGGTCCATGATCAGGTCGATGTAGTCGTCGAGGTCTTTCGCGTTGAGGCCTCCGACGCCGGCGACAGTGTTGAAGGATGCGGTCATTCGGCTTCGCATCAGCCTCCCGGGTAAGGTCACGGCCGTCGTGCCTACGGCAAAGGCTCGCAGGGTTGTGATTCCTCCGCTCCAGGTCGGGGGGTCGAACACCACGTCCGCCATTTGAGCGTAGCGGTCCCACCCGATCGAATCCGTTCTAGGAAGGTAGTGGCATTGAACGCCGAGCCGGTCCATTCGCCCCTTAAAAACGGCCAAGTCTTGGTCGCTCGGAAACGCGATGATCGGGATTGGCTGGCCAAGCCGGTCGTGGACCCTCGCCAGGACCTCGTCGTTTTGCGGCGCCCACTTGTATAGGTTTTGAAGCATCATGGGCAGAAATCCCTCGGGGAGTCCGAAATCGCTTCTCGGCTTCGGATGGATCACTCCCTTTGGCCGTGGCAGCACGAGGCCAGTGTTTGGGAGGCGGACGAGCGTCTCCGTGTACTCGGATTGGCCATCTTCCGTGTCCGCCAACTCCGAGCCGAGGTAGTAATCGATCGTCGGAAGCCCGCTTGTTTCGGGCATGCCCCAGGCGGTGCACTGCGCCCGCGCCAACCTAACGCTGGGGAATAGGCCGTCGCCCTCCCGAGTGCCGATATCGGTGAAAATGAGTGCGTCCAGGTCCAACGAGCGAATAAACTCCGCGACCGGCTGGAACTCGCCTTGCAGGTGGTAATAGTGGTCTGCCGCATCCGCGAAACGCTGAGTCACAATGTCGTTGAAGGCGCCCACGTTGAGCGCGTAGGTCTCGAACTCCGGCCCATGGCTTTTGAGCCACCCCAGCGCCCACCGCGATCCGCTGTTGTTGTGCATGATCGTGCTGATGTAGCCGACCCGGCACTTGCCTGGCTTACGCTGGCCCATTGGCTCGGTCAAATGGGGAAAGGCCTTCGAGGTGATCTTGTCCACGATCACATGACCCACTCGTTCTAGCATCTCCTTGCGCGAAACCCCTTGGTCATGCAGACCGAGCAAGCTCCGGAAGGTCAGAGCGTTCACTGCGACTTTGGGATCGAAATCCATCTCCTCGAGCCGTGCTAGGGCTTTCTCGGTCCACGCCTGCCACTCCAAAATCTGCTCGAAAGAGGAAACCATGCGCGGCGCCTTTAGCTTCGCGAATAGGTGAAGCACGTTGCCGTCGTCAAGGACGCGGTCAGCTTCGTCGAACCGGCCAAGGTCGATGAAGTAGCCGGAAAGAGCGATGTTAATATCCTCCGGTTTCTTGATCGCGACGTCCCCTGGCCGCGCATCGAATCGCGTCGGCTTGGGGGCCTGAGCCGGGCTCGGGAACGCCGCGCGCTTCGCAAGGATGTCCTCTTGCAGGTTCGGTTGATCAAGCAGGAGCTTTAGGCATTGCGCTGTTTCAAATCGGCCCATCGGAAGTTGGCCGGACAGACCGTGGGACATTCCCTGCTGAACGGCGCGGTGGATCTGCCACTGCGAAGCAAAGAGGGGAAACACGTTCACCGCATCCGGCTCGACGTTCGCAAGTTCGCAAGCGTTGACGTCTCTGGAGTTTCTCCCGCGGCACCAAAGCGGGCGCGCCTCGTAAGCGGTGCAGAGACTATCTTGAAGCAGGGGGCAGGGGACGACCTCAAAGAAGTGCTTCTTTTCCCTAAGCGGCGCCATCGTCTGTTCGTAAGCGTCGAGCCTCGCCTTAAGGGTTTGGAGCTGTTCCGTGGAAAAAGTGTCGAGGATGAACTGGTGGAGCGCAAGTATCTCCGGCGCCGTCGCCATAACGATGGTGTGGCAACAATGATCACATCCGGCCTTGCAATCCAGGTGGACGTTCTCCTCGCGCTGCGCCCGCGCGATCTCGAAGTCGGCCATCGAGTCCAACTCGCGCACGAGTCCCGCGAGTTTGGGGCCTCCGAGGCCCTCCGAAGCGCGCTTATGAGCCGCAAGCGCGGCGGCTCGGGTCAGCTTATCGAGTTCTTGCGCTTCGATCTTGAGGGCTCCATTCGGTAATTAAACCTCGGCGTGGAGCCTCAGAACTGATCCGTCATGAACATCTGCGGCGCTTTCTCGAAGCCTCTTCCCATCAGGTGAAGCTCGAATTGGCCTTCGCCTATCGGCACGTGGCAGTCGCGGGCCATGGAGCGGAGTCCGATCCATTCCGTTCCTTCGTGGAGCGGCCAGCAGTCGACTTCGCCGTCCACCACGCACTCTCGTAAAGTTGATCCTTCTACGCAGAGGTAGCCGTTCGAGAAAGGGCAACAGAAGCGCATGTTCCACTTCCAGTAGTTCCAGCGCCTGTCGTCCCTGCGGAGCCGGTCTGGGCGGCTGCTGGCCCAGTCGTCGTAGATCGAAACCACTTCTTCGACCGGCATGACGCCGTCGAGAACCCCGTGAAAAGTGCAGCGAATGGGCGCGCGAACAACCTCGTCTAACACCTGGAAACCCACCCTCTCGTACAGGGCCGTTTCTCGCGCGAAGAGCAAGGCCGGCCCTTCCCCGTTAGTTTCGGAGTTCCTTAAAACTTCGCCAAGCAAGGCGCCACCAAGGCCGCGGCCTCGCGAAGAAAGGCGGGTTGCGACTCCCGCGATGCCAATCGCCCTTCCCCAGCCGAACTCCAGGGGCACCGTGGTTAAGATCGACTCGATTTGACCTTCCTGAAAGTTGCCCCACTTTCGGTTGACGTCGAACATAGGCTCGCTGAAGAAAACGCCTTTGGCCCGTTCGAAATCCAGGTCGAACGCCTCGCAGAGCAACCGGAGAAAATCGTGCTCCTCACCTCTTCGAATCGGTCTTATCTCTGTCAATGTGCGGTGATGGTGGGTTGAGGAGGCGACGTAAAGGTGGGCGGCATGGTGATCGGGGCGGGGGCGGGCGCTACCGGCGGCCGGGATACCCTGATTCTGACGTTCACGTATCGAATAGGCAACGTCAGGCCGCGCCCTGGGGACAGCAGGCGGACGCGAATCTCGCGGTCGGCGCTGACCTCGGCAAGGTTGATCGGCTCGGTCTTCACGACGCTAACCTTACTCAATGCGTTCGATTTTCCTGCAACCGTGATCATCGAGGGATCGCAAGAAACGTCCCGTATCGAATATCCATGCTTGAGCGAACTACCCCATGTCAGTGAAACTGGGAGGTTGGCCCGGTCCACCGCAACCCCGAGCACCGGGTGCACGGACACATAGGCCGGGTTGGCATCCACCTGCGACACCGGCTTACCATCCTTGTCCTCAAGCTCCACCTTGGCGGGGAAATCTCTCATCGACGGGTATCCGGCCAGGTCGACCCGGCCCACTACCTTGGCTACGCGGTCCACGTCCGCCTTCGCCCCCCTCAAGGACACGGTGTCTGGCGTCATCGTCTCGTCGGTTACGGCCAGGCCGGAAGGAATATGGGCAGGCTCGACCGTTACGTTTTTATCGACTGACGTCTTCACTTCGATATCGACATTCACCATCGGCGGCGAAAACACGAGGCCCTGGCTCTTAACCGGACCGGCATCCAAGCGGCTTATCGCGTAGCGGTTGAGCCCAGGCGTCGCGTTCGACAGGTCCACATCTGCATTGAACTGCTCATCGGCCAGTTGGTGCATGGCCCTTAAGGCGTCGGCCGGCCCTTGCACATTCACGGTCACCGTTTGGGGGGGCTTTTTCAGTATGAACTTGTCGGTATCCAAGCCCGAATAGTTCAGTTTGAAAACTCGCTTATCTGATGGGCTCGCGTAGGGGTCGATGACGTAAAACCAGAGGACGATCGCAATCAGGAGGGAGAATATCTTGAGGCCGAGGTCCTGCCTAAGCATCAGCGGGCCTGCCTTATGCGGGAGAACATTCGGCGCTTGGGTCCCACATATCCTTCTGCCGATTCGTGCGCCTTCTTACGTAGGATTTCTCTTAATTCACTGGGGCCGCTCGTCCGGTGCACCTCACCCTCATGGGCGACGCTGATGATGCCCCTTTCCTCGCTCACCACGACGACGATGGCATCGCGGTCTTCCGCAAGGCCCATCGCGGCTCGATGCCTCATGTGCATGGACGACTCCAGTCGGGCGCTTTCGCTCAGCGGAAGCCGGCATCCTGCAGCAAGCACCGTGTTGTCGCGTATAATGGCGGCGCCGTCGTGAAGGGGGCTTCCCTCATAGAAGATGGAACCGAGAAGGGCAGCGGAGACCTTGGCCCCAAGCTGTACCCCGTTGTCCGCAATGTCGGATAAGGAGGTAGAGCGCTCGATGGCGATGAGAGCGCCAGTCCTGCTGGCGCTCATCTCGGCCGCCGCCGCTACGATTTCTTCGATCGTCTGAGCCTCGATTACGACCGTCTCGTTGCCGACGAAGCGGCCAGTCCATGCCCCGAAGCGCCCGACTCCTTCGACTGCCTGCCTAAGCTCGGGAAGAAACAAAATGGCGAGCGCCACTGGCGCTAGAATAAGGGCCTTCTCCAGTAGCCAGTTAAGGGTGGTGAGCCGCGCGATGCTGCTGATAGGCAGTAAGAGCGCCATGATGAAAATTCCTGAAAGAATTCGGAAGCGGCCACGGATCAGCAGGAGGACGCGGTAGACACAGTAGCTAACGAGCAGGACGTCGACGGCTTGGAGGCAGATGAATGGCCAGCCCCCCTTAACAACATACCCGTAGACTTTTAAGACGTCGTCCAAAATACCGTGGTCTCAATTCTAGCGCCTAAGGGATGGGCGGAATGGGCCATTTTCCGGTTTTGCCTTAGTTGAAGTAATTTCGATTCCCGATGGGCTTCGGAACAAATCGTGTGTGCTATGAATCGTGACGTTGCTCTGGCCTAAACCTGACCTTCGACAGCAGATCGAGGTCAGACTGGACGGCATACCAACGCAGACCATGGTTGAACCTATATGCTCACTTGCGGAAGCCGATCGCCGTCCTTCTGGTGACGCACGGGGCCGTGAGAAGCGCTGGCGTCGAGGTCCGCGACTAAGCGGCGATCCACGCTGCGCCTCTTTCGTTCGACGACTCGCCGAGTTTCGCTCCGCAGGCAGAATGGAGAGTGGCGCCAAAGGATTGGCGCCTTAAAAGGCGAAGGAATCGCCGCACTCTATAGCGCCACCGCGTGGCCTGGCGCTCGGGCATACTCTTCAACGTGATTGAAACCACGAGTGCAGACGGCCTCAAACTCGTCTGCCGAACCTATGGAGAAGGGCCGCCGATGCTTCTTCTCGCCGGCGGCCCCGGGATGGACGCGGCCTACATGGCGCCGGTTGCCGAGAGGCTGGCGGCGAGTCATACGGTCTATTTGCCCGATCAGAGAGGAACTGGCGGAAGCGGCCGGCCGCCCCTGACTCCGGACTCCTACTCGCTGGCTCACTACGTGGAGGACATCGAAATCATTCGGGTGAAGGCCGGGGTGTCCAGTTGGCCGGTGGTTGGCCATTCTTGGGGCGGTTTTCTCGCCATGGGCTATATGGCGAGCCACCCGGAAGAGGTCGAAAGCCTGGTCCTCGTTGGAACGTGCGGGCCGAGCATCGAGTTCCTCGGACCGGCCCTCGAGCGGCTGCGGGCCAGAATGAGTTCTGAGGACCGTGCCAAGACCAACGCCCTTTCCTCCCTCGGCGCAACCGACGAGGCGGCGAGCGAGAACGCACGCATCTCTATGCCGCTCCTGTTCTCGGACCGCGCCCTTGGTGAAAGATTTCGGGATGCCCAGACGGGAATCATCTCCACTTGGGGGCTGTTCAGCCTCGTGATGGACGGCATTCGCAAGTCTGGATTCGACGCCACGCCCGCGCTTCAGCGCTTTGGCGGCCCCGTGCTCGTGGTGCATGGGGATTACGACCATATTCCAAACCGTTACCCGAAGGGGATTGCCGAGGCGGCGCCTCGGGGTCGATATGTAGAGTTGGAACGCTGCGGGCATTTTCCTTGGATCGAGGCGGAGGGTGAGTTTTATGGGCTGGTGGGATAGTGTGAGGCGCTCCGCGAAATGATCTGCGACCTCTGCTGGGGGCGGGAGATATCGGCACGCTTCCGGGGGTGTCGCTTTCTGACCCGCCTTTGGCTTCGTCAGATACGCTCCACCACCCGGCTACCTTCTATGATCCCATCGGGATCCCCGGAGTGACTTGCTAGCCGCTCGGCTCACACACTTAATAGTGTGCTTAACGATGCTCGGGCAACAACTCTCTTTGAGTTCTCACACTTTCGCACACCCATCACCTTCCACCTCAAGTCCTTCACCCTGCACCTACCTTCTGCTAAATCCCTGCCCTTCCAACCACTCTTTCAATATTTCGCGCCCAGTCAGATGGTCGTTGTCCACGCGGCGCCCGGAGCGCATGGACCAGTTGACGTCTCCCTTCATATTCTCGCTCTCGTAGAAGGCCTTCATTCGCTCGTTGTATTCCGCTATCGGCGGCTCTCGGTTGTACCGCTCCTGGAACCACACAGCGTCTTGGCTTAACCTCGGCTTTATGTGGGCTTCCGCCGTTTCGTCGGGCCAGCCGAGGCACATTCCGAACGGGCAGAAGCAGCCTTCGGGAAGATCCAGGATTCTCTTGACTTCGGGGGCCTTGTTTCGCATGGCGCCGATGTAACAGATTCCGAGGCCGAGGCTTTCGGCGGCGCAAACAAAGCGCTCGGTGGCCAAAGCCACATCGACTACGGCCATCGCGTAAAACTCGGCGTAGTCGAGCCCTTCAGCCGGCTCCCCGACGGAGGCGGCGGCCGATTTCAGCCGGTAGTGGTCGGCTACAAACGCGAAGAACCAAGCCGCCGTTCGAATGTGCTCGTAATTGCTGGCAAGACTTGCCAGTTCATCGCGCGTTTCGGAGTTTTGAACGCTGATCACCGACCAAAGCTGTAGGTTGCTGCTCGTCGCGGCGCTCTGCGCCACACCGACCAAAGCCCGAATCCAGGATTCGGGGATCGGTCGGTCTAGGTAACTCCGAATGCTCCTGTGGCGGGCAAAAGGGGCCAGTTGTTCCAAGTCGGCAGGCGGCGGCGTGCCGAATCGTTGCTGCCAGCACTCGCCAAGAGTCTCGTTCATGCATGCATTGTGCCTGTTATCCGAACGAGATTTCAGGTCTGGACCCTCTATTGAATTGCATCGATGGCGTATCCTATGAACATGGTTGAGCCGCGGAAGTCCGCGAATACCGACACTTCCGTTAGGGATCGCGTGCCCGCGGGGGCGGCGATCGGCTACCTCATCAACCATTTGTCGGACATTTCCGCGCATACGGGCTACATTCCACCCAGGAACCCCAAGGTTCATGAGATCTTGGACGAGAAGGGAGTTGCCGGCCACAGTATCACACTCCCTGCCCCAAAGAAAGGCTTCAGTCCCGAACAACGCGACGCCATCGAATCGTACTCCAACACCCTAACTTACTGGCACCACCTGCTTGTAGAGTTGGACTGGCGCGATGACGGCGTCGTCGTCTCCTTCAAGCGTCCTGAGCAGACCGAGGAGGACCGCGAGAAAGAAAAGCGGCTGACTCTACGCGAGCGAATGAAGGGCGCCGCGTACCGAGCGGTACGCAAGATGGGGCAATCCCTTGTGGAGCACGGCTTTATGGTTCGCGAGCCGGTGGAAGTTTGCATGGTTACGCTCGACGCGCGTTATAACGGCTGGGCGATTATGGTGCGCTATCCTGGTCAGGCGAAGAACGACGAAGCCGGAATCCATAAGGCCTATGACAAGTGGGTGCCTTTATTGACCGACGTATTCGCCCGGGCCGAAGCGATAAAAGGCGAAACGGTGAAAGACGGCACGGTAAGCACGATCTTCTTCACGAAAGACAAAAACTACGTTTCGTCTATTTATGACAAGTCCGCGACCCTTCGCATTTTTGCCCCGAAGCGAATCGCGATTTTCGACCCGATGTTCTTCCGGAAAAGCACTTTTCGCGCATGCAAAATGGTTGCCGGCAGGTACAAGAAGGACTTCAACGTCAGCAAGCGGCCAATGAACGCCTGGGGAGTCCAGGGCCACAGCATTCTCATGACCTACCGGCGAGGCGCCGGCGGACGGGTCGTGGACGAGTCGTACATCTACAACGTCCGGCTGATGACCGAGAAAGTGATGCGGAAATTCCATATGCAAGCTTCGATCAAGCACCACGCGGACACCCGGAGCCTGGTCGTGACGTTCTACTCGGGGTCTCAGGACAAGTGGTCCACTATGGGCCGGCATTCGGACGGCGTAGCCGTCATCAACTACGACGACTCTCGGACTACGGCGAACGTGTAGTTGCCTTCTAAACGCAGGCGCCGTGCGAACGGCGTCAAGCCGCCGCAATAGAATGCGCCGTCGCTTCGACTTCGCTCAGGACTTGCCCTTCGACTTCGCTCAGGACTTGCATGCCGGCGCACTCCAAAAAGCGTCGCACCCTAGTCCTATTCGCCTAACCACTCCATGGCTATAATCCTCTCAGATGGATGTCGCGAAAGAAATCGGTGTCTTGATACGGGCCAAGTATCCCATTCTGTATCTCATCTCCTGGGAAGAGAGGCGCGTGGAGAAGACTTTGCGCGACATTTGCGAACCGCTGAACCGCTCCCTTCACACTTGGTCGATCACGCAGGGAATGAAGCCGCCCGTGAACCGAACGTCCGGGCCACCCAAAACTCAACCCTTGCCTGGCGAACTCGAGGCGTTGGCATTGGTGCACGAGGCGCCCGACTTTTCCGTGTTCCTGCTCAAAGATTTTCACTCCTACATGCGGGACCCTCGCGTGGTGAGGCTGCTCCGCGACCTTGCGGAGCGCCTGAAAAGCAGATCGCAGACGCTTGTGATCATGGCGCCCACGCTGCTCTTGCCACTCGAGCTTGAAAAGGAGGTCACCGTCATCGATTTCGGCCTTCCGAACCAGGAAGACATCGAGAAGACGCTCGATACGGCCATCGCGGCGGTCAAGGACAATCCGGGAATCCGAAGCAAGCTGAAGCCGGTCGATCGGGAAAGGCTAATCAAGAGCTGCCAGGGTTTGACGCTCGACGAGGTCGAGTCCGTGCTTGCCAAGAGTTTGGTGGAGAGCCGCTGTTTCGACCTCGACACGATCATCGAGGAGAAGCAGCAAATCGTGCGCAAGTCGGGGCTCCTCGAATACTATCCGGCGTCGAGCAAGCTTGCCGACGTGGGCGGCATGGAGCTATTGAAGGAGTGGCTGGATAAACGCACTAGAGCTTTCTCGAATGAGGCTCGCCGCTTTGGGATTCCCGCTCCGAAAGGGATACTGCTCATCGGAGTTCAGGGCTGTGGAAAGTCGCTGATCGCTAAAACCGTAGCCGCGCACTGGAGCTTGCCTATGCTCCGGCTCGATATCGGCAGAATCTTTGGCAGCCTGGTGGGCCAAAGCGAGGAAAACATTCGGAAAGCGATCGCCGTTTCCGAGTCTGTCTCCCCTTGTATCCTCTGGGCGGACGAGTTAGAAAAGGGGTTTGCCGGCATGGGCGGCAGCGGAGTCAGCGATAGCGGCACTACCGCCCGCGTCTTTGCCACCTTCCTTACTTGGATGCAGGAGAAGACGAAGCCGGTGTTTCTGATCGCCACCGCCAACGACGTCAGCGCACTACCTCCCGAAATGCTCCGAAAGGGCCGGTTCGACGAGATCTTCTTTGTGGACCTGCCGGACGCGAAGGAGCGCGAAGAGATATTCAAGATCCACCTGGAGAAACGACACCGCAAATCGTCCGATTTCAATCTTCTAGAGCTATCGGAGCAGTCGCGCGGATTCAGCGGGGCAGAAATCGAGCAGGTGGTGGTGGGCGCCCTTTATAGCGCGTTTGAGGAAAAGCGAGAGGTCTCGCAAAAGGATTTGCTGTGCGAGACGAAAACCACCGTCCCCCTAAGCGTCATGATGCGAGAGGATGTGGATGAGCTGCGCAACTGGGCGCAGCTCAGAACGCGACCCGCGTCGAAGCGAGAGGAGTGAAGCCGGTAAGGGGCCGGAGCGGCGCCGGTTCGGACTCGTCTGACAGGTCTGACTCGTCTGACAAATCCGATTCCGGAGCCTACCCCGCCAACTACTTAACCCGATGTAGTTTTATGTGCAGCCCCATGGGTTCCCACTTCCCGTCTTTCTCGGCGCTCATAGATGCCTCGTATTCGTCTTTCCCGAGCGTTACTCGGCTCTCGAAGTGCCCCGGATCCCCAGCTAACCCCTTGAAGTCCAAAACGAGATCGGAGCCTTCGCGTGTGACATGGCCGAAATAGACCGAATCATAGCCGTGCTGGTCTAGATAATAGACCTGCTTAGTGTCCGGGTCCCAGCCGTAGCTGGAATGAACGCTAAGAGGATGGGCCGAGCCGACCCCGATGGTTCCGATTCCGACAAACTTATTGCCGTTGTCCTCCATGTGGAACTGAAACTCGATGTGAACATCTTTGTTGACCAAACCTTCCCATTTCCCACCAACTAATCGCTGGCAAAGTTGGAATACGGGAGAATCGTTAGATATTCCCGATTGTGAAGCCGCTTCTGCGGCAAAAAGAATCGCAAGTGAAATCATGGCGCCTCCGGGCTGTACTCAATGCCCTTTTCTAGGTAGTTGCGAAGGGAGACCTCCATCCAGTGGCGGCGTCCTTCGCGGAACATTTTCTCCATGTCTTCTGGAACATTCCCCCACATTTCCATCGTGGTCTGAAGCAAAGTGTCGCCGCCCTGATCCAGGAAGGTCTGGACCTGGTAGGAGTCAAATCCCCTCAGCAGGGAGCTTGGGCCTGATCCGATCAACTTGTGCGGAGGATCAATGTACAAAATGGCGCCGGTGACTGCGCCGCCCCCGTCCTTGAAGTGCTCATGGTAGTAACCGCCCGGTTTGGCATCCACCGTCACCGTTGAATCTGCCTTGTACCGGTGGGGCCACCACCGGCCGTACTCCGTAGTCATCGCCGCAAACACTTTCTCTCGCGGAGCGTGAATAGTCACCTCCGCCTCGATTTTGATATGCCTGAAATTTTCGTGGTCCACGGTTGGGGCCACCTCCATAGATGATTCTGAGTATCTCTTCAAATGTAGGGCCGCCTCGGCCGCGCTTGACGCGGGCTTGTTCACCCAGCGTTCATAGATCTCTCTCAAGGGAACGGGGTTCGCGTAGTTCAAACGCTTCCGCCCCTCCCTGCGAAAGAGGACCAGCCCCGAAGAGTTGAGCACGCTCAAGTGCTGCATCACCGCGAAACGGCTCAGTTCGGGCAGCTCTTTAGCGAGCTGCCCGGTTGTACAAGGGCCGTTGCGAAGCAAATCCAACAACGCTCTTCGGTGGGGGCTGGCCAGCGCCCGCCAGACGGTTTCCGGGTCCACTGTTTTCAATACGTGATATTATTATAACATATATTTAGAGTCTTTGAGTCTTTGAGTCTTTGAGTCTTTGAGTCTTTGAGTCTTTGAGTCTTTGAGTCTTTGAGTCTTTGAGTTTTGAGCGTGGTTCCTCGCTTTGCTTCAGCATCAGTCAAAGGGCCTTTCTGCAAGCCCCTCAACACTCAACACTCAATACTCAACCCTCAACACTCAACACTCAACACTCGACACTCGACACTCAACACTCAACACTCAACACTCAACACTCGACACTCAACACTCGACACTCAACACTCAATACTCAACCCTCAACACTCGACACTCAACACTCAACACTCAACACTCAACACTCAACACTCAACACTCAACGACTCAAAGACTCAAAGACTCAAAGACTCAAAGACTCAAAGACTCAAAGACTCAAAGACTCAACCACTTCTCCCTGCGTAGAATATCAACATGGAAAAGGCTATGTTCGGAGCTGGGTGCTTTTGGGGAGTCGAAGAGACGTTTCGACAGTTGAAGGGCGTGACGGGAACTACGGTTGGGTATGCCGGGGGCGCCACATCCAACCCTACGTACAAGCAAGTTTGCAACGACGACACCGGCCATGCCGAAGTGGTGCAAGTGGAGTTTGACCCGGCCCAGGTTTCTTACGCAGATCTTCTCAACGTCTTCTGGGAATCGCACGACCCGACGCAGGTGAACCGGCAGGGACCCGACGTTGGCGACCAATACCGCAGCGTCGTGTTCTACCACTCGCCCGAGCAGCAGGCGGCGGCTATCGCTTCAAAAGAAGCCCTGGAGAAATCTGGCCGCTATTCGCGCCCCATCGCCACAAAGATCGAGCCTGCGCCCGACTTTTGGCCGGCGGAGGAGTACCACCAGCAATATCTGGAAAAGCGTGGCATGTCTTCGTGCCACATCCCGTCGCACTAGAAGCCGCGGGGGCCGAATGAGAAGCTGCTGTGAGCGTTGCCGGTACTCACGCCAATGATCATGAACGTGATAGCGGCCAACCCAGCCAGAGTGATGAGCACGATGCAGACGATGGCGAATACCTTGGCTGCGCTCCCGGTAGGGTGGCCTTTGGCTATTGCCCGGTTAGCCATGACGAGCCCAATGATCGGGAGAACGACCAGCAAGATGTTGATTCCCCAACAACAGCAAAAAATGCCGCCCACGAGACCGATGGCGGAAAGTATCCATGATAGGGTAACGTCGCTTGCCCCGGTGTCCCCGATCGGCACGCCGGGCCGGAAATAGGAGGCGCCCTGAGTCGGGGGCGCTTGCCAGCCCGGTCCCGGCGCCGCGGGGTCTACGGGTGGCGCCATCCGGGGCGTCTCTTCAGTCTTAACTTGATCGCGAAGCCCAGGAACGTCGCCGACCTTCATCTTGGCCCCCGACGTTTCGTCCTCGAGGTCCATGTCCAGGGTAATGCGCCCCTCCTGAAGCCACGTCAGGAGTTCGTTTTCTTCCGCGGGGCCAAACTTGCGGCCATCAGGCCAGATAACGAAGTAGCGCATCGTAGTTTGTTTACTTTACTCGTTGGGCATCCAATACAATGTATTCAATGCGCCGAGGATTCACGCTGATCGAGGTGTTGGTTGTAATCGCGATCATCGCGGTCTTGACCGCAATTCTCTTTCCGGTATTCGCTCAAGCTAAAGCGGCCGCGAAGAAGACGTCCTGCGCCTCAAATACCAAGCAGTTGGCCCTCGGCGTGCTCATGTATTCAGACGACAACGACGACGTACTGCCGCCAACCCAAAACGCGGCTGGCGTGCTCTGGCTGGACTTGGTCGAGCCTTACGTGCGAAACGACCACGTTCGTGTGTGCCCTACTGATTTAGGAGCTGCGACGAACTCGTACGGCCTGAACGAGCTCGTCTTCGTCGACCTCACCGACTATATCGGCGACGCCTCACCTCCGCTGCCGACCATGACCGATTTCCAAACGCCTTCGAACACGATCATGCTCGGCGAAGTGGGGACGCAGGACGACCTATCGAGTCCGCGCGTAAACGCCTACAAACTCACCGCCCCGGACGACGACCTGAACGACGCTTATGACGCCCGCCCCGCCGCGAGGCATTTTTCTCGCTCCAACCTATCTTTTTTCGACGGCCACCAAAAGTCTCTGCGGCTCGAGCAGTTCTACACGGGGCAAAGCCCGCCCGACCTCTGGTTCTGCACGAACCCTAGCGATGCCGCCTCATGCCAAACGACCAACTGAGGCAGGGTGTTCTTCAGCTTCTCGTAGGGGCCTCAGATGGCGGGGGCTTCAACGTGGAATTCACGGACACCCGTGTGAAGAACAGGCCTACCAGCAGACGGGTTGGAGACGTTTGCCTCTGGACGACGGACGTGGAAGGCAACTACGCCCCGGGAGGTTTTGGAAGCTCTAGGTCGCGACAGATCTTGTGAGCAGTGAAAGTGTTGACTTCGTTATGTCGAGGCACCGCGCTGTAACGGCCGGTCCTGGGGTTTAAGTACAAGGTGTGCGACTGACCCTCTCGATGAATCACGCATCCGTGTTTCACTAGGTGGCGAACAAGATCGGATCTTCTCACGAAGCTTTTGCGCGGATCGTTTCCCTAACCACCTCTGAGCCCGCAGTGAGTGCCTCGAGATCGTTTCGCATGGCCTCTAGAACCATCTGAAGCGCGTCGTCCAAGTTGGCGCGGGCCTCTTCAAGGGTCTTCCCTTGGGCGTTTACTCCTGGTATTTCCGCTACGGTAGCGGCCCACCATTTGCCCGATTTGACAAAAATGGCCGTATAGTCCATCTTGCTTCTATTATGTCTCTTCGGCAAAAAGGAGTAACCACGGTCCAAAAGTAAGACGAGCTATCCTGGTATAGGTTTGGCTGGCGTCATAATCGGGTTGTGACCCACCTGAAAACGATCATCCCAGGCGCCTGCATCTGCCTATTAATAGGATGCAAGGGCGGCTCACCGCCCAGCGCCTCATCGCCCGGCGCGCCTGCGGCAACCGGCCCAGCCTCCAAAAACTCCCTGGTTGGACGGTGGGGGCCTAAGACGGGCTCCGGATTTATCTACGATTTTACGGATGATGGGCACGTGAAGCTGACCGCGGGGGCGATGGGGAATCGGATCATACTCGAGGGCGTTTACACTCAGACAGGTAATACCATGAATGTAACCAACCAGATCGGACACTCAGATAACAAGGCTTCGGAGGCAGGCCTGAATATGGGAATAAAGGCTCGTCCCAATCACGCTTACACCCTGCAATGGAAGTCGCCGGACGACGCGGTAATGACGGAGCAATCGTTCAACGTGCCTACCGAAATGATCCGGCACTAAGCCTGACCCTGGCATCGAGGCTCTAGGGACCCGGGTAGAATTCACCTTCGCGTGGGGGCATAGCTCAGCTGGGAGAGCACCTGCTTTGCAAGCAGGGGGTCAGGGGTTCGAATCCCCTTGCCTCCACCACGGGGTATAGGGGCTGCGCCCTCGTGACCACACGGTTAGTCGATCACGCCTCCATACCGGTTGTCGATCAAGCGAGTCCCAGTCAGAGTCTGGTCGAGGCGTATTAGGGGCTAGGCCCACAAGACCCAATTAAGTTTGACTAAGTTCAATTCGAAGGTCGTGAGTCCAACAGAAGGCTTTGCAGATTTCGCTCCACGGTTATCACAGAAGGATGATTAGAACCCAAACCCTGGCTGAAGATCGCAAGAGCCCTTCTCATCAGCGGTTCCGCTTCGCTCAAACGGTTCGTGGCATGTAGCAACTGGGCCAAATTGTTCAGGTCTATCGCCACGTCAGGGTGATCGGGCCCGTAGCTCGACTCGTCTATCGCAAGAGCCCTTCTCATCAGCGGTTCCGCTTCGCTCAAACGGTTCGTGGCCTGTAGCAACTGGGCCAGATTGTTCAGGTCT
>Ga0265338_10001743_pt1 | contig 34393 bp, 47 predicted proteins | sample 42126metaG_FD_193579 | JGI IMG/M metagenome (GOLD analysis project Ga0265338, IMG submission 193579) | Rhizosphere microbial communities from Carex aquatilis grown in University of Washington, Seatle, WA, United States - 4-21-26 metaG | ecosystem: Host-associated > Plants > Roots > Rhizosphere...
ATTTGAAAGTAATATTTAAGGTCTTGAGTGTAATCCGGTTTTACAGGAAAACTCTTGATTGTCTTTAACAATCTGTAAATGAAGTGATAAGACTCTTTCATTCTATTATCATGATGTGTATGAATTACTGTGTCATTTAAAGATGTTCTTCTTACTGCTTTCAAATGACTCATTACTTGTTCTTTATTCATCGTATCTCCTTTTTTGAGTTTGTTTTGAACCTGTCCCTGAGTAAGGGTGTTTGGATACAGCAAGGCACTACTCTCTATTACAGAGATTCTTATTAATCAATAAGAAGTAAAGCAAGAGATAAGCCTCTCTATTTCCCTGAGTTATTAAGCCAGTGTAGGGAAAGAAAAGCAATCTGCCTGTCCCTGATATAAGTTCAGTTTTAACAGAACCCTACACACTTGCTGGTCAACTACTCTAAACCGTTTTTGCTTATCTACATACAGTGTAGCCATCATATTGTTATGTCCTTGGTAACAGAGGTGACAGATTTAAAAAGAAAAGACGGCCTTTGGTGGGATAAGCACCGCAGGACCGTCTTAAGCACTTCCAAGTTAGGTCTTATCCACCATAACTTTATTTGATAATTACATTATATCATTTACTTGATTACATATCAATAGTTTTTTATAGAATTTTCACTATTTTTTCTAATTTATTTTTATAACAAATTTGTTATCCACATATCACTTTCTTACGTTTTGGTTCAATTTTCTTTCCATCAATAGTAATAGACATTACCCTGGATAATGGTACAGTTCTAAATTCCGGTGCATCTACAAGCTCTAGGGATTGATTTAGAATCCATTGGTGACGACTATCGGAATAACAAACAAAAGCCTCAATAGCCCTACGTTCACCATTACTTTTTTCAAATTCTATTACGGCCTGAGCCTTCCTGACGGATTCAAGAAGTTTTTGGGCCTCTTGAGGGGAAAAGAATTTATCTCTGATTAATTTGTATTTACTCTGATTCATCTTCATCCTCTAGTTGATAGTCAACGGCAATCTCTAATTTCTCCATTAACTTTCGGTCCTTTTCAAGCCGCCGATTAAGCCGTTCTTCTGTATTCAAATGTTCAATAGCCTTGATAACATATTGCTGAAGTAACAACACTTCTTTTCTTTCCATTCCATCAACAGCATCATAGATTTCTTCAATCTTCATTTAATATCCTCAGTCAAGGTGTTGTATACATTTTGTTGCACAACTTGAAAGGTGTTGTATACATTTTGTTGCACAACTTGAGATAATTGTTGATTATTCATATATTCCATGTATCCATTGCCGTAAATCTCATTCATGGCTTTGTGCTGTCTAGATTTCTCTGGCATCCATATTAGAATCATTTGTCATCCCTTTGTTTACTTTGTTCATCTACATATTCTTTATTTGTCTCATTAAAAATTCTTGTAAATTCTTCCTCATCAAAAACAAATGCATATTGTCCTTCTTTTGATTCTTCAGCAAGTTCTTTGATTTTATTTTTTAAATCATTTGTTGTATACTTCATTATTCTTTCTCCTTTGCAATTTTATTCATTCTTCTCTCATTTGCCTTAGAGCTTCTTGTTCCAACATTTCTAAATAGGCTTGTTTTTCATCCATTGTCATTTCTGTTTGTTGATATTTATTTGGAATATATGCATCTGGTTTAATTGGTACACCTTCTTTTAATGGTTCAATATTCATTCTGTTTCTCCTAAAATTATTTAACCAGGGGGGAACCTGTCCAACTCTTATAAGGTGCTCTTCAGATTTTACGACCCCCATCAACCCCTGGTTAAAGTTGCTAATTATTTTGTATACTCTAATCCATCTAAAGAGAAGACATGTCTATTCAACCAGTTAATATCATCACTATCTAAATGTTTGCGTTTGAAGCTTTTCATGTTAGATGTGTTGGTGTTTACAACATTATCTAACTTTTTGTAAATCTTTTTATTCTTATCAAATTTACCATCAAACTTTTTTTTATGTTCATTATACACAATCGGACTCCCTTTCAAGATAATTTCTTTCTTCAATTTCATTTTCAACTGATTCTTGAAGACTAAGTAAATCTTCAAGAGTGAGGTCTCTGAGAGAATTTTGAGCTATCCAGAGAGTGTATTCTGATTTATTTATTTCTTCTTTTTGCATTTGTTTACCATCCTGATTTGACGATAGATTGAAGTGTTGCTGACATCATATTTTTTAGCCAATTGCTTAACACTCATATTCTTGCAGAAATAATCAACCATTACAATATCCCATTTTTCTTTTAATCGTTGTTTAAAACCTGAATCTATTCTTCTCTGACGCATTAGATTACGCATGTAAGTGTTGTATTCTCTTCTATTCTTCTTAATCCAATCTTTGCGTATTTCCATATATTTCTTTATTTTATCCGGATTGTTTTTACGCCATTCTTTTTCGTACTTCTTTCGGTCGTTGACATTCTTGTAATTTGAATAAGTCATACTCTTCTCCCTATTGTTGATTTTGTATAACTTATTATATCCTTTAAAAATTAATAAATCAAGGATTTTTCTTAAAAATTATGTGAAATTGTTCTGACTTAGTATTCTGTTTATCCACAATTCTTTGGTTTTTGGATTTTTGTCCAATACAACATCTTTACGAAAAACATATGTGTATCTGTTTAGACAAGCTTTTGATATTCCAAATTTATTCATTGTGTTCTTGTACATACTATTTATTGGTTGGATGTAGTGAAATTCAAGTATTTCCCATATTTTTTCAAGCTTTTCTCTTCTTTTCTGCAAACCAACAGGATGTCTCCAATACTTTTGTATATTCTCTATGTGACTTATTAATTCAAGGTTTTCAATACGATTATCAGTCTTAATTTGATTGATGTGGTTTATTTCTTTGTCCGCTGGGATGAATTGTCTGTTAGCTGTCATCCAAACAATTCTATGGACAAGATATGTTTTACCATACACTACAAATTGATAGTATCCAGTTTTATCATTGAACCAAGCAAGGTGGGATAATAATTTACCTGTGGTGATATCAACATCAACACTATCTAAAATCCAATCAATATCTTCATGACATTTGTCTTGTCTTTGTTCTTTAAGACGTTCACCAATTTTCTTTTTGTCAGATTGATATTTTTCTGAAAGTAGATATTTTTTGTAATATTTCTTGTACCAATTTTGTTCTGTAATTTTTGACATTGGTTTCTCCTTTTGTATATACATTAGATAAAACTATATAGGATTTTATCTAAAATTTACAATTTATTTATTAAGTTGTTTATTCCCAATGCTTTTATAATGTCCAAAACTTCAATTGTGATAATAAATCAAAATAATAAGCTTATTATTTCAGTTTATTATGGCAATTATTCTATAAAAATGTATATAATGTGAATATCACTTAGGAGGAAATATGGGACGCCCAGCCAAAAAGATATGGATTGCCAAACTAAACACTGATACAGGAACTTATGAAGTGCCTTATCTCAATGTCAATGATTTTTTGTCTGAAGTTTTGAGTGCTATTACTTCAGGGGGGTTTTATGAATATTCAATTGAATCATCTAGAGTAATCGTAAATGCTAAAAAGATTACATCTGTTGTGATAGACAATGAAGCTCTTAAGCCAATGCCGATGTCACATTTTCACAAGATTGAAATCAAGGCGGCATAAGTGGATTATGAACATCTAGTTTATTTTTCACAAGTTAGCTCCAAAATATTTTGGACCAATCAAGCTTTATATGGAAAGAAACATCCAGACAGTTTTAAGGTAACAGTTGATAAAAATTGTAAAGAAACATATCACATAGAATCTTCTCTTTACAAACAAATACTAGGAGAAAACAAATGACAACATTTTTATTAATAGTAATAGGACTAGAAGCATTTGCAATAGCACTGTTAGTTTATAAGAATTATATCAAGACCCAGGTAGCTTCTATTTTCACAAAAGTAAATACTGATGTTCAAAATTCAACTAAACTTGTTGCGGACATTAAGGACGCAATAAAGAAGGATATCTAATGCAGTTAATTCCTCTTGGAGATAGAGTGATTATCAAAGAAGATAATCAGGAAGAAAAAACAGGACTTTTTTATATTCCTGAAACTTATCGTAAAAACACTAATCAGGGCGTAGTTACTGCCATTGGTCCTGGAATTGATGGACAAAAGATTAATGTTTCCGTTGGAGATAGAGTTTTGTTCCAAAAAAACACTGGGCAGAGATATGAACTTGGAACAGAGATTGTGACAGTCCTTGATGAGATGGATATTATCTGCATAGTCAGAGAATAAAATGCGTTCAGAGATACAGGAATTTTGGCGTAAGATTAGACGATATTTAGCCACCAAACGCTGGGAACTGAAAAACGCACAAAAGAGAGAAGAATATGTCAGAGAATATAAATCAAGGAACAGACAAAATCTCAGAGTCAAAGGCAGAGAATACGCCAAGAGAAATTCTGCCAGAAATGCAGAAAGAGCAAGAAATTGGAATGCCAAGCATAAGAAACACAGACTTGCCATCCAAAGAGCTTGGCGTAAGCGTAACCCAGACAAAGTTAAGTCTTATAGAGAAAAATGCTATAAAGCTAATCCTAAATGAATATTTTAACCTTGGAAATATGGAACCAAATCTAAAAAGAAACATATTATCTGTTCTGAAGAAAGAACTTCCATCAGTTTCGGAAGGTAATATAAATAAAATTTATAAAGAAGCGGAATCAGAATTTTACAAAAAACTTCCCAGAAAGAACCCTGAAGAGATAATCAACAAGATTAATGCTCAATCAGAATTTCTTATTGAAAAAATATTGGACACATCTGAAAAAGACATTGTTGACCAAGCAAAAACCATTAATCAGATTACAGAAACAGTTGCCAAGGTCAATAGAGTAATGGATGTAGCTCCGGTGGTTGAAATCAATTTTAAGCAAGAACTAACAGATGATTATTTATTAAATCCAAAACAAACTCACATTGAAATTAAGGAGAAATAAAATGGCAAAATCAACTAAGGCACCAGAAACAGATGTAAACGATGTCACTAGGATTAAAATCTGGTCAGCAAATTCAAGCTACGAATTAAGCACAGATTTAATGCCTCATCAGATTGTCGGAGAACTTCAAAGATGTGCTGAGAAGAATCAGTTTTATCAATTGGGAGATGTTTTCTTGAATACCAAGAATATTGAACGTCTTGAGGTTTTACAGGTAAGAAGCATTAAGCCTGTTATTAATATTCCTGTAAAAGAATTATCTCTTGAAGAGAGACAGTTAATCAAACAGCCTACATTGAAACAATTTGCTGGCGTTGTAACTCATGAGAATTCAACAATTTAAGGAAAATAATGAAAAAGTTAAATCTCCTACAGCTTAACGACTATATATCTTCTCCTACTCCATTGAATCTTTCGTTGTTTGCATCAGGGCTTAATGTTGAATTTAAGTTAGATGTAAAACACAAGAAAGAGTTGTCAGAGCTTATAAATAAGTATGTCAATGATAAATCTCCTGCAAGATTGAAGATTATTGAGAATTATATTGGTTCAAATTCTAAGGAAGTAAAAACAACCAGAGTTAAGCCCTCAGAATTAAAAGCCGCAAAAGAAAACAAACTTACACCAAAACAAGCTGAAGACCTGAAAGAAAAGTCTGAAGCTAATGATAAAATGGAAAAGTTAAGAAATCAGATTATGCTATACCGTAGACAGCCAGCCTCAACTAGGTCCGTTCAAACAGAATCAGAACTTCAGGGTTTGTTGAGAGAATTGTTCAAACTTGAAACTGAAGCAGGCATGTATGACCCTGTTCCTCCAGAGAAAAGTAAGCTTGATTCTGTTTTTGCCATGTTTGGACATTGGGAAGACCCAGAAAGTCTAGCTTATGAATTAAGATTTGGAAATAGACAGGTTATTGAGATTCAGACCTCAGATAATGTAAGAGGTGTGTTTGAAGATATGATGAAGTTGTCTGGTAAGGAATTTAGACAATTCTATATTACAAACAATATCATGCAGGGTGGGGCTAAGGGATTCAGGGAAAAATGGACTTTAACTGATGCAAGAAGTGGAGTAAAGCCCAAATCAAACAACTATTCCAATATGGTTGATGGTGCTGAATCTGATGTTAACATATTGGGAGTTGGTTCACAGATTGCTGGACCTGTAAATCTTGGAACAGCAGGTTGGACTCCTAAACAAGGAAGATTGAATGGATAATTTGTGGAAATGGAATCCTAATCAACGAAAGCTAATTGATTTGGTAGTTAACAAGGCTCAGGACTTAATTGATACTGTGAGAGTTTTTGCTCATGGAGGAATTGGTTCTGGTAAGAGTGTGAGTTTAGCTTTTATTGTTGACTTTATTTGCAGAAATACTCCTGGCATTAATTTTTTAATTGCAAGACGTTCTTTTGAATCCATTCGTCTTGATACAATGGAAATCCTTAAACGTAATCCAGGCATATTGGATGCAAGCAAAGGTAAATGGACCGACAAAGGAAAAACATTTGCCTATTACAATGGAAGCACTCTTCACTTTGAACATCTAGAAAATTCCGATTCATTGCTTGGACCTTCTTATGGTGGAATCTGGGTAGAACAGGTAGAATTATGTTCCCATGATGACTATAGATTACTAAGAGGACGTTTAAGACAGTACAGTGAAGGAAATCAATACAATCAAAAATATGCAGAAGCAATCAAAAATCACCAAGTCTTACCAGCTAAGAACTATTTGTTTCTATCAGCCAATCCAAAAGCTAATTGGGTACAAACAGAAATAATCAAGAATCCCAAAACAGATTTCACACTTATCTCCATGCCTACGTATGGAAACAAAGAAAACTTACCTTCAGACTATATTAATGAAAATGAATCAGATGCATTTAAAAGACGTTTTTACTTGGGCATGTGGGAATCACAGGCTGGTTTGTGTTATCCTGAATTTAATGAAACAAACATAATTGATTCTGAAAATCCTATTGAATTAAGATATACAAACAAAGAAGGTAAGAAGGATTTCAGTAGTTTGTCAACATATATCATTGTTGACCCAGGTTATGTTGTATCTAAATTTGCTGTCATGTTTGCGGCTATGCTTCCAGATAATCGTTTATACATATTTGATGAGATAAGTAAAAACGGTAAAGATGTTGATGAAGAAGATAAGATATTGATTCCAGAAATGGCTGATTTGATAAAAGAAAAAATTAAACATTACAACATGAAGAATTATTATGGAATCATTGACTTTGCGGCTAATGCAAAATCTGAGGGTGGAGCAAGTAAGACCCAACAATTCAGAGATGCAGGAGTTAATCTAGCTAATAGCATTAAAAGAGTAAAGGGTACGGATGAAATAGATAGCATTTTTAAGATTAATTCTTTGTTCAAGCAAAAGAAGATAATCATTAATATGCGTTGTACCTCTACTTTAAGAGAATTGGAATTATTCAGTTGGAAAACCGATAAGAATGGTGTTCCTACCAAAGAAGAGCCCAAGAACGCCGACAACGATTTCATGGATTGCCTTAGATATCTTATTAATGCTGGGCCAATTGCAGAAGAAATAAGAACCGTCAAAACTTCATGGACAGCTAATGAAATGTCTTCCGGTTATATGGAAGCTCTGTTTAAAAGTGAAATAAAGGAAGACAAAACCAGTATAACAAACCATAAAAGAACTGCTTTAGATTTTGGAATATATTAATTGTTAATAAAATTCTATAAAATACTAATATATGTAAAATGTTTTGTTAAATAGCGTTACAAGGAGAAACAATGAGCAATTCTGAGATGAATGGTTTAGAGCAATCAGACAGTGAAGAAAACAAATTATTGGACTTTTCTGAAGGATTGCCTGAAGAAGAGATTTTACAGAAGCTCAAGGGATGGAATGCTTCTTGGGAATCTTATTCTAATACGCTTTTCCCAAAGTTAACCAAATACTATAAGCTTTACAGAGACATGGAATATGATAATCAGGGAACTCCTGTGAAAATTCCACAGGTGTTCACTACCATAGATACCATGCTCCCACACTTGGTTAACAATATATATGCAACCTCATATGTTGTGGATGCAAAACCAAAATATGCGGCCCCTGACCAGAATAGAACATATAAAATCAAAAACTATATAAATTCCTTACTTAAGGATACCAATCAGGGTAGACGCAAGGCAGAGCTTGTTTTCAAGAATTTACTTATTTATGGATATTCTATCGTTAAAGCCACTTGGAATGACAATCCTGACATTGATATTAATCCCATCACTAAAGAAGTTGAAAAGATAAATGCCGCTCATCCAGATTTCTATTTGGTTGATAATTTCAGCTTTGCATGGGAGCCAAACTATCAGGAACAAGATATTGATGGTATGGAATGGGTAAGAGAACGTATTTTCATCTCAAGAAACAAAATGAAGAAGATGAGAGATGCTGGACAATGTGGTGAGTTTGATGATGCCGATATGACCAGTGGAGAAGATAAGGGTAAAGAATCAAGAGTATCTGATAGCAAGAATAAGAACAAAGGAACTTATTATGATGAGTTCTGGTGTACTCTATATGAAAAGATTCCAGTAAAACAATCCATGCCTGTTATGCATCCTGAAACAGGTGTACCTGTAGTTGACCCCATGACAAACAATCCAATCATGCAAGATGTTGAAACAGGTGAATTTGAGACTGTTGCATCAGAATATAGAGTTTGGTTGCTTGCAAACAATAAAATCATTAAGTTTGAAAAGAATCCATATCAGTATAAGCCATTTAGTTGTGTACGTTGCATCTCATCTCCTTTTGAATTTATAGGAATGGGTATTCCTGAATTGATTTGTTCTATTGCAAATCAGTTGTCATTGACAAATTATCAGGCTGGTAAGATGGTGAAGAAGATTGGTCAATCTGTAACCTGGGTTGATTCATCTGCTGGATTATCTCCATATAATTTGGAAAGAATTGAACAGGGAGTAATTTTCTTAAAGAACATTAATGGTGTCCGCTCAGAACAAAGCTTTGACCCACAGAACGTTCATGTTCTTATGGAATTTGCACAATATCTACAAACTGAAGTTGAAACAATTACCGGAGTTACAAAATTCCTTCAGGGAACAGATATTGGAGATATGACAGCCACTCAAGCTTCACTAATATCTCAGAACTCAACAAATCGTTTAGCTTCTATCTTAACACATCTACAAGAAGACTTTATTGTTCCGCTTGCTGAAATGTTCTTTTTAATGAATAAGCAATTACTAGAAATTCCTATTGACTTTATTGATAATAATGATAATTTGGTTACAATGACTCCAGATGATTTCTTAGGAAATTATGTATGGGTTTCTGTATCTCCAACAACCATTAGCAATAAAGCATTGCAGTTACAGCAGAATACAACTGCATTACAGCAATTTATTGAAGGTTCTAAGGCTTCAATGATGGGCCCTCCAGAGTTTCAATATGCTGTAAATCAGATACCGTTTATCATGAATCATATTGCTCCTAATATGAATATTCCTGATATATCCAATGTTATCATACCTGTTTCTGCATTAACTCCTCCACCAATGGCTGGACCTGTAGGACCACCTCAGGCTCCTCCAATGCATGGAAATCCAGCAGTAACACATAATATGCCTCCAGCCGCTCCTAATGTTGGGGCACAGACTCCAATACAAAGTGCAGGCGGTAATCCACAAGGTCCAGCTCCCATGAATCCACAAGCTTCTCCAGTTCCAATGGCTCCTGCGGCCCCTGTGAAATAGTTTAGTAAAATAGCTATTTGTTGCAATTTCTTATAATTATCTATTGAGGTGTATAGTGAAGAATTTTCTAGAAGAAAATGTAGTAAACATAGATGATGTTATTTTGGATTTCGTAAACTCTCAGGGTTTTGAGACTTTGAAAGTAATCCTTAAACAAAAGTACATCGGTCAACTACAAGTATTACATAACAAATTTGAAGAAAAAGATATAATCAAAAGTAAAGCTTACTTAGATGTAATCTTATCACTTTGTCAAGATTTAGAATTGGATGTAGCAAGAATTCTAGAAGAACGTAAAGAAAAATCCCAGACCGTTGGTTTGGATAATTAAAATAATTCAAGATTAGTCCTCATCAGAGATTAACTAATCATTAAGGGGCCAAAAATGGCAGAAGAATTGGAAACTAACCTTCAAGAAGGTCTTCCAGCAGAAACAAATAATGAGACTGTTCAGGAATCAGCACCAGAACAAACATCTCAAACTGATACACAGAATACAGAAGCTAAGAAACCATATATAAAGAGACAAGACAGACAGAGAGAAGATTCTGATAAAGTTATTAAACAATTGGAATGGCTGAGAAGTCAGCAGGACCGTAAGTTTAATGAACTCCAGAAACGTTTTGAAGCTGTTACTCCTATTGTGGAATCTTATAACAAGTATCAGCAGACACAAAAACAAGCTGAATTAACAAAGCTTTCAAAAGAAAACCCAGCAGAATATCAGAAAGCATTGATTGAACAGGCCAAACAGGAAATTCTTGCAGGCCAAAATCCTCAGCAACCTCAAAATTCTACTCCAGAATTAGGTGAGAAAACTGCTGAAGAACATGTCAACTATCTGAGAGAAACATACGGTCAAGAAATCCTTGAACCTATGGCTCCATTGATGGGACAGATTTTGCAGGCTACAGCTCAACAGTATGGACCAAACATTGCTAAACAATTAGCAAGTTACCCAGATGCTTTAATGCATATGGCTATTGGTCAAACTTATATGGAACAATACAAGGGTCTTAAATCACAGCAGGCTCAAGGTAAAGTGAACCAGCAAAGAGCACAAAACTTTGCAAAGGGAACCGCTAAACCAAATTCTGCTCCAGTTAAGGCCACTAGTTATGACCAGATGAGTGATGCTGATTTGAAGAAAGCGGCTTATGCTGAAATAGCAAAACGCCACAGTCTTTAAACAGATTAAAAATTAAATAAGGAGACATAACAATGTCAACAACTTTCACAACCTTCCAGGGTTATGTAAACCCACAGGATTGGAATGCTAAGTATTTCAATTCTTCTGCTGACTTAACTCCAAGCGGAACTGGTAACGGCGTCATTGACGGTAGCTACGGTTTCATTGGTCATAATTACAGCGGAGCAACAGTATATGTATTAGCTTCAGGAATTGAAGCAGGTACTTCCGAAATCTACGTCAAGGACGTATTTGGCGGAGCCGCAGGAGCTACAGTAACAATCTCAGGAGCAGGAAATCAGACTTTTGATGGAGCTTCTACAACCACAATCACTACAGCATACGGATTCAAGCACATTGCCAATATCTCTGGCGTTGCTTGGATGACCGTATAAAAGGAGCTAAACCATGCCAGTAGTCAATCAGGTTAATAACTCAGCAATTTCACCAATTAATGCTTACTACAAGAGAGTCCCTCTTAAGAGATTAATTGCAAAGACAGTTTACTATCAGTTAGGATACAAGGAAACTCTTGAATCCGGTAATGGCCGTTCATTCACATGGTCTTTGCCTGGAATCCAGCAAGCTGATACGACTGCATTGGTCGGTGGTTCTCCAGTAGCCCCATCACCAGTTAATACAAGTTCAATCGTTGCTGTTCTTCAGGAATATGGCAGAGCCTTTGCGGCTGGCTCATTCTTAAATAACACATCGGTTATCAAGGCTTCTGAAATGTTGGAAGCTCAGGCAGAGCAGGGTGGAGCTTATTCACTTGATGCTTTGGTCAGAGCCGCCATTCCTTTCAATGGTCAGGGTAACACATTCAATACAAATCAGTTTGCCGCTAACTTCAAGACTTCAATTGCAGGATTAGCTACAACTGACGTAATGACTCTTGCTGATGTCCGCAGATTACATGGTCTTTTGGAACAGAATAACGTTCCTGACTATGAAGGCGGAAAGTATGCAGTTGTCGTTTCTGTAGCTCAGGCATTTGATATAACCAACAGCAATACTGGTGGAGGCTTCTTGGACCTTGCTAAACAACAGAGTAATACGATGAGTGAGCTTAAGGAAGCTTTCAGAGTTGAAGAAGACGGCTCTCTTCCAATCGTAGGTGACTATGCTGGAGCAGTTGTTCTTAAGACTACTTTAAACCCAGTTATCATCGGTGGTGGAGCTTCTGGTCAGAACCTTTACCAAGCCGCCGCTTTCGGTGATGCTTCGTTGGGCGTAGTTGACTTGGACGCTGAAAGATTCAAGATTTTCCGTAAGGATGAAAAGGACTCAGGAATGTGGGATATTCTTTCCATGATTTCTGTTGCCCTTGGATACAAGTTCGGATTTGCCGCTCAGAATCTAAGCTCTGCTCCAGATGTAAACGGAAGCAATGCAAGGATTTTGACAATGGCAAGCTCCATCAGCTTGTTCTAAAGAAAAAAGATTAATGAATACAAATAAAGAATGAATAAAGAAATAAGGCAGAGGTGGTTGAAATATACTGCCTCTGCCTTTTCTTTAAAATTCTTGGAGGATGTTTATGCCACTCATTGAAGGTAAATCCAAAGCTAGTATGAATAAAAATATTGCCACAGAAATAAAATCAGGCAGACCATTAAAACAAGCTGTTGCCATAAGTTACGCAGAAAAGCGTAAGGCACAGAAAAAGGGAGTTTAAAATGATGAAGCATCCAGAAAATGAACATGAAGTAGAATCAGAACCACATGAGGATTGCGTTGAATTAGCAGAAGAACTAAAATCCCATATGGAAGAACATGGCTATCCTGAACATCAGGTTGAATTAATTAAAGGTCTTTTAGGTGAATTAGAAGAATATGAAAACGGTGATGAACCTGAAGACGAAGAAAGAGAAGAGGAAGAAGATAACTTGTCTGATGAAGAATTAGAAAAAGAAGCTCACAAAGAAATGTCAGGCAAACCTCATCTAATGATTAAAATCAAGCCTGTCAAATAATCACTAAGTAATTTATTAATTATCATTTAACAATTTATTTAATAATGTTGTCCAATTTATTAACTTATAGATGATTAAAGAGGATTAAATGGGTAGAATATCTAAATTAAAAACTTTAAGAAAAGCTGACAAAAAACGTAGGACTACTTTACTTAAAGAAGTTATCGGTACGGATTTGCTAAGCTGGAAAGAAAAATTAGTTAATCAACAAACTTCCGGTTTATACAATTTGACTGATGAACAAGCTTATTTCAAGGTGCATGGTGATGCTTCAGCTATGTCTGTCCCTGAATTTGAACGCAAATTACAAACTGAATTAGATAATAATTTCAGAGTTGTCTTTAATTCTTATATTTCTTCTTCTGAACATATTATTCAGGGTCATTCAATTTATTATCTTGTTGATGCCTTTGATGGTTATATTAAAGTTTGTAATGTTGGAAAGAATTCAGATAATATAATCCCTGCTGAAAGTGTTGGTAAAATTGTGCAATATAAGGGTGAAGAATATAAAGACAGAGGGATAATGGATGAAGAGCCTTTGTTATATAGAGGATGGATAGCGGCATTTGAAGCATGTAAGTTAGCATATGAATCATGGGAGCATGAAGGAATAAGTCCTGCCATGTGTATAAATGAGAAAGAGATATTTAAGCTTAAGGAAGCAATTAAGATAATAGGATTCAAGGAACAATTGGATAAGGCTAAAAACGTTATGCAAGACATTTTAGAGCTTCCAGTGCCTCTTATAGCTGTGGAAGACAAGACAGAGGATAAAGTGCCTCAGAATGGCTTACAGGAAGAAATAGAGCCATCTGTAGAAGGTCTTGTAGAAGGTCTTCAAGAGGTTCATAAGGAAGATGTGGGAGAATAATAATGGCATTATATAATTTAGGACAACTTAGACAAATTACAGCCCAGAATTGTGGTATACAAAACAGTCTGGGTGTGTATGATTTTGATGATACAACCTTTCCTACTCTTACATTGGCTAATCAATATATTAATGACGCAATAAGAGAAACTACAAGCCCTTATGATTATACGTTTAAACTTAATGTTAATGCTTATCCATTCTATCATGTATTATCTGGCGTACAATCAGTTAATTTGTATTGTTCTAACGCCCCTACTAATACATTATCTGGCACAACTGTCATTACTCCTTATCCTGAACAAGTCCTTAATTATACATGGACTGCAAATAATTCTGTGCAAGATGTGAATACAAATTTCAGTGGAATAAGTGTAAGTATAAATGGTGTAGGAATGACAAGTTATAGTGGAACACAGACTGTTGCAAATTGGACAGGGGTAGGATTCCAGTATCAGCTTAATCCAGATGTGGATAAGATAATTGATATAAGTATCCAGCAGAGTATAAATGGTAATGGCACACAGGGAGTTATTCAGGGATATTCTACATGGCATGATATGTTAGCCATGATACCAATTGGTATAATCAGCACATCAGGAACACCTATTGCTTATCTAGAGAATCCTGGAATGGACTATAATAACAATAAGATTATTCAATTCTTCCCATCACCAACTATTACTACATATAGTGGAGAGGCATTTGTATGTGCCTATTTAAAGAAGCATGTAGATTTAGTAGTTGACACACAGACACAACAACTTATTCCTGAGAATTTCCAGAACATAATCACATTTGCCGCCGCACAGAAGGTATTTGACATTAATACAGATGGCAGAGCACAGATTATGCAAGCCAGGAAAGAAGAATTGATATCTGCAATGCAGGCATGGGACTTTAATCAGCCTAACAAGATTAATATGTGGAAAGATTATCATTACAGGAATGCAAATTCTGGTGGAACTGGAAGAAGTGCTTATGATATATCAACTAACATATTTCTTCCATAAGGATAACTAGGGTGAACTAATGGCTAAAGGTTATGTACAAAAACAAGCATCACCAATCATAATGCTAAATAGTAAGATGGATAGCCGTAGTAATCAGGAATACATAGATATTTCTGATGAATCTGGTCATGCCTTGACATTTGTTAATTTAGAGAATGCTGATTTGTTTAATTCTAAAGCATTAAGTACAAGGCTTGGAAGTATTGATTTAGGTAATGGAATTATTAATGCATCTGGAGCACCAGCTTTATGGTATTCTTATCCATCTGGATTATCTGGAGTATTTAATTCTGGCACAACTGGATTTCCTGTATTCATGTCAAATTTATTTTGGGATAGAGAGGGCATGATAATACTTGTAGGAGATACAGGTGGGCATTCTCCTATTTCTAATTTCAATATTGAGGATTGGAAAGTTTATTTAAAAGACACAAGTACATCAGGAAGTGCTCTTTATGCACCGGAGACAGGATACGATATAACTGTACAGGCATATTTGACTGAGATTCAGAATAATGGTGTGATTGTTGGTAACATTGAGTTTTATGACCAATTTGGTAATGTTCATGATATCAACAAGAATGATAATAATTTTAATGCATCAGGAACAGCCCCACAAATTATAAATCCTCCTACTTATGCACCTATTCCCAACATTGTTGATGGTGTACCTGTTGCTATATCTGAGCCTACCATAGTTAATTTTGGGACAGTTTATGCTTCTGGACAAGGAATAGGTGGAGATAGTTATGGAACGCCTTGGAAACAAGTTAATCTCCAATTTTCTGCACCATATCCAATTACTTACGGAGCTTATTATCTTAAGTTGGTTGTTAATAATACTTCTGGAACTTCAAGCAGGGGATTATTTACTCAGGTTTCGTATACTGATATAGGACAGACGCTTCAGCCATTCAATTCCGGAAGATACAATACCGTTTATGCTAATGAATATTTGAATTATCCTAATGATGGTGTATTAAGGCTTTCGGAAGGTGCTTATCCTGTATCTGGAGTAACTGGATGGATGACAGGTGAAATTGATGCACATACTAAGGCAAGTACTGTATTAAAGGAATATCCTGCTGTAAGTTCAACATGGCCTGTACCTGTTGCGTCTGGTGAGACTTATTCTGGAGAAGTATTCCAATGGGGAGTTGCATTAATTCCTGGTAACACTTTTAAAACATATCCTGTTGGAACTGCACCATCAACAATTCCTGGAATGGATACTGCGTCTGCTGAGTTTGGTAATTTAATTACTTTACCTTCAGGAGTGCATACTATTAATGGTGGGTATATTTATGCCCAGACGTATTCAGGTAATGGATACACAACTTATGATAGTGCTGGTAATTTATTGAATACAAATGGATATTCGGTTAATTATGTTGCTAATTTCTATCAAGTGCTTAATACTACAGCTCCATATCAGACCAAGTTACTTGCAAGTTATGATGGTAGTTACACATTTAACAATCAGAACACATATAAAGATACAGTTAATGACCCAACATTGGGTGGGGTTAATGTTGATTTAGCTAAGATTTATTCAGTATTCCCTAATCCAGCGGTTGTAACAACAAGTGGAACCACACAATATTTATTGACCTATCAGTTCTTGGATAATATCACAAATAATCCATCAACTGATTTTGGTGTGTCAACTATTTTTGGATATCCAAACAGTTATTATTACAAATTCATATCACCCATTAAAGTTGGAACAACAACACCTGTTGGTTCTGATTTATTTGTTGTGAGCAGTTCAGGACAGGGATTTGTTCCTTATGGAGCAGGAGCTAATTATTCTACATTAAGCTGTGGATTGTTAAGTTTTGCTTCAGGTAATGGAATTCTTGGTATTTATGATTACACAATTGGTTCTAGCCGTTCTAAGAAGGTTATTTATGAACAGCAGAATAATATGTATGCGGCTGAGTATGGATTCATTCCAACGACTTCAGAGATAATCTTCTCTGGAGGAACTGGTGGAAACAATGACCTTAAGTGGAATCATTTAACTTATCAGAATCTATTATTTGCAACTCAATACAGTCAATCTGGAACTCAAGTATGTTGGGACCAGATTTACACACAGGCTTCTGGAAATTACACACAGCCTTGGGGACTTCAGCCACAATGGAGTATGATACCTGTTTCAGGCATTCCTGTAGGATTAAATACTCCTGTTGGAAGTGGTGCTGTTTATTCCGGTGAATCTCTTGGTTATGGATTAATGTCTGGAACCACAGTTACGGTATTATTGGGAACACAGATGGAATCAGGAGGAATCAGGGCAAGTCAGCAGGATTTCACTGCTCCGTTTGATAATTGTTACATACAATTAAGTGGAACTGATATTTTCAGGATTTCTGGAACGGATGCAAACAGTCAGTATAAATTTGATGTTCTTCCACAGGGAACTTATGTATTCACTACCGCACCAAGTAAGTTCTTGAGTTATTCTGGAACTGCTGGAGCGGCAACTCAGATAACTGAAACAAATCAGATTACAGATATTTTCTTCTTGGCTGAGATTTTAAGCCAGCCTTCAGGATTATCTGCTGAATGTATTAATCCTCTTACTAATTCAGGTACATTTGCAGGAGCATTCTTGGATGTTTCAGGAATTGCTTATCCAAATCCTTATGGAAAAATATATTTGGGTAATTTTGATACTACAACTTTAACTCAGCAGATTCCTGCAATAACAAATTACAATCAGAGTTATTTAAATGAGCAAGTTCCAACTCCTCCTGGAAAGAAGATGGTCACTTTCTTTGATTACACAATCATGGTAGGAGACCCTAATTATCCAAGCAGAATGTGGTATACAGGACAATTACAGCCACAAGTATGGGGAACAGATGGAAATGTTGCTGGATACATAGAAGTATCACCTGATGACGGTTCTCCAATCACAGATATTGCTGTGTTCAGGGATAATTTATATGTATTCAAGTATAATTCTATTTATCGTTACACTTACACACAAAATCCAAACACCCCATTCTATAAATATACAATGTCAACAACATTGGGAAGTCTTGGATTCTTTAATAGTATATCCACTGACTATGGAGTTATATTTTTGTCTCAGTTCGGACCAGCATTAATTAATCTTGGTTCTCCTGATACGATTGGTGACGAAATATTCAATTATTATCAAACGCTGGACCACACAAACTTAACGTTTGCTGTCGGAATTTACGACAGAGCAAGGCAACAGGTATATTTCAGCATATCACAAAATCCTGAATCAGCATTTAATGAAACAGGTTTGTGTTATAGTTTGGCTGAGAAAGCCTGGAACATCCGTCAAGGTGGAATGTGGAATGCCGCTGGAATTGTTGGGGATTTTGATAACTTCAATCAGCTTTACATAGGAACCTCTAACGGCCAGCTCCAACAAATTTCTGAAGGCAATTCAGATTCAGATGTAGTATTTGTTGATGGACAAAACGGAGCCACATTAACAAGCTCTATCTCTCTTTATGGAGAGACTCCTTGGTTATCTATGGGTGACAGCATGAATCTTAAGAATTTAAGGAATATCAGAATAAATTGTGATAATTCCAAGCAAACTCTTAGGGTTGATGTATATTATGACCAGGATGACACAAACATCCAATATACCAGATATATCAATATGGATGCGGCTGTAATTCAAAGAACCACAGCATTAGGTGGAAGGCCATGCAGAACTGTTAAATTCGTATTCACAACAGTTGGTGAGGCTGATGCGGTTCAGATTCGTTCAATGCAATTCACTTATCAAGACTTGGGCAAGCGTACAAACATCTAATGAGGAAACAATGATAGACCAGATAACGTTCAACAATTTTTTCATGAATACAAAATATATTATTACTCCTAATATATATAGACATTTGAATCCTGATTTCCAATTCTTCTTCAAGTCTGGAGAGTGTTATTTAGCTTTCCAGCCTGAAGGAGAAACGCTTCATCTTTGTGTTGCTATAGGAAAAGGATTATTTGGGCAACTTGGAGAAATCCATAAAATGATGAAATTAAGGAATTTCAGATATTTGAAATGGGTTACTTCAGTTAATAACAGGACAGTTCAACGACTTTCTGATTATGGAGATGCAAAACTCCTTCAAAGAATTCCAAATTTCTATGGTGAAGGTGAAGATGGATTAGAATATTTGTTTGATATTCAAAACAACAAACGTTTTGATAAAATTAGTGACAATATTCTATAATTTGCTATTAATGTGAGGATATAATGTCTAGGTTAAACACAAATCTTAATGAATTAAGCAAAGACCCAGCAACTCAACTTGCACAGTTGAATCTAATGGGGAATGATATTATTAATTGGAGTAATAATACAAATTCTCAATTGACTTTAGATTATACGGAGCCAGTTCAGAAAACAAATGAAACTACTAAGTCAACAGATTATTCACCATTCACTAACTTCACTTTCAACTTCACCCCCAACAATCCTCTCTGTACAGTAACTATTCATCTCTTGTTGCAGGGTGAAGGAACTCTTGGAATATTTTTAAATGGAACGTTAGCTAAATCAATTTATTTTTTAAGTTCATCTCCAACACAGAACACATATTCACTTCCATTTAATTTATCAACTAATGCACAGAAGATAAGTTTGCAATGGAAATCAGCATCAACATCAACAACTTGTACAAAAATAAACACATCTAGTCAGCCTGGATTAAATAGCTTGACTATAAAATCAGATAATTCTTAGTTTATCTTTAACTGAGAAAATTATAAGACTCCTTAAGAGCATTCTTGATAATTTGTCAAGAGAAAAAGAGGTATATTTTGGGACAAGGCCAAGCATCAAATCCATTCAATCAGGTATCATGGCAACATCCATTTGGAGACTCAGCATTAGCTAACGCTACAGGTAATGGTCAGAGTTTTCAAAATGCACCACTAACTGCTTCTGGAGCAGATAAGAAGACAGGTCAACAGATTATTGACCCAAACACTCTTAAAGATTACAACACTAATCAGGGTCAGGGACCAGCGGTTCCTCAAATACTTTCTACGATTGCCGCCCCTACATCGGCTCCTACAGCTCCAAACAATAATTTTTATGGTGGAGTTGGTTCTCAATATGCCAAGAACAATTCTGAGCAGAATTTCTTGAATTCATATCAGCAAGCATTGAATCCAAATACTAATTTCAATATTAATGCTCAGACCAATCCTCTTATTAGTCAAGCAGGATTCAAATCACCTACTGCGGCTGGTGCATTAGGAAATAATGTAGCAGGGGGAAAATAACATGGCTGGAATTTTTGCGGCAGGAGCGGCTGATACCGCTGGAGCAACAGCAGGAAGTGCGGCGGCAGATACAGCCGCAAGTACAGCGGCAGATACAGCGGCTTCAAGTGCGGCTACTGATGCGGCTGGTTCTTCTGTTGCAGATACCACTGCGGCTGATGCTGGAGCGGCTACGGCTGATTCTGGCAGTGCGGCTGGTGGTGCTGGTGGAGAGGGTGGAATGTCTTCCATGATGGGTGGTGGAGGCGGCGGTGGCGGTATGCCAGGAATGGGTGGTGGCGGCGGTGGCGGAATGCCTGGGGGCATGGATATGTCAAAAATGCCTGGAATGGATAAATTATCAGGAATAATGAATTCCGCTCAAAAGACTACTGGAATGATTTCTGGTGGACCATCACCCACAAGTGCTGATGGATATTTAGCCGTATTAAAAAATGCTGGTCATCCTTTAGCTCAATTACCAATGGGTAATACTCAGCCTGTTGCTCCTACAACTGCTCCTACAACTGGTCAACAAGGGGCACAAGGTCAGAACACTATCAGCAATGGTATTGGTCAATTAAAAAATGTATACAGTTCTTTACAGAATATGTACAATTCTGGAGGTAAATAATTATGTCAGGTGTATCTGGTCCTACAATGTTTGGTCAGTCGGCCCCTCCTTCAGCCGCTACCTATAACTCTAATCCTCAATCATTTGCGGCTTATAATAATAGCCCTCAAATGGCTATGGCGGCGGCTAATACTAATGCCAACATAGGAAATCAGGAACGTCAAGCTCAAGCTCAAGCTTCTGCCGCTGGTGGAGGACGTTCTGCTGGAAATAATGCGGCTATGAGAGATGTTGCCGCTCAAGGTGAAAACGCTCTCATGAATCAGAATCAAGCCGCTGGTCAGAATACTTTTAATCAGCAATTGGCTCAGGAAAATGCCGCTAATCAGTGGGGTCTTAATGAGAATCAACTTGCTCAACAGCAGTCAGCAACTAATAATGGATTATTCCTTAATGAACAACAGCAGAGAAGAGCGGCAGTATCTAATCTTCCTGGTGGTGGAATTATAAATCTATTTAACGGTCAGTACTAAGGAGAATTAAATGGCTACAATTAATCCAGCAGTTGACCCAATAACAGGGCAATTACTTCCTGCTTATCAGAATGCAATTGCGGCTCAGGGCAATGGAGCAGTTACTAATGCTCCTGTTCAAACACCTGTTCAAACACCTGTTCAAACACCTGTTCAAACACCTGTTCAAACACCTGTATCTGACCAGACACCACCTCCACTTCCTCCGGAATTGGCTAATGTTGATTTGTCTAATTTACCACCTCCTCCAATGGATAATACTTCAACTCCTGCGGCTCCTGCACAAAGTTCCTCACCTTCTTGGTGGGATTCTATTGTGAATAGTGGTGGAAATAATGTTCCTGCACAAACTGCTCCTGGAGATAATCCAGAGGGTAAAATAGGTGCTGGTGTGCATAATGCTATTGCTCCTGTTGTTGGAAATTCTTACATACATGGATTGATGTCGGCTATTGGAAACGCTTTCCAAAGCTCTCCACTTGGTAATGATTTCAATCAGCTTGCAGGAATTGCAAGTGCGGCTACAGGAACACCTGATTTATTTGGACCAAATCCATTAAATCCTCAAGGAACCGCAACTGGAGCTAATGGAACAGGAATTCCTCAAACTGCGGCAAGTACTCCAGCAGACCCATTGATTGCCCAGACTCAACAGAAAATAGGTCAGTATAATTCTATGCTTCAGGGAATGAATCCTATGAATCCTAGATATAAAATGTATACTGAAGCTTTGAATACATTAAATACTCAATTAAAAGAATATCAAGCTCAGCAAGTTTCCTATCTAGCTGAAAATGGTAAGATGGGAGCATTGAGTGCTGATGATGCAAAGGAAGCTTCAACACTTGGTTCTGCCGCAAAGTCTTCACATCAGTTATTGTCTAAGATGGGAGATGTTGTTGGAAAGGTCACTGAAAATCCTAATGATATGTCTGTTCTTCCAGAACTTCAGTCTTTGGCTGAATCATACATCACTAACCACAATATGGAGCTTGGATTAAAGAGAGCACCAGGAGGTGGAGCGGAAGCCGCTGGAGCAATTACAGCCGCCGCTGGTGGAGACTTATCAGGATTCCTTGACCCACAATCAGGACTTATTGACCCAAATAGAGTCAAGGGTGTCTTGAAGGCTATGGCAATAGAATCAAAGATTGAAGATACAAAGTTTGACACATTGATGCGTTATGGTAGAATTTATGATTCTTCAGGAGAAGCTTCAGGAAAACCAATGTTCCCTGGAAATCTTAAGACTGCTCAATTAATGAATCCAGATTATGACCCAAATAATGCCAATTCTCAAGTTAATAAGCTTTATAAAGCTTATGATTCAAACATTAGTGGAGAGACAGATAACAATAAGTGGAAAACCATGTCTGATTTAGGATTGAATCTTGCTAAGACCGAAGGTGGTCTTGCTGGTAAATACGCAATTGCTTCTAAGGCCGCACAGGTTGGTGGTGGTTTAAATGAAGGATTAAGTATAATAAAGAATTTGTTTGGATATGGTCCAAATGACCAATTAAGTGATTCTCAAAAACAAGCTTTAGATGGAATTCCTGCTCCTGCTCAGCAGGCAGGTATTAAGTTACAACAAAGATTGCAGGCTGACCCAACTAATCCTGATTTGTTGTCTAAGAAAGCTTTATTCTTAAAGACATATCCTAATGTTCAAAAATCATTTATGAAATAAGGAAAACAAATGGCTTTATTACCTTTTGACCCAGATTATGTTGCACCAAACACAGCTTCAAATACATCTCAGGCTCCGGTTCAAACTCCGGTAGCTAGTCCTGAACTATTACCATTTGACCCTGATTATGTGGCACCACAAGCTCAGGCTCCTGCTCCTGTTGCCCCACAAGCTCCAGTGAATAATGATTTTCAATATTCATTTAATCCATCATCTGCTGGAACTTCTGCTGAAGGAGCACCAGCAATTCCTGTAACATTAACTGATATGAAGATTGCAACTCCAAAGCTTCCTGTCACAGGACCATATGATTCTTCCAATCCAATGCTTCCTTCTGCTTGGAGTGATGAAGTAAAACCCTCTACTTTTGAAGGATTTGATGAACATGGATTTTCTGACATAGCTCCTCCTGCTCATCTTGCCACTGCTCTTATTGATTCCGTTCCTGAAAAACTTCAGTATCTTCAAACTCATTATGGAACAGACCCATCTACAAATCAACCTAACTGGTTTGGTACTGATGAGGCTGGACATATTATTTATAGTCAGGACCAAGGAAAGTCTTGGAATAGTTTTGAAGCTCCCATAGCAAGTAAAAGCTTTTGGGAGAATCTAAATGCTTCTGTTCCTAAAGCTGGAGTTGGATTGGGAACAGTGGCTTTAACTGCTGGTGGTGGAACGGCTGGAACATTAGCAAATCCAGGATATGGAAGTTATGTGGGAGCGGCGGCTGGTTCTATGGCCGCAGATGTAGCCAAAAGAACTTTAGCCAGAGAAATGGGATTTTCTGACCAACCTATTATTAATGGACCTGCATTAGAGAAAGCGGCAGTCGTTGGTGCGGTTTCTCAAGGTGTTGGTAATGTTCTTAATAATGTTGGCGGAAGGGAATTGGAAGACGTATTAACAGCACCATCTACTACTCCAGTAAATAGAGAAGTATTGGTAAAGATGTTTAACAATCCTGCTGTTAGTGCTGAGAATAAAGCATTATTACTTGAACAAATAAATAAACTTCCTGCTGAATCTATTCCTAAACAATTAGGACTTCCGGATGTGGGTATGTCTGATTTAAAGGGAGCACCATTACCTCAATCAGGATTTGGACCATTAACAACCCAAAGCGGACCAGCGTTATCATCAACAATTAATGCGTTGAATAAGGTTGGAAAAGTTGGTGGTGCAATTGGTGGAGGATTGGGTGGTGCGGCTTTAGGAAATGAATGGGGACCACTTAGCTCACTTTACATGGGTGCAACAGGATTGTTGGGTGGACCAGCATTGGTAGAAAAACTTGGAGCACTACCGATAAAAGGGACTGCATCAGTATTAACTTCTCCAGTTTACAATCCTGGTTCATATGTTGGTCAAGCGGCTTTAGGTGGTTTAGATTCTTACACAAATGCTTTAAAAACTAGATTAAGTCCAAGTCAACAAAAGCTTATACAGGCTTATCAGTCTTTGAATCAGAAGTAACCTTTTTCCTGGGCCAAAATAGATAAATAAGAGGAATCTCAATCCATAGCAATGCAGGGTTAAAAAAGGGTGCTACAATAAAAGCTACGATTAGACAGAAAACAAATATATCAGCAATAGCTTCACCTATTTGTTTGTGATAAGTAATTGTAAGAATCGTAGCAATAATGAATTCAGGCAGTGTCATGTCACTCATGATTTCCTCTTGGATTTTTGAATAAGCCAGATTCTAGCATTATCAAGTAATTTTCTGGCTTCTAAGATTTTTGCTCTGTTTATCTTCATATTTGTATTATACCACATCTACACAAGATTGTCAATAGGAGATTTTAAAATGGCAGATTATCCACTATACTCAGGCAACACAGTTGCACAGGTTGAAACAAAAGTTCGTCCTTTGATGATTATTTCATCATCTGGAACTGATGTTGTGACAGGTGTGAGAATATATCCATCCAATATGACCACAGCACAGATTTTAACAAATTTATCAGTGATACTTCCAGTTACATCATCTGGAAACACTTTATTTTAAGGAGAAACAAATGAGCTACCCACTATACAGCGGATTAACTACCGCACAAATATTAACGAATGTTGGAGTTGCCGCTATTATAGATGCCTCCGGTAACTGGATTAACAGCTTATCTGGTGGAGGTGGAGGAACCGGAAACGTAACAGGTCCAGTCTCATCTACAACGAATGCTATTGCTAGATATACTGATACAACTGGACAGGTATTATCTAATTCTTCAGTAACTATTGATAATAGCGGAGTTATAACCAACAATGGTTTAACTCTTAATGGTGCTGGAAACGTTTCTGGAGCCAGCAATTTAAACCTAAATGCTGGTGGAAATATCACAGCTAATTCAGCAGGAACACTTAACTTAAATTCTGTTGGAACAATGACGCTTGAACCAAACACTGGTTCTGGATTGTTAGAATTTATTGCTTCTCAGGTTACTCCTGGATATTCAGGACAGACATCTTTGGGATTAATCAATTATCCCTGGTCTAACGTTTATTCAAACAATGTAATAGCTGAAACAGAAGTTTTTTCACCTGTTATATCTGGAACATTGATTTCTGGAACTACAGTATCGGCAAACCAATACACAACTCCTTGGGTGTCCGGAACGTATTCTGCCGCTACATCATCTTATGCATATAATTGCAACGCTGGTGCAAGTCAGATTCTTGTTTTCTCTGGAGTTGGTGCTGGAACTTGTGCTATAACATTATCAAATGGTGTTGCTGGTTCAACCTATGCTCTTCAGACAGTTAACAATTTAGCCTCTGGAGTTCAGTTAAGCTGGGGAAATTCTCCTAGAATATTGTGGCAGGCTCAGGCGTCTGGAACAATGACATCTGGAGCATCTGCTGTTGATTTGTTCACCTTCTTCTACAATGGAACAACATTCTTAGGTAATGTAACTAACAAATACTTATAAGAGGTTAAAACTATGTTTAATCAGGATTTATTATTTAGAACTCCTGCTTCTAGCTTCAACAATTCATTTTCTTATCTTGTTGTTGGCGGCGGTGGTATGGGTGGAGCGTATTATGGTGGCGGTGGAGCTGGTGGTGGTGTAGTTAGTGGAACTATTACCATTTCCGCATCTCAAACTATTACTGTTGGTGCTGGTGCTACTGTTGGTGTCGGCTCTGGACCAACTGGTGGTAATGGATTTGCTTCTTCCATTGGAAGTCTTGTAACCGTTGTTGGTGGAGGTGGCGGTGGACAGGGTGGTGGTGGTTCAGGTTCTCCATACTTTAACTTAGGACAAAATGGTGGAAATGGTGGCGGTGGCGGTGGTTCTGCTTCTGCTGGTGCCGCAACTGGCGGAACTGGTAGCGTAGGATTTAATGGTGGAAATGGTGGAACGTCCAGTACTGGTGGCGGCGGTGGTGGTGGTGCAGGAGTTGTTGGTTCCAATGGTTCTACTGGATTTGGTGGAAATGGTGGAAATGGATTAGCATCTTCTATCACTGGCTCATCTGTTGTTTATGGCGGTGGCGGCGGCGGTGGAGCTAATTCTGGAGTTGCTGGTAATGGTGGAACTGGTGGTGGAGCTAATGGTTCAAATGGTTCTGCAATGAATGCTGGAACAGCTAATACTGGCGGCGGTGGCGGTGGAGCTGGTAACAATGGCGGCGGTGGCGGAAGTGGTGGCTCTGGAATTGTTATAATTTCATATGCCAATCCAACACAGGTTGCAACTGGTGGAACTGTTACTAACTACACTAGTGGTTCAACAAAATATTGGGTACATTCATTCACAACAGGTGGAACATTTGTTCCCTAAGAGGATTTAATGACAAAAGAACAAGCAATAAATTTAGTTGAAGAAAGTATACAGAAAGGTTTATCAAATCAATCAAACATTGAACCTTGGATTAAAAATTTAAAAGCATGGTCTACTTCAGAAGTAAAATGCATGTTGAATAATTTGGGTAAACACATAAAAACTTATCTTGAAGTAGGAGTTTTTCATGGAGCTACATTTTTTTCAACTGTAAGCAACAATAATGATTTAGAAGCTTATGCGGTTGATATATTTGTTGAAGATTTAGGCTCTAATCCAGGGACATCTTTTAAAGATGGCTTGAATAGATTGAATCGTCCTAACATAAAATTTTTGAATAAAGATTGCTTCACAATTAATAAAGAAGATTTACCAAATTCTATAGATATGTATTTCTATGATGGTCCACATGATTTTTTATCACAAGAAAAAGCTTTAACATATTATTTTGAATTTATGAGTGATACATTCATCCTCATTGTTGACGACTTCAATGGTCCTGATATTGAAAAAGGAACAAGAAGTGGTCTAGAATTATTAAAGGATAAATATGTTGTAGATAAAGAATGGGTATTCAAAACATCAGGGAACATGAGTCCAATTTGGTGGAACGGCATGTATATTGCTGTAATTTCAAAGAGGTAAATAATGGGTTCATTCGTATTCCCATATGGAACTAATCCTTATCCAGAACAAAGCGGAACAGCAACCACAGGACAAACTTTGGGAACTCCGGAGAATCCTTGGGAGGCTATTTATGTTTATAACCTTCCTTTTTTCTCTGGTAATTCAAGTTCAGGAGCAGGCGTATCTAGTCTCAATGGTGAAACCGGAGCTGTCACTCTAGTAGCTGGTTCAAATATAACAATAACTCCATCAGGACAGAATATAACAATCAGTTCTACAGGTGGAGGAAGCGGTAATCCATTCAGTTTTAATGAAATCCCATCAGGATTAATAAATTCAAGTAACTCCACATATACATTAGCAAACGCACCAATCAATAATAGTCTTGAATTGTATTATAATGGTTTACTTCTAGACACTCCAGATGATTTCACTTTATCAACTTTAACAATCTCAATGGTGTCTCCACCAGTAACAAGTAGCAAATTGATTGCTACTTATGAATATGCTGGAAGTGCTTCATACAACTGGATTTTTAATGAAATACCTTCTGGATTAATAAATTCAAGTAATGTGACATATACATTAGTCAATACACCAACCAACCTTCAATTATTCTATAATGGATTACTTATGCAGGTTGGTGCTGGTAATGATTTTACAATATCCAGCAATACAATAACTTTCTTGTTTGCCCCTGTTACAGGAAGCAAATTGATAGCAACTTATACATACTAAGAGGTTTAAATGAGCAGGACATATAGTTGGTCAGTTCCAAGTGGACAAGCAATCCTTCCAGAAACATCAGGCACAAACGATTTAGGTTCGGCAAATCTGCCTTACAGAAACGTTTATGCATTGAATTTATACGGAAATGAGAACTTTGTCGTATCAGGCACAAGTACAATATTAAACGTACTTGATACTACAGTATTGTCTGGAACTACTATATCTGGAGATACGATTAATGCAAATATCCAAGTTAACACTCCAGAGGTATTCTCTTCTGCTGGAATGCTTGTTGAGTCTATCTCTGATATGTATATTGAATCAGTTAATTCCATACACATTTTCCCTGGAAACACAAATAGTAATGTTGGTAATCTTATTCTTGAAGCTGGCGGACACACTGGTTCTAACGTAGAAATTCTTTCTCCTGGTGGAGTTATTCAGACTTCAGGAGATATTGAACCATTCGTATCTGGAGCTAATAATGTTGGAACAACCGCACTTCCCTACAAAGGTGTATCAGCCAATACTATCTCCGGTAATCAGATATTCCAGAGTGGAACTCAGGTACTTGACCAAGTTGTTGGATTGGGAACAATATCCGTTGTTTCAACAACTGGTGGTGTTGTTACTATTTCTGGTGCTTCTACAGGAACAGCAAATGCTGTAATCTCTGGTTCTTCAACTATATTAAACGTACTTGATGTAACTGTTCTATCCGGAACTACAATTTCAGGTAATGCTATTTATGAGAATGGTATTCAGGTTCCAAACAGTTTATCTGTATCTAACAATTTAACTGGTAACTTAACTGCTGGGGCTATAACGATTTCAGGTTCTTTGAATCCTACATTTACAACCGTCAAAGCTGGATTGTATACATCCACTGGAGATGTATATATCTCTGGAGGTTCAATTGGACCTATAAGCCTTGGTGCAGTCGGTGGAGTCCAACTAAATTCAAACTCAAATCTATATACTCAAGTAAGTGGGCAAAATAATATTGGTGCTGCCATTGCTCCATTCAATACTATTTATGCTGATAATTCAGTTATATCACATGTTGAAAATGCTCATGTAGTATCCGGTACTACAATATCTGGAAATCAGATTTATGAGAATGGTGTGTTAGTAGCTACTGTTACTGACATTTCTAATGTCTCCGGTATTGCCGCAACTGCTATTCAGAATGCAACAAATCTTGGAACTGGAATTGGATTGTTCTCTAGTAAATCTGGAACTAACTTACAATTCAACACTATCTCTGGAACAGGTGCTATTTCCGCTGTATTGGCAGGAAATGTTGTTACCATATCTACTTCCGCTCAACCAGCAGGAAATTATGTAGTTTCTGGTTCATCTACTATATTAAACGTATTAGATGTCACAACCTTGTCAGGAACAACCGTTAATGCCGACACTGTTAATACAAAGACCTTAACTGCATCAGTTGAGGTGTTTTCACCTGTCATTTCCGGTACTGTTATATCAGGTAATCAGATTTATTCAAACGGTGTACTACTTCAGAATTACACATTACCATCCAGCATCACTGGATTGACGTTATTGGCTTCTTCAGTTGTATCTGGAACTACAATTTCTGGTAATGCTTTCTACCTTAATGGAGTTCCTCTAACCAATTATACATTGCCTTCTGTAATTAATGCAACAGTATTAAGTGGAACAACTGTATCTGGTAATGCTTTCTATTTGAATGGAGTTCCATTAACCAATTATACCTTACCAACAACATTGAATGGTATGGTATTGATTAATTCAGCAACATTATCCGGTACAACAATATCAGGTAATACTATTTATGAAAATGGTATTCAAGTTCCTAATTCATTAAATCTTACCAACATGACTGGAAATCTAACTGCTGGAGTTATTACTCTTTCTGGTAATACTTCTGGTGGTACAGCTATAACAATGCCAGCAGTAACAACTGCATCAGGTATTGCTGTATTCTCCGGAACATCAGGTAAGGGATTCTTGAATACTCCAATGATTATTGACCCCAGCAATGGTGATATGGTCATGCCTGGAATGGCTGATATTTGGATGGGTTATACTACTAATAATCCATCCATCCTACCATCTGGATTAACATATCTTGGTGGATATAATAATCTTCTTATTAACGAAGGTTATGTCAACATCTTTGGAACATCTGGTGTTGGAACTACAACTCAGGACGCTACTATTGACCTTGAAAATAGAGGTTCTGGTGTAGATAATTATGGAGAACTTGCTATCAGCCGTTCAAGAGGTACTGTTCCTACTGTCTCAGGAGTATTAACTGGTGATGACATTGGTCACTTGGGATGGTGGGGTTCCGCTGATATCTCTGGTAATTATATCAATGGAGCTTATATCAGAGCACTTGCTCTTGAGAATTATAATTATCTAAACGGTAATGGTGGAACCAAGATTCAGTTCAACGCTCAAAATACAGGAGCGGCAGGAGTATTAACTGCAATTGCTGAGTTAACCGCTAACTCCGGAACTGGATTTATTGGTACTTCTGCAATTCCACTAGGTAATTTATATTCTAACGCCCTTTATTCTTTGGGACAACAGGTTCCTGTGTTCGTATCAGGACTTGGAACAATATCCGTTGTTTCTAATACTGGTGGAGTATTGGTTATTTCTGGTTCTGCTTCTTCTGCAACCATTACTTCTCCATTGAATGTTTCTGTCGTATCTGGCACTACCATATCTGGTACTAATATGGTGATTGGTTCTCAAGTATTTAATGCTTCACTTGTTGGAACCAACACTGTCATGATTGGAACAAACAATGATATGGGTCTTGGTGGTGTTGCTAATGCTACTAATTCTCTTGGGGTTGGTAATACGACTACGGTTTCAGGAAGCAATAGCGTAGCTATCGGAACAAATACGACTGCACAAGGAAACAATTTATTTGTGTTTGGTTCTCAACAGACAGCATATGGTTCTACTAATGCAATGTTGATGGGAAATATAAATTCTTCCCCAATATCATTGACTAACCAAGCTTATTTCAACTTCTCAAATGGAATAATTAATGCTTCTGGTTCTATTAACACATCAACGTTATCAGGAACTAATGTAATTTCAGACACTATCACTGGTAAGAATATAACTGCAACAACAGAATTATATTCTCCAACTGTGTCTGGAACTACAATGACTTCCGATACCGTAAATGGTAAGAATGTGACAGCATCAGTTGAATTGTTTTCTCCTGTCGTATCAGGTACAACAATATCTGGTAATACAATTAATTCTGTTTTACTTAACTCTGCCACAATTTCCGGAACAGTAATATCTGGAAACACTGCAACTATAACAAATATAAACGCAACAACCGTTTCTGGTGTATTTTATCAGCCCAATGGATATCCAATTCCATTCCAGTCACCTAAGTTGTCTGTATTATTCACTCCATTAGCCGCCGCTACTGTGCAGGCTATTGGTGGACCATTGCCCACTATTGCGGCTACATTAACAGAACCAGCTTGGGCACAGCCATATGGTTGGACTCAAAATATTGCCACATCTACAACTTCTGGTAACAATGCTGGATTCTCTGCTACTGCTCAATTTGCTTATACTTCAGGAACACAGTCAACAACTCAGAATACTTTAAATAACGGTATTACATTCAGAACAAGATTTTCAACTCCTGATGCCTCTTATACTGGTGTATCTGGTTGCAGAATATTCATTGGATTAACTTCACAGGCTACAGTATTGACCGTTACTCAGTCAGATAACCCTGCTGGTAACTATATGGGACTTCAATTCTGTACTGCTTCTGGTTCTGCAAGACAGGATACTGCATTCCAGTTATTTACAAAAGATAACACTACACAAGCAACTGGTTCAATGACAATTGCTCCTACAAACGGTCATACATATGATTTCTATATGTCGTTACCTAACGTAGCCAATGGAGTTGGTGCTGGAACATTGTCTTGGTTACTTCAGGATAAAACTGCTGGAACACAGGCATCAGGAACAACACAAGCTAACTTACCATTGGTGAATACTGCATTGGCTCCATTTATGCAGGTAAATACAGTGCCTTCAGGTTCGGCTGTAGCTAAAGCATTAAAATGGACTAGCATGTATGTAGAATCACAGGCGTAAGGAGTAATTATGAATATGTCTTATTTCAAACATAAATTCAAGCTAATTGATAATATATTGAACGATTGGCTGGGAGATTTGAAATCGTTAAGAGTAGTATTAATCCTATTTGCATACGCCTGGAACGGATTCGTAATATGGATGTGTGTTTCTCATGGTTTGGATTATAAAGTTAGTATTACAAGTATCGGCCTTTTGAGTGCAATTTATTTATTTTTCTATGCTTCAAAGTCTCAACAAGCAACGATAGAGAATCAACAAGCCTCTAATGATACATCGGAGGACAAATGAACTTACTAAATCTAATTTTCGGAGTCACAAATGAACATACTCATTCTTTGGTTGTCCAAACTAAAACTATTGTTAAAGTCGGTGACAGAATTCTTGTCAAGCAATGTGATAGAAGTCCATCTGAAAAGAAAAGCAACGGAAGAAACGACAAGAACCATAAAAATTCACAACACTGCGTTTGTCATAGTGATATTAATATTGCTGGGACTAATCCTGTTATTTAAAATAGTTTGGTGAGGCTATCAAATGTCTACGTTAAAAGACTTATTCTTTTCTGTCTTCTGGCGTTTCTTATTGGTGGGATTTATAGTTATTTGTATCATAGAAGTCATCCTCATGTTATTCTGGTCCAGGTTGACCATGTTATGGAACAAAGTTTAGAAAAGACCGAAAATGACAGAAAATGAGAGAAACCAGGGTTAAAATCCTGGTTTTTTCTTTGTTTACAAGGGTAAAAAATTTTAAAAGATTTTTGAAAGAATCCTTGACTTTTGGGTGGTTGTGTGGTATAATGTACTTAGATGAAAGAAACCTAACCCACAGGAGAACGACATGAAATATTCAAAACTCACCCCAAACCAAATTGCTGAAATCTCAGAGAAGACGTTAGAATGTGGAGCAGGATATCCCAGACCCTCAAAATTTATGGTTGGTTTGGCGGCAGAATACAATGTAACAATCGGAACCATCCAAAAAATAGTTAACGCCAGGGAAGAGAAAATCTGGGAACAAAAAGAAGAGAATCTTGACATCATCAAAAAGCACAACGTTTCACATGAAACATTTGCAGACGCTATTTTTGCTAAGCCGGAATACGCAGAAAAATTAGCAATCAATCTACAAATGGATTCTTCTGCTAGCCGTCTTAAGTCTGTGGAGGCATAAAATGTGGCATAATCATGAATATCGTCATCAGCTTAGAGATTCAGCCCATGCCCAACATATACTTGAGCGCCCTATTTCACATGATGAGTGGGCGGAATTGTATGAGCATATTCACCAAGCCATTTTGAATGCTGGGTTAAAGGACGATGGATTTTCTAAAAAGCATCTACATATCATTAATAAGACAATTAAAGAGTGGAAGGTTATTCCTTCTGCTAGCCGTCTTAACATTGTGGAGGATTAATGCCCTATAAATCAAAAGCAGAATACAGGGAATACAAACGTAAATGGAATCAGAAGAATAAAATCAAGCAAAGAGAATACTTAAGAGAATGGCGTAAAAAGAAAGAGGCTCTCAATTGAGGGCCTCTTCTTATTTTCCTATACTACCTAATTCATCTAAAGAGAAGACGTTCTTTTTAAAAGTCAAGCTTTTTTATGGAAAAGTTTAAAATCCTGATTTCATAAATGTTTCCAACAGTCTTTACTCCTAATCAATCGGATATGCCTATCATTCACCCCATACATTGGTGCTATTTTTCTAGACGACAATGGAGATGCTCTAATTTCAAGTATTTCTTCTTCTGTTAATCTGGCATGATTGTTAGTTTGGCCTGTCTGATTCTTTTCCATTTTTCGTATAGTAGATTGTCTCCTGGGATACACACCTCTTGGCATATTCAATCCTTTTTAGATTTAATATTTTTGTCAATATCCATATCTCACCGACTTTCATTTTCCTATACTTAATTCATCTAAAGAGAAGACATTCATAACATCAGCAAGAAAATGGTAATCTTGATTACTTGGATTCTGTAATATTTTGGATAGATATGCAAAAGCTCTAGGGCTTAGCATCTTCCATCCAGGATTGGAAGGATTGAAATGTTCTAACACTTTCTTCTTTTGTACTATTGTTAAGTTCTTTCTCATTTTGTTTCTCCTTTAGATATTCATCAATTGGAATATGTTTAATTGGACCATTGAATCTATGTGGCATTCGTTTACTACCTTTGTTTAATAAAACCACACTTTTATCATTTCTTCTCATTTT